>FWPV01002882.1_pt1 | contig 35797 bp, 40 predicted proteins | sample 2228371 | NCBI WGS metagenome assembly FWPV01 (sample SAMEA103939776, study PRJEB20133) | metagenome | reverse complement strand
ATTGTTCATGGAGGACTTCAAGAAGCGCAACCTCCCCTTCACCCTGAAGACTATTAGAACCTGAGTTACAAGCCGCCCGGAAAATAATAAACCCCTCTTGTAGAGGGGTTTTCTCATGTCATTCAATATTGGTGTCTAATTATGTCCGTGTCCTTCCCCCAGCCGGCAGACGCACCCCGGGCATTCCTCACACTCCAATTGGATGGTGCTGTGGGCTATGCCGAACCTCTCCTCAAGCCGGTCGTTTATCATCTGCAGCAGAAGATCGCTCTGGCTGGTCATCTGATCCTCTATCTGTACATGGGCGCTCAGGGCGTGGATGCCCGAGGTCAGCGACCACACGTGAAGATGGTGGACCTCCCTGATGCCGGCGATCTCCTTCAGCGCGCTCTCCACCTCGGCTAGGTCCAGCCCGGAAGGCGTCGCCTCCAGCAGGATGTCCACCGACTCCCGCACCAGGTCGTAGGCCCCCTTGAGTATCACCAGCCCGATGAGCACGCTCAGGGCCGGGTCTACCACGCTCCATCCAGTGAAGTGGATCACCAAGCCCCCGGCCACCACCGCCGCCGAGGACAAGAGGTCGCCCACCACATGGAGGAAGGCCCCCCGGACATTGAGGCTGTGCCGGCTGGAGGCCCGCAGGATGAAAAACCCGGCCAGGTTGACCGCCAGTCCGGCCATGGCCACTCCTATCATCAGTCCGCTTTTGATCTCGGCCGGCGAGCGGAACCGCTGCCAGGCTTCGTAGAAGATGTAGCCGGAGAGCAGTATCAGGGTTACCCCGTTGGCCAGGGCCGCCAGGATCTCCAGCCGGTAGAAGCCATAGGTCTTCCGGCCGTTGGCCGGAGCCGAGGCGAACTTGATGGCCAAAAGCGACAGGCCGATGGCCAGCACGTCGGTCAGCATATGGCCGGCGTCTGATATCAGGGCCAACGAGCCAGATAGCCAGCCGCCTAAAAACTCCACCACCATGAAAGAGGCGTTCAGGCCCAAAGTCCAAGCCAGAGCCCTACGGCTTCCGGAACGGTGATCGTGGTCGTGTCCGTGGTGTGCCATGTTACATCACGTACTTTATTCCCCTCTTCGACAAGGAAGGGACTTAGAGGAGGTCAACAGCAACCACTTCCCTGCCCACAGCCACAGGAGCAGCAATCGCCCGAGGACTGGCCCTCGAAGGATATGGCCCCGGCCAGGCACTTCTGGGCGCAGAGATCATGGCCCGAGCCGCAACAGTCATCCGGGCGAGCGACCAGAGCCTTGCCGGAAACTAGTTCGTACACCTTGTTGCAACAGACCTCTATACACAGGCCGCAGCCGGTGCAGAGATGGAGATCGATGACAGGATGTCGTTTCATAAAACTCCTTTATTTCTTCGGCCTCAGCCGGCAGGTGCAGGAGCCGGAAAGCTGCTTGCCAAAGTCGACCTTGACCGGCATTCCGTCCCGCTCCCACTCCAGGATGCCGCCGTTGAGATTGGCCACATTGGTATAGCCTTGTTGTCGTAAGAACTCCACCGCCTTCTTGCTGCGCAGGCCCACCGAGTCGGCCACGATCACCGGCCGGCCGCGGGGTATCTCGGAGAGCCGGGTTTCGATCTCCTCGGCCTGGATGTAGAGCACCTCGGGCACATCGAACTTCTTGTAGTCGGTCTCCAGGGTGAAACGCAGATCGATCAGCAGTCCGCCGTTCTTCAATAACTCCATGGCCTCGGCCCCGGAAAGGTGCACCATCCCGCCGATGCATAAACCTCCCTGAAAGAAACTGTTCTCCATTTTTCCTATTCCTCTGACACCGCGCTCTCGATGTCTATCTCAATGGAGGGATCCAGGCTGTTGAAAACCGAACAGTACTTGTCCTTGGCCAGAAAGATGACCTGGTCCAGTACAGATTTATCGATGCGGCCTTTGAGGTCAAACCTCAGATATATCTTACGGTAGCGGCGGGGATGCTCCTCGGCCCGCTGTCCGGAGATAGTGATCCTCATCTCTGAAGGCCGAAGACGTTTCTTCTGCAGAATGGAGATCACATGGTTGGCCAGACATCCGGCCGCGGCCACCAGCAGCAATTGCGAAGGGGTGAACCCTGACGGCGTCCCCTCGGCCCGGGATTCGACCACCAGGCTGTGGCCCTGATCGTCCCTGGCCAGGTACTGCAGGTCCTTAACCCAATCGATAGCAATAGCCATATCCTCTCCCAGGTTCTAGGGATTTAAGGTTTGATTATCACCCGCATCGAGAGCCGACGAAGAGGACGCTGGCGCTCAGGCGCTTTTCCCTTTCCCGCCCGGCAAGGGCGCGGCTATGGAGAACTCCTTACTCCGCAGATACCACTCCATGGCATATCCGATGGCGATGAAAACAGGCAGGGTGAAGACGGTTCGCAACACCGAGAACTTCCAGCCCAGAAACCCCACCTCGAAGGCCAGCATGGGTATCTTCAGGGTGGAGAAGGCTCCCAGGTAGATGAAGATGTTCCTGATGCCGCAGCCCTTCTTCCACAGGAGATAGGCCACCGGAAAGGCCCCGTAGAGCGGCCCGGCCTGCAGCATGGCCATCAGGACGATCCAAAGCGTCCCGGTGATCCCCGAGCCCGGCCCGATGTGGCGCTCTACCTTTTCCCTGGGCAGCCAGACGTCGACCAGGCCTATGAGGAGGAACATCAGCGGCAGGAAGGCGATCATCTCGGTGAAGAACGCCCAGAAGTTCCGGCCCGCCCCCAGGCCGAACGACCAGCCGGAAAAGCGGGAGATCAGCAGGACGGCGCCGAACAGCAGCGCCAGCAGATACTCGCCCAGGCCGAGCCGCTTGACGATCTTTTTCATATGAACACCTTGATCAGCAGGCCGACGATCAGCGCGCCGATGAAGCTGAGCCCGTTGCGCAGCAGGGCCACCTTACGGCCGAAGAACCGGATCTCGAGGGGCAGGGTCAGCACGCCCACCATCATCAGCGTGGTGATGAACACAGCCACCACCGCGTAGCCCACCCCGTTCTTCAACAGCAATGCTGCCAACGGGAAGGCGACAAAGCCAGGGATAAGCGCGATGGCGCCGATGGCAGCGGCCACGGCGAACCCGGCGAACCCGGATTTCGCCCCCAGCCATTGCACCAGCGTCTGCTGGGGGACCAGGTAGAGGGCGACGCTGACCAGTATCAGGACGTTGAGCAGCATGGGCAGAATGCCCAGGAACATCTTCAATCCCCGGCCCAGTCCGGCCAAAGTCTTCTGTCGGTCGGCCAGAAAAGAGGCGGCCAGCGCCAACGCGGTGATGACGCCGAGGAATATCATCTAGAACAACCAACCATATAGAAGGCCGGTAACAGTGGCCATGATCACGACCAACACGATATACACGGCTGCCTTTTTTGTCCCGATAACCGTGCGGATCACCAGCATGCTGGGCAGCGAAAGCGCCGGCCCGGCCAGAAGCAGGGCCAGGGCCGGTCCCTTGCCCATGCCCGACCCCAAAAGGCCCTGGAGGATGGGCACTTCGGTCAGGGTGGCGAAATACATGAAAGCGCCGACGATGGATGCGAAAAAGTTGGCGCCCAGCGAATTCCCGCCGACCAGCCTGGCGACCCAGGCCGATGGGATGATTCCCTCGTGGCCCGGACGCCCCAGGAAGAATCCCGAGGCCAGCACCCCAAATAGAAGAAGGGGAAATATCTGCTTGGCATAGCCCCAGGCCGACTCGAACCAGGTCCCGGCCTCGCCCTTGTCCGTAGCGGTAATGACCGAAAGCCCGATGACCGCGGCGCCGAAGGGTATCAGCGGCTCATGGGAGAAGATAATTGAAAGCGCCGCCACTATCGACCCGGTGACCGCTATCTTCCACCAGGCTATCTCAAACCACCTCCACAGCACCCAGCCGAAGGCCATGGCGGAGATCCCTGTCATAATCCATTTGGCCGAGTGCATGAACTGCCAGAATGAACCGGCTCCCTGGGGCTGGCCCCAGTTGCTGAAGACCAGGATGGCCACCATCAGTCCGAAGTAGATCACGTTCTGCCATAGCCTTCGTTTGGCTTCCGGGACCGGCATCTCGGCCAGGCCTTGGACCCGCTCGGTCTCGTCATTGCGGAAGAAGAAGTGCATCAGCAGGCCGATCACCACGCTGACGACCACCGCGCCCACGGCCCGGGCCAGGCCCATCTCCACGCCCAGCACCTTGGCGGTGAGGATTATGGCCAGTACGTTGATGGCTGGGCCGGAATAAAGGAAGGTCGTGGCCGGGCCCAGCCCCGCCCCGGTGTGGTAGAACCCGGCGAACAGAGGCAGCACCGTGCAGGAGCAGGCCGCCAGGATGGTCCCTGAAATTGAGGCCACTCCATAGGCGAGTACCTGTTTGGCCTTGTGCCCCAGATAGCGCAGCACCGATTCCTGGCAGACGAACACCGAGATGGCCCCGGCGATGAAGAACGCCGGTATCAGGCACAACAGCACATGCTCCCGGGCATACCATTTGGTCAGTTGCAGCCCCTCGACTATGGCGTTGTCGAACCGGGGCCAGCCCACCGGCAGGTAGAAGAAGGCCAAGAAACCTCCCACCATCCAAAGCAGGTACTTGTATTCCTTCTTCCACTCCATCTGTCTATCCTTTCCGCTACCGCGCCGTGTAGATCATGTACACCCCGCCTAAGATGACCAGCACCCCGCAGACCATCTTGACGATGGCTGGACCTTTGGACTTCTCGGTCCAGTTCAGGTAGTGCTGGATGACCTCGGTGAACGTCCCGGCCAGCACCAGCACCGCGCAGTGGCCGAGGCCGTAGGACAGAAGCAGGGCGATACCGTAGGGCAGGTTGGTGGAGGAGACGCTGAAGGTCTCTGCCAGCATCGGGGCCATGTAGGCAAAGGTGCACGGCCCCAGGGCCACCCCGAACAGCAGGCCCAGCATAAGGGCGGCCAGCAGCCCCTTGCGTTTGTATCCCGAGGCATTGGCCCCGCCGAATGGCATGGGGATTGTGCCCAGCAGGTGCAGCCCCACCAGAAAGAAGATCCCGGCCATGAAATAATTGCCCCAGCGGCCCACGTCGCCCAGTATCCGGCCCAGGGCTGCTGTGATCGCTCCAATGGCTCCGATGGTGACCAGTATCCCTGCTCCAAAGAGCAGCGATATAAGAAAGGCCCGTTTGGTGGAGATCCGCCCCTGCTCGTCCACGAAGCCGACGATCAGGGAGATGGAGGCCAGGTGGCAGGGGCTGAGCACAATGCTGAGGATACCCCACAGGAACGAGGCCCCCAGTGCGACCAGCGGAGCGCCCTCGACCGCCCGGCTCAGCTGGATGAACAGCCTTTCCATGGCGCTACTTCAGCTCGTGGCCCAATTCCTTCCACTTGGCCAGGATGTCCTCCCGGGAATAGAAACCCTCATGCCGGAAGAGCTCCTTACCCTCGGGGCTGTAGAATATCTGAGTGGGAATCACCCTGATTTTATACTTGCTGCCTTCGTCCGAGTTCTGCCAGACGTCTATGAACACCACCTCCAATTTTCCCGCGTGATCTTTTTTCAGATCCTCCAGTATCGGCGCCATCATCTTGCAGGGGATACATTTTCCGGCGCCCAGGTCCACCAGCCGGGGAAGCTTGACCGGCTTGATTTTTAGACTGTCTGCTTTTGCACCCTTTTTCTCTTTAACCGTAGCCTTCGTTTTGCTCTTGGTTACGGGCTTGGCAAAAATAGTGTCTTTGCTCACCGTAACAGGCTTGGTATCCTGCGCCGTCACGTGAAGGCCAAGCAAGAAGAGCATGGCTGCTGATAACATAATCTTATTGTTTATTCTCATTTTACCTCTTGATTCGTCGTTCTTTGTGTTCTTCGCGTCTTTGCGGTTCAGCATATCAGTTTCTTGATCTGCTCCGGGGACAGCAGATGGCCCGAGGACTTCACCACTCCGTCCACCGCCAGGGCCGGGGTCGTCATCACCCCGAAGGCCATGATCTGCTTGATGCCGGTGATCTTCTCGATCTCGGCTTCGATGCCCAGCTCGGCCACCGCCTTCTCGGCGTTGGCCGCCAGGGTCTTGCACTTTGGGCAGCCGGTGCCCAGGATCTGGATCTTCATAGACATCCTTTCTTTCACCACAAAGACACCAACGCACCAAGAAAGGGCCTTTAGCGCCTTTGTGTCTTAGTGGTTAGAAGTATTTCTTTTTGAACCACAGCGCCACGTTGACCAGCCCGATCATCACCGGCACCTCGATCAAGGGCACGATGACCGCGGCGAAGGCCGCCTTAGAGCCCAGGCCGAATACGGCCACCGCCACCGCGATGGCCAGTTCGAAGTTGTTGGAGGCCGCGGTGAAGGCCAGCGTGGTCGACTTGCCGTAGCCGGCGCCAATTCTTTTCCCCATGGAAAAACTTATCAGGAACATGACCACGAAATATATAAGCAGCGGCATGGCGATCAACACCACGTCGAACGGCCGTTGCACTATCTCCTGCCCCTTGATGGAGAACATGGCGACTATGGTGAAAAGCAGGGCAAAGAGCGTGACGGGGCTGATGACCGGGATGAATTTGGAATGGTACCATTCCCTGTTTTTCGCCCTCACCAACACGAACCGGGTCGCCATCCCGGCGATGAAGGGAATGCCCAGATAGATGAAGACGCTCTCGGCAATGCTGCCGATGGTGATCCTGGAGAGATCCACCGGCCCCAGGTCCAGTCCCAGCATGGGAGGGAAGACCTTGATGAAAAGGTAGGCGTAGACCGAGTAGAGGAAGACCTGGAGGATGGAGTTGAAGGCCACCAGCCCGGCGCAGTATTCGGTATCGCCCTTGGCCAGGTCGTTCCAGACGATGACCATGGCGATGCACCGGGCCAGGCCGATCATGATCAGGCCCATCATGTAGCCTGGCTGGTGGCGCAGGAACAACACTGCCAGCAGGAACATCAGCACCGGCCCCACCAGCCAGTTCTGCGCCAAGGACAGACCCAGCACCCTGGCGTCGCCGAAGGCTTTGGGCAGCTCCTCGTAGCGCACCTTGGCCAGGGGCGGGTACATCATCAGGATGAGCCCGATGGCGATGGGGATGTTGGTGGTCCCCACGCTCAGCCTGAGGTTGAGCGTGTGCACCGCCTGCGGCGCCAGCCAGCCCCAAAAAACGCCCAGGGCCATGGCGGCGAAGATCCAGACGGTAAGGTAGCGGTCCAAAAACGACAGTTTTCTGGTCAAGCCTTCGGTCATCTCAACCTGCCTTTCTGGGCAGGGGACAGGCCGGATTCTTTCTGGCCTGGCACGCTTTCGCCATATCGTTCTTCACTGTCGGATCGTCCTTCAGCGCCGAGAGCCGGTCGATCAGGCAGCCGGCCAGGTCGCTTCGGCACAGCCGGTAGTGGACCCACTTGCCCTGGCGCCGGTCCTCGATCAACCCGCTGTCCTTGAGGATGGCCAGGTGCCGGGAGATGCGCGACTGGCCCATGCCCAAAGCCGCGGTCAACTGGCAGACGCAAAGCTCTCCGCGCTCCAACATCTTGACGATGCGGAGCCGGGTGGGGTCGCCCAGGGCCTTGAACAGTTTGACGGCTTGTCTCATGGTTTGATCATATCAAGATATCTTGATATATTATAACTTCTCGGCTACTCTTTGTCAACTCTGGTCTCCTAAAAACGAGGTTGACCTTTGGAAGGAGAGCGTGTTATATTTAGCCATGGGCTTCCGAGTTACCGTGCTGATGGCCCTGCTCGTCGTCTCGGAGCAAAGTCCTGCCTGGCGGCTTCCGGTAAACTGCCATCCCGATTCGGTGCGGCTCACCCGTATCGGGGACTTCGGGCGCCTGCGGAGGGCCCGGCCCGGAATACCGGCCCACCTTCACACCGGCGTGGACATAGCCCGGCCGTCTAGAGACTACCGCCATGAGCCGGTCTACCCGGCCGCGGTGGGCGTGGTGGTGAGCCTTCGGGACGACGGTCCCTTCGCCCAGTTGATCGTCGAACACTGTCTCGATGGCGGCGCCAAAGTATGGACGGTGTACGAGCATGTCTCCGGGATTGCCTGCGCCCTGGGCGACACCGTGTCCCCGGAACGTCCCCTGGCCCGGTTCATGGACCGGCGGGAGCTGGACCGTTACGGCTGGCAGTTCGACCACCTGCACTTCGAGGTGATGAAGTCCCGGCCCCGTCCCCGCCCTTTCGACCCCCGCCTGCCGTACTGCCGGTATGAGACCTTCGGCCTGCGCTGCTTCGACCGAGAGGAGATCGAAAGAAACTACTGGCATCCTTTGATCTTCCTGAAGATCGCCGGAGACAGGGCGAACTCGGCGGCACCGGACTGTTGTTGTATTCCTGCTCTAGATGATTCCGTCAGCCAAAAATAACTTGTTTGAACGCCGTGAGTTGAAAACGCTGGCCGAGACCGTGGCCCAGGCTGCCGTTGACCGTTCCGGCCGTATTCTATTAATATCCGGTCCAGCCGGAATCGGCAAGACTACCCTCCTGGTGCAATTGCGCCGGACGCTCGCTCTTCGATCGCTATACCCCCTTTCCCTGGAAATATCCCTATCGCCCGACATCTCTTTGGAGAATATCGTCTCCTCCCTGCTGAGGCAGATGAGATACCTACGGCCCAGGGAAAACCTGGCCGAAGGCCTCAGCCGCTATCAGTCCGAACTGATGGAACGGCTGCTGAGCCCGAGTGATGCCTCTTTCTGGGGCCAGTTCGATCCACCTTCGCCCGAAGACCTTCTGCTGCTCCTCCGTCGGGTTTTGAGCAAAGCGGCCGAGGAGGAAGGCCATGGCCTGTTGATCGCCATCGACGATCTCCATAATGCCGACCTACGGACACTGGACTGGCTGGCGTCCCTGGGCCGCTATCTGAGCATCGACTGTCCGCCCATCTCCCTCGTATTGTCCTGTCGGGAATCGCCCGACACCTCTCCTATTCTCAAACGGTTCGAATCGCTGGCCGACGATTTGATGGAAAATCTCCCTTCGGCGGCACCCGGCACCCACTTCATCTCGCTCCATCTGCGGCTGGAGAATTTCGATCTCAGCGATATCGCTTCCTATCTCGAAGACCTCCTCTGTCCTGGTTTTGTTTCGGTTAATCCGGAGTTCGTCCAATGGCTGCAAGACCAAAGCTGCGGCCGTCCCTATTACCTCCGTCTTCTGCTGGAGTTGGCCAGCGAGCAGGGAATACTCCATCAGCATCCCGAAATAGGTTGGACAGTAACTGCCGATTATAAAAATCTTAAACTGCCGCCGACGCTCGAGGAGATGCTTTGGACAAAAGTGGCGCCGGCCCTGGCCGACCCTCTTCAGGGCCCGGCCCTGGAATATTTGGCCGCTCTGTCCTCTCCTGTCGGCTACGAAGACTGGGCGACCTTAGTCGGTATGGCGGCAACGGATCTAATCGAAACCCTGCTGCAGCTGGAGCGACAGGGGCTGGCCCGTGATATATTCTTACAGGGAGAGCACCTGGTCGTCTTTGTCCATCCCCTGGTGGGAGAGCTTATCCTTTCTCGCATGGCGCCCCATCGGCTTCAAGATTTAGCCGACAAGACTGTGGCCTATTATCATGAACGGCGCCAATACCCCAAGGCCCTGGACCGGCTGCTCCGGCTCATTCCAACGGCAACACCACCGCCCACCCTTATCGCCGAGTCCCTGGCGGTGGCCAAGAGAAATAAAGATTGGCAGACCATCCTGCGCTGGTACGATGCCCTGTCTTCGGGCACCGTCCGAGTGGAAAGCGGTCTCTGGCTGGCCGCCATTAGGGCGGCCAAAGAGACCGCCCAACCCCAACGCGGCCTCGCCATCTCCTCGGACCATCCGGAGTTGGCCGGCTCTCTCACCGTGGCCGAGCGGATCTCTTACTACAGCCTGCGGCACTTCTGCCTGATGGAGTCTCAGCCGGACGGCATCAGCCAAATGTTGGATCAAGCCTCTGCCTGGGCCGAGGCCCTTCCCCGGCCCGAGGCCGATGCCGCTCGAAAAGAGATGGACTTCCTGTTGCTGACCTACTACCAAAGCATCCATGAATTCGAGAAATGCCTGGAACTGGGCAATAGGTTGAAGTCCCTTTGGGGAGGGGACCGGGTCTACCGGCTGCGGATCGATAACACCCTGGGGCTGATGCTCCTCTTCCGCGGCTCCCTGGCCGAGGCCGACGCCATCTATCGGCATCAGATCATTCCCTTCCTGGATCTCATGCCTCCGGATTTCCAGGCTAAGGCATTCTTCAACTGGGCGAAGATCCTGGCCCGACTGGCGCACTACGACCAGGCAGAGATCTGTTACCAAAAAGCCCGGGATCTCTGCGAACAGGAGCGCCTCCACGATGTGCTGCTGATGCTGCGGGCCGATTTCGCCGCCATGCGCTGGCGCCAGGGCCGACATCGCCAGGCCCTGCAGGAGCTGGAGGCGGTTCATCACGCCGCCTATGCCGGGGGCAATTTGAAAATACAGTCCACCGTGTTGGACTCCATCATCGGCATTAAAGGCGAACTGGACGAAGGCGACGGACTTCCCGAATTGCTGCAGCGCAATCTTCGGCTCAAGGAATCCCTGGGCAATCCCATCGGCTGCGCCTGCTCCATGATAAATCTGGCGGAATGCAGCTGCCGCGGCCTGGGCACCAAAGTCGACGCCGCCGCCGCCCGCCATTGGTCGCTGAGGGCCATAGAGACCCTGCAAAAAGCCGGCTCCAAGAAATTCTTGCCCGAGGCGCTTATCAACCTATCCCAGGCCTGCCTGGCCTTAAAGCAGGAGGAGGAGGCCATCTCCCATGCCCAGACCGCGGTGAGACAGGCCGCGGAAGCCTCGCCCCTGGTTTCGGCCCTGGCCCAGGGATGCCTGGGACAGGCTCTGGCCCGCATCAACCCCAAGGAAGCCGAGCGACTCCTTCTGGAGGCCGTAGAGATCTTCGAAAGGCTCGGGAACCGTTACGAACAGGCCAGACACCTGGAGGCCCTGGCGAAGTGCTACCTCGAACGGGGGGAGACCACACCGGGCCTCGAGGTTGCCACCAAAGCCATGACCCTGTATCGGGCTTTGAAAATGGACCATGCCCTGGCCAGGCTGGCTGCCGAATATCCGACGGACCGGACTTTAGCCGGATCGGAAACCGCCCTCTCCCGAAGCGGCGACCACGCCCAAATCCGCATCCTCACTTTGGGTCCGCTGCAGATCTTCCCCGGGCACAGCACCCAGCCTCTCTCCGAGGGCGCCAAAAAGCAGATCGCCAGGAAGATTGTGGCCTATGTCCTTACCCAGGATTATACATCCCGACACGGCGTCGCCCGGCGGCAGCTGCTCGAGGAGTTTTGGGGCGGAGAGCACGGCGCTGGCAGTATGCGGGTCTGTCTGTCGAGGTTGAAAAAAGCCGTGGGCCGCCCGCTATTGAAGTATGTCGATGACCGTTACTGCTTTTGTTGGGACGATCCAGGGATCTATCTCGACCGGGAGCAGCTCGAATTGTTGTGCCATCAGGCCTTGGAATTAGAGCGGAAGAAAGATTGGTCCGGGGCTTGGTCGCTTTGGGAACAGGCTGAATCTCTTTTCCGTGGAAAATACCTCGAGGATATCTCTGAGCCCTGGGCCGAGACTTGCCGCCAGGCTTTGTTTATCAAGCATATCCTGATCCTAAAAAAATTGATCGAGATCTCGAAATCCATCGGTAAAGGCAAACAAATGGAGTTTTATTCGAAAAAACTATCCTCAATATCTAACAATATATAAATCAATCGTTTACGATATTGCCGCCATTCCCCAAAACCGCTAGCGACGCCGAATGTTAACACCTAAGTTTACATTCGGCGTTTATCATTGTGTAAAAGGGCCGCCCATGAGAGTGATCCGCTACAAACTATGCCCCCGTTGCCGATATGCCTTCAAGGCTTCGCTTAGCGGCAACTATTGCATCCACTGCGGCCAGAAGTTGCTGAAGCATTGTCCGGAGTGCCGTGGTCCCATCAACAATTTTTTGGCCGATCATTGTCCGCTGTGCGGCTATCGCTACGACCGGGCGGTGAATCCATCGCCGGCGTCCGACGCCGGCAATCATTAACCAAAACAAAGGAGCCTGACATGAGAAAAGTAGTCGTCCTCTTGGCCCTGTTTGCTATAGCCGGCTCGGCCGTCGGCCAGTGGTCGCGCCAGCCGGTGGATAGCTCCCGTGGTCTGTATCCCGCGATTGCAGTGAATGCCTCAGGCCAACCGGCCATAGTCCACCAAAAGGGTGTTATCTGGGGTGGCCTGGTCTACACCGAGCATGACGGGGCTGCCTGGCAACGCGTCATGGTCGATTCGGCGAATATCTGGATTTACGAGCCGTATCCCTCGTTGTGCTTCGACCTCCAGGGCCGGCCCCACATCGCCTACTACTCCTCATCGCCCCGGCATTTGAAGCACGCTTGGCGCGAGGGTGCCGCCTGGCAGACCGCGGTGGTGGACTCTTATCCAGGAACCAATTACTTGTTCACCTCCATCGTCGCCGATAATGACGACAATATCCACATCGCATACAGTATAAACGGTGGCAGCGTCATCCGCTACGCCGTCGGCCAGGGAGCCTCTTGGACCAGGGCCACCCTGTTCACCTCCAGCCAGGCCTATAGCGGTCAGGTGTCGGTGGATGTGGACGCCCAGAACCATCCCCACATCGTAAGCGGCGACAAGCTCTATCTACGCAACCTCGGCTCGGGCTGGCTGATCGACACCTTGACGTATACCCCGGTCATGGGTACGCCCAATATAAGATTCGACTCTCAGAACCACCCCCAGATCATGTACTACTCCACCAATCTCTACCGACTTTGGCATAACGGCGCCCAGTGGCTGCTGGACACTGCCAAGACAAACGTCTGCTACACGACATTTGACCTTGACGCTAGCGACAAGGCCCATGTGGTCCACAGCGACTACGGCGCCCCCTGCTCCCTTTCCTACACCACCAACAGCAGCGGCAGCTGGGCCACCGAACTCATTTCGGCAACGAAAAAGAGGTTCGGGCCCCGAAACTTTCAGGTCGCGGCTGGTCCCGGTGGGGCGGTCCATGTCTGCGATTATGACTCCCTTGAAACCACCACCTATCTCTACTACAGCCACCGCCCAGGAACCGGCGTGGAAGGCCAACCCGGTCGCGGGGCACCTGTCGGTTCGGTTCGGCTGGCCGCCTCCCCCAATCCCTTCAGCGGTAAAATTCTATTGACTTTTAGGATTCCCCAATCCGGCGTCGCTTCTCTTAAAATCTACAACCTATCCGGCAGACATGTCCGGACGCTGTCCCAGGGCCATCGCAGCGCTGGTTCTCACCAGGTCGTCTGGGATGGGACCGGAGCCAACGGCCAACCTCAGCCTTCAGGGGTCTACCTCTGCCGCTTGGTGACAGCCGGCGGTAGCGCCACGCAACGCATCCTTAAACTCAGGTAGCGTGATAATTACAAAACGGTCAATAATACACAGAAAAGAAAGGAAGTACCATGCGACGCCTAATTTACACTGCCATTATGCTGGCAGCCTCCACGGCGACCCTGATTGCCGGTGCCGTCACCTACAAACCCGAAGCCTTTCGGGACCCGGCCACAGTGGCTAAGAAGTATCTGAATTGCGACCTGAAGCGGCTTAAAAAACTTAACATCGACAGGTTAGTCATCCTGGAGTGCTACGGCGAGTTCGTGGTGTCTAAAGAAGTCACCGATCGTCAACTGGGTATCTATAAGAGCCAGGGCGTCGATGTCGACAAGGATTACTACACCTACACCGCCGACCGGGTCTTCCAGGCTTTGGTGCGCGCCTTCGAGAACAATGGGGTGGCCATCGTCACCAAGGAGGAGATCCGTGCCAATCCCACCTTCCGTGAATGGAACCTACAGGAGGAGCGTGAGGGAAGAGGTGTGACCGCCGGCCTCTACAAGCCCACCAAGGTCGAGGAGAGCCAGAAGATCTCCACCTCTGGGCTGGGGCTTTTCCCCTCCAACCCCCTGGCCATGATCAAGGTTATCATGAAGCTGGCCCAGGTGACGGCCGAGCTCGGAGCCGACGGTCTCCTTCAGGTGCGTTTCAAGGTGGACATGGGTAAAAAGTACGCCCCCGTTCTCAGCGAACTCGAAATTAAAATGAGTTCAGATCTTACCGCCGACTCGGTGGGGTTAAAAGGACACCGCTCGGTCTCCTACGGATTCAAGTCACATTCGGATAAAATCGTCCTGCTCAAGGAACCCATAAAGAGCGAGGCCGATGTCAAAAGCGATAAAAAAGGACAATTGGATCTCGACAAGTACGATGCCGAGCTCATGGGCATAATGAACGCCCTCGTGGCCGGAATCGACCATGCCTTGAAGGAGCAGCTGCCGGGAAGGACGCCGGTGGTGCGCCAACAGACAGAAGAGGCTTCGTCCACCCCGCCAGAAGAATGAGGGCACAAATTGAGCTAAGGCGGCCCGAAGGGGCCGCCTTTTGTTTTGACTTTTTACCGCGGATATGTTATTTTTCTACCATGCATATAAAAATCCTCTCCTGGAATGTCAACGGCCTGCGGGCCGCCTTCAAAAAGGGGTTCGCCCAGTGGCTAGCCAAGGCCTCCCCCGACATCCTCTGCCTGCAGGAGACCAAGGCCCGGCCCGAGCAGTTGGCCAAGGAGCTCTCCGCCATCGGTGGCTATCGCCATTATTTCAATTCGGCCCGGAGGCCGGGCTACAGCGGGGTGGCCCTGTTCTCAAAAGATGAGCCTAGATCAATACAACCGACCTTCGGAGACCGGCGCTTCGACGACGAGGGCCGCGTGCTTCAGGCCGATTTCGGCGACTTCCTGCTTTTCAACATCTACTTCCCCAACGGCAAGGCCTCGGCCGAACGCTTGCGGTACAAGATGGACTTCTATGAATCCTTTCTGGAGAGGATGCGGAAGCTGCTAAAGACCGCGATTCTGGTTGTAATCTGCGGCGATGTCAACACCGCCCATAGGGAGATAGACCTGGCCCGGCCCAAGGAGAATGAGAAGGTCTCCGGATTTCTGCCCCAGGAGCGGGAGTGGATCGACCGTCTGCTCCAGGCCGGTTTTTTAGACGCCTTCCGCCTCTTCGACCAGAGCCCCGGCCGCTATACCTGGTGGGATCTGAAATCCGGGGCCCGGGCCCGCAATGTGGGCTGGCGGATCGACTATTTCTTCGTCTCCCGAAACTTGGAGGATCGGGTCCTGCGTTCCTCTATTTTCCCCGAGGTCATGGGCTCGGACCACTGCCCCATCGGTCTGGATCTCAGGCTTTGAGGCGTCCCCGGCGGACATGTTTACTTTCGCCACCGGATATAGTATCATAATGTCATCCTGAACGTTACCGAAAAGCCATGGACGAGAACAAGACCAAGGAGCAGTTGGCCAAAGAGCTCCACGCCCTGCGCATCCGGCTGGCCGAGGCCGAAGTATCCGAATCAGAGCTGCGGCAGATCCGGCTCAAACTCTCGGCCCTGGAACAGGTGGTGGACAACCTGCCCCTGGGGGTGACTATCACCAACCTCAAGGGTCAGATCCTCTACACCAACCAGGCCGAGGCCGCCATGCACGGCTATCGGGTGGAGGAACTGATCGGCCGAGATGTCAGCGTCTTTGTGCCCGGAGGGAACTGGAGCCCCATGTCTCCCGAACAGATCCGCACCTTCCGCCGCCTCACCCGGGACGGGGTCAATGTCCGCCGCGACGGCTCTGTGTTCCATGTCCGGCTGACCTCGGACGTCATCCGCAACCAGCAGGGCGAGGCCCTGGGGATAGTCACCACCTGCGAGGAGATCACCAAACAGAAACAGGAGCAGGCCTACCGGGAGGCCCTGTACAAGATCTCCAACCGCTGCAGCCAGGCCGACGACCTAAGAAGGCTCTGCGGCGATATCCATACCATCATCGGCGGCCTGATCTTCTCCCGAAATTTCTTCGTGGCCCTCTACCACCACCAGACCAATATCTTGGAGTACGTCTACCACGTCGACGAATTCTGCGCCACTCCGTCGCCAGGGCCGCTGGGCAAAGGCCTGATACAGGAGGTCATCCGGACCGGCGAGTACCTCTTCGCCTCCCAGGAGACCCTGGAGTTTCTGGTCCAGGAGGAGGGCCTGGAGGCCCTGGATACCCCCTTCGTCGGCTGGCTGGGGGTGCCGCTCAAGAATGGAAGCGATGTCCTGGGCCTGCTGGCCATCCGCAGTTACGACCAGGACATCAGGTTCGGCCAGGAGGAACAGGAACTTTTGACTTTCACCGCCCAACTGCTATCCAGCGCCATCATTCGCCTGGGGGCGATAGAAAAATAGAAGGACGCCCTCAGATAAATACTTAACGATAACAATATACCGTTTTGTATGCTCGATATCCGATTCATCCGCGATCACGCCTCGGAGGTCAAAGCCGCTGCCCTGGCCAAGAAGGCCCCGGTGGACGTCGACGCCCTGCTGGCCTTGGACAAAGAGCGGCGCCACATCATCCAGGAGGTGGAGCAGTTAAAAGCCGCCCGCAATCAGGCCGCCAAGGACGTGGCCCGCCTCAAGGCCCAGGACGGCCCGGAGCGCGAGAGCAAACTGGGCCTATCCCAGGCTCTCATCACCCGGGAGATCGGGGAGAAGATAAAGAGACTGGACGGAGAGCTGCGCTCGGTCGAGGAGAAACTGGAGCAGGCTTTGCTCTCTGTGCCCAACATACCCCATTCCTCCGTGCCCGAGGGCCCGGACGAGACCGGTAATGTGGTGGACCGCACCGAGGGCCAGGAGAAAAAGTTCGACTTCGCGCCCCGGCCCCACTGGGAGCTGGGCGAGAATCTGGGGATAATCGACTTCGAACGCGGGGTCAAGGTCTCGGGCACACGGTTCTACATGCTGCGAGGAGCCGGGGCCAAGTTGCAGCGGGCGCTGATCTCCTGGATGCTGGATGTCCATATCGAGGATCACGGCTATACCGAGGTCTATCCGCCCTACATCGTGAGCGGCAAGTGCCTGGTAGGCACCGGCCAGCTGCCCAAGTTCGCCGACAACCTCTATCACGACGTCGAGGAAGATTTTTGGCTGATACCCACCGCCGAGGTCCCGGTGACCAACATGTACCGCGACGAGGTGTTGGAGGCAGAGGATCTGACCATCAAACATGTGGCCTACACCCCTTGCTTCCGGAGGGAGAAGATGTCGGCCGGCAAGGACACCCGGGGCATCAAGCGGGGACACCAGTTCGACAAGGTGGAATTGGTCAAGTTCTGCCTGCCCGAGAAATCAGACCAAGAACTGGAGAAGTTGGTGGAGGACGCCTGCGACATCCCCAGGCGGCTGGGGCTTAGATATCGGGTGGTGCGGCTGTGCACCGGTGACCTGACCTTCTCCTCCATGAAGACCTACGACATCGAGGTCTGGTCGCCGGGCTGTGGTGAGTGGCTGGAGGTCTCCTCCTGCTCCAACTTCGGCGACTTCCAGGCCCGAAGGGCCAACATCAGGTTCCGCCGTGATCCCAAGGCCCGGCCTGAGTTCGTTCATACTCTGAATGGCTCCGGCCTGGCCCTGCCGCGGACATTGATCGCCGTGTTGGAGAATTACCAGCAGGCCGACGGAACGGTAATGGTGCCGGAGGTTCTGCGAGATTATATGGGCGGGAATAAGATCGCGTAAGCATAACAATATTCATCTGATAAATCCTCAAAAACCCTTTAGCCTCAACACCATGATAGACCGAATGAACGAAGCCGTGGTCCGGGCCGTCCTGGAGACCATGCCCTTGGAGATCACCGTCATCGACCACAACGACGAGGTAGTAGGCTGGAACAAGCACGAGAGAAGGCTGTTCCACCGGCCCATCTCCAGCATGGGGGTCAACTTCCGACAGTGCCACCCCAAGGAGAGCTTGCACAAGGTCGAGGCCATCGTCAATGAGATGAAGGAGGGGAAGCGCGACCGGGCCCGGTTCTGGATAGACCTGCCGGTGGGGCCCGAGAAGGAGAAGCACAAGATCTTGATCGAGTTCTATGCCCTGCGCGATCCCCAGGGAAAATATTTGGGCTGTCTGGAGTGCACCCAGGACGTGGAGGACATCAGGAGACTGGAGGGCGAGCAGCGGCTGCTGACCTAGCTACCATCCTGTCACCCTAAGATTGCTTGCCCCACTAGCTGAAGCGCCGCACTTAGGCTGGCTCCTTTGCTTGGCCCCCGAAGTGGGTAACGCTAACACTCCCTGCCGTCATCCCTTTCGAAAGCCGCGATGCATGTTCGGCTCAGGGCATGGCTTCAACCTGCAAGGCAGTCAACCTCAGCATGACAAAACGTTCCCTGTCACCCTGAGAATGGCATCGTGCCTGGCAAGTTGAAGGGTGACACACTGAGCCTGGCACCTTGCTTGGCCCCCGAAGTGGGTGACGTCTGGCGGTCCTTTCCTGTTTCAGTCTGCAAGGCATGGAGACAGACTCAATATGACAGCAAGAGCCAGGGGGCTTTCCGTAAGGAAAGCCCCCTGGCTCTTTACCCTTCCCTTTCAGCTGAAAAGTCTTTCGAGCGCTGCCCTTTGGGCCCGGCTAAGTGTTTTGGCCCCGCCCAGCAGCCTCGAAATCAATGCCACCCGGGCCAGGTGCTCCACCCGCTCCATTCTCTCCAGCGCCTCCTGAAGACTCTGGCCATAGGTCAGGACGCCGTGGTTGGCCAATAGAATGGCGTGGTGTTTTTTCACCAATGGAGAGATCGATTTCGGCACCTCATCGGTGGACGGCGTGGCATAGCCGGACAGCGGCACCGAGCCCAGCATGACCACGGCCTCGGGCAATATGGGTTTATCCAGAGGCAACCGGCAGGCGGCCAAGGCCGTAGCCGCCGCAGGATGGGCGTGGACCACCGCTGTCACCTCCGGCCTCTGGCGGTACACCTCCAAATGCATCTTGATCTCGGACGAAGGCCGGCCTCTCCCCGACAGCACCCGGCCGGAAAGATCGGTCTCCAGAATCTGTCCGGAGATGATTAAACCCTTGGGCACCAGCGAAGGGGTTATCAGCAGACGGTCGGCAGCGAATCGGACCGAGACATTGCCGTCGGTGGCCGGAGTAAAGCCCAGGAAGTCCAGCCGCCGGCAGACGCGGAGGATCTCTCTCTTTAACTGATCCGCTTTTATGCTTTTTATCGCCATCCTGAGAATGCCTCTATGTTGGGCTATCGAAGGATCTGCCGGTTGATTCTGCAAGACATCAAGCCTAAGACTTTGTGCTAACTGTACCCGGCCTTCGGGTCTCGGCGCCTCTGCGGGAGGAAAATATCTTACGCGCCTCCCCCGAGCTGCAACTGGTAGAGTTTGTAGTACAGTCCCTTCTTTTTCAGCAATTGTTGATGGCTGCCCACCTCCCGGATCTCGCCTTTGTGGATGACATAGATCCGGTCCACATGCTTGATGGTGGAAAGCCTGTGGGCGACGACGATCGAGGTCCGGCCCTTCATCAGCACCGCCAGGGCGTCCTGGATAAGTTTCTCGGTGGCCGAGTCGATGTTGGCCGTGGCCTCGTCCAGCACCAGCACCGGCGGATCAAAGGCCAGGGCCCGGGCGAAGGACAGCAGCTGCCTCTCCCCGGCCGACAGGGTCACCCCCCGCTCCCTGACCTCCTCGTCGTAGGCCCTGGGAAACCGTTCGATGAAGGTGTCGGCATGCACCTGCTGGGCCACTCTCTGCACCTGGTAGTCCGACAGGCTCTTGTTGAGACGGATATTGCCCTTGATGTCGCCGGAGAACAGGAACACGTCCTGCATCACCACCCCCAGGGCCGAGCGCAGCCTATCCAGAGGCCATTGTCTGATATCCACCCCGTCCAGGGTGATGGAGCCCTTCTGAATGTCGTAGAGCCTGGCCAGAAGGCTGATGATGGTGGTCTTGCCCGAACCGGTGGCGCCGACGAAGGCCACCTTCTCCCCGGGCTCGACCTTGAACGACACCCCTTTGAGCACCGGCTCACCGGGGACATACTCGAACCAGACATCCTGGAATTCGATCCGGCCGCTTATCTTCTCCGGAACCCTGGGCTGGGGGGGGCTCTCGATGACCACCGGCTCGTCCAGCAGATGGAAGATGCGCTCCGAGGAGGCCATGGCCGACTGGAGCACGGTGTAGCTCTCGGTCAGCTCCTGGATGGGCCTGAAGAACATGCGCAGGTAGGTGACGAAGGCCACCAGCACCCCCAGGGAGATGGTGCCCCTCAGGGTCTGGCCGCCTCCGTAGTAGATGACCAGGGCCAGCCCCACGGCCGAGATGATCTCCACCAGGGGACGGAAGAAGGACATCACCAGCACCTCCTGCATCGAGGCCTGGAAATAGTCCTGGTTGATCCTCTCGAACCTTCGTATCTGCTCGGCCTCGCGGCGGAAGATCTGGATGACCCGTATGCCGGACAGGTTCTCCTGCAGGGTGGCGTTGAGCCGGGCCAGCCTCACCCGGATCTGCCGGTAGATGTCCCGGGCCCGGATACGGAAGAACACAGTCCAGAAGCCGATCAACGGCAGCACGGCGCAGGTGATGAGGAAGAGCCGGGAGTCCAGTTTGAGCATCATCACCACCAGGGCGGCTATCAGCGCCAGGTCCCGGAGCAGCTGGGCGAATACCGAGACGAAGGCCTCGTTGATGGCATCGACATCGTTGGTGGCCCGGGTCACCAGACGCCCCACCGGGTTGCGGTCGAAGAAGGCCATGTCCAGCCGCTGCAGCTTGGAGAACACCATCTGCCTCAGGCGGTGCATGAAGTTCTGGCCCACCAGCTGCACCAGGAACACCTGGGCGAAGTTGAGTATAAAGCTGGCCACAAGCAGGGCCAGAAAGATGAAGCCGAATCGAGTGATACCCTCTAGATCCCGTCCCCGGACGGCTGCGATCTCGGACCGGGAGAGCCGGCCCAGATCTCGGTGTTCGATCAGCACCAGATCACGGTAGCGCTGAAACAGATCGGGGCGTCGGGCGACTACCGCGGCCGCCTGGGGTCCGGACTGGTCCAGGTCGAAGTAGTAATAGCGCTCCCGGCCCAGACGTCCCTGTTTCTCCAGGGCGGCCATGGCTCCTGTCTCTTTCTGGGGCAGCCGGGATCGATCCACCAAAACCGTGTCCCCGGACAATAACAGCATCCCCGGCCCGGGCGCGGGCAATTCTGCCTTCTGGCCGGAGACGGCGATATGGCGGTCGATTATCTCCTTGGTGAGGTAGGGGAGCACCAACTCAAAGGCGGTGACCGCCAGCAGCACCAGCACCGCCAGGGAGAGATAACCCCAGTAGGGCCGCAGCAGGCCCAAAAGCCTCTTGACCAGCCGGGCATCGTAGATATTGCCCAGGGCGGCTTCTTCGTGGAAGTCGTGGCCCCCGCCGTGTCCTCCGTGTCCACCGTGCATCAGATGGCTCTCTTATTTTTACCGTAAAGGAAACCAGGCCCTGATGGCCGCGATCCGCGATGGCCTCGGTATCGTGTGGCTGAGCTTGGCCGAGGCCTTCCTGATCTTCTCATTTCTTGGCCAAGGCCCTCTCCAGTTGCTGCAGCTGGAAGATCTGGTGGTACAGGCCCCGCCTGGCCAATAGATCCTTGTGGCGGCCGCGCTCCACGATACGCCCCCTATCCAGGACCAAGATCAGGTCGGCGTTCTGGATGGCGAAGATGCGGTGGGAGATGACGATGGCCGTCCGCTTCTTCATCTCGGCGCGCAGGGCGTCCAGAATCCTCCGTTCCGTGTCGGCGTCCACTGCCGACAGGGCGTCGTCCAGTATCAGCACCGACTTATCGGCCAGCAGGGCCCGGGCTAGGGCCAGCCGCTGCTTCTGACCTCCGGACAGGGTCACCCCCCGCTCGCCTATCACTGTCTGATAGCCCTGGGGGAATCCCACTATCTCCTCATGGATCGAGGCCAGCCTGGCCACCCGCTCGATCTCGGTCTGCTGGGGTATCCGCTCCAGTCCGAAGGCGATGTTCTCGGCGATGGTGTCCGAGAAGAGGAAGGTATCCTGGGGGACATAGGAGAAAACCGAACGCAGTGCGGCCAGGGAGTAATCCTTGATATCCCTCCCGGCCACGGTGATCCGGCCCTGGGGCAGCTCGTAGAGCCGCAGCAGCAGGTTGACCAGAGTGGACTTGCCCGAGCCGATGCTGCCGGTGATCCCTATCAGTTGGCGGGGCCTGACGGCAAAGGAGATATCCTCCACCGCCGGATGGGATTTTTCTTCGTAATAGAAGGTGGCCTCATGGAATTCGATCTCACCGGCTCTGTCCCGGGGCACAGATCCCATGGCCCCCTCCCGGTCCCGGATGGCCGGCCGGGTCTCGAAGATCCGGTTGATCCGGCCCTGCGAGGCCGCACCCCGCTGGAAGATGTTGATGGCCTGGCCGATGGCGATCATGGGCCAGATGAGGATGCCCAGGTAGGAGCTGAAGGCCACGAAATCGCCCACCGACACCTGGCCGAAGACCGTCATCCGGCCTCCGGCGATAAAGACGATGCCCTGGGAGAGGGAGGCGATGAACATGATCAGGGGAAAGAACATGCCCCAGAGGCGGACCAGCACCAAATTCTTGCGCAGATAGTCCCGGCTGGCCATGGCGAAGCGCTCCTTCTCGGCACCCTCCTGGACGAAGAGCTTCACCACCTTGATGCCGGAGATGTTCTCCCTCACCAGTTCGGTCATATCGGCGAAAGACTTCTGCACCCGCTCGAACAGCCGCCGGATCAGGCGGCCGAACAGGGCCACCACCAGGGACAGCGCCGGCAGGGGTATCAGCGCCAGCAGGGTCAGCCGGGGCGAGATGCGGAGCATCATGAACAGCGAGGAGAAACCCAGCACCAGGATATCGGTCAGGATCACCAGTCCGAAGCCCAGCGACATCCGCACCGCATTGATGTCGTTGGTGGCGTGGGCCATCAGGTCGCCGGTCTTGTGTTCGTCGTAATAGGAGAAATCCAGGGTGGTCAGATGGGAGAAGAGATCGAATCGGAGCTGGTTCTCGATGCGCCGGGCCGAGCCGATGATGCAGAACCTCCAGAAGAAACGGCCGATGCCTATTCCCAGAGCGATGGCCACTATCCACAGGCTGTAGGTCAAAAGCCTCGTTGGCGTGGCCGCGCCCCCGGCCAGATCGTCCACCACCTTCTTGAGAATATAGGGCACGGCCAGTTGTAAAAGATCGATGACGATCAGGGCCAGCAGTCCGGCCAGGATGGCCCAGCGGTAGCGGGCCACGTATTTTCTGAGGGCTAAAAGTTCCTTCACTTAAAAACTATCGGTCTTTTTGAAGTCTTAGATTATAAGCAAAAGATTTCGTAAAGTCAAGGTAAAGCCGGATTAAGGTGATGGCATAATGACTATGTCAGGGTCTAACTGCCGAGTTATAATGTCAGGGTATAAAACATGACATCTTGCTTAGCAAAACCGAGCCGGCCAAACTCGGCCCTGACCGGCGCTACCTGGGCAGGCTTCAGACTTCAGCCGGGCTGCTTAACCTCCTCTGTCTCTGCTCCCAAAGAAGGTAGACATTAAATCCGTCACCTTGGCAAACACCTAAGCCATCCGCTCCGCCCCAATCTTCCGATTCTATTTACCGTTATACTGACCAGTAGAATCTATCTCCAAATGAAAAGATCATAGAGAAAGGCCCCGCCTTGAGAGGACGGGGCCTTGGTTCCGGCTCTATATCGTCTTTTGCTGATAGTCGATTACGACCGGGGTTGTTTGGCGAAGCAATCCGAACAATAGACCGGACGTTCGCCGGTGGGCTTGAACGGCACCTCGGTCTCTTTGCCGCAGGCGGCGCAGACGACCTGGTGCATCTGGCGGGCGCCGCGGCGCTGGGCCTTGTTGGCCGCCCGGCACGAGGGGCACCTCTGGGGCTCGTTCTGGAAGCCCTTCTGCTGATAGAACTCCTGTTCGCCAGCAGTGAAGGTGAAGGTGTTCCCGCAATCCTTGCAGGTCAGGGTCTTGTCCTGGAAACTCATGGTACTCCTTGGATTAGGTTTGTTCCGTTCCGAGAAAGAAACCCGCACCAACAACTTGGTACGGGTTTCTTCCGGACACTTGGTTGTTTACAATGATAATTATAGCAAAAAAAATATATAATGTCAATATTTTTTAGGGTCTCTTGGCCTTTTTTTTGCTGCGGGGCACAAAGCCGATCTCCTCGCTTTTAGGCTTGGGCTCCGGCTCCACGGCCGCCGTCTCCATTCTCGCTGCGGCTCTGGCCGGCTCCGGCTTTTCCTGTTCTCTGGCTTTGGACTGCGGTTTTCTCCCCTCTCTCTTGCCCGTCCGGCCGGCAGCCTTTCCCTTGGATTCAGCCTGGGGCTTGTGCTTGGCCGGTTCCGCCGTGGTGGCTTTGGTCTTGCTCGGCTTGTTTTTGGGAGCGATTATCACCCGACGCCGATCGCCCTCTCCCACGGCAAAAGTCCTGACATCGGGATGGTTCTCCAGCGCTTTGTGGATGACCTTGCGCTGGTGCGGCGGCATCGGCGGCAGTTTCTGCTCCTGTCCGCTCTCCTTGACCTTACGGGCTATCTCCAAAGCCATGGACTTGAGATGGTCCCCCTGGCTCTGCCGGAAGCCTCCGATATCGAAATGGATGTCCTGTTCGGCCTCGCGGTAGATCTTGCCCACCAGATACTCCAGGGCGTCCAGGGCCGCCCCATTGTTGGCCCGGAGGTATTTCTCGCCAGCCTCGGACTCGATGACGGCCGTCAGCCGCCCTCCCTCTTCGCTGAAGGCGCGCACTGTTCCGGGAAATCCCATTCTTTCCAGAATGGACTCCACAATCCTCTTGATGCGGGGCTGGGGCTGGATCTTCAAGCGCACCTTGGCCGGCCTGGCGCCGATGAACCCCAAAAAGCCGGAGGAGCCCAGGCTGACTATCTCCACCTGGACTTCGTCCCGGGAGAGCCCCAGTTCTCTCAGGCCCCTCTCGATGGCCTGTTCCACCGTCCTGCCTTCTTTCTCGATGATGCTCATGGATCCTCGTTCTATTTAGGTAAACGATGATGCGGGTTGAAGAGCGCCCTCAGTCCGCCTCCAGGGGCTGAGTGCGCACATGGATGAGATACTGCTCCCCGATGGAGAGCACGTTGTTGGTCAGCCAGTAGAGGTTGAGCCCGGCCGGCATGTTCATGAAGATGACGGCCATGAACACCGGCATGATATAGACCATCATCCTCTGTTTGGGATCGACATTGGTCAACTTCTGCTGGATAAACATGGCGATGCCCATCAGGATGGGCAGCACGTAATAGGGGTCCTTGACCGAGAGGTCGGCCAGCCACAGCATGAACGGCGCCTGCCTCAGCTCGATGGTGTTGACCAGCACCTGGTAAAGGGCGAAGAAGATGGGCATCTGGATCAGAAGCGGCAGACAGCCGGAGAAGGGATTGACCCTGTGCTCCCGGTAGAGGGCCATGGTCTCCTGGCTGATCTTGGCCTGGTCGCCCTTGTATTTCTCCTGGATCTTCTTCAGCTTGGGCTGGAGCATCTGCATCCGCTTCATGGACTTCATGCCGGAATAGGTCAGCGGGAAGAAGAGGACCTTCATCAGGGCCGAGAAGAAGATGATGGCCAGGCCCCAATTGGACACCTGCTGGTGGATGGCCACCAATATCCAGAGGATGGCCCGGGACACGGACTGCAGCCACCTCCAGCCGGTGTCGGCCACCCGGTCCAACTGCGGGTGCACCCGGCCCAGGCGGCGGTGTTCAATGGGCCCCAAATAGATCTTGATGCTGTCTCTGACCTCTCCCTGTATCGACAGGGCGATGGCGCTGGTGGCCCGCTCGGGACCGGCCAGGCCTTGCTTCACCGATACCGCCCTTCCCTGGGGCGGGATCATGGCCGCCAGAAAATACTTGGTGCGCACTCCGCTGAAAGCGATATTGCCCTCGATCTCGGCCAGGTCCGGCTTGGCCAGTTTCTTCAGAGGGTCGTGGGCCAGATCGAGGCCCAGCATGGCCACCGCCCCGAAAGCATCGAGGTCCTGTTTACGATCCCTCTCAGTGGAGTTGAGGCCGCAGCCCCAGTGAAGGCGATACCTCGGGCCCAACCTGGCCGCGGCCGCCAGAGGCTCTATCTCCACCACCAGCAAAAGCCCCAGGCCGCCGTCCAGCGGGGAGTAAGTCTTGCGCACCAGGAAACCATCGAGCGGCGCCTCGAAGACCACCCGCTCTGGTCTGGCCTCGGCCAGGCGGAATGGGTGTTTCGACAGGTCGATGGCCTGCCCCTGGGTCTGGACCTCCAGCCCCAGGGCCGAGCCGCCCTCCGGGATCAACTGCACCGGCTTGCCGTCCGGGCCCAGATATTTCTCCAAGCGACATTCGGTCAGGGAGGCCCCGATATTGGATAGCCTGACCGACAGCCCGTCACTGCTTAAAGATGCTTCTTTGACCTCGACGATGGTGGAAGGCGCTGATGCCGGGACGGCCGGCACGGCCTCTGGAACGGGGCTGACGGCTGGCGCCTCGGAGGCCGGCGGCTGGGCCGGCGGTGGGCTGGGCCGCGGAGTCAGGTATTGAAAGGCTAAGAAAACTCCGAAGATCAAAAATAAGGCCAGTATGGTTCTGGTCTTTTCGTCCATCTTATTCTCTTTATTCTCTAATCCTCTAACGGCGGAACCGGATCGTATCCGCCCGGATGCCAGGGATGGCAGCGCAGCAACCTCTTAAACCCCAGCCAGGATCCCTTAAACAGGCCAAAACGCCCCAGCGCCTGTTGCAGATAACAGGAACAGGTGGGATGAAAGCGGCAGGCATGAGGCAGGCACTGCCCCAGAGTCGCCCGATAGATATCCACCAGGGCTATCAGGCCGACCGCCCCTAAACTATTTCTCTTCATCCCTCCCCTCCCAGGCTCCAGCCTGACGCAGGAGTTCTTCCAGTTTCGTCTGCAGCCTCTGGAAATCCATCCTGGCCGTGGCCGAGACAACGATGTCCAGGCCCGGCCGCAACCGGCTCTTCAAACTTCGATAGGCCTCGCGCATCCGCCGTTTCATCAGGTTCCGCTGACAGGCCGTCCCCGTCCCTCTTCTCACTATGAAGCCGGCCCGGGTCCGACCGGCGTCCCCCCCGGCCGCCACCAGAATCTGCAGCCCAGGAGCCCGGCAGCGTTTCCCCCACTTCAGTACCCTCTGAAAATCCGGGTTTCCCCTGAGGCGCTCGGCTCGGCCAAATCTCTGGCGGCCCCGGACATCTCCTACTTGTCCTTGGGCTCGTCCGATACCGTCAGTTTCCAACGTCCCTTGGCCCGGCGCCTGGCCAGCACCTTGCGGCCGTCGGCCGTGGACATGCGCTTTCGGAAGCCGTGTTTCCTGGCCCTCTTGACCGTGCTCGGTTGATAGGTACGTTTCATCTAATCCTCCGTTTGGTTCTTATATATTATCGCTATAAACAATTATTATACTCCATCAACTATATTATTTTCAAGGGCAAACGTCTCATCGCAACCCCCATTGCTTGTGCATCTGGAGTACGATGCGGACATCGGCCAGCCGCTGCCCGGCTTCTGCTCGGTATCTTCTGACCCGGCCCATCTCTGGCGCCAACTCCCCCGAGGCCGGCTGCAGCACCAGGGGAATCTTGGGGTCCACCCGGGCGATGACATCTACCGCCTTTTCCACTTCCGGATCCTGGAGGCTTTGGGTGACCACCAATTTGACGAAGGCCCGGCCGGCCACCAGCCTCAGGAACTCTTGATGCGTCCCCCAGAGATCCTGGCCGCAATCCGAGGGCGGCTTGATATCCATGGCCACCATATCGACCGCGTCTTTAAGCCTCTCCATCTCCCGGACCAAGGTGCCGTTGGTCTCCAGATAGATCCGCCAGCCGCTGTCCCGGAGACGGGGGCAGAGCCCCGCCAGGAAATCCGACCACAGCAGGGGTTCGCCTCCGGTCAGGGAGACGAACTCTCCCGGCTTGGCCAGGCGGGACACTATCGAGACCACTTTCTCCAGATCCATGGTCTGGGCCTTTTTTTCGTCCCGGGCGTACAGGGTGTCGCAGTAGGAGCAGAACAGATTGCAGCCCAGAAAACGAATGAAGGTAGTCTCCTGTCCCACGAAGATCCCCTCGCCCTGAAGGGAGTGGAATATCTCGACGATCTTGGCGGCCATGGAACGCCCGGCCTCTATTTTATTCTCGGAGATCGGCCTCGACGATCCCAGGAATAGTCCAGCGGATCGATGAGGCCGGATTCCTCAAATCCCCTGGCCCGCAGCCGGCAGGAGTCGCAACGGCCGCAGGGCCTGGACCCTCCCCGGTAGCAGGACCAGGTCAGTTCCCAGGGCACCCCCAGCCTGTGGCCCAGCCGGACGATCTCTGCCTTGGTGAGTTTTAAAAGCGGAGCGATGATCCTGATCCGCCGACCCTGCCGGCCGGCCTTGGTGCCCAGGGCGAAAACTCTCTCCATGGCCTGCAGATAATCCGGCCGGCAGTCGGGATAGCCCGAATAGTCCCGGGCGTTGGCCCCGATCATGACCGCTTCGGCTCCGATGGCCTCGGCGCTGGACAGCCCCAAGGAGAGAAAGATGGTATTTCTGGCCGGAACATAGGTGGAGGGGATGGTGGACCCGATTCGGTCAGAAGTGGGGATAGCTTTTCTGCGGTCCAGCAGGCTGCTCCCTCTCCAGGGGAGCCGGAATCTGATGATCTGTAACGGCGCCCCGGCCCGGCGGCACAGGGCCCGGGCCGAAGCCAGCTCCCGGCGGTGTCGCTGGCCGTAGTCGAAGATCAGGGCCAGGGGCCGCCAGCCTCGGGCCCGAGCCCAATAGAGCACCGTGGCCGAGTCCAGGCCGCCGGACAGCAGGACCACCGCCTTTCTATTACTTGGGGGCATAGCTGGCCCGGCAGCCCTCGGACTCCCAGACCGTCACCTCGTGCACCTTAATCCTCTGGGAGCTGAATTTGAGGACCATCTCCTCGTAGAGAAGTTTGGCGATATTCTCGGCCGTGGGATTGATCTTGTCGAAGGGCTTGGTCTGATTGAGATGCTGGTGGTCCAATTTTGACAGGGCCTTCTCCAGGGCCTGGCGCAACAGGGTGAAATCCACCACCATGCCGCTTCTGTTGAGCGCCGGACCCTTCAGTGTCACCTCCACCCGATAGTTGTGTCCGTGGAGGCGTTCGCACTTCCCCTCGTAGTCACGCAGACTATGGGCGGCGGAGAAGGTGTGGACGGCGGTGACGTAGTACATTCGGTTTTCCTCTTCAAGGTTTCATGCTCTCAGATGGAGGGCTGTTTTCCCTCAGGGGCCGCCCTTCCGCCCTTCGGGGACGGGTAGTCGGCGGTCACCGTGATCCCTATTCCGCCTCGAATATGGAAGACGCCCTTGACCCGGCACTGTCGCGGTTTGATAGCGGCCACAACGTCGTCCAGGATGCGGTTGACCACCTCCTCGTGGAAATGTCCCTCCTGGCGGTAGCTCCACAGGTAGAGTTTGAGGGATTTGGACTCCAGGATCAGCCGGTCCGGCACATAGGAGATAGCGATGGTCCCGAAGTCGGGCTGGCCGGTGATGGGGCACAGCGCGGTGAACTCCGAGGTCTCCAACTCCACCCAATAGTCCCGCTCCGCATGGGTGTTGGGGAAGGCCTCCAGCCTCTTGACCGGCCGCCGCACCCGACGCCCCAGCAGGGTGAGATCTTTTCTCTTTCGTCTCATCTCGGAAAATAATGTGGTTATTCGATCCTGACCAGACGGTATTTGCGGCTGCCCAGCCCCAGGCTCTGGGCGTACTCCAATTGAACCGTCCAGTCGACCTCGGGATAGAGGTCCCGGAACTTGTCGCCTCCCGGCCCTCGGGCCTTCTTGAGGGCCGATCCCCCAAGGCCCGGAGACTGGTTCACCAGGTCGACCGAGGCCTGGTCTACGGCCACCGGATCCAGCGAGGCGCAGATGCCGAGGTCGGGGACCAGGTAGGGATCGGTGGTTCCGTAACAGTCGCAGGCCGGGGTAACATTCATAATGTAGTTGAGGTAGGCCAGTCGGCCGGAGTGAAGTTTGACGAAGCCGGCCAGATGTTCCACCATCTTCTCCTGCAGGGACTGGGGGCCGGAGTCCCAGGCGTTGCGCACCGCCCGCTCCGGGCAGACCACGATGCAGGATCCGCAGCCGATGCATTTCTTGGAGTCGATGGCCGCCCGTTTTTCGACGACGATGGCGCCGGGGGGACAGTTGGCGGCACACCGGCCGCAGGCCGTACACTTCTCGGCCTTGATCTGGAGGGCGATGTCCGAGTGCATGGCCAGTTTGGCTCCTCGGGCGCCGCCGCCCATCCCCAGGTTTTTGATGGAGCCGCCGAAGCCCGCCAGCTCGTGTCCCTTGAAATGGGTGACGCAGACGATGGCATCGGCCTTGGCCAGGTCGTGGGCCAGTCTGACCTTCTTGAAGTGCCGGCCCTCTATCTCCGTCTCGACATAGGAGCCGCCCCGCAGGCCGTCGGCGATGATCACCGGACAGCCCATGGTCTCGAAACAGAAGCCATGGCGGTGGGCTGTCTCCAGATGGGAAACAGAGTCGGAGCGCGAGCCCACATACAGGGTGTTGGCGTCGCACAGAAAGGGCTTGCCCCCCAAGGCCCGGACGGCATCCACCACCGGCCGAACCAGATGGTGGGGCACGAAGGACTTGTTGCCCCGCTCTCCGAAATGGATCTTTATGGCCACCAGATCGTTTCTCTGCACCACTCGGGACAAGGGCAGCCGGGCCAGCATATCGTTGATTTTGTCGAAGAGATGCCTTCGGCCTTGGCTGGTGAGATCGGTGAAGTAGACTGACGACATCAACCGCCTCGCTGTTCATGGATGAAAAATCTGAGATAGATGGCTCCGGAGAGGAACACCGAAGCCAGGCTGGGGAAGAGCAGGTAGTAGCCCAATGGCTGCCAGCCCATGGCGTAGGCGATAATGGTTCCGGCCATTACCGTGGCCGCCGCCTTGCCCGGCCAATTGGAGACCGGGGTGGCTTTGGTCCGCCACCTCAACCACAGGCCCCCGCCGAGGATCAGCAGGTCCCGGCCTATGATGGCGGCGGCGGCCCACCCGGGAAAGCCGCGCCACAACCACAGGGCCAGCGCCATGCTGTCGATGCAGATCTTGTCGGCCAGCGGATCCAATACCTTGCCCCATTCGGTGACCTGGCCCTGGCGGCGCGCCCAAAAACCATCGAGGAAATCGGTAGCCACGGCCGCCGCCATCAACAGCAGCAGCGGGACCTGGCGCTCCTGCTTCAGAGCCCACAGGATGAAGGGCATCAGCAGGATGCGCAGCAGCGACAGCAGATTGGGCAGATTCATGGCTAAAGTTTATGCTATCGCGGCGCCAAAGTCAAGGTCTGTCGCCGGCAGCGCCTTGGGCCTCAAATGTAAATTACCGGTTGACAAAATCTTCATCTTCTGATATCCTTAGAGTCGTGGCCGGCGTGGTGAAACTGGTAGACGCAGAGGACTCAAAATCCTCCGGCAGCAATGCCATGGGGGTTCGATTCCCTCCGCCGGCACCAATGAATATAATCAAAACCTCAAAATCCAAAGCCCGGGGCCGCTGACCGGGCTGGCGACAGAACCTTTGGATTTTATGATGCTATCTTAAGATGTCCGAACTCCAGCCGAAATCCTCTCCCCAGCTCCCCCAGATGGACCAATTGCTGGAAGAGCTGGTGCTGCGAGAAGCCTCCGATCTTCATCTGAGGGTAGGGGAGCCGCCCATCTACCGCATCGGCGGCAGGCTGGTGCGCAGCGAATTCCCGGTGCTCCAGGAAGAGGACACCGCCACCCTGCTCCACAGCATCCTCACCGACAGCCAGAGACAGCGGCTGGAGAAGGAGCGGGAGATAGATTTCGCCTTCGGCCTCCCCGGCATCGCCCGCTTTCGCATCAACGCCTTCCATCAGCGAGGCTATCTGGGTGCGGTGATGCGGGTCATCCCTCTCAAGATCAAGTCCATCGACGAATGGGGCCTGCCCCTCATCCTCAAGGAGCTGTCCCTGCTGCCCCGGGGCCTGATCCTGATCACCGGGCCCACCGGATCGGGCAAGTCCACCACCCTGGCGGCCATGGTCCATCACATCAATCAGATCAAGAAGTCCCACATCATCATCCTGGAGGATCCGGTGGAGTTCCTCCACCAGGACAACCAATCCATAATCGAGCAGCGGGAGGTGGGCTCGGACACCAACTCCTTTGCCCTGGCCCTGCGCCACATCATGCGCCAGAATCCGGACGTCATCCTGGTGGGCGAGATGCGGGACTACGAGACCATGTCCCTGGCCCTGGCCGCGGCCGAGACCGGCCACCTGGTGCTGGCCACCCTGCACACCACCGACGCCGCCCAGACCGTGGACCGCATCATCAACACCTATCCGCCCGAGGGCCAGGCCCAAGCCCGGGTGCAGCTGGCCACCGTGCTCCAGGCCGTCATCTCCCAGGCGCTGCTGCCCTCCATCAAGCAGAAGCGGCTGGTGGCCGCCTTCGAGATCATGCTCTGCACTCCGGCGGTGCGCAGCGTCATCCGCGACGGCAAGACCCCCCAGATCTACTCCCTGATCCAGACCGGGTCCAAGTTCGGCATGCAGTCTCTGGATCAGTCGCTGCGCGACCTCTACCTCAAAGGCCTGGTCAACCTCGAGGACGCCCTGGCCAAATCCTCCAACCCCCAGGAACTGGAACAGATCATCGCCAGGTGAGGCCATGCAGCTGTCGGAACTTCTCTACACCATGTACCAGAAGGGGGCCTCGGACCTCATCCTCAAGGTGGGCTCCAAGCCGGTGATACGGCTGCAGGGGAATCTGACGCCTCTGGATCTGCCGGTGCTTCAGTCCGACGACACCAAGCGCTTCGCCGTCGAGATCATGACCAAAGAGCAGTTCGAGCGCTTCCGCCGGGACCGGGAGATCGACCTCTCCTGTGCCATAGCCAACCTCTGCCGTTTTCGGGCCTCGGCCTTCGTGCAGCGGGGCGAGTTCGGCCTGGTGTTCCGCATGATACCCAACAAGATCCCCACGATTGACGATCTAGGACTGCCGGTGGTCTGCAAGAACCTGGCCATGCGGCCCCGGGGCCTGATCCTGGTGACCGGCCCGGCCGGCTGCGGCAAATCCACCACCATCGCCGCCATGATCAACACCCGCAATCAGAACCAGGAGTGCCACATCGTCACCATCGAGGACCCCATCGAGTTCGTCTACCAGGACAAGAAGGCCGAGATCAACCAGCGGGAGGTGGGCAAGGACACCCTGTCCTTTGCCCATGCCTTAAAGAGCGTGCTGCGCCAGGACCCGGACGTCATCGTGGTGGGCGAGATGCGCGACCTGGAGACCATGACCCTGGCCATCACTGCGGCCGAGACCGGCCATCTGGTGCTGTCCACCCTGCACACCACCAACGCCATGCAGACCATCGACCGCATCGTGGACGTCTTCCCCCCACACCAGCAGACCCAGGTCAGGCTGCAGCTGTCGGGCAACCTCCTGGGCATCGTCTCCCAGGTGCTGCTCAAACGGGCTGACGGCCAGGGCCGGGTGCTGGCCTACGAGATCATGCTCATCAACAGCGCCATACGCAATCTGATCCGCGAGGCCAAGACCTCCCAGATCCCCTCGGCCATCCAGATGGGCACCAAACAGGGCATGATGCCCTTAAACCTCTCTCTCTTGGATCTGGTCCGCAAAAAAGTGGTCACCCCCGAGGAGGCCCTGTCCCACACCGACTCTCCAGACGACCTCAAGGCCCTGCTGGCCCGGCCGGCGGCCATGGGGTCCAGCTGAGCTTCTAAAGATATCACGCCGCAAAAGGTCGGACATCCGACCTTTTGCTGTTTACGGTCGACAACTCAGAGACAGACTGCCATGAAGCCGTCCCTCTACAACCACATCATCCGCCGCCGCGGCCGGCCCCAGCTCCTCTTCAACATCCTCAGCCGCCGTCTGCTGGAGCTCAGCCCGGTGCAATCGGCCATGTACGGCGGCCTGGTCGTGCCCATCACCCGCAACCTGATGAACCTGCGCGACCCGGCGGTGGAGCAGTTCCTCCAGCTTCTGGTGGACCAGGGTTTTTTCATAACGGACGAGCGTCAGGAGCCTCTGGAGCTGGAGCTGGCCAGCCACCAATTCCGCTTCGACACGGGCCGCCTCTGCCTCTGGGTCCAGAACACCACCCGCTGCGAGGAGAACTGCCCGGACTGCCCCTACCAGCCAGAGCCCAAAGACATGGGCCAGGCCGCCCTGGAAAGCTTGGAGGGCTTGGTGGCTTCACGGGCCGGCTGTCTCCGGCAGCTCGAGGTCGTCTGGTTCGGCGGAGAGCCCACCCTGAATTGGGAACCGATATCTCGTCTCAACCGTAGTTTTACTGCTAAAGCATCTTCGGACGGTTTTCTGTACAAGTGGGGTATAGTATCGAACGGCCGCAGCCATCATCTGAAGACCATACACATCTCGACGGAAACCCCGGCCCACGTCTGGCTCAATCTGGAGTCCCTTGACAGCGGCGAATTCGAAACCCACAGGTCCATTCTGTTGGCCAGCCTTCAAGGCATCGAGGATCTAATCCGCAGATTGCCTCCCCTGTCTCGCATCCGGCTCCAGCCGAATCGCCCCTCGGCCAGGCTCTGCCGGAACCTCAACGGCCTCTGCCAGCGCACCCCAAACTTCGGCGATGATGAATGGGAGGTTGTCCGCCGACTGATCGAATCCGGCTTTCATGTCGTCAACCTTCCAGAGCCAGCCCTGGTGCCCTGTCTGGCGGCGGATCCCCAATCCTTCATCATGGACGTAGATGGCAACCTCTACAAGTGCTGGAACAGCGTTGGCCACCCCCAGCGGGGCCTGCCGGGGATAGAGGACCTGATGCATTACAACTTCATCCGCTGGCTGGACTGGAACCCCTACCGCGTCTACCACTGCCGCAACTGCAACATCCTGCCCTGGTGCCTGGGCGGCTGTCTGGACCGGCCCGGCGACGAGGACTGCGGCCAGTGGCGCTATTCCCTGCGCGAGATGCTGAAACTGTTGGTGTTGGATAACGAGAAAAGGACTGTCGCCTGACAGTCCTTTTGTTACGAGGAGGGTTTAAGCCTCAGCCCTTCTCCATCAAGGCCAGATAGGTCTTGACCCGGATATTGCCCGGATCCCGTTTCAAACACTGCTGCCATTGCTCCCGGGCCTTCTCCTTTCGGCCGTCCTTGAGATAGGCCACCCCCAAGAAGATCATGGCCTCCACATAGTTGGGATTGGTCTTCAGCACCTCCTCCAATTCTCTGGCCGCCTCCTTGAAGTGGCCCAAATTGAGCATAGCCTTGGCCATCTTCAGCCGGACGTCGTGGAACTTGGGGCTGACCTTCAGGGCCCGGGAGTATTCTTCGACGGCCTCCTGGTAATAGCCGATGTCGTTGTAGGTATCGCCCAATTTGGTATGGGTGTCGGCCAACTGGTTGCGGATGGAGAGGGCCATGCCCTCCTTGATATCCTCGGCCTCGGAGGCCTTGGTGAAATGGGCCACCGACTCCTCGTAGCGCCCCAGTTCGTTCAGGGTGATGGCCAGATTGAGGTGGGCCTCGATATATTTGGGATTGAGTTTTATCGATTGCTGAAAGGCCTTGATGGCCTCTTCGAACTCGCCGCTCAAGTGCAGGGCCAATCCCAGTTGGTTGTAGAGGTCGGGAAAATTGGGCGATAGTTTTATGGCCTTTTTGAACTCCTGGACCGCCTCGCCGTAGCGTCCCTTGGCGAACAGCTCCCGGCCTGTCTTGAGATGTCTTTCGGTTTCGAAATCCATAGGATTAGGTCCCTCTCTTTCTTTACGCTAATAAATATATAATAAAAATCCCGCGATGTCAATTACAATAATAATATAGTATTAAAAATCAAAAGCATAGAAGATTGAAAAAT
>FWPV01003454.1_pt1 | contig 35802 bp, 27 predicted proteins | sample 2228371 | NCBI WGS metagenome assembly FWPV01 (sample SAMEA103939776, study PRJEB20133) | metagenome | reverse complement strand
CCGGCCAGTACCAGTTCAGGTAAAAAGTAAATGCCTTCCTCATAGCGTTGCCCGACAATGTCCATCGCCGTTTTGACATCATTGAGGATACTCAGCGGCGGATTGCCGTTAGCGATCATCTCTTTGACCAACGCAAAGGCGTCTTCTTCTCTCATATCAGCAATAGCTTCGATCAATTGTTGTGACATCGTTAACCTCCCTAGTCTGACAATTTTGTGTCCGGCAGTCGGATTGTTCGATCCCACTCCCGGCTTTTAATGGGTCAAGTGACGATGAGTGGCCTGGTATGGATTTGTCCCTGCGTCTATTTTTGCGCCTGCGGTTTGTCAAATACACCGGCGCGGTAGGCACGTGTGTAACGCAAACAGTAAGGATCACGCCCTAACACCAACTCGGCAGCCAGGAGTGTGGCGCGTAACTCTTTGTCCAGCGGGTCGAGGATGGCGCAGTCCAGGCCGGCCGCCAGGGCCAGTGTCAAAAAAGCGCGGTTGATATAGGAGCGGGCCGGCAAGCCGAAGGAAATATTGCTCAGTCCGGCCGTAAAGTGAACATCCGGGTAGCTGGCGTGTAAACTGCGGACGGTCTCGAAAAAGATCAGGGCGCTTTCCGTATTGGTACTTATAGTCATAGCTAATGGATCCACATACACGCGCGCGTCGGGGATGCCGGCCGCGCGTGTGGCGGCCAGGACTTCGTGGATCACCGCGACGCGCGCAGCACTGCTTTCGGGGATACCTTTGTCATCCATCGCCAGGGCAATGACCGTACAACCGTACTCGGTGACCAACGGCAGGACTTCGGCTAACCGCTGCGATTCACCGTTGATGGAGTTGATCATCGGCGTTTTCTTGACTATTTTGAGGGCCGCCGATAAGGCCTGGGGATTAGCACTGTCGAGAGATAAAGGGGTATCCACCACTGCCTGAATCGTATGGACGAGCCATACCAGGTCATCCGGCTCACGGTCTGGATGGGTACCGGCATTGACGTCGAGCCAGTTGACGCCGGCCGCCGTTTGCCGACGTGCCAGATTCTGAATAAAGTCAGCATCCCTGTCAAGAATGGCTTGCGCTACTTGCTTGCGGGTTCCGTTAATCTTCTCGCCGATTATTTCCATTGACCTCGTTACTCCTTTCTGTGATTGGATGTATCTTCAGCCTGAGATGCCATTGGCATACCGAAATCCGTGCCTTATCACTTACTTGTTGAAAATTCGTGGTCAGCCTCCATGCCTGAATAGGACTGAGCGGTGGTAGCAACACCATTTTTAGTATAAGAGAAGTCTTTGCAAAGTCAATGAGAGAACGGTGAGGGCCTTTCAGAAGGAGGCGGAACGGGATCGAAATGCAACAGCAACCCAATTGCAAGGCTAGAATACTCTCTTTGTGATAAAATAATGCAAGTGAACACTCGCAGCTATAAACGCTCATAGTACACGGCTCAACACGGATTTGACGGACAAAAACAGGGGAAAATCCGTACCGGTCAAGATGATTCTGCCGTAAACGGCTTAAGCATTGTACCCGGATTTGACGGATTCTACGGATCTTTTAAGGGGAAAAAATTTTGAATGCGCAAAGAACGATCTGCGTGAATCTGCGAACATCGGCGTCCTGATCATCTCTGGTAGAGAGCATCGCTCATGTTGTCTGTTGATGGAAAGGAGCGCAATGATGAAGACGCGAACGCTCGTGATGATGGTGTGGACTGCGGGTTTGTTGCTTGGCGCGACATTGGCCCTGGCTTCTCCGCCGCCGGCCATGCCGCAAGGCTCTCAATTTCAAATGTCACCGCCCCCATCTGCAAGCATCGGCCCTGAGGTAACGCTCAGCGGCCCGTCCATCGGACAAAGCAACGTTATCTACACTTTCACCGCTTCCGTTACCACCTCGCCGACCGCAACGCAGCCTTTCACCTTTACCTGGGAGGCAGCAGAACAGGCAAGCGTTGTCCGTACAGTCTTTACCAGTACCGATGTAATGTCCTATACCTGGCCCATGACGGGCACTTACGGTATCACCGTGACCGTCCTCAACGACGGAAGAAGCGCTGTGGCGCATCACAAGATCGTCATCAATCCGCCACATCACCTCTACCTACCCCTGACGCTGTATGGCTATCCACCCGGCCCCTCCATCACCGCCTTTTACGCCGATGTGCAGATCGCCGATCCGGGCCAGACGATTCTGTTGACGTGGACATCTCAGCGGGCGGTCGGTGGGACATTGTACCGGCTGTTGCCCACGGGACAGTTCGGGAATTACTGGACGGTGGAGCCAAACGGATCTATGTTCTACACGATCCCGGCGACATGGCGCAATTTCGAGCATTTCATGCTGTACGTGAACGATGCCCAGGGCCTTACCGCTCAAGCCTACCTCAGCATTCCCTTGACCTGTCCCGACACATGGTTCTTCGCGCCGGCCCCGCATGAATGCCCGGCCGGCCCACCGCTCTATTCGGCAGGGGCGCAGCAACCCTTCGAGCATGGCACGATGCTCTGGGTGGGGGCGGAGGATCGCATCTACGTGCTCTACGCCGACGGCGGCGTGGGAGCATGGAACGCCTTCACCGATGAGTGGGATGAGGGCGAGCCGCCTGATGATCCGACTCTCGTGCCGCCGCCGGGTCTCTACCAGCCTGTGCGGGGCTTTGGGTTGGTCTGGCGTGAACAGCAGAACGTCCGCGAGCGGTTAGGATGGGCGACCGCGCCGGAGCAAGGCTATGGAACCGCCGTGCAGCGCACCGCCCGCTGGAAGTATAACAACATCTACATTCGTGCTCTCGATGGTGGTACGTGGCGGCTAGGGCCGGAAGGCGGCACATGGGAATATCTGCCCGTGCCATAAAGGTAAATACGGCGTTTGCGCCAGGAGATATGGGCGACGACCGCTGACCATGTGGCTCAGGCCGCGCTCGCCGTCGAAGATCGTGCCGCACGGCAGCTCGGCATACAGCCCGATGGTCAGTCGGCGCGTTGTCCGGCGCCGTCAAGACAGATGGTATTCACCTGTTTCTTCCAGTGGCGGCCGGTAATCGGGGGATTGGTGCCGGAAATAGGTGTTGTACAGTTCCGCATAGTGCCCGCCCTGCGCCATAAGCGTCGTATGGGTGCCCTCCTCGATGATGCGCCCATGATCCATCACGATAATGCGATCCGCGTGCTTGACGGTGGAGAGGCGATGCGCAATGATGATGGCCGTGCGGTCACGCATCAATGTTTCTAGCCCCGCCTGGATTTGCGCTTCGGTGAAAGGATCAACGCTGGCCGTGGCCTCATCGAGTACAAAAATGGACGGCGACTTGAGGAGCACACGCGCCAATGCCACCAACTGGCGTTGCCCCATCGAAAGGTTCGCCCCACGCTCGCCCACATCGGTATCCAGGCCGTTGGGCAAATCGGCGACCCAATCGCCATGGCTGATGTGCTGCGCAGCTTCGCGCACCTCTGCATCGGTGGCATCCGGCCGGCCGTAACGGATGTTGTCTTTCACCGTGCCGGAGAACAGGAACGGCTCTTGCGGCACCAAGCCGATGTGACGACGATACTGGCTCAAATCCAGGGTGCGGATGTCGCGTCCGTCAATCAAGAGCTGCCCATCCTGGAACTCGTAGAAGCGCATCACCAAACGCGCGAGGCTGCTTTTTCCGGCCCCCGTGTGACCGACCAGCGCGACGGTCTCCCTGGGGTGGATGGTCAGTGAAAAATCAGGGAGCACCGTCTCGTTGTCGCTATAGCCGAAACGCAGGTGACGGAACTCGATATGTCCCTGCAGGGTTACAACCGGTTCTGCTGCCGTCTGTTTGACTTTCGGCGCAGCGTCAATGAGCGCGAAAACCCGTTCCGCTGCCGAAAGACCATCCTGAAACTGGCTCCAGAACGAGGCAATATTGATAAGGGGCCACCAAAAGAAACCAACCGCCTGCATGAAAAGATACCAGTTGCCGGGACTGATGCCCATCCGTGTCGCCAAGCCGCTGGCGTAGAGCACAATTGCCGTACCCAGGCCAGAGGCCATCCCCATGATCGGGAAGATGGCGTTCATGGTGATGTCGCGCTTCAGGCCGATGCGATAGGATTGGCGATTGTTGGCGGCGAAGGTAGCATAGATGGCAGGTTCCTGGCGGAAGCTCTTGGCGACGACAATCCCACTGATGGATTCCTGGATTTGCGCATTGATGGTGGCCGTCACCCGCCGCGACTGTTGGGTCACTTTGCGCGCGATGCGGCGGAAACTGAGAGCCACGGCGACGGCTATCGGTGAGATGCCGATCAGCAGCAAGGTCAACCACACATTGATATTGAACAGCCAGATGGCCAGAATGACGACCAACAAAACCTGGCTGATGAGGTCCATCACCAGTGCGGCGACGTTGGAGAAGTCCTGGGTATCCGATGTAACGCGGCTGACGATTTTCCCCGAGGGATGTTCATCGAAGAAAGACAAATCATGGTTAACGGTAGCACCGAAGACATCCTCTCGCACTTTGAGCACGACATCCCCGATAATTTTGGCGGAGGCCATGCGGCGCACATAGTTAGCAATCCAGGCGACGATGTTAAGGATCAACACGCCTCCCACGAGAAGGACGATCGTCTGCGCGCTCGGATTTCGTCCTACCAGGTCAATGCCCTGCGAGATAAGGATCGGTGTGGCCGTACTGGTCACCGAGTTGAGCAGCAGTAACACCCCCACGCCCCCCATTTGCTTGGCATAAGGGCGAAAGTAATGCACAATGCGCTGCAAAAGTGTTCGATCGCTATAATTGCGATCATAACTTTCGGTATCAAGGCCATCCAAAATAAAACCCATAGTTACCTCACAAAATCCTCTCTAAATTTCCCCCATGCGCCGGGCCAATTTTGCTTATCTCACCCTATCTGCTGCCCCCCCCCCACGCTTCACTCATACCGCGCAAATATCTGCCGATAGGGGGCACAGCGTTCCATCAATTCTTCGTGCTTGCCCTGATCAATCAACTCACCGCGCCGTAGAACGAGAATACGGTCGGCCCAGCGAATCTGACTGAGACGATGGGTGATGATGAAAGTGGTGCGCTGACGGCTGATACGCTGCATGGCGCGTTGGATCTGGTCTTCGGTAGCGCTGTCAATGGCACTGGTGCTGTCATCAAGGATGAGGATGCGCGGGTTGGTCAGGAAGGCGCGGGCAATGGCGATGCGTTGGCGTTGTCCGCCGGAGAGGGTCACACCGCGCTCACCGACCTGCGTGGCATAGCCGTCGGGGAAACTCATGATGAAGTCATGCGCCTGCGCCTCGCGCGCCGCCTGTTCGATGGCCTCCTGGGTTGCGTTTGCACAGCCGAAGGCGATATTTTCGGCCAGTGTGCGGGAGAAGAGGAACACGTCCTGTTCAATGGTGGAGATTTGCGAGCGCAGCGACTCCAGACTCCAGTCGCGCACATCCACACCATCCACCAACACCCGTCCGCTATCCACGTCGAAAATGCGGTTGATCAATTGCGTGAGCGTCGTCTTGCCGGAGCCGGTTTGCCCGACGATGGCGATGGTTTCGCCGGGATTGACGTGGAAGCTGAGGTTTTTGAGCATACAGTCCTCGTTATAGCCGAAGCAAACGTTCTCGAAAGTGACCTCACCGCGCATGGGTTGAGCATAACCGGCCACATTTTCATCCATGTCGGTCTCGGTGTTGATGAGTTGCAGGATACGTTCGGCGCCGGCAATGCCCATCTGCACCAGATTGAAGGTGAAGATGGAGATGAAGGTCGGAAAGCGCAGCGTACTCAACAGCCCCATATAGGTAACAACTTGTCCCATCGTGAGGCCCCCTCCACGCCATAGCAACAACGCATGCAACAAACCGCCGGCCCACGCCAGGCCAAAAACCAGCATCGGCCAATAGCGCGCTTCAATGATTCCCTGCTGCACATAGTAATCGCGGAACAGCCGCGCGTTGCGGGCAAAATTCCACCACTCCTGTTTCTCCTGGGCATTGGCCTTGACGACTTCAATGCCGGCGACGGCTTCTGCCAGCCGCGCATTCATCACCCCAAACTGCTCGCGCTGCGCCATGCTCACCGGTTTGAGCCGCCGGTTGTAATCGTAAACGGTAATCACCAGGCCGATGGTGAAGAGGAGCGGCACCCATAGGAGACGGGCGTCGAGGAATCCCATCATGATCACCGGAATAACCAGCCCCATCAACGAATCAATGATGAGCATGATGCCGGGGCTGAACATCGTGTTGAGCATCCGCACATCGTTGGTGGCACGCGCCATAATATCACCGATGCGCTGATGGCCATGAAAGGTCTGGCTCTTGCCGAGGAGACTGACGTACAGTTCATCACGGGCATCACGCTCGATGCGTTGGGCAATAAACGAGGAAGAGAAGTTACGGAACAGACCGGTAACGCCCTGGCTGACCGCCGAGCCGAACGCGCCCAGGGCCACAGATAACAACGCCGCCGAGGTCCACCCCGGCGTTGTAATCACATCGAAAGCCCGTCCTACAAAGACCTGAATGTAGCTATAGGCCGTGTTGTTGAGGATGGCGCCCACAATCAAGATCAGCGGGAAGATAGGATAACGCAGCATGTGCGACATGATCCAGCGCACCGGCCCCCGGCGATCATAGGGATATTCGTTTTCCAAAGTGAATTCGCGTTTTGTCAAAGCAGCCTCCGGCACTCATGCGGTGTCTTGACTTTGAAATCCTCAAGACTTACGCACGCTTCTAAAAATAGCCACTGAGGACACAGAGAAAAAAACGCTGGGCGCGCTGTGTTCTCTGTAGCAGAATTTCTGAAATTGTACGCAGACTTACGCTGATTTTCGCCGCTCAATATCAGCAAAGCAGCACAATGGGTGTGAACCCTCGGAATCGGCGTCCAACGGCTTTTTTACGCCCCATCGCGCGTAAGTCCTGCCCTGGAGAACCAAGAGCCTCTATTATCCCATGCATTGGCAAAAACGAGAAATCGTTCGATTTGACGCCACCACAAGCGGGGCTATACTCTTATCGTACAGCATAGGCTAAACTCAGAAAGGAGTATATATGCTCTTGGCAAGCTCTCCCACAATTAAGTGGATTCTTCTCCTGGCGGCAGGCTGGGTAATCCTCTGGTGGATTTCTGCTATGATTCACAAGAGGTTCATCGAAAAGGGGCACTTGCAGATGCAGCAGCTCCTTGAAGATAAGGTGTACTATGCCTATTTCTGTGCCAATGGGCACTATCACGGCCCGGAGGCACCGCCGCCGGGGACTTTGTGCCCGGCCTGTGTGCAGCTTGGTTACATTCACGCCACATGTTCGTATAACGGCCCTCCCCATCCGGCACAACTGGTCAGCAATACGCTACCGTACCAGATCGAATGTCCAACACACGGCACGCATACGATGTTGGTTTATTTCGATAAGAATCGCCAGATTTCGCTCGACGAATGGTTGACCCTGCAGCGGGCGACATACATAGCGACCCCCTTGCCCGTTGATGATCGTTTATCGGCATCTCTGACGGCGTGGGCACAAGCCCAAGACGTTGCCCTGTTGACTCAACCGGCAGTCCGGCGTCGGATTAAAAATCTTGAAGGAGTTTTAGAAAACCGGCTGCAAGCTCTCACGAAATTTATGGCTCACCAAGAGCGCGTGTCGTCCCGCTGGATGATTGTGACGCTGATACTGGGGTTATTGCCGCTGCTCTTTACGTGTATGCACACGACCGCGCCGGTGGAGCAATTAGCGGATCCGCTCGTCATACTCTTCGAATTACCGAATGCTTTCTTATGGGGAATGAAGGTTATGGGGGGCGTGTTGATCTTGTTTCTTCTGCTGCTCTATATACTGTCCCACACCAAACCGACGGCACAGGCTGCGCCGCGTCTGAGAATCCGACTGGCTTTGTTGCTCGCCGAATGGCTGGTTCTGGTCGTCTTTTCGCTCATCGTGCGCGGATGGATCAATCCCTATGAAATCATGCTCGGTTTGGCCACTGCCGTTATGGTCGAGACGCTTGTCAATATCCTTGACGGGATCAAAGTGCTCCATCAGTTGCAACAGGGTGAGACATATTTCAGAGACAAATTACGGGACGTGCGGGCGACCTTGAAAAATATTAGCGAAGCAATGGCCTTTGCGGCGACCCGGGGTTAGCCAGTTACAGTACCCCTGCAAGGACTTGAACCTTGATAACAGGTTTAGGAAACCTGCGTTCTCTCCGATTGAACTACAGGGGCAACAACGGCATTATAACACGATTTTCAATCCAGAGTAACGAGTAATGAGTAACCGGTAACGAGTAACGAGTAACCAGTAACGAGTAACGAGTAACGAGTAACCAGTAACCAGTAACGAGTAACCAGTAACGAGTAACGAGTAACCAGTAATCAGTAACGAGCAACCAGCATCAAGCATCCAGTAACCAGTAACGAGTAACGAGTAACGAGTAACGAGTAACCAGTAACCAGCAACCAGCTTCCAGCAACCAGCAACCAGCATCCAGCATCAAGCATCCAGTAACCAGTAACCAGCAACCAGCTTCCAGCAACCAGCTTCCAGCATCCAGCATCCAGCAACCAGCAACCAGCAACCAGCAACCAGTATCCAGCATCCAGCATCCAGCATCCAGCATCCAGCATCCAGCATCCAGCATCCAGCATCCAGCAACTATTTTCAGAGGAGCACCGATGCCAACTTATCACGCTATTCAATGGTTAGAAGAAGGGAAACTGCGTTTGATTGATCAGCGCCGGCTGCCACAGGAACTTGTCTATTGTGATTATACGGATTACCGCGAAGTCGCCGTTGCCATCCGCGATATGGTCGTGCGGGGCGCGCCGGCCATCGGCATTACGGCAGGATATGGGATGGCGTTAGCCGCCCGTTATAGTCCGGCTACCGATCTCGACGCCCTACGCGCCGATGTGCGCGCTGCGGATCACGTCTTGCGTGCCGCGCGTCCTACGGCCGTTAATCTCTTTTGGGCACTGGATCGCGTGTTGCGCCGCGCCTTTGACCCGACCCTGGACACCGTTGCCGCCGTCCGCCAGGCCGTGTTAGACGAGGCACATGCGATTTACGCTTTTGAAGCAGACTCCAACTTCCGCATTGGACAAAACGCGCTGCCACTGGTGCCGCAGAAAGCGCGCATCCTCCATCACTGCAACACCGGGCCGTTGGCCACCGGGGAATACGGGACCGCCTTGCGGGTCATCACTGCCGCCCATGAGGCCGGGAAGCAGGTCTTTGTCTATGTGGATGAAACTCGTCCGCGTTTGCAAGGGGCGCGTCTGACGGCGTGGGAACTGCAACAATGGGGGGTGCCGTATACCATCATCGTTGACGGGGCTGCCGCGCACATCATGCGGACGGTAGGCATTGATCTATGTGTCGTCGGTTGTGATCGCATCGCGGCCAACGGCGACACGGCAAACAAAATCGGCACCTACAGCCTGGCGCTCGCCGCCCATGCGCATCACGTGCCGTTCTACGTTGTCGGCCCTACCAGTACGATTGATATGGCGCTCGCCGGCGGCGATCAAATTGCCATCGAGGAACGCTCTGCCGCCGAGATTACCCACTTCGAGACATGCCAGATTGCACCGCAGGGGGCTCCGGCGACCAATCCCGCTTTCGATGTGACGCCGGCTGCCTATATCACGGCGATCATCACGGAGAAAGGTGTGATTTATCCACCGTTTACGGAGAATCTCGCCCGCCTGCTGCGCTCATAAGACGGCCGGCCCATGACCGCCAGCATGGAACCGGCGCTTTATTCCCCTAGCCAGAGCGTGGCGTAGATTTTCCATTCCGCTTCATCGGTCTCCCAATAAGGGTAGACGGCAACGCCGGTAATGGTTTTTGTCCAGGTCGCCCAGTCGTTCAGACCGGCAATCGTGCCCTGCAAACCGCTGCGCATATTCTCCGCTTTAGGATTGTGGGTGCGCGTCACTTCTGCCGAAGTGGGGATACCGATGAAAAGGCGCACATCGCTGTATACCAGGGTACGACTCAAAGCGATGACCTGGAATTTTGTCCATTGGCGGTAGAGGGGCGCGGTGGGGAGACCGCTGTCGTACACCATCACGGCGATTTCATCTACCCGCCGGGCGATTTTCTGGTAATACGCCGCGCTCCAGCTCCACCGACCTACAAATGGCCAACGGATGGTCGGGAAGATCGGCCAGATGCGCCGTCCGGCGATCGAGAGGGTTGTGTCGGAACCCAGGGCTTTGCGCAATTCATCCAACAGGGCCAGCACCGCCGTGTCGCCATCCTCCACCGGTTCAGGATCAACGTGCAAACCGCTGAAGCCGGCTTCTTCGACCAGTCGCGCACAAAATTCGACCACTTCACTCCGTACCATTCTGCTGCGCAGATTCATGTGATGAAGGGGCAAGCCAACCCACATCTGGATATGGAGCGTCGGGGCAAAGTTTTTGAGGGCCGTCACGAATTCTTTAGCATAGCTGTAGGTCGGATTGAAGGTGCCTTCCGGTTTGTAATAGCTGGTGTAGACGTAGACGGTCGTGATCTGCCGTTGGGTTAAGGCCGTAGCCAACTCCCGCACCTCTTCCGATGTATGCGGGCGGCTGACCCACTCCACGCCCAGCCAGGCCGCATTGCTGCCGTGATTGAAATGTGAACCCGGATAGTTCGAGCGAGGCCGAAAGAGGCACCCACGCCCCAAAACCATGAGGCATAACACACCCAAAGCTCCCAAACGCCATAAAAGCTCCGTGCGCCGGGACAAAATCCGCTTCTGTGCTCGCTTCTTGGTGCACTCCTTGGTACGATTGACTTTGTTCATAAGTGCTGGATGCTGGTTGCTCGTTGCTGGTTGCTCGTTACCGGTTGCTCGTTGCTGGATACCGGTTGCTGGTTGCTGGTTACTGGTTACTGGTTACTCGTTACTCATTACTCGTTACTCATTACCCGTTACCCGTCACTCGCCACTCGCCCCTCGCCCACCACTCCGCCAGGATTTCAAGGACGCGGTGCAGGTTATTGCGCCAGCGGGTCTCTTCCCAGGCTAACGGCAACCAAATCTCCTGTCGTCCAAGCCGCGCCAGCTCCCCCAGACGACGGCGCAACTGGGCTGCTTTTTCGGGAGTGAGCTGTTTGAGCCATGTTGGCCGCAGAGCAATCTGACCGTTTTCAACAACAATCGCCGGAATGCGGGCATCGCGGGCCAGAACTTTGAGCCGTAATTGGTAGATGAGATTCTCGGCTTCCGGCGGCAAGGCCCCAAAGCGATCTTGCAGCTCATCGCGCAACTGCGCCACGGCTTCTTCGCTGGTCAACTCGGCCAGGCGACGGTAGAGTTGCAAGCGCAATCTATCGTCAGGGATATACGCCAGCGACAATCCCACCGCCAGCGGTAACTCAATGGTGATGGAGCCGATCGGCTCCGGCGGCTCCGGCGCGCCGGCTTGGGCGGCCTTGAGTCGCCGAACGGCACGGGCAAGGATCCGCGTGTAAAGCGTAAACCCCACGGCGGCAACATGCCCGTGCTGATTCTTCCCCAGCAGCTCGCCGGCCCCGCGGATTTCCAGATCCCGCAGCGCAACGGTAAAGCCACCGCCACTGCTCGTCGCTTCCTCTAATGCCCGCAAGCGCGCCCGTGCCTCATCGTTCATCCGGCGCTTGTGGAAGAAATACGCATACCCCCGGCGCGTCCCTCGACCTATCCGTCCGCGCAACTGATAGAGCTGCGCCAGACCAAAACGGTCGGCACGTTCGACGATCAGCGTGTTGGCGTTGGGAAAATCCAACCCGCTTTCGATGATGGTGGTGGCCAACAAGACATCCACTTCGTGATTGGCAAAATGCCGCATCACACGCGCCAGCTCGCGCTCCTGCATTTGACCGTGCGCTACTGCAATGCGTGCTTCCGGCACCAAGGTGCGCAATCGCTCGGCCACCGCATGGATCGACTCCACGCGGTTGTGGACATAGAAAACCTGTCCTCCGCGCTTCAGTTCGCGGAGGATGGCGCGCCGCACGACATCGGAATCGTAAACGCCGGTATAGGCCACAATGGGCAGCCGTTCTTGGGGCGGCGTTTCGATAATGCTGACATCGCGCACCCCACTGAGCGCCATGTAGAGCGTGCGGGGGATAGGCGTGGCAGTCATCGTCAACACATCCACTTCAGTGCGCATCTTCTTGAGACGTTCTTTGTGGGCCACTCCGAACCGCTGTTCCTCATCAATGATGACCAATCCCAGGTCCTTGAAGGCGACATCCTGCTGCAACAGGCGATGCGTGCCGATGACGATGTCCACCTTCCCCTCGCGCAATCCGGTAAGCACCTGGCGCTGCTCGGCCTCAGTGCGAAAACGGGAAAGCAATTCAACATTGACCGGGAAGGGCGCCAGACGTTCAGAGAACGTCTCATAATGTTGCTGGGCCAGCACGGTCGTCGGCACCAACATGGCGACCTGCTTGCCGTCCATCACCGCCTTGAAGGCAGCGCGCAGGGCGACCTCGGTTTTCCCATAGCCCGCATCCCCGCAGATCAGCCGATCCATAGGACGCGCTTTTTCCATATCCTCTTTCACTTTAGCGATGGCTTGGATTTGATCTTCCGTCTCGGTGTAGGGGAAAGCGGCTTCCAACTCGTGTTGCCAGGCCGTGTCGGGCGAGAAGGCATAGCCGTGCACAACCTGCCGGGCGGCATACAATTCGAGCAACTCGGCGGCAATCTCAGTGGCGGCTTCCTCAACGTGAGCCTTGGTCTGCGCCCAGGCCGCACTATTGAGACGGCTCAGTCGGGGTGGCGTATCGTCGGTGCCGATGTAGCGCGACAGACGATCGGCCTGATGGATGGGGACGTAGAGCTTATCGCTGCCACGCACTTCGCTTTCCCCTAGCGTGGGTGGGCCGGCATACTCCACCAACAAATATTCACGCTCGATATCGTCAATGCTGCGCGTGACCAGGCCACGAAAAATGCCGATCCCGTAGTCCTCATGAACGACCACATCGCCCGGCTGCAAATCGGCGAAGTTGAGCTCCGGCGAAGCAGCACGCCGACGCAGCCGGCGGCGCGGTTCCGGCGGACGCCAGCCGAAGAGTTCTTCATCGGTGATGAGATGGCGCGCCCCGCGTGCCCCATTCCATTGCCAACCGCCGGGCGCTGCCCCTTGTACAAAGGTCAACAGCTCAACCGGCGCAGCGGTGATGGCTTTTTGCACCGGAGGCGGGTTGAAATCCTGCCACAATTCCGCCATGCGCTCGGCCTGCCGGCTCACGACGACCACTTGATCATGCAAAGTAAGCCATTGACGGATACGCCCCAGGGCTTCGGGGAGCCGTCCGGCAAAGTGTATCTCCGGCGTAAACCCCTCGGCCAGCGGGCCTTCCTCGCCGGTATTGAGCCTCAGCGTGCCGGGACGATTCAACCGCTCGTGGATCGCTTCCCAGGGGATGTAGGGCGGCTGCGCTTCGCGTGGCAGGTAGCCCTCTTCCCCAATCTGTTTGCGTTGCTCTGCCGCTTCCTCCTCTAACTCACGCCAGCGGGCGGCCAATTTTTCGGCTTCGCAGACGACCACCAGCGCATCGGGGGGAAGATAGTGCAGGAGCGAACCGATCTCCTGGTAAAAGTAGGGCAGATAAAATTCCAGATAGGGGAATGGGATAGCGGCTTCGAGGGCTTGGGCATCAGCCTCCAGAAGGGCGCGTATGTCGCCGGGAAGATCGCTGCTCAACAAGGTGCGCAGAGCCGTCAAGGCGCGTTCACCGTCCATGGGCAATGCCTCGCGCACCGGCGTTAGCCAGAATCCTTCGCTACGGCCGGCCTCCGCCAACGAGCGTTGGGTGGCAGGATCGAAGGAGCGGATGGTGTCAATGACGTCACCGAAGAATTCCAAGCGATAGGGCGCCGCTGACTGGGGCGGATAAATATCGAGTAGACCGCCACGCCGGCTGAACTGACCTGGCGCTTGCACCACACTGACCGGTTCATAGCCGATGCCGCCGGCGTGCCGCGCCAGCGCGGTGAGCGACTCGTGCGCGTTCACATCAATCTTGCGCGCGGCACGGCGGAATTGGCGATAAGGGAGGGTCCGCTGCATCAAGGCCCGTGCCGAGGCGACGATCACCGGGGGCAGCGCTTGCAACGTATCGTCCAACCGATACATAAAGAGCTTGGAGAGCACATCCAAACGATCGGTGATGGCCTCCGGTGTCCAGGGAGCGCGCTCATAAAAGAGCACCGGCGGTTCCGGGAACTGGCGTAGCCGTGTAGGATCGGCGAGCCAGAGCTTGAGCGCTTCCACCAACCGTCGGCTTTCGTCAATGGTGGGCATGAGGATAACGGTAGGAACGCGGAGGTCCTCGCATAAAGCAGCGATCACGGCCGGGCGGGCATGCGGCATGAGAGAAAGAGCCGGCAGCTCCAAGCCGACCTTCAGGGCATCTCGCACTTCCTGATAGGCGGGATGCTCCTGGATCCAAGCCAGAAGTCCGTTTAGCAGACCGCCCATGTGCGCCTCAGACAGATACCGAGGGAATGGAAATCCGCCAGGTCATGCCCTGGCGTTCAAAAGCGGGGTCGCCGTTGAGCCAATGCTCCGCCAATGTCTGCACCAGACGCAGTACCTCCACCACCTCGAGCCACTCATCCGGCGAGAAGTCCTGGAGCACGTAGGCGGCGGGATCCATCTGACCCGGCGGGCGTCCGATGCCCAAACGCAGACGCGGCAGGGTCTGTGTGCCCAGAAGTTGGAGAATCGATTGTACGCCCCGGTGACCGCCGCTGGTGCCGGAGGGACGGTAGCGCACGACACCGAGAGGAATATCAAGGTCATCGTAGATCACCAAAATCTGGGAGGGGGCAATTTTGTAGAAACGGCTGAGCGGGACAACGGCTTGGCCACTCTCGTTCATCCACGTTTGGGGTTTGGCCAGGATCACCCGTCGCTCGCCGATGAACCCGTGGGCCGTTTGCGCACGGTGTTCCATGCGCGTAAACTCGAGCCGGTAGCTTTGCGCCAAGGCGTCCACTGCCTGGAAGCCGATGTTATGCCGGTTACGCGCATAACGAGGCCCCGGGTTCCCCAGACCGGCGATGAGGAAAAAATCGCTCACGGACGCGGTTTTCTCCTTTGAGCTCGCAAGAAGTAGCGTATGGCAGCCTTGACGATGACGTAAAGTCCTCCCAGGGCATAGAGCATAAAAGCCAGCTTGACACCGGTATTGAAAGCATATTTAAGCGATTCCATAGAGATGTCGAGCTTGAGCTTATCATTCCCCTCGCTATCGGCGGTAGCGGTAGGGGTGATATTGGGGTTGAGTGTAGGGGTAGGCCGTGGGGTAGCAGTTGGCGGCTGTTCAATGGTGGGCGCGATGACCGGTGTTGTGCCTGCGCCGGGCTGCGGAGATTCTGCAGCAAGCGTGGGTGAAGGGGTAGGTGTCGGTTCGGTCGTCGGTGTAGGAGGCTGGTTTTGCACGGTAAGATTGTTGATGAAGTATACGTCGGGCGTATCGCTGCCGGTATTCCACACGGCAAGCGCAAGCACGTATTTGCCGTTAGGCAAGCGCGTCGTGTCCCACGTCCCCAGCGTCCCGTTGACGACCATCGTGGTTACGCCCCAGGCGATAGGATGGTTCTGGTCCCATGCCGTCTCACCGGTCACACGGTCGCCGGGCGCATAGAGAACGGCGTAGGATCTGAAATTGGGATGCGTAGCCGTTCCTTGAATAGAAACAGTCCCGCTGACGATGCTCCCGTCACTGGGATAGGTGATCACCCACACGGGATTCTGGGAAAACGGCGCCGCCCATCCCTGTCCCACGCCGATCAACAGGGCAAGGATGGAGAGAATCATGCCATAGCGCAGTAATGTTGTTCGTCGCATGCCAACTCCTCTAATCTTCAAAAATCCCCTCTCGAAAGTCTGTACTCCGCTGTGAGGTTAGGTGTTTACGCTCCTCATCGCAACTGAAAAGTTTAACACGAAAGGGGCAGATGGCAAGCCACATGTATCGGCTTGCGGCCTCGGGAGGCAGAAGTAGGCCCCTCCTAGCAGGCTTTGCGGTTTGCAAGCGATCCTTGCCAAAACCACACCATCCCGCCGCAACTTTTCGCGGCCTACGGCGTAATACGTTATGGATAAAGCACGAACGTAATTTGTAACTCCGTAACACCAAAGCAGAATTACGCACCGTGCCTTGATAAGATTTACGCCGTTCTCTGAAATCGTATGTGGATCAAGCAGGCGAAGCGATAAAACCCGCATGAATCGGCGAAAATCTGTAATAGTCAGAAGCATGTTACAATTTGGGTACACGGATGAACACAGAGAGCACGGATTTTTTCCTTCAACCATTTTCAAACGACAACACGACCGGCAATTACCAGACTATTTTCAAAGGAGTACAACTATGGCAAACAACAAATTGCGTCGCCAAAATGGCATCATCGCAGGAGTCTGCGGCGGATTGGGGGCGTTCTACGGTATCGCGCCGTTCTGGTTCCGCTTGCTTTTCCTCATCTTATTGCTGCCGGGCGGGCTGCCGGGGCTGCTGCCCTATGTCGTCCTGTGGCTTGTCATCCCGCGCAAGCGCCGCGAGGACTAGCCCCCCAGGGCACACGGCAACACTGCATAACGAGAACTCCTGGTGACTACCCTGGGACTTATGCAGACGCGGCTGTTTTTTTACCGCTGAGGAGGCCGAGAAATTGTAAAATCTCTGCTGCCCAACTCATTTGAAACACATCCCCACAATTTGCCCGACTGGCTAAGCAAGGTATACTGGAGGTAGGTATACGAATATGGCAAAAGGGAAGGTCGGGTTGGGGCGGCGGGGCGAGGCGCTGGTGAGTGAGGCGCTGTGTCGGCATGGCTTCAAGATTGTGACCCACAACTGGCGTTGTCCCGCAGGAGAAGCCGACATCATCGCACAGCGCGCCGGCGAATGGTATTTCGTCGAGGTGCGCACCCGGCGGGGAACCGGCCACGGCAGTCCGGAGGAATCCCTGACCCCGCGCAAACGGGCACACATGGAGGCCGTCGCCCGATGTTATCTCGGCGCGCAAGGCACGGACGAAGCTCAGGATACTGCCTGGCATGTGAGCTTTGTCGCCGTGGCTATGGACAGCGCCGGCCGGTTGGAGCGTATCACGGCGTACCTCGATCCTGAAAGTGAGCCGAGGGACATTCTATAAAAAAGGGCTATTGCAAGCTCATTGTACGGCCTGCAATAGCCCATTACCGGAGAATCAACGCAAGTCACGCTACGAGAAATCTCCTGACCAGGCACCCCCGCTATCTCGGCCGTGCTATTTGTGACCGAACATTCGTTCCGGGAAGGCCGTCATCGTGTTACCATAGCCGCTTGATGCGCGCGGTCCAGTCTCCTCGCCGTTTATCGTAAACGATACGTTCTGGGTGGTAGCACCACCAGCCTGAAAAGCAACATCGTCAACAAACAGATTGCTGTTATATGTTCCATCCGTCTCCACACGGATCTGAAGCTGGACTGTCTTTCCGGCATAGGCACGCAAATCCACCACATGCTTGACCCAACCACCGGTATTTTTGTCCGCACACAAATCATAGACATCCACAACCGTTGTATTGTTGATGATCACCCCGGCAAAGTCATAATCGCACGCATCCTCCGAGGCAATCCAATGATAATAAGCAAGATAAGGAGCACAGCTTGGTATAGTTAGCTGTTGCTGAATATAAGCGATTTCGTTATCATCGCCCCCCAACCAGACCGCCCAACTGCCACTATGCGGCTTGACCGTACCCGGAAAACCGGCATTGATAATAAGAGGCCAACCAAGTTTTGAAGACTGCGTCCAAACAGTAGGCCCGCTCTCGAAATTACCATTGGGCACGGCCGGGTTGCAACCATAACTTCGCATCGTCAACGGCAGATAGATGAACTTATCACGTTGCACCGTCCGGAAGTCGATGACGAAGGTATCGGTATCGGTCAATCCACCGGTATCCATCACCTGCACTTCAACCGACACGGTGGCCGTAAAGGTCGCCAGTGGATTGATATCAATATACCGATGGCTGTCAATGCTCACCCCGGCATTGGCCATCGGTGTATTGATGATCGAGAAGGTAAGAGCCGCATCAGGATCTTGATCATCGGAGGCGTAAGCCCACAAATCAATGGCGTTGTTCATCGTTTGGCCGGGAGCAAGTGTAAGATCGGGGATACCGGAAAGGACAGGCGGTGTATTGGTACTCCCTTGAAGGGGCCAGCCAATATCCTGAAGAATCCCCAAAACAATCGGCCCTGGAGCATGCACCGATTGACCGTTGGGAAGGGCGTATGTCATCAAATCGTTGGCTGTTCCATTGTAGATTTCATCCAGATGGGAATAACTGGAGCCTTGTATCCATGGAGAGGGAGCGAACAATTTCGGACGTGTGCCGCCGTTAGCCACTCTGGCGTTGGGGCCGTCGAAATAAAGATTACCACCGGTCAGTTGTGAGGCTAACGCTGCAGAGCCATTGCTAAAATTCAGAAGCGGTGTTTCGGCCCCGTTTTCGGTAAAACGATCATAACCGGCCGGATAGGGCGATTGCCCCCATCCCCAGTAACCAAGACCACCGTTCACCGTCATCGAACCGGCGAACCCCAACCCGTGACACAATTCATGCAACACTACACTGACCAGGTCTACCTTGTCCGTCGGTGTATTGCCGTCCGTCCCAAAGTACCACGAGAAGATGCTGTTATAGGCCACATGGATATCTACCGTTGAACCGGTCATTCGGCTTCCGGCCAGAGCGTTGGCCAGCGCTGTGGGATACCATGTGTTGGATTGCGGTGCGTTGGTAAAATTGCGGTAATAACTGTCCGCACCACCAATCCCCAGGATATCGGGGTTACCCAGATTTGTCCAACATGCATTGACCACTATAGGAACGGGAGAGTTGATCTGGGTCTCCCAAATATCCGCTGCATATTCAAACGCATTGCGTGCCTGTGTCGGCCATGCTTGACAACTGTTGCCGAATTTATCGGTTGCGCCGTTGGGCAGATAGTTGACATTGATCGTGGCCGTCTGCACCCGTGCCGGCGCGTTCCGCTTATAACCGGCGGGGGGGGGAATATGCAGGGTCGAGATTGAAGGGTCTAAGCGCAGTACCCCAACCGGCAGCACGCCATCCATACTTTCGACCGGTGTTGGCTGCTCCGGCAAGGCTGCCAGCATGGCGGCAGGATGAAGACTCAAGAGGATCAACAGACCTATGATTATCCTGTAGAATTTGAAACGCGACATCGGTACACTCCTTTTTCTGAGGGATTATGAATTTGTACAACAACATTGTGAATCCTGTCAATGGTCGGAATTTCTATATCGTCGTCCTCCTTTCACTATGCTCATCATCCGGCAAAGCTGCAGTCCAGGCCCACAGGATGTGGTCACTCATTTTCCGACCGGGAGTCGGTGAGGATATGTGCAGAAATAGGCTTGTTCTTGAGTAAAGTTTCGGACACAGATTCATGCTGATGTTCACAACTTCAGTCACCCGGCTTGTTTCGGTGTGCGAATCCCTCAAAATGCAGTACAATCCTGCCTATGCAGGAAAATACCGAGCTTTCGTTGATTGTGATTGTGGGGCCGACCGCGGTGGGGAAGACGGCATTGGCATTGCGGCTCGGCGAAATATTGGAGGCAGAAGCGGTTTCCGCCGATTCGCGGCAATTTTATCGCTATATGGATATCGGCACGGCGAAACCGACTGTACCAGAACGGGCCCGTCTGTATCACCATCTCATTGATATTGCCGACCCGGATGAGACCGTAGGATTGGCGCAGTTTCTACGTCTGGCACACACGGCGATCGGCGACATTGCCCAGCGGGGGCGAATTCCTTTGCTCGTAGGGGGAACAGGACAATACGTGCGCGCGCTGCTCGAAGGCTGGCAGGTGCCAGAAGTCGCGCCCGACCCGACCCTGCGGGCAACACTGGAAGCCCAGGCCGCCCAAGACCCCGCCGCGCTGTGGGAACGCCTGATGGCCGTGGATCCAGAAGCGGCGCAGTTTATCAATCCTTGTAATGTGCGCCGGATCATTCGGGCCTTGGAGGTCTACCTGAAGACGGGACGACCTTTCTCGCAACAGCGCCGCCGCAGCGCGCCACCCTACCATGCCCTGATGATCGGACTAACGATGGAACGGGCGGCCCTCTATGCCCGCGCCGATACGCGCGTGGAAGCCATGATGGCGGCCGGACTCTTGGATGAGGTCAGCGCACTGCTGCAACGGGGATACGATTGGCGACTTCCTGCCATGTCGGGATTGGGTTATGGGCAATTCCGTCCCTACTTCGCGGGTGAAGCCACCTTGCCCCAGGTCGTGGAGCGGATCAAGCTCGATACCCACGCCTTCATCCGCCGCCAGTATGCATGGTTTCATCCCCAGGCCGACAATATCCGTTGGTTCGATCTTACAAAAGACACTGCCGAAATCATCAACCTGGTACAGGCTTTCGTTCAACGGCCCTGACCTTTATGGCTGCCCCGCCACCATCGCCCGCGCGGCCTCGCGGATTGCCGTCAACTTATACGGGCGACTCCAACGGTTGACCGGCAACAAATCCCACACCCGCGCGCGGACGTGTTGGATCCAACGTTCCATGCTGAGCAGGCAGGTGATCATCCCCCCGCCACTGCCCCCCGCTGCGGCGACGGCTATCACGGGTTTGTTGGCCAGACAGCTTTCGGTGCCGCGCGTGGCCTCACACCGCCGTAAGCGGTCGGTGAGTGCTTTGGCCGATTCACTCATCTCACCCCAGTAGACAGGCGTGACGAGAATCAGGGCATCGGCCTGGCAAATACGCGCGTGCAGGACCTGAAAGTCATCCTGTACTTGACAGATGTGCTCCGTCTGGCAGGTGCCCCACCCCCGATTGCAGGCCCGGCACATGCCAACGTGCAAAGCGTTAAGGTGGATTTCTTCTGCCGTCCCACCGGCCTCGCGCACGCCCTCAAGGGCTGCGGTGGCACAGGCGGCGGTCAGACCATCCCTGTTGGGACTCGAATGAATGACAAGGACGTTCATCATAGCCTCTCCGCATACTCTCACCGAATAAATGAGTTCTTATCCTTGATTACAGAGCACAAAGGTCCGGCGCAGCGCGGTGAGCAAATCACCTTTGGGCTTGAATTCGTGGCCAACGTAGTAGGGGTATTCCGTCGCGGCAATGGCTCGACAAATGCCGGCATAGTTCAACTCTTGCGTATCGTCCATATCGTTGCGGCCGGGATTGCCTGCCGTGTGAAAATGACCGATCCAGCGAATATTATCGCGGATGGTGCGGACGACGTCGCCTTCCATAACCTGCATGTGGTAAATATCGTAGAGCAGCTTGACCCGCGGGCTGTTGACGCGCTCACACACGGCCACGCCCCAGGCGGTGTGATCACACTGATAGCCGGGGTGATCAATTTTAGAGTTGAGCAGTTCCAAATTCAAATTCACGCCTTTGTCTTCAGCATAAGGCGCGACACGTTTCAACCCATCGGCCACGGCTTCGATGGCTTCGATTTCCGTCTGGAAGGGTTGGCGGTTGCCGCTGAAACAGATCAGGCCGGGGATGCCGTACTGCGCCGCGAGGTCAATGGATTCACGCAGCTCGGCTGCTATCCGCTCGTGGTTCGAGCGCTTGTTCAAACCGTCGGCCAGTGAGGCATGGCCGCTCATGCTGGCGACCACCAGGCCGTACTTGTGGGCAGTCTCGACAACTTCTACAAAATCCGGCCCGCGCGCCCACAGTTCCACGGCCGCATAGCCGATTTCGGCAGCAGCCTTGAACAATTCGACCAGGCTCAGCGTAGCAGGCTGAAACATCGGATAGCATAGGGACTGCTTAATGCGCATCATTCCCCTCCCGTGTGCTTTGGGGCAGGCGTGCCGAAACCGTGCGGCGACCCAGGTAGATAAGTACGAACCCGCCGACTACTTCTGCCACGATAATCAGCCAACGTAACCATGCCGTACCGGCAAGTTGTTGTAAAAATAACAAAATAACATCCATCCCCCCGATGGCGATTAACGTCCATCCCGCCACCTTAGCAAAGCGGCGCAGCATGTCGTGCTTGGCTATCCCTTCCCGCAGATAGTTCTCTGTCGCAATGATGAAAACCAGCACGAGAAGGCCGATGAGTAAGAAGAAAACCTTATCCCAAAAGCGTACCTGCCACCCGCGGACGATGGAGCCACCACTATAATAAGTGCCGGCAAACAGAAAAGCCTCCCGGCTGATAATGAGGAACCAAAAGCCCAGGGCGATCAGGATCACCCACAAAACATAAACCAGTATCTGATTGAACCACGTTTTCTTTCCCATCTTCTCCTCTTTTATTGACTTTCCGGCTGGGGGGATCAGGCATGCTCCCCAAGCGCAGCCTGAGTTTTACCCTATTTTTCCCGGCATCCTTTTACGCCGAACAGGCAGCATCAATATCTCGCGCCGCCAGGATGATGATCTGTACAACTGTTTCCGGCAATAGCCGTCCGGTATCCAGTGACAGATGATAATACTTCGAATTTCGCCAGTCGGCGTTGTTGTGCCAGTAGCGGATATATTGGCGTTTCTGCTCATCGGATTGCTCGATGCGCCGCTCGGCCTCATGCTGTGACAGATTCTCGCGTTCCATAAGGCGTTGAACACGCACTTCCGGCGGCGCATAGAGACGAACATGCAGGGCCTTAGGGCAGCCGCTCAACACCATTTGCCCGCCGCGCCCCACAATCACCACATTATCTTCCTGCGCATAACGTTCCAGTGTTTCACGCACCACCTGTTCATAGGTTTGATCGTCCAGCAGGGATTTCTTCTCGAAGGCCGAGGCTTGTTTGCGGTACAACGAGGTCATCTCACCACTGACTAACCGTGCCCGCTGCGTCACATCTCGTTCCTTTTCCAGGACGGCTTCAACGTCAACCCCCGCTTCCTGGGCAATGCGCAGCAAGATGGCTTTATCAACGCGCCGGTAGCCTAATCTCTCACATACCATGTCGGCAATGATATCCCCCTGGCTTCCCAATTCACGAGAAATTGTGATGACGGCCATATCCTACCTCCTCATCACGATTCCGACTTCGTTCGGTCTTGTCCGACTGTGGCGGGGAATCTGCCGCAGCGCCGGCAATCGTGCTTTTTTGTGTTGTATAACGGAACCGGTGGTTTGTCAAATATGCCCGGCCTGGTGATGACCCATATCTCACCGCAGAGTGCGCCGGGGCCGCAGAGATGGATGCGGATGTGGGCAGATGAACGCGGATTGCTATAGATAATCTGCGTGTATCTGCGCAAATCAGTGTCCAAGCAATGTCCCTTTATGCCCAATTTCAATATCAGTAGATCTAATTTTGCTTGGCCTGGATCGCCAGGGCCAGGTTGGAACGGGGATCTGACGATCCCCTCGGAGCATTTTTGAGTCAGCAGATTAAGCAGATTGAGCAGATTTTTTGCATGCTCAAAGAATGATCTGCGTGAATCTGCGAAAATCTGCATCCTGATTCTGGTTGACGCATCTGGAGGGACAAGGTTCATTTTCAGCTTTGGTGGAGAGCGTGTAGTTCATGTTGTCTGCTGTGGCCTCTCTCCGCGCGCACCACGCCAGGACGGCTATCGAGGAAAAATGGCCTCACCCCGAAATATCCCCAAGCGTATAACGGACAGTTGACATCCATCTCTTTCCATTTACAATTCATCTCGCCATTGGTAAAAGCGAGTGGCGAGTGGCGAGTAGCGAGTGGCGAGTGGCGAGTAGCGAGTAACCAGTAACGAGTAACCAGTAACCGGTAACCGGTAACCAGTAACGAGTAACGAGTAACCAGTAACGAGTAACGAGTAACCAGTAACCAGTAACCAGTAACCGGTAACGAGTAACCAATTACCAGTTACCAATTACCAATTACCAATTACCAACAACCAGTAACCAGGAGGAGCGATGAGCAAAAAATTGACCAGCGCCGAAATTCGGCAGGCTTTCTTAGATTTCTTTGCCGAGCGCGGCCATACGATTGTGCCCAGTGCCAGCCTCGTGCCGTTGGACGATCCGACGTTGTTGTTTACCAACGCGGGGATGAACCAATTCAAGGACGTATTCCTGGGAACGGGAACACGGCCCTACACGCGCGCTGCCGATACGCAGAAATGTATGCGGGCTTCCGGCAAACACAATGATTTGGAAGATGTCGGCCATGACGGCACCCACCACACCTTCTTTGAAATGTTGGGCAACTGGTCGTTCGGCGATTATTACAAGAAGGAAGCCATCGCCTGGGCCTGGGACCTGCTCACCCGCGTCTACGGCCTGGAGAAAGAGCGCCTGTGGGCCACTTTCTTCGAGGACGACCAGGGCAATCTACCGCGTGACGATGAGGCCGCGCATTATTGGCGCACCGAAACGGACATTGACCCTACGCACATCCTTCCCTTTGGGCGCAAAGACAACTTCTGGATGATGGCCGATACCGGCCCCTGCGGTCCCAACAGCGAAATTCACTACGACCGCGGCCCCGCCGCCTGTGACAAGCAGGGTGTGCCGGGACACGTTTGTCGGGTCAACGGGGATTGCACACGCTTCACCGAAATCTGGAACCTGGTGTTCATCCAATATAACAGCCTGGGTGGCGGACAACTGGAACCGTTGCCCGCTAAGCATGTGGATACGGGCATGGGATTCGAGCGGGTGGTAGCCCTGTTACAGGGTGTTCCCACGAATTACCACACCGATCTCTTCTGGCCCATCATCAAAAAGACCCAGGCGCTGGCCGGCCACAGCGACGCCGAGCGTGAAGCCAATATCGTCGCCTATCGCGTTATCGCCGACCATGTCCGCGCCGGCACGTTCCTGATAGGCGACGGCGTGCTGCCCTCCAACGAAGGACAAGGTTACGTGCTGCGCATGGTGCTGCGCCGTGCCATCCGCTATGGGCGCAAACTCGGCTTCACCCGTCCCTTTATGGCGGAACTGGCCGAGCTGGTCATTCAGATGATGGGGCCTGTGTTCCCCGAACTGCCGCCACGCACCGACTTCATCAAAGCCACTCTCACCAACGAGGAGGAACGTTTCCTGCGCACCCTCGATCAAGGTCTGAGCCGGTTGGATACGGTGATCGCCGAGGTCAAAGCACGGGGCGAAACCCTCATCTCCGGTGAGGTGGCCTTTTTCCTGCATGATACCCTCGGTCTGCCCTTCGAAGTCACCCGCGACATTGCCCTCGAACAGGGCATGGGCGTGGATGAAGCCGGCTACCAACGTGCACGCGAGGAGCAGCGTGCCCGGGCCAGAGCCGCAGGCGACTTCCAGATGGAAACCGATGCCCACAGTCGGCTCTATCCCCTCCTGCACGAGCAGATCAAAACACGCCTGGCCGGCCGGAGCCTCGGTTTCGACCCTTACAGCGCGTTGGAAGTCGAGACGCGCGTCGTGGGGATGCTCCGTGGGGACGCAGTGGCAGTCGAGGCCGCAGCAGGTGAAACGGTGGAACTGGTGTTGGAAAATACCTGCTTTTACGTCGAATCCGGTGGTCAGGTCGCCGATACCGGCCGCATCCTGGGCACGGATTGGGAAGTCAGCGTCGAGGATGTGCACCGGCCCATTGAAGGCATGGTAATCCATCGCGGGCACGTCCTGAAAGGGCATCCGCACGTAGGTGATGGGGTGGTCGCGCGCGTTGATGCCGATCGCCGTTGGGACATTATGCGCCATCACACCGCCACGCACCTGCTGCATCGCGCGCTGCGCACCGTCCTGGGCAGCCAGGTAGCGCAGGCCGGCTCCCTGGTCGCGCCGGAGCGTTTACGTTTTGACTACAACCACGAGAAAGCCCTGACCGCCGAACAATGGGTGGAGATCGAACGCCAAGTCACCGCGGCCATCCTGGCCAATTATGAGGTGCAAGCCCGCCAAGAAACCTACCGCGATGCACTCGCCCAGGGGGTCACCGCACTCTTCGGGGAGAAATACGGCGAGATAGTGCGCGTCTTGCGTGTAGGAAGCGCGGAGGCACCGTTCAGCCAGGAGTTGTGCGGCGGTACCCACGTGACGCGCACCGGTGACATCGGGCCATTCCTCATCGTCTCCGAAAGCGGGGTCGGCGCGGGATTGCGCCGGATCGAAGCGGTGGCCGGACGGGGCGCGCTCAAGGCCATCCAGGCCATGCGCGCAAGACAGGAGCAGGCCGCGGTCCTCCTCGGTGGCGCGGCGGATGAGCTGCCACACCGCATCATGCGCCTGCAAACCGAATTGCATAACGCCCACAAAGAAATCGAAGCCCTCACCCGCAAGCTGGCCCGCGCCGATTTCCAGACGCTGCTGAACAAAGTGGTGGAGATCGAGGGTATCCCCCTCCTTGTGGCCAGGGTGGATGTCCCCGACGCCGAGACTTTGCGCGAAATGGCGGATTGGTTCCGTGACAAGATGCAGGGCGGGGTGATCGTACTCGGCACGGTGATCGAGGACAAGCCCCTCCTCATTGCCGCCACGACGAAAGCCCTTGTTCAAGAGCGCGGACTCCACGCCGGCAACCTGGTGCGCGATTTGGCGCGCATGATAGGCGGCGGTGGCGGAGGACGGCCCGACATGGCCCAGGCCGGCGGGCGTGATCCGGCCAAGCTCTCAGAGGCTCTGGACAAAGTCCCCGCCCTTGTCCGCGCGATGTTAAAATAGCGTTGTGGGAAGAGTTTTTCGCGCCGTTCCGTCCAATGACTACGCGACTAAACAACTACCGACTACACGCCGAACGACTACCAAACTATCTCTAGAGGAATCGCCTGTGAACGTGATCCACATTACACCGGCAGATGACCGGTATAGCATACGCGCGGCCTTAACCCATGCCACAGACTCTCGCGTTCTGCTGGTCCTGCCGTGGAATGTCGAAAAGGGATGGATGGACTCACTCGATTACGAGCTGATCTTCCGCGCAGCGAAGGAACAGGGATTAGAAGTCGCGTGGGTCATCCACGACATTACACGGCATCCGCTTGCGCGCGCTGCCGGTTTCCCCTTGTTCGGCAGTGAAGAAGCTGCCCAAAAATACCTTGCCCGCAAAGGTGCCTTTCCGCCGCTACGGCCCCCTCACAAGCCGCCGCGGCCCAAACGTTCCTGGTGGGCCGAGGAACCCAAACGTCCGCAGCCGCCGCGCTTGCGCCGTCAGCCCGTCTGGCTTATGGCGCTGGAATTAGGGGTGCTGGGGGTGGTGTTGACCGTACTGGCCTGCGTGGCCATATTGACATGGCCGTCGGCCCACATCATCCTTGTGCCGCGCAGCATGACCCACACCCGGGTAGTCGCCATCTCCGTAGACCCCAACTTGACGGCGGTTGACATGCAACATGGTATCATCCCCTCGCGGCGCATCGGCGATGAATTCGAGAGCTACGTGGAAATCGGTACCAGCGGGCGAGGATTCAGCTACACCGGTCGGGCCGTCGGGCAGGTACTTTTCACCAATCTACTCGGTCAGGATTATCGCGTTCCAGCAGGCACCATCGTCCGCACCACCTCCGGCTCGTATCCGGTGCGTTTCGCCACCACCCAGGAGGTCATCATCCCGGCCTTCGGTCAGGCCACGGCATCCATCGAAGCCCTGGAAGAAGGGCCGAGCGGGAATGTGGACCCTTACAAGATCAACTTGGTGGAGGGCGTGATCGGCTTTGCCGTGCGTGTGACCAACCCCGAAGCCACCCACGGAGCACAAAGCACGGCGGTTGCCACCGTCACGCAGGCCGACCGGGAACGCGCCTGGAACCTGGCCGCGCAGAAAGTGATGGTCGAAGCCTATAAGGGGCTGCAGGATCCGGCCTATCTCGAAGCAGGAGAATTCCTGCCCAACCAGGCTTTGATCATCCAGGCCACACCCAAGCAAGCCTACACGCACATGGTCGGCGAGCAAACGCCCGTTTTAGGGCTGTCCTTGCGGTTGTTGGTCACGGCCCAGGCCGTCAAAGCCGCCGACGTGCAGGCCATCGCCTATCAGCAATTGGCGAGCCAGTTGCCGGAAGGCTATACATTATCCACCATTCGTTTCGAATACGGTGAGGCGGCGGAAGAAGATGTCGGCCCGGGACTGTTCACGTTTTACGTGACCGCCCACGGTTCCGCCCATGCCGTCATTGACACCGAGAAAGCCCTGCGCCTGGTGCTGGGAAAGTCGCCGGCAGAGGCCACCGCACTGCTGAGCGAAACGTTGCCTCTGGCTCAACCGCCGGTCGTCACGGTGAAACCCGGTTGGTCCCCCTACATGCCCTTTCTACCTATCCGGGCGGCCATCGAAATCCTCCCAACCCCCTGAGGTAGACGGGATGCGCTATCTGGCCCTGGATTTGGGTGAACAACGCATCGGCGTCGCCATCAGCGACACGGCGATGTTGGCCCGTCCTCTCGAAATCTTTCGCCGCACCTCACGGGCGGCGGATTTTGCCCATATCGGCGCGCTGGTGGCCAAACATCAGATTGACGTTGTGATCATAGGATTGCCGCTCAACATGGACGGCTCGGCGGGCCGGCAAGCGGCGTGGGTCACCGATTACGGCGCCGCCCTGGCCACCACCCTCAACCTGCCGGTGCACTTTTGGGATGAACGTCTGACCAGCGAAGAGGCAGCAGACATCACGCGCCGCCTGGGGAAATCCCCGCGCCGGGGCACACTCGATGCCATCGCCGCCGCAGTGATCCTACAAAGCTATCTGGACGCACACCGCAACAAACCGTAACATAAGGAGTCATGTATGAAACGTTGGTTGATGACATGGGGAATCGCGCTGGCGACTTTATTACTGATAGGATGTTCGTTGGAGTCGCTCTACCTGGGTTTATACATCGAAAGCAAAACGGAAGAGCTGGCACGACCGGCCGGCACCGACACTACGCCCATTCGCTTCACCGTCGAAGCAGGGGAGAGTGTGGCACAAATCGCGGGGGACCTCAAAGCCCAGGGATTGATCGCCGACAACGAACTTTTCCGGCGCTACGTGCAATACAAGGGGCTCGATGCCGGCATTCAAGCCGGGACATACACCTTGAACAAGACCATGACGATCCCGGAGATCGCCCAAAAACTGCAAAAGGCCGAGGTACAAGAACAACAGGTGACCATTCCCGAAGGGAAGCGTCTGGAAGAAGTCGCCGTGCTGGTGGCCGAACAAACGACGATCCCCGCCGATCTCTTCCTGCAGCTGGCGCAAACCGCTTGGCGGCAGACGGACTTACTACCACGCTATGGGTTTCTCGCCCAACTCCCCATCACGGCAACGCTGGAGGGCTTGCTGTTCCCCGATACGTATCGCCTGCCGCTCGAAGCCACCGCCTACGATCTGATCAGCCGGATGCTGGCCAATTTTGAGCGCCAGGTCACGCCGGAAATTCAACAGCAGTTTGGGGATCACGGTCTGAGCCTCTACGAAGGCCTCACCTTAGCTTCGATCGTGGAGCGCGAGGCCGTCATTGATGCCGAGCGTCCGCTCATTGCCGGCGTTTTCTACAACCGCTTGCGCGACGGCTGGCCACTTTCTTCGTGCCCCACGGTGCAATACGCGCTCGGCTATCGCCCCGACGAGCAGAGCTGGTGGAAACGGCAACTGTTCTTCGGAGATTTGGAGGTTGATTCGCCGTACAATACCTATCGCCGCCTGGGATTGCCCCCTAGCCCGATCGCCAGTCCGGGCCTGCGTTCCATCCAGGCCGCAGCCAATCCGGCGGAAACAGCGTACTACTTTTTCATGGTGGATTGCACAAAGAACGACGGTAGTCACATCTTCGCGCAGACGGAAGCCGAACATCTGCAACATTTCGAGGCTTGTGGAGGCGTGATCAGCTCGCCCTAAACGTGTCTCGCCACCGCGGCAGAAAATCTTGGCGAAGCTATCCTGAAATCGGGCATAAAGGCACCTTGCTCGGACGCCGATTTTCGCAGATACGCGCAGATTACCTATAGAAATCCGCGTTCACCCGCGCACATCGGCGTCCAACTGAGGAAAAACAACCGGCGATACAACGTTACTTTGTGACCATTACGAATATATCCGTGTTGATCCGTGTGCGGACTAATCACGGCCCGTTGGTAGGAGTGGGGGTAGGAGTAGCACGCCAGCCCGCCGTCACCGTGCCGTAACAGGGATTGTAATCCCATCCTAAAGTGACGCGAAAATCCACCAGGCTGTTGGCGTTCGGCTCGGCCTGCACGTCGCTCCGCTTCAGTTTGTACAGCGCAAGCAGGCGGGCCAGCGGAGAGCCTTTGGTGGTCGTCGTATAATCCGTGATTGTGGTATGAGGCACCCCCTCGGCCTGTTGGATCGTCGGCACTTCAAACCCTTCGAGCCGCAGTCGATAGGCGGCGACCTCTCCCCAGCCACTATTGCCGGAGCCGTTCCACACCTCCACACGATAAGCGCGCTGGGCCGCGCGGCTGCTCACCGGCGGCTGAACGGCTTCCCGCATAAAATCGTACAGCGCATCGTACTTGGGGACCAGCACCGAACCCCGCTGCGGCACCGATAGGGAATACAGCAGGCTCTCCCCCCGAATAAAGCGACTCTTGATGTCGCGCATATCCAGCCGCGCAGCGATGGAGCCCAGATAGAGCAACTCCGGCAAACCCAAATCCGTCTCCACCGACGTTTTGTAGACATTCCACAGATCGGGGATACGCGCGAGCATATTCTGGCTGAGAGCGCGTTCCAGAATCGCCCGCAGCACCTGTTGCTGGCGCCGGTGACGGTCGAAGTCAGAGGTACTCCACCGCGAGCGCACATACCACAGGGCATACTTCCCATCCAGATGCTGGATTCCCGGCTCAAGATCAATGTCTGTTTGCCCGGTTTCGGATTCTGGATCGGGGTAGGTATCGTGAAACGGACATTCGACGATGACATCCACGCCCCCCACGGCATCCACAATGTGGCGATAGCTCTCGAAATTGACCAGGGCGTAATAGTGAATCGGGATGCCAAAATTGTATTCAATCGTCGCTTTGATCAACGCCGGCCCGCCGCCCTGGTAACCGGTCGTCTTGGCCCGCAAATAGGCCGTGTTGATCTTGTCCAGCCCCCACGTGGGAATCCAGGCATAAAAATCGCGGGGGATGGAGGTCATGCTGACCGAAGGCACATCGGGGAAGATCGAAACAATCAACAGAACATCGGTGCGCCCCATGTGCTCGCCGGAGGTGTCGCTTCCCAGCAGGAGAATGTTGAGCGTGCCCGTGGGCTGCTCGATCAACGGCATCGGCGTTGGCTGCTCTAAGGGCGAGGTGACGACCGTGGTGGTGCTCAGTTCCACCGTTGCCACCAGCGGCGGTTGAATGGCCGGCGGCTTAGGCGTAGGGGTCGGCGTTGCTGTTGGGGTCGGCGTTGCCGTTGGGGAAGGCGTCCGGGTCGCAGGAACAGATGTCGGCGACGCCGTAGGTGAAACAGACGTCGGCGTCTCTGTAAACGGAACGCTTGACGCGGTAGCGGTAGCCGTGGGCAGAGAGGTCACCGTGCTATTGGCAGTGGGGGTGACCACTATCGTCACTTCACGGGCGGGGTTATGCCCCCAGGCCTGTGCGCCTACAATCACAAAAGCAATCAAGGCCACGAAAATCAGCCATTCAAAAAACTGCACCGAACGTTTCATGGATCTACCCCAGTCCACACAGAATGCCATATCACCCGGCGCAAAAACTCTCGTCTCGCAGGTCTCCGGCATCCGTGATGAATCCCTTCTTCAGTCGGGAGCGAAAACGCAGCGCCTATTCGCCGACATCAATCTTCAATCTCGGTCAACCTCTCGATCAGCTCCATGCACGCCCGTCCGTTGTGATAGGGGCATTTCCAGAAGCTCACCTTGGGCGCGGACATATCAACAACATACTGCGCACTGACGTGGCGGAACCATTCCCCGTACCGCCGATCAACGAAATACTTCTCGATGAAGTCCCAACTGCGTAGCGCAGCCGTCAGGAAGTGAGCGCGACGGGAGAGCTGATAGGCGTTGAGGAATCCGACGGCGGCTTCGGCCTGGGGCCACCACTCGAAATGCGGGTCGGTGATGCCGCCCGGCCCGCCGGCCTCGACCAGCCCTCCTTCCGCGTCGCGCGCCTCATCATAAACGGCCTGCGCCATCTGCACCGCCAGCGTTTTCGCTTCGGCAAGACACGCCACATCCCCTAGCACCTCGGCGGCTTCCACGATCAACCAGCTTGTTTCGATGTCATGGCCGTAGGAAATGTGATCGCTGCGTGGATTCCAGGCTTCATCGAAGAACAAGCGCGTGTGGAACGTCGTCGGGCTGATGATCCGGTGCAACATAATGGCGATGTTCTCCGCCTGCCTTAGACGCAACTCGTCGTTGGGCCAAACGCGCAACAGGTTGGTATAGGCTTCCATCACGTGCAAATGCGTGTTCATGGACTTCTTCTCGTTCATGTCGACTTCGCTCAAGCGCAAGTCGGACTCGAGCCGCCAATCACGGGTGTACGCCTCGAAGTAACCACCGTAGTCGGGATCGTGACTATGCTCCTCCAGCAGGCGGAACAGGGCAATGGCTCTGCTGAGCGCCTCTTGTTCCCCCGTCGCCCTGTAATACTCGGCGAGAGCATAGATGCCGAATGCTTGTCCGTAAATCTGCTTGCGCGGTCTCAGCAGCTCCCCGTCGGCGCCGATCATCCAGTACAGGCCGCCGTAGGTCTCATCCCAGAAATGCGTCAGCAGATCATCGTAGGCCCGCTGCGCCATTTCCAGATACGCCGGTGTGGGATCATGGCGGTAAGCAGCGGCATAGGTCCACAAGATGCGCGAAGTGAGCAGTGCGCCACGTGGGGCATCCTTGTTCACGGTTAAAGTATTGGAGATCTCCCCATAGAATCCGCCGCGCTCTTTGTCAACCGCATGTTCGATCCAGAAAGGGAGAATATTCCCTCGCAATTCGGTCGCGGCCTTATGAATGTAAATTTGGCGCAATGTTCGATCCATTCTATTCCCCTCCGCTAGTGGGTCAAATGCTGTGCCCGGCGCGCCGATGCGTTTACGCGGGCACGCCGGCAAGGCCGAGTTCTGCGGCAATGGCCTGCATAGCTTCCAGGACAACCCCGAGATGCTCGCCGAGTTCCACACCGAGCAATGCCGCGCCCTGTTCGATCTCCTCGCGTTTGACGCCTGCGGCAAAGGCGCGATCCTTCCACTTCTTCTTCACCGAGCTGACCTGGACATCGAGAATGGATTTGCTCGGCCGCACGAGGGCCACAGCGGTAATGAGGCCGGTCAACTCGTCAACGGCGTAGATGGTTTTCTCCATGAGGGTCTTCGGCGTTACGTTGGTGAGGTCCGGGGCAGTTACGGGTGGATGGTTCGTTACCGGTAGAGGATGCGCGCCGCATCGTTTTTCCGCTCTACTACCGCAACGGCACGGATCAGTTCTGCCGGCCAGCCCATCGCACTCATCAGCTCCATCCCTTTGAAAGGATGTCCGCCAGGCCCCAGATCAGGGTACTGTTCATACTCAAAGTCGTGGATCAATCCCACGACGCCCCATTGTTCCTCGTCCGCGCCAAAACGGCGGGCATAGGCCCGCATGGCTGCTTCTACGGCCAGGGCGTGGGCGATAAGATGGGGGCTCTTGGTATATTGATTGAGCACTTTCCAGGCTTCTTCGCGTGTTGGCCACATGGTATTTCCTCCTTAATTGGTCGGATAGGTGTTAGTCTTGTAGTCAGAAGGTGAATAGCGGTTTGGTTGAGTGCCAGAGAGTTCAGGGAGCGTCTTCAAAAATCGGCAGCGGTTCCCCGAGCACGGGCGTGGTATGGGCCACATAAATATCCCACCAGGAACGCCACAAGGCGACCGTTTCACGAAGCCAGTACCATACCAGATCACGGCGTGGGTAGGCTTGCCGATCCGCGATATAACCGACGGCCTTCAGGCCCAGGGCGCGACAGGTATTGAGTGCGCGGGGCAAATGATAGCGTTGGGTGACTAATACCACGTCGTGAACTCGAAAGATGTCACGGGCGCGATAACACGTGTCGTAGGTACGTCGTCCGGCGTAATCGAGCACGATATCGCTGCGCGGAACACCTTGCATGAGCGCGTATTCCAGCATCTTGGCCGGCTCGTTGTAATCAACGAAACGATTGTCCCCGCTGAACAGCAACTTCTGTACCTTCCCGTCGTGATAGAGGTCTATGGCGGCATCCAAACGATCTTTGAGCACCATACTCAGCGCACCACTAGGCCAATAGCCTGCGCCGAAAACCACGGCAACGGGCTTGGCCGGCAATTGTTCACGCTTCACCGGCGCATACATCAAGTGCGTATAGCGCATGGTCAGCGTCCAAGCCGTCCATGCCGCGCACAAGGTTCCGCCCAACAGGACGGCAACGGCGGCCATTCGTGATTTCGATTGTATTCTGTGCTTCGTCTTAATGGTGAATCCCTCACGACTTCAACATTGCGCCGATCTTCTCGACGGCAGCAGCATCACTTCCCCAGACGAGATAGACGCGGTTTTGGGAACGGTATAGGAAGACCGCGCCCTGCCGTCCCGCCCACCAGCGCCCGGCGGGCAGCTTTGCCGCCCGCGTCGTATCGCGGATCAGGCCGGGCAGGAGAGGGCGAGGGAGAATCTCTACCAGCTTGCCGTAGAAATTGACCGCATCTCGATTGGTGTCCCAGGTGGTTTGCCAGAGCACAGCATCGGCTCCTTGCGGCCCATTCCACACTTGCAACAGGTCTCCCCCCCAGTAACCGACGGCCTGCTCGTTGATCGTGTTGTGGCTCCATTCGCGCAGGATCAGGCGCAACAAGGCTTCGCCGAGTGTCTCGGTTTGAGTGAGAACCCATCCGCCTCCCAAAGCAGGTTGCAGAGGCGTCAACAAGTCCGGCACTTCATCCGCGAGATAACGGTCAACGTGCAGCAGATGCTCGGTGGAGCGAGGCGGACGCAAGATGGCAGCATCCACGGCAGAGACACCCCCATAAGCATACAGATCGGTCACAAAGGCAGTGCCCAAATCCAGAGAAAATCGTGAAAGCTCATCCCATAACGGATCGCTTATCTTCCAGCGCGGCGTAGTGGCCGTAGCGATAGCCTCGGCCAATGCCTGCGCCTGCGCGCTCCCCGGCGTGGTCTTGGCATATAGCCACAATGAAAACAGAGCGTCCCCGTCGCCGGACGCCGTTAAAGCCAGCTTCCGATCCAGTGAATCCGCAGCAGCAATCAGGCGCGGCAGTTGCCCATATTGATCGGGAATCGCACGCGCATAGCCGTAGGCAATTTGGTGCTCCCAAACATCGCGTGGGCCACTCCAGTCACGCCGCAGGAACAGATCATCACTCTCCGCGGTGTACAGCGCGACCAGTGCAGGCGCTTGGGCCACGGGATCAACCCGCAGCTTTTGACCATTCCACCGCCACAGTCGCAATGCCTGGAGTGTAGTTTGCAGTTGTAAGGGAAGCGGGGGTTGGGCCTGGTAATGCCGGTAAAGGGCCACGGCCATCTGATGGGTGTCCACCAATGTCAGAGGCGTGCTCCAACGAGGCTGCAGGCCACGCGCATCGGTGAGGTCTGCCGCGATCCGGCCGGCCTGGGTCACGTCGAAAGACGAGGGCGGCGTGGGGGTTGGAGATGGCGTAGGGGTGGGGGATAATTCGGGCGTCGGCGATGCCTTGTCTTGCGGTGGCGTGGTCGGAAGCGGTGAAGGAGGAACAGGCGGCGATTGCAGGGTTGTCCAGATGCTCCATCCCAACAACCCTATCACACCCAGGATGCTGACGGCCAATCCCCCGAGTACCCAGCGTTGGCCTGGTGTCAGATTTCGATACCAGCGCATACCCGTCTCTCC
>FWPV01003453.1_pt1 | contig 35806 bp, 37 predicted proteins | sample 2228371 | NCBI WGS metagenome assembly FWPV01 (sample SAMEA103939776, study PRJEB20133) | metagenome | reverse complement strand
ATTGGGGCCGTATGATAAATAATAAGCATAAAAAAAACAACCCCCAAAATAAAAATTAAAATTATTAACTGACTTTTAATCAGCCTCATCTTCATTAATTTTTTTTTAAAGAGGTTAACCACCTTTAGTCTAACCTTTTGTTTGTTATCCCGTGAAATGAATTCAGATTTAGGATATATCTTTTTTCACTATCTCTCCGGGGTGGGTGAATTTATCTGGCCAGATTTTTCTTCCTGGGTAAATTATTGTTCCAATTCCGGTCTTTACATTATCTCCAATAACTGCTCCAAATTTTCTACGACCTGTGTCTATCAATTCTCCTTTAATCATAGAAAGAACGTTAGCGTTGTCGTGCCTTAAATTGGCAATAATTGTCCCCGCTCCCAAATTACAATTCTCGCCAATAATTGAATCTCCAACATAACTTAAATGGGGCACTTTTGAATTTTCTCCTATAATTGAGTTTTTAATTTCGCAAGCATTTCCAATATGACAATTATCGCGAATCGTTGTTGCGGTTCTTATATAAGAATTTGGTCCAATTGAGCAATTTTTTCCAATATAACAGGGCCCCTCAATATAGCTTCCACTTTTGACAACGGTCCCTTTTTCAATAACGACTTTTCCTTTAATGGTTGCGCCCTTTTCAACTTTTCCCAAAATTTTTCTTTGGATTTTATTTAATAAAAACTCATTTGCGTCCAAAAGATTCCAAGAATATGAAATTGGCATCCAATTTTTTGCAATAGAATAATAAAGTTTTTTTGTTTGCAAAAGTTTAACAATAGAATCTGTAATTTCACATTCACCCCTTTCGATACATCTTTTCACTTTATATTCAAAAATTGACTTGTCCAAAAAATATAAACCAAGATTGGCTAAATTTGATTTTGGCTTTTTTGGCTTTTCAACCAACGAAACAACTTTTCCGTTTTTTACCTCTGCTACACCAAAATTTGAGGGATTTTCAACTTCTTTAAGCGAAATGCAAGGAAATTTTTTAATACAATTTTTTATATCTTCTTTATCGTATAAATCATCACCCATTAAAAGGATAAATTTATCTTTTATATAATTTTTTGCCTGGAGTGCGGCATCTGCAGTACCTCTTTGAAATTTCTGCTCTGCATATTTAATTTTAATTTTACCAAAATTGTTTCCAATTTCTTTTTTGATTAAAGTATCCCCCTTTTTTACTACAACAATAACTTCTTTAACCTCTTTTGGAAGTTGGCTTAAGTTGTGTAAAAGTGGTTTTGTGTTAGCTATTGGCAAAAGCGGTTTTGGTTTTGTCTCTGTAAGAGGCCTTAACCTTGTACCATTGCCCGCCGCCAATATTACTGCCTGAATCATTGTTTTTTAATTAAATTTATTTTAAAGAATAAATGACCTTTGCAATTTTGTGGGAATCATGACGCACAAATTCCCCCACTTTTATAAGATTTTTTTCAATAACTTTAATATTTCTTTCTGTTATTTTTTCTTTTGTATATTCTACAAAATCAGCTCCTTTTTTACCATATTTTGAAAAATATTTTTTTCCTGGTTTTTTATTGTTAAAAATAACATAATTCAAAACCTTCTCTCCTAAGTACCTTTCAATCTCAAAAACAAAATCTTCTCCTCTAAAATTATTTGTTTCTCCAAATTTTGTCATTAAGTTACAAATATATACTTTTTTTGCTTTGCTTTTTTTAATTGCCTCCGCAACCCCTTTTACGATAAGGTTTGGCAAGATACTAGTATAAAGATCACCCGGTCCAATTATAATAAAGGCTGCTTCCAATATTGCTTTTCTTGCTTTTTGGTTTATTTTTGATGGTGGCTTTAAATATATTTTTTTAATCCTTAAATTGCCATTATGTTTTGGAATATCAATGTTGGTCTCGCCTTTGATTATTTTATTATTTTCCAATATTGCATAAAGTTTTGAATTATCAAGAGTAACGGGAATTACTTTTCCTTTTGTATTAAGTATCTTGGAGGCAGTTTCTATAGCTTTTTGAAAATTATTATTATGTATTTTACAAAGCGCTGTTAAAAAAAGGTTTCCAAAACTATGACCTCTGAGTCCTCCTGTATCAAACCTATAATTAAAAAGCTTACAAAGTGTTTCTTGTTCATTAGAAAGCGCTACCAAGGCTCTTCTTACATCTCCCGGCGGCAAAACACCAAATTCATCCCTCAATCTGCCGCTTGAACCACCATCATCAGCCATAGAAACAATGACTGCTAATTGAACGGGGTAATTTTTAAGACCAGACAAAACAGAATAAATTCCAGTGCCCCCACCAAGTACAACAACTTTTGAACCCTTTCTCATGTGTATATGAATTACGAATTATTACGAATATACGAATAAAAAATTAACGATTTATAATGATTACAAATTCTCCCTTTATTTTATCTTTTTTAAGTTGAGCTATAACCTCGTCAATTGTTCCACGATATATTGTTTCAAAAATCTTTGTAAGTTCGCGACAAACTACAATATTTAAATTTCCTCCCATATTTTCCAACTCTTCTAATGTTTTAATTATTCTATGTGGCGATTCAAAAAAAATCACAGGATATTTAGAGCTTACAACTTCCTCAAAAAACTTTTTTCTTTTTCTTTTTGAGGGAGGAAATCCCAAAAATAAAAAATTTGATGAAGAAATTCCGGCAACCGAAAAAGCGCAAATAGGAGCTGATGGGCCGGGTATTGGTATAATTTTTACTTCATCTTTTAACTCCTCAACTATTATTTTGACTAATTTAGCGCCGGGATCAGATATTGCTGGCGTTCCAGCGTCAGAAACCAAAGCTAGGTTTTTACCATCTTTAAGATTTTTTAAAATATAATCTGTTTTTTTTAATTTTGAATGTTGGTGATAGCTTAAAGTTGGAGTTTTAATATTAAAATAATTTAATAATCTTTGAGTAGTCCTTGTGTCTTCGCATAAAATTAAATCAACTTCATTTAAAACCCGAAGCGCCCTTTTTGAAATATCCTCTAAATTCCCTATCGGCATTGCAATGATATAGATTTCTGACATAAAAAATATTCTAACATTTTAAAATAAAAGTTTAAAGAAAAGGCCTGCTGAAAAAACAGCGGGCCCAATACGATCGGTTCCTAGCTTTCTTCCCTCTCTCCTCCTTCTTTTTTCTTTTTAAGGAGGGCGCTCAAAATCCTCGAGGAAGCTTTACTCTTTTTATCATTTTTCTCCTTCGGAAGGATACTGGTAGTATCCTTCAACATATTCTTGGCCATCTTACCTCCCTTCTTCTTATGCACTAGCAACCAATATATGCTAATAATTTATAATATTTTATCTCTTTATAGTCAATACTAATTACAGAAAAAAAATAAAAGGCTCTCAATAGAACAAGTATTTATAATATCTTTTCTTTCTGCCCAGCCGCGGCGCGCCTGAAAGACCCCATATTCCATAAAATAAAGTTGGTCTTTTTGGTGGGCATCGGTATTAATTATCATTTTAACTCCAGCGTCCTTTGCTTTTTTAATATTTATATCGTTAAGATCTAATCTTTCTGGCCAAGAATTTATTTCAAGAATTGTTTTTGTTGCTTTGGCAACTTTAAGAATCTTATCAAAATCAATCTGGTATTCGTCCCGCTTTTTTAAAATTCTTCCTGTTGGATGTGAAATAATATCAATATTTGGATTTTTCATTGCCTGAATTATTCTTTCTGTCATCTCGTTTTTTGACATTTTAAAACGGGAGTGAATGCCCGCAATTACATAATCTAACCTCGCAAGGGTTTTGTCATTAATATCTACCTTTCCATTTTCTAAAATATTTGCTTCGCACCCTTTAAGTATTCTAAATCGTATATTATTTGCCATGAATTTTTTATTAAGAGCATCAATTTCTTTATTTCTTTCTTCTAGTTCTTTTTCGTCAAGCCCATTTTCAATTCGTAAAAATTTTGTATGGTCAGCAATTCCAATATATTCATATCCAATTTTAATTGCCTCTTTTGCAAGCTCCTCAATTGAATTTACTCCACCATCCCAATTACAATGAACGTGCAAATCTCCTTTAATATCGCCAACATTGATAATTTTGGGCAGTAATCCTTTCTGGGCTGCCTCAAGTTCTCCCCTATTTTCTCTTAGTTCTGGCTCAATTAAAGGTATTCCCAAGGCTCGATAAACTCCAAATTCATTCCAACCAGCAACCATTCTTTTTCCTTTAAATACTCCATATTCATTCAATTTAAGGCCTTTATTTATCGCTAAAATTCTTGTTTGAATATTATGATCTTTAGACCCTGTAAAATATTGCAAAGCAGAACCAAAACTTTTTTTGTTAACAACTCGCAAATCAACATCAAAACCATCTTCCATTCTAATAGAAGATTTTGTTATTCCCTTGCCCCAGACCTTAATAACCCCCGGTAAAGAGCAAAAAAAATCCATTATTTTTTTAATGGACTTTTCTTCCGTTGATTTTTTCTCTTTTATTGTAATCAAAAAATCAACATCACCAATCGTTTCTTTTTTCCTACGGACAGAACCCGCTACAGAAATTTGCTCAATTTCTTTTAAAGATTTTAAAGCATTTTCTATTTCTTTTGCTTTGGGAAATATTTCTGATAAAAGAAATCTTCCCTTGCTTCTTTTTAAAAAATTAATACTTTCAATAATGTTTAATTCTGTTTTTTCTCCAAAATTGGGCAAATTTCTTATCTTGCCTGCTTTTGCTGCTTTTTCTAATTCCTCTAAGTTTTTTATCTTTAAATACTTCCAAAGATCCCTTACGGTTTTTGGGCCAACTCCCTCAACTGAAGTTAACCCCCCAATATCAACTGGCATTTTTCTTTTAAGTTCATCATAGTATTTTATTTTTCCGGTCTTCAAATATTCAATTATTTTCTCAGCAATACTTTCTCCAATACCGGGAACTTCTTCAATGGCTTTTTCTCCCCCTCGTTTATAAATGTCTTCAATGTCTTCTGTTAAAGAATCAATTATCATCGAAGCATTTTCATAGGCCTGGGGCTTGAAAGGAATATCTTCCATTTGAAGATATAGAGCTATTTCTGAAAATATTTTTGATAAAATATGATTTACCATAAAATATCAATGATTATCTTCTTCTGAGATTTCAATGATTTTTTCTCCAAACCAATGCAAAATTGCTCTAAAACTTAATCCTATTCCCAAAATAGCAAAAATAAAATTAAACGAACGATATAACATAACAAAGGCAACTCCGATCTTTGGATTAAGACCGATATTAGTAAAAATTAAAACCTCAATTAACTCAAGAATTCCAATAGCCGCTGGCACTGGAATTACATAATATGATAAATAAACAAATCCAATCACTGAAATTGCCTGCACAACGCTTAATTTTAATCCCATAAAAATTAAAATTGCAAAACAAGCAAGAAAATCAACTAACTGACGCAAAAGCGCAAACCACGCGCCTTTTTTCATGTTTTGATTTTCTAATCTAAAAAAATCAAATATCTCTTTTTCAACCTCAAAAACGCTTTTTACTCTATGGTTAAGAATTTTTTTAAGGGGTTTTTCAATAATTTTTGCCATGCTCTGTTTTTTAAAAACCCTGATATAAAAATAAACAATCGCCCCTATCGGTAAAAGTAAAATTAAAATAAGGAGCCAAACTCTCTTTGGCAATAAAAAAGAATAAGCGACCAAACAAACTATCCCCAAAAACATCATTAAAAAAGAAGTAGTTCCTTCAAAAATTTTATCTATTAAAACTGAAACAAATGATTTCCTCCAGCTAATTTCTTTATGCTTTCTTTTTAGTCCATAAGCTCTCATTGTTTCTGAACCAAAAACAGCAAAAGGAGCAAAAAAGACAATTCCAAAACCAACAAGCCATGAACTAATTAAAGAACTAAAATTAACTTTTTTCCATCTGTCTTTTAAAATCGTCTTCCAACGAATAATCCCTATGATATGAGAAACAATCATGAGAAATAAAACAACTAAAATGCCCGTAGGAGAAAAAGACAATAAAGAGTTCCATATTTCCTTAGTACCTATCCTTTTATAAACAAAGTAAAATAACGCTCCTGAAATAATAAACATTAGAAAGATTAAAAAACTTTTCTTTTTCATAAATTTTCAAATTATAACCTTGAAATTTTTTTATAAAAATCTTTGGCTTTCTTTAGCTCTTTTTTGCCCAATTCTGTAATTTTATAAACCCGTTTTCGTAAAACCATTTCGCTTTTAACAAAACCGTCAATTTCTAATCTATATAAAACACGATAAGAAGAAACCATCCCGGGCCTAAAACCAAATTTTTTTTGAATGTCTTTTCTTACCTTATAAGCGTAAATCGGGCCCTTCTCGGCAAGTAAAAGAATATAAACCCAGAGGTTATCAATGGTATTGCTCTTTTTTAAATGCTCAAATGGTAACATAATTTTAATAATAAACGACTTCTACTCTCCACTCTCCACTCTCCACTCTCCACTCTCCACTCTCCACTCTCTACTCTCTACTCTCTACTCTCTACTCTCCACTCTCCACTTTCCACTTTCCACTTTCCAAATAAATACCTTGACAAACTATTTTACAGCTGTAAAATAATTTAAAGCTTAATTAATAATAATAAACTTATGGCAAAAAATATAAAAATTGCAATCGCTGGGATTGGAAATTGCGCTTCCAGTCTTATTCAGGGATTATATTATTATAAAAAAATTACAAATAATGACGAACTCGTTCCGGGACTAATGCATAACGTCCTTGGCCCTTATAGAATTTCAGACATAAAACCCGTTGCTGCTTTCGATATCGATAAAAGAAAGGTTGGAAAAGATCTTTCTGAAGCAATTTTCTCTCAACCAAATTGCACTAAGGTATTTTGCAATAATATACCAAAAATAAACGTTAAAGTAAAAATGGCTCCTCCCCTTGATGGTATTGCTCGGGTTATGAAAGACTATCCAGAAGATAAAAGATTTCTTGTTTCAAAAGAAAAACCTGTTGATGTGGCAAAAGAGCTTAAAAAATCGGGGGCCGAAGTTTTAATTAGTTATTTACCTGTTGGATCTCAAAAAGCCGCTGAATTTTACGCAAAAGCAGCTATTGAGGCAGGGTGTTCTTTTGTTAATTGTATGCCGGTTTTTATTGTATCCAATGAAAAATGGTCAAAAAAATTCGAAAAAAATAATATCCCCTGCATTGGAGACGATATCAAATCTCAGGTTGGGGCAACAATAGTCCACAGAACCCTAACCCATCTTTTTTCAGAAAGAGGAGTAAAACTTTTAAAAACATACCAATTAAACTTTGGAGGAAATACTGATTTTTTAAATATGCTTGAGAGATCCCGTTTAAAGTCAAAGAAAATTTCAAAGACAGAAAGTGTCCAGTCGCAACTTCCGGTGCCGTTAAATAAAGATAATATTCATATTGGACCTTCTGACTATGTTCCTTTCTTGAAAGACAATAAAATTTGCTATATAAAAATGGAAGGAAGAAAATTCGGAAATGTTCCAATAGAAATTGAGTTGAAACTATCCGTTGAAGACTCTCCTAATTCTGCGGGCTGTGTAATTGATGCTATAAGAATTTTAAAGTTGGCTTTAGATAGAAAACTGGGCGGACCTCTTATTTCGGCCTCTGCTTACTTTATGAAACATCCTCCGCAACAATTTACAGATGATAAAGCAAGGGAAATGTTAGAAGAATTCATTAAGGGCAAAAGAGAGCGTTAATCATCAACGAATAGCGAATAAAATACGAAATTACGAACTATTCGTATATTCGTAAAGGATTCGTTATTCGCCGATAATCTATGGAACCCTTTGAAAGATTTAAAAACTTAATAACAAATGGCAACTTATGGATTTATGTTTTGATTCTTGCAAAAGACAATCATCTGCCAAAAAGTAGGGTTGAAAGTCTAATTTTTGAAAAATTCGGTTTTTTACCAAATAAATTAATAACCCAAATAGTTTTAAAAAAATTAGAAAATAAAAACTATATTAAAAAAACTAAATTTCATGGAGAAAAATCCTATCTTATAACCGAAAAAGGAGAAAAAGAGCTTAAAAAGTTAAAAGATTTCTACAAAGAAATTATTGAAAAAAATTAATAAAAATAATATAATAAAACCCTCTTCTTAGAAAGGGGGTTTTAAATTAATTTAAAACATATTTAAAATTAAAAATATGAAAATAGATCTCCACGTACATAGTTATTATTCCTATGATGGGGCTTCTTCTCCTGAAAAAATTATTAAAAGAGCTAAAAAAATTGGGCTCGATGGAATTGCAATAACTGACCACAACACAATTGGTGGATGGAAAGAAGCAGAGGGGGCAGCAAAAAAATATGGAATTTTTTTAATAAAGGGAGAAGAAATTAAAACAAAAATTAATGGTAAATTCTTTGCAGATATTATTGCCCTTTTTATAAAAAAAGAAATCAAAAGCAGAGAACCAAAAAAGGTGATTGAAGAAATTCAAAAACAGGGAGGACTTGCTATAATGCCCCATCCTTTTCATTGGATACTTCCTTTTAAAGGAGATTTAAATAAGTTTAAAAATCTGTTCAATGGGGTTGAGGTACTAAATGCAAGAATGCCATCTAAAAAAACAGATAAAAAAGCTTTCGATTTTGCGAAAAAAAATAATTTAGCAATGGTTGGTTCAAGCGATTCTCATTGGTGGTATAATGTTGGAGATGCATATACGATAGCTCCGGGTGCAAAAAATTTAGAAGATTTTAAAAAAGCAATTTTAAATAAAAAAACAAAAGCAGAAGGGAAAAAAAGTGGATTAATTTCAATAATGGTATGTCCCTTAGCTAAATTTAAAATTATAGGAAAATTACCTAAAAAATAATTATTCTTTGTTTATCTTGTAAGCAAAATATATTCTTTGATAAGCTGTAAAATTAGTTAGAAAAGCTATTATTATTAAAAAATAAACTGCCATATTTGGACTATAAAAACCAACCAATAAAGCAATCATTATTAAAATTATCCTTTCTCCCCTTGCTAAAAGACCCCCTTTAAGTTCTTCATGGATAAGTTCTTTTTCTTTCGCAGCTGCTTTTGCATAAGTCGTCATTAAAGAACCAAATAAAATTAAAAAAATCCAAAAATAACTTGGTAATAAAATATTTGGCAGGGGTAAAAACAAGAGGCCCAAAAGAAAAATACCCTCTACAAATCTATCTACAATAGTGTCAAAATAAGCTCCAAATTTTGTAGCTAAATTTTTGTACCTCGCAACTGCGCCATCTACAAAGTCTAAAAATGAAGCAATAATAAAAAATAAAATTGCAAATATAACTTCTTTTTTATAGAGAAAATAAAAAGTTACTAACGCAAAAAATAAGGATAAAAAAGTATAATGATTCGGCTCCAGACCAAAACTAGAAAAAATTTTGCCGACTGCTTTTTCTAAAGGATTAAATATTTCTCTTTTTTTATCCAACATAATTTTATAAAACTCCCCCAACTATAAAACAAATTATCCCCAAGGCTAAACAATAAATTCCAAAATAATAAAAACTTCCTTTAATTACTATTGGTTTTAAAATTTTTATTGCCAGAAAACCAAAAACAAAAGCAGTAAAAAATCCCATCAGTCCACTTAAAATTTCAATACTACTTAATCCAATAATTTTTGGTATTTGCAATATTGTTGCACCAAATATTGCAATTATCCCCAAAAAAAAGGAGAAACTAAAAGCATCTTCTTTTTTAATTCCTCGAAAAAGCCCAGCTGAAATTGTAGAACCAGACCTTGAAACCCCCGGCAATATCGCTAAAGCCTGAAAAAGACCAATAAAAACAGCATCAATAAAACTTGCTTTTTCAATTTTATTTTTTTCTTTTCCGAAAGCTGCCGTCAAAAAAAGAATAAAAGCACTAATTAAAAAAGCAAAACCTACTAAATAAAGCGAACTAAAAATTGTTTCTATTTTCTCCTCTAGAATCACCCCAACAATGATAATAGGAATTGTTCCTAAAATTAGCAAAAATAATAAATGAAGATTTTTTTCCCTCTCCCCTTTTTTAACTTCGGAGAATAATCCAAAAAACATTTTTTTAATCTCGTTTCTAAAAAAAACCAAAACGGCAAACATTGTACCCAAATGAACCAAGACATCAAAAAAAATTGGGGGCTCTGAAAACCCAAAAATTTTTTGGAATAAGACCAAATGTCCCGATGATGAAATCGGTAGAAACTCAGTTAATCCTTGAATTACTCCAAGGAAAATAGATTGCAAGTAAGACATAATTAAACGCACCTTGAACAAAATTTAGCTTCGGGAATCACCTCTAACCTTCTTTTATTAATTTTCCTACCACATTTTTCGCAAACTCCATAACCCTTATTTTTTTCTATTTTCTCCAGGGCCCTTTTAACGTCAAGTAATTTTAACTCTAATCTGTGCTCAACGGACAAAAGATTGTGATACTCTTCTACCTCGTCTTCGCTTTTTTCCTTTCCTGACGTCTCTTCGCCAAAATAAGGAAATTTTGTACTCCAATCATCTCTTAATTTCTTATTTTTTTTAGCAAAAGAAACTAAAATTTTCTCAAGGTTCTTTTTTTCTATTAATAATTTTTCTTTTTGTTTTTGAATTATATTGTTTTTCATATTTTTTTAAAAAGTTATTCTCCAAGCATAATATCTTTTAAAGGACCTTCGCACATATCTTTAATATTGTTAAATGTCTCCTGAACTGAAGTCTGAAAATCTTTTTGATTATCATATTTACAAATCATCTCTTTATTAACCCATTCAGGATTGGGATTTTTTAAAAACTTAGTTTTGATTGAACAAAACCTATCTACCGGCTCTATAATCTCATAATAATAAGTTACGACCCCCCCAAGTATTCCTAAGTCCAAAGAAGGATAAAATTTAGCGGGTTTGCACTCTCTAAAATTCTCTTCAAAACAACCTTGGTCTGTTTTACAGTCAACAATTTTTTGTTTAGAAATTAAAGATATTTTATCTTTAAAATAAAAAACGCCATATCCTAACCCCCCAAGAAAAATCAAAACCAAAATAGTTATTAAAATTCCCCCAAAAATATTTGATTTTTTTTTAGATTTTTCTTCAAGTTCTTGAAAAACCGAAGGCATTTTTTTTATTTCTCCTTCTGTAAGCCTAACTTTAATTGCTGTTTCTTTTGGGGGCGGTGTCTCTCCAGTTTTTTCTAAAAAAATATTTTTTGTACTTTCTTTTTTCGCTAATATTTCTTTTTCCTTTTTTTCTTGAGTTATTCTCTCTTTTTCTCTTAAAACCCACCTTGATTTTCCCTCAATTTCTTTTCTTTTGCTCTCCAATTCCTCTTTTTTTTTCTCTGCTTCCTTTTTAAGCCTCTCTATTTCCGATCTTTCTTCTTCAATTTTTCTTCTCATCTCTTTTAGTTTCTCCATTTGACTCTTTAATATATCTTCCATGCTATTATCCTCGAAAGACAAAGAAGAAAAAATTTTTTCCCCCCGATCTTCCTCCTCTTCTTCTTCCTCTTCAACCAGCTCCTCAACATTTTCTCTTATTTTTTCTTTAATCAAATCCCATTCTTTATCAATTTTCTTACTTTTTTCATTATATTGAAGTTCTTTTTCTTTAAGTTTTTTATATTTATTAGAAATTTCCTCTAACAATTCTAATATTCTATCTTTTTCTTCTACTTTCTTTTTTGTTATTTTAATTCGGTCTTCTATTTCCCATCTTTTCCTTTCAACACTTCTTCTTCTTTTATTGACGTCTAATCTTTTTTCTGCAATTTCTTTTAATTCTTTTTTGTCTTTTATTTTTTCTGATTCTTTTTCAATTTTTTCTAAATCAGCCTCTACTTTGTTTTCTTCCAAAAGACATTTATCATAGTCTACTTTTATTTTTTCCAAATCATCAAGAAGGTTATCTCTTTCTTTTTTAATCTCTTTTTTCTTCTCTAGAAATTTTTTATAAATTTCTAACAATTCTTCCTTTTCAATTACTGGTCTTTCTCAGATAACTTAAGGTTTAAACTATCAACTTCTTTTTTTAAATTATCTATTTCAAGAGATAAATTCTTTTTTTCGTCTTTTATCTTTATCAATTCTTTATCTTCCAATGCTCTTGTAATATCAATATCTTCTTTAAGAATATTAAGAAGTTCTTTTTTAAATTCTTCTCTCTTTTGCAAGTCCTCTTCTGATTTAAAAAGTAATAATAATTCTTCTAATTTTTGTTTTTTTTCTTGGAATTTTAATAAAGCATTTTTATTCTCTTCAATAATAGATAATTTTTCTTTTAACTCTTTAATTCTTTCTCTTTTTTTAAGCTGATCTTGCTCTAAGTTTTCTATCTCTGCTGAAAGGATATTTAATTTTTTTTGTTTCTCTTCTATGTCTTTTTTTAACAGCTGGTTTTGATTATTATTTTGAAAACTTTCCTCTTCTTCCTCTTCTTCAACCGGAAGATTGGGTTTTGTGCTGTCGGATTCATTATTTCCAAAAAGATTTTGTTCTTCTTCTTTTAATTGTTTCTCTTTATTTTTTAATTTAGCCATTTCCTTATTTATCTCTTCGTTAAGAGCTTTTTGTTGTTCTTTTTCTTTTTGAATTGCCTCCAACTCTTTCTGGAATTTTTCCATTTCTTCTTGGATTTCCTTCATTTGTGTCGTAAAAACAGATGGTTTCTGAATAACTGGTTTTTCTTCAGTTATTTCTTGAATGGGGGATCTTTGGGGCCTAACTTCGGGGACAGAAACCTCTTCTTTCGAAAACTCTTCCTTTTGAATATTTGATTTCTCAACTTCTTTATTTTGAAGTGTTTTTTCTTCTGAAACCACTCCACTTTCTAATTTTTCAACAATATCTTCATCGGCTACTTGAGGTTCCTTGATTTCTGTGTTAGTTGGTTCTTCTATTTCTTCTACAGAAAACTTCTTGAAATCAATGCTTCCAGATAAAAATTGATTAATTTTTTCTTTAAGAAGATTTTTTTCTTTATTAATTTCTTGTTTTTCTAAAGACAAATTTTCATTTTGTTCTTTTATCTTTTCTCTTTGTTTAACTAAACTAACCAAATCTTCATATTCTCTTTCAATTATTTGAAATTTTTCTTCTAGTTCATCTTTCTTATCTTGAACTTGCCACATTTTTCTTTCAAGTTCGTCCCTAGCTTCATCAAGCTTCCATCTTTCTTCCTCAATTTTTCTTTTGTCTTCGCTTTGAGCTTCTTTTTCTTTTAATTCAATCTCTTTTCTTTTATTTTCTAATAATTCTTTACTTGAAGCTATCTTTCTTATCTCTATATCTAATTCTTCTCTCTGTTTTCTTATCGGACTAATCTTCTCCCTCAGCTTCATTGCTTTTTCAAGAAAAACAGAATAAGCTTCCCTTTCTCTCTCTTTTTGTATTCTTTCCGCTTCAAGCTCTTCTATAATTTTTGTCTTCATCAACTCCAACTTTTCTTTTTCTCTTTTAAGATCTAAGTTTTGATTTTCTAAATTTTCTCTCGTGGTTAAAATAACCTCTTCTAGTGCTTCATTGGCAACTTTTAAATAATTTTCTTTTTCGTTAATATAATCTTTTGCTTTTATTTCAAGTTCTTCTATTTCTTTGTTTAATATAGTATTTTCTTTTAAAATATCCTCCTTTTTTTGTTGTTTCAATTTTCCTTCTTCTATAATATCGTTCAGTTTCTTTTCGAGCAAGGCTCTTTCTTCTTGAATTTTTCTCATTTCTATTTTTATTTCTTCTTCTTTCCTCCTCTCTTCTTCTAATTTAATTTCTTCTTCTTTTTGTAAAGAAGGTAGTTTTTTATCTTCAACCAATTTTTTTTCCTCAACCAATTTTTCTTCTCTTAATTCTGGCTTTATTTCTTGGGGTTCCTTAATGGTTATTGCTTCTTTCTGTTTTTTTCTTTCCTCAAGCAACATAGCTTCTCTTTTCTTTGCCTCTTCCTCTAGTTCTCTTAATTTTCTTTGTGATTCCATTAAGCGCTTTTCTGCTTCTCTTTTTTGTCTTTCCTCTTCTTCGCTCTTTAATCTTTGCTCCTTCTCCTTGTGAATATCCTGCTCTACTTTTTTAACTTCTTCTTTTTTTTGTTTTTTAGAAAATAGCCTACTAAAAAACCCCCCTCCTCTTTGGGGTGCCATTCCTGGGGCATATCTTTGAATATCAGAATGCATTGTCCTTACCAGGGGCTCCCTTTCTAAAGAATCTTCCTCTTTTTTTTGCTTTTCGTCTTTTGGAGTCATCTTAAAAGGCTTATTATTATTAATTTTAACTAATTTTTATTTTTTTCAAAAGAGTAAGCGCGATTCTGCCATCTCCATTAATTGATTTTATTTTTACCGGAATAATTTGATCTAATTTAAATATTTTTTTAAGGGCGTCTCCGGGTTTTTCTATTCTCTTTTTTGACTGAAAAATTTCTGAAATATGTAAAAGTCCATCTTGATTTGGTAAAAGATCAACAATTAGTCCAAAATCAGCAATCCTTTTTATCTTCCCTTCAAAAACTTCTCCAGCTTTTAATTCTCTTGCAATGTTTTTAATCCACTCTATAGCCTTTTGGCCCTTCTCTTTATCTTTGGCTGTGACAAAAATCATACCATCTTCTTCAATATCAATCGACGTTTCCGTTTCTTCAATAATAGAATTTATAACTTTGCCACCGGGCCCAATGACCTCTCTTATTTTTTCCGGATTTATTCTAATTGTAAAAATATGAGGAGCAAGTGGCGATATTTGGCCTCTTGGAGAAGAAATGGTATTTGACATTTTATGTAAAATTTCTAACCTTGCTTGCTTGGACCTTTCGAGCGTCTGCTCAATTATCTTATAATTAAGACCCCTTATCTTGACATCAAGCTGAATTGCCGTAATTCCTTTATCTGTTCCGGCAACTTTAAAATCCATATCTCCAAGTCCATCCTCTGGGCCCTGAATATCAGTCAATATTTTATAATTTTTTTCTGAGATTTTTTTATTTTCGCCATCTTCTAATATTAATCCACAAGAAATACCTCCTATCGCTCTTTCAATTTTTACACCAGCATCAAAAAGTGCAAGAGAAGAAGCGCAAACAGCTGCCATCGAAGTTGATCCATTAGAAGAAACAACCTCAGAAACAATTCTAATAGTATAAGGAAATTTTTCTGGACTGGGAATAAGCGGTCTTAGGGCTTTTTCTGCTAATAATCCATGTCCTATTTCTCTTCTTCCGGGAGAACCAAGCCTCCTCACTTCTCCAACAGAATAAGGAGGAAAATTATAGTGATGTAAAAATCTTTTTTTTCCAGCAACCTCCATTCCTTCAAGTAGTAATTCATCTCCCGGTGCTCCAAGTGTTAAGATAGATAAAACATGAGTTAATCCACGACAAAATAAACCAGATCCATGAGTTTGGGGTAAAATCCCAACATCGGTTTTAATGTCTCTTAATTCTTCCATTTTCCTCCCGTCGGGTCGAATATTTTCTTCCAAAACCATTTTATTTAAAACTTTTTCCAAAACACTTTCAAAAATAAAACCATCAACTCCCATTTTTTCCTTTAGCTCTTCTTTTAATAGAGATGTGTCTTTTTTTTCTTGGTTAGTAAAAAGAATTTTCTCTTTAATCTCATTATAATATTCTTTAAAAAGTTTATCGACTTCCAAACTATTTTTTTCTAATAAAAACTTCCCTGCGTTTTCTTTTTTTTGAATGTCTTTTTGGAGTGATATAAGCTCTTTAATGGTTTCTTGAACTCCCTCAAAACACTCTAAAATGTCTTTCTCTGATACTTCTTTCGCTGAGCCGTCAATCATGTTAAAAACAATTTCACTATCAATATCTTCAATTCCAGAAATAAAAATATCTAAAACCGAATTTTCTCTTTCTTTATAAGTTGGCGCTAAAATCATTTTATTGCTTTCAATTTCTTTCATTAAGCGCAGTCCAGCAACGGGGCCATTCCAGGGAATATTTGAAATTGAAAGAGCAACTGAAGCGGCAATTAATGCTGGAAAATCCGGATCATTCTCCTCGTCAAAAGCAAAAACGGTCAAAACAATCTGAACTTCTCTTCTTAGGTTCTTTGGAAAATAAGGACGAATAACTCTATCGATTAATCTTGCAGCTAATATTGCTTCTTCGCTTGGTCTGCCTTCTCTTCTTATAAAACGAGAACCCTTTATTTTTCCTGCTGCATAAAATCTTTCTTCGTAATCAACGCTAAGGGGTAAAAAATCAGCCTCAATATCTTCTTTTGACATTGTTGCCGTACCCAAAACTACGGTTTTACCAAAAGAAACCATAGCAGAACCACCTGCTTGACTTGCAATAGAATTTGTTTCTATTTTAAGCGGTCTTCCTAAAAATTCTGTTTCGTAAATCATCTTTTTAATAAATATTTTTTTGATTTACCTATATCAAAAAAATAATCTACTGATTCTTTAAGTTTTGAAGAGGTGCTTTTTGAAAAAGCAGCAACTTCAACCTGCTTTCCAAGATGTTTTAAATACTCAACAAGGGGCAAAAAGTCTCCATCGCCAGACAAAATAATTACAACATCAAGTAATGGAGAAATTTTTATAGCGTCAACTGCTATGCCCACATCCCAATCTGCTTTTTTGAATCCGCCATAAACCTGCAATTCCTTTATTTTAGTCTCAATCCCCAATTTTAAAAGGGCATCAAAAAAAGACTTTTCTTCGCCTCCCTCTGTTTTTATAACATAAGCAACTGCCCTAATTAGCTTTCTGGGACCAACAATATCTTTTAAAAGCTGTCTAAAATTTACTCTTGATCTAAAAATTTTTTTTGCGGAATGGTAAAGATTTTCAACGTCTATAAAAACCCCAACCCTTTGTTCTGAGTGTGTAATAATGCTCATAATTTTTTAATAAAACCACCCCCTTCTCTCAACTTTCTTACAAGAATCATATTTTCAACTTTTTCTTAATTAATTCGTATCTCTTCTCGTCTGTTCTTTTTAAATAATCAAGTAGTTTTTTTCTTTGGGCAACTTTTTTTAGAAGACCCCTACGAGAAGAGTTATCTTTTTTATTTTTTTTCAGATGTTCAGCCAAATTCTTGATTTCTTCGCTTAAAATACCAATCTGAACTTCAGCAGATCCAGTATCTGTCTTGTGAACTCTATATTTCTTAATTATGTCTTCTTTTTTCATATATTTTCTATAAATTTCAATTATTAAACTCCGCGACTTTTATTTAATTCTTTATTTTATCACAAAAAAAAGAAAATATCAAAAAACCTTATGAGGGTTAGTAAGGTGGAAAGTAGAAGGTGGGGAGTGGGGAGTGGGGAGTGGGAAGTGGGAAGTAGAAGGTAGGGTTTGAAATTTTATCTCAAATTTTAAAGCCCATAATTAAAATCCCTCTTAGTTATTCTTTTATTTTCCCATTCTTTTTTTAAACTCCTCTACAAGCTTTACCGGTGTTGGATCTATTCCCTGGCTTTTGGCTAAATAATAAGAAGCCCAATCGCCAATCAACATTGTTGAAAAGAATTTTTCAAAAAAAGTATTGCCTTTAATTTCTTGTAAAATAACTTTGATTCCTTCTTTTTTAAAAATCTCAGACATTATGTTTATTCTTTTTAAGTTTCGGGAATAATCGCTTTTATCTATTAAAATAATTACTTTTAAAATGTTTTTTAGTTTTCTCGATTTTGTTTCACCGATTCCTGTCATTTCATTATGGTTCATTTCCGGAATAACATTAAAAAATGAAGGTACTTTTGAATTTTCATTAAATTTAATTTTCCAAATCTTTGCTAAAACACTCCATTTTTCGGTTGTATAAATTAAGGGAATAGAATTTTTAAGTTCTTTTGCTATCTTTTTGCCGATGGGCTCTAATTTTCGAGGAGATAATTTTTCCTCCAATAAGAATAAGTCCTTATTAATATTTTTAATAACCCCCATTTTAGAAAGTAAAGCGACGAGAGCTGAAAATTGATAACCAAGAGCGCATCGTGGCTGAATGCCGCTTGGAACCTCTGCGTAAGGAACATTATTTCTCTTTGCTGAATCAATAAGCCCTCCCCCAGAGGCTATTACTGAAATTTTCAATCCTTTTTTTCTTACTTCCCCAAAAGAAGACAAAGTCTCCTCTGTATTTCCCGAATAAGAAATACAAACAACTAAAGAATTCTTTTTTACTTCTTTTGGTAAACCATAATTTCTATGAACAAAGATAGGAATCTTTGAAATTGATAATTGAGAATTTACCGCTTTAAGAATGTCTCCTGGTAAAGCAGAACCACCCATTCCACAAATGATGATATTTTCAATTTTAGTTAATTGCCTAATTTTAAATTTTGAATTCCTAGCTGCTTCAATTCCAATTCTAAATTGTTTTGGAAATTCCAAAATTATATCACGCATAAAATTGTTAAACTATTTCAATTTATTCTCTAACTGTTCTATTCTCTTTTGTTGGTCTTTTATTATTTCAATAAGATATAGAGAAATTTTATCATAATTAATACTCGTAATTTCTCCTTTATTATATACAACTAGGTTTTTAAGGCCTATAGCATCTAATTCTTCTGCAATATAACCAATTCCCCTGTCTCCTGTTGATTTATCAATAAATGTTTTGGGTTGTAATTTAAAAATATTATACCAATTATCAACCAAGGGGCGAACATTAGTTTTAGTTTTTATAGAAGAAGAATCATAATAAACTGTACCATCACTACCTACCCTCATGTATCCTGCCGTACTAGACGGCGGTAATCCAACTAACATCAGGGGTCTTGCATTGCTGCCTGCTTGAAAATAACCAGCGTAGCACCATTGCGCAGTACAAGAAGCGGTTGAATAAATTCCAGATTTTCCATTAACATTGGTATTGACATATATAGAATCATATCCAGAGGTTCCATTGCTTATTTTAAGCCAAGCAGTATTGCTTAAAACAGTATTTCCCATTGCCATTTGACCAAAAAATCTTGTATTCCCAGAAACATCAAGTCTATATCCCGGACTCGTTGTTCCAATACCAACGTTACCACCATTGGTTAAAAACATCACACTAGTTGAGGAGTTATTTCTGATGTTCCAGCCACCAGATCCAAAATTTGTATACATTATATTATCTGTCCATCTTGGCCACATCCAAGTTTCTATGTTCCCAGACGAGTTTCTGGCTTGTAAATAATTACCATTCTGCTGAAGAATGTGGCCGTTAACCTCTAATTTTGCCTCCGGACTCGTTGTTCCAATACCAACGTTACCGCCCGAAGTAATGTACATCCTTGTAGTGTTAGAAGTTTGAAAAAGCAAAGGCGCTGCTTCCGATGTTTTAATTCTTAATTCTCCTGTTCCTCTATGGACAAGTTCAGAATAAGTATTAGCTCCGCCGTTGCCACGCAATAAACGCAAACCATAATCAGTATAAGTATCGTCGCCTCTAAAATCAATGTAGGAGTATTTATTGCCAGCTGTTAAATTCCCAACTTCAATATTTGTGCCACGGGTTTCAAGATTATCAATCCTTATATTTCCACCCACAACATCCAGCTTCGCTCCTGGACTCGTTGTTCCAATGCCGACGTTGCCCGCATCGTAATAGATACTTGTTCCATTTTGCGTCCATAAACTACCACCTCCGCCTGACGGCCAACTTGTTTTACAAGAATTGGGGTCTGATGGGTTAAAACATATTTCAGGACCCGTTAATCTTGAACTCGTTCTTATTTCTCCTTGTGCATATATTGCTCCATTATTAACATATAAATGCCAGTCACCAGGACTCGTCGTCCCAATACCGACTTTAATATCTGTTGGATTGGTTCCTATGGTAACCTTTTTATTCAAGGCGTCAACACACATAGTACCATCACAATCCATCTGGCTCCATGAATGCCCCGGGTTTTGCTGCTGTGCAAATACATAAACACCAACAATCATTAGGATAAATATAATACTTGAAAGAAAGAATAATTTATTTTTTGCCATATTTTTATGTTATTTATTTTATAAGTTTTTATCTTCTGGTGTCTGTGGCGTTATTATAACTGGTGGTGGGGTTTCTGATGGCTCTTCTGTCGGTGTTATTATAACTGGTGGTGGGGTTTCTGAAGATTCTTTCTTGCCTTTATTTAACTTTTCCATTAAATAATCCCTCTTTAAATAAAACAAAATTCCTAAAATTATTAATATAATTATTAATATTATTAATATAATTTTTATTTTCTTCATATCTTGTTATTTATAATCTCAGTTTTAAAGATAAAGATTTGATAAAAATTTATTTATTCTTTAAAACAATACCTATCCCAGTATTTTTCTCGAAATCGTTTTTAGTAAGAGTTATAATTAGCGAAAATTTATCTCCCTCCACAAAAATTGTTGTAAGTGGAAGCATAAATTTTGAATTTATAGATGTCCCTAGATTGTTTTTTTTAAAAAAATCAATATAGTAATTATAAACTTTTTTTATATCGTCTTTAGTAATTAAGGTAGCGCTAAACTCTCCTAGATCTTTTCTCTGGTCTCGGGTTTCTTTTGTTTTAGAATTTGGATAAAGCAAACCCTTAGGAAAGTCTTCTGGATATTTCCCAGAATTTACTTCTTTTATAGTCGATACAAAACTACAAGAAATGGTTTTTTTATTAGACTCTAACCAATAAATCACCCCCCCCCCTATTCCAGCCACCATTAAAAGGATGATAATCAGAAAAATTGTAATTTTAGCACTTCTTTTTTGCATAAAAATATCAATCTTTAAAAATTATACTTAAGTCTTTATTAGAATTTTAACTAATTTTAACAGAATATGTCAATAAGAAAACTAAAATGTGTAAATATGGTCTTTAATTCTCTCCCTCTATTATCCCCACCTTGTCAAAATAGTAAAGCAACGATATAATTAAAAAATATGGAAGAAGGACAAAACATAAAAAGAATTATAATTATATCAATAATTATTATTGTTGTTCTTACCATTTTGGTTGGAATACTTTCCTTTTACTTTTCTAATAAACAAAAAAATCTAGAAAAACAAAAAGCAGAAAGAGCTGCAAAAGTAAAATCAAATGAACTTCTGGATATTTTATCAAAAACAGATTGGACGGTTGTTTTGGGCAAAGAATGTAGCGCAGATAATAAAGGCCTTAAAGCAAATAAATTTTCTTGGGTCAACTCAGTTGGGAGCGCTGAATTAATGGATGGTCATAATTTAAATATTATATTTAAAAACCAAGCAAGCGGTGAATGCTGTGGTGATGTAGAAAAAATGCAAGAAAAATTAAAAATATTTTTTACCCAAAATGAATTTATAGAAAATCAAATCAACATAAACCAGGAAAACTATATTTATGCTTTTGAAAATGACGGAATGAAGTGTTTGTATGGGTATAGAGATGTTGAGAATAAAAAAAACTTCTGCGAAATGGGTATTATTTGCGGCAGAGTTAATAAAACTTTTACTGACTCATATTTTCAACAAATATATAATGTTTTCAATACAGATAAAGTAAGTAATATGGTCGTTGTAGATAAGCTAGTAGAAAACCTAAATGGTAAATTCGTAAGAGGGAGAATTGGCTATACTTTTTATCTTAACGCTGAAAAAGTTTTTATAGCAAAACAAAAAGAGGGGGGCGAATGGGAAAGTTTAGATAAACCCCAAGATGAAGATAGAAAAATTGCAAAATGCAAATATTTATTGGATTGGAAAGTTCCTCCTTTGATAGCTGATCCCACCTGTAAAGATAAAGACGAAAAAAATGTTGAATATTTAAAAGTCTATTCAGAGTAAAATATAAAAAATTAAAAAAAATTTAAAAACCCGATAAATCTCGGGTTTTTAAATTATAACATCTTTTTTTCTAAACCAAAATAAAGCCAAAGTGCTTGTTATTATAAAAACACCAGAGAAAACCCACCACGTTAAATTATCAATCTTGTTGTGAAGTAAAACATTTGGTGGATTAAAATAATAAAAAAATGAAAAATATTTTAATTTTTCTAAGTTCTCTTTAAGTCCTGATACTATATTTAAAACATACATAAAAACCAAAATTCCAACAACCAAAAAAATCGCTTTGCTTCTTTCGGAAAATATAACAGAGGCAAGCAAAGAAATTCCAAAAACCGAAAGACCAAATAAAAATCCAATTAAGGATAATTTCAAAAATTCCCTAGTTTTATATTGAATATTATAAAATTCTGCCATTGGGAAAATAGCAATAAAAGAGATAAAAACAAAAACAGCAAGATTAAAAACCCCTGCAAAAAATTTACCCAAAAATATCTTAACTCTTGATATTGGCTGTGATAGTAAAAGCTCAATAGTACCTTTTTCTATCTCGCCTGAAAAAAAAGAACTACCCAAGGAGATTAATAAGGCGATTACAAAAAATGGCCAAATAAAACTGAATTGCTCAGAAGCAAGATATCCTTCAAAAGTACTAAAAGAATCAATCTCAAAACCGAAAGCTTTCATAAAACCCTCTGGAAAATTTTTCATATATTCTTCGAGCGCTCCTATGGATTTTTGAAGAGAAGGAAAAAGAGATATATACATCCACAAAAACAAAACAATAGAAACACAATAAACAATAATCGTCCACCTTCTTTCTTTTACTGTATGTAAAAAAATATTAAACATAATTTAATTTAAATATCTTTTTTATTAAACCAAAAAATTGCAAAAACAACACTAATAAAAAACATCCCTAAAAACACACCCAACGCCCAATGATTAATTTTGTTTTCAATTAAAATTTCTGTATGGTTAAAATAATAAAAAAATGAAAAATATTTTGATTTTTCTAAGTTATCTTTTAATTGAGAGACTATGTTTACTACATACATTAAAATCAAAATCCCGCTAACTGAAAAAACAACTTTGCTCCTTTCGGAAAAAATAGCCGAAAACAATAAAGAAATTCCAAAAACCGAAAGACCAAATAAAAACCCAACAAATCCCAACTTTAAAAAGGGCTCTATTTTATAGTCAATATTATAAAATTTGGCGATTGGAATTACCGCAAAAATTGAAGCAATTATAAAGAAAATTAAAATTAAAACCCCTGCAAAAAATTTACCCAAAAATATCTTAACTCTTGATATTGGCTGTGATAGTAAAAGTTCAATAGTACCTTTTTCTATCTCGCCCGCAAAAAAAGAACTGCCCAAGGAAACTAATAAAGTAATAAGTAAAATTGGCCAAACAAGACTATAGTTTTTGCCTGCTATAAAACCCTCAAACGTTACAAAAGACTGGGCGTCAAGACCAAAACTTTTTACTAATGATTCTGGAAGATTTTTTACAAGTTGAGATACCTCAGCCGCTGATTCTTGAACGCTCGGAAAAAACACAACATACATTAAAATTAATAAAATTCCACTCAAACAATAAATTAATAATACCCACTTTTTTTCAAGAAGAGTTCTTTGAAAAATATTCAAAAATTTATTTTCCATAAAATTCTACAAAAACATCTTCTAGAGAAGCGTGAGATATTTTAATATCAATTATCTTATAAGAAGTAAGCTTTTTAAGGAAAACGTTAATATCGCCAACATAACTTAAAGAAAGCTCGTTGTGATTGTTCTTTTTGATTTTTTTCACTCCGGGAATTTTAAACTCAGAAAGTGAATATTTTTGTTCAAATTTAATTTCAATATTTCTTATTTTCTTTTGAGAAAGACCCTCAATCGATTCTATCTGAACTAACCTTCCTTCTTTAATAATCCCAACCCTGTCTGCTATTTTCTCAACCTCGGATATAATATGTGATGAAAAAAAGACTGTTGTTCCTTTTTCTTTCATTTCTCTCAATATGTCGTAAATTTCGTTTTGTAAAATCGGATCAAGTCCAGAAGTGGGTTCATCCATTATAATAACTTTAGGCCTGTGCATTAAAGCTAAGATTAAAGCTAATTTTTGTTTGTTTCCTTTTGAAAGGTTTTTTACTTTTGCTTTTGGGTCAAATTTTAATCTTTTAATTAAAGTTTTTGCAAAAGGAGCTCTACCGCGAAAACCTTCAATATATTTTATGTGCTGCTCGCCAGTAAGCTTTTCATAGAGCCTAACATCTCCTCCCAAATATCCCACTTCCTTTTTTATTTCTGCTGATTTTTCTTTTGAATCCATTCCTAAAATAGAAATAGTGCCAGAAGTTGGCCGTATAAAGTCCATGATACAACGAATAGTGGTTGTCTTTCCTGCGCCATTTGGACCTAAAAATCCAAAAATTTCTCCTTCTTTTACTTTAAGAGTTAAATCCTCCACTCCCCTAACATTACCGTAATATTTAGTAAGGTTTTTTATATCAATTACTGGTTTCATTTTTTTCTTACGAAAAAGAAATTAAGTCTAATTACCAAGTTAATTTAAATTCGTGATAATCATCCCCTCGGTTGGTACATTTTGTCTCCTCGCACGTCACTTTTTTTCCTACTATTATTTCACAAACAGCAGAAAAATATCCCCTCAAAAGACTACAAAAACTCTTTCTTGCTGGGAATCCATATAATCTTAAAATAGAATATTTTTTCTCCATACTATATTCAGGATTTTCAAGTTCGCCTGCGGTAAAATACTTTCTCCAACCATCAGAAACCAAATTACCTGCTCTGCCAATCGAGGTCATATGCCTTAACAAAAATCGCTGAAGAGGGTTTGTTTCAGCATTATATCTTCCCATCTCCTCAAAGTTTTTATCATCATATTTTAACATTCTTTCAGCCGCTACAAAAATTAGAGTGCCAATCCAGATAGGATAGAATTTTTTAGGGTTTATTTTTTTATAATCTAAAGGATATCCACTTTCTTGAACAATATTCTCTATCTTTTTCAAAGCTTCACTTCCCTCATTATCTAAAATAAATTTTAAATCTTGAATAAATGAAGATCCCCGCATCTGAACATCCTTAGCTTCTTTTTTAAAACGTTCAACTTCTTCTTTTGTGATTATCTCTGCCATATTATTTTATTTTACCAAAAAACCTCCATTCTCTTGAGGTTTTTAACTAAAAATAACACCCAAGACAAACAAATAAAATTTCTTGCAATTTTGTTGGGTCTCGTTTTAAAGTTTATTATAATTTTAGAGGGTAATCATATGGAAAATATTAGACGGAGATTGTTTGAAATTAGGAATTACTGTCTTCAATGAAATAATCTATATTTTTATTTTTAATCCCCATGATAAACTCCCGCATTACGTCCCTCTGTTAATTTGCCAAATCTCCCCGTCGTAGAATCGGCTATAAAAATGCATCTGTATGGTTGAAAAAAACTCAAGAGAAAAGATTGATTACATGCTCCTTCAAAAATTATATGCTTATTATCGGGAAGCCATTGCGGGATTGAAAAACCTAAATTAAACTTGCCATCATAAGATCCTTTAAATTTTATCAATTCTTTTCCGTCTACAAAAATAGATCCACGCTCAGAATATATTGTTTTACCGTCGCTTGAAGTATTAGAAGCGCTATTTATAAAACTACCATTTTCTTGATTGAAATGAAGCAAATCATTATCAATATAATCTAAAATTCTTGGGTCTCCATTTTCCCCGCTATCTGCTATCTGTTTTTGAGCTCTAGTTTTAATGTTAATCTTGATATAATATTCTGAACCACCTAATTTTTTTCTTCCGAAATATAGATGTTTACTGTCTTTAAACCAATAAAATGGGTCATACCTATCAATAACTCCTTTTGCCAATAAAATATTCTCACCCGTCTTTAAATCAACTAAATAAATACTATCTTTATCTAAATAATCTATTTCTCCGTTATTGTTTGTATCCGTATCATGAATATTATATGCAATATAATTACTATCTGGCGACCATTCTATATTGTCGGCTATTTCTTTAGAATTTAATACTAATCCTTTTTGAGAAAAATTCTTGGTATTAATAATATACAAAGAAGAATCTTTTTCATTTTTACCCCACACAACAAAAGCTATAAAATTTCCATCAGACAAAAAAACAAATCTATCTTTTATTTTTTCCTTAATACACAACTTATTCTGTCCATCAGTATCAATGCGACATAAATGATAATTTTTATTTATATACCATAATTTAATATTAGTCTTTGCCCAACTAATATCTACTGTTCCAGAATTAAAAATATTTTGGAATAAAAATATTGCAATTATAGCAATTATTAAAACAAAAAATATTATAATGATTGATTTTTTCATATTCTCCTATTCTACCAAAAAAGCCCCAATTTTTGAAGCTTTTTTCAAAACTAAATTCTATAATAATATTATAATATCTTGGTGGTCTAGTGGATGCGGTTAGAACCTGTTTTTAGTTTATTTTTATAAATGATTAATTTCTTCGATAAAATTATCGTAATCAAAAAAAATTTTGGTTTTTATTTTTGCAGTATGCTCTGGAGGGAGTTTAGACATCGTTTTTTTAAGTTCTTCCTCAAGCTCTTTCCTTTGAGTCTCCATTTTTTTAGGATAATAATAAATCATTACTTTCTTATCCATATCATGATAAAGTAACGGTTCATCTATAGTGTAATTTTTTCCACAAGCAGGGCAAGAGATCGCATTGATAGTTCTTTTTAATACTTTATCTTTAAGTTCGGGGTTTGCCGTAACATTAACAGACTGATAAATTTCTTTTTTTTCTTCTTTTCCGCAACTTGGACAACGAAAATTAAAAGGAACAATTCTGCTCATATTTTTATATTTATTTTATTGATTTTAGGCCTTTCCCCCATTCTACCAAAAACCTCCACAAAGGTGAAGGTTTTTAACTAAAAACTAACAACTAACGACGAACAACTAAAATTGCTTGCAATTTTTGGGTGGACGAGGAGATTCGAACTCCCCCTAAGAGTTCCACAGACTCTTGTGCTAGCCACTACACTACGTCCACCATAAATTAAATCCAAAAATCAAAAAGAAAAGATAAAAATCTTGAAAAAATTTGATATTTAATTTTTGGATCTGAAATCCTAACGGTGCCCTCGGGAGGAATCGAACCTCCATCTAGGGCTTAGAAGGCCCCTATTCTATCCATTGAACTACGAGGGCAAAACAATTAAAAAGCTACAAATTTACTTTAGCAATAAAAAAAGAATTTTTCAATTAAAATTCTTTTTAAAAAGTTTTTAAGTTAAATTTATTAATAAATTCTTTCAACGCTAACATGTGCAACTCCAGAAGACAATGAACCAATCTGAGAAAAAGCAGTTCTCTCAAGATCAATAATTCTACCATTAAAAGGTCCTCTGTCATTTACCGTCACTATAACACTTTTACCATTTGCAAGATTCGTTACTAAAAGTCGTGTTCCTTTTGGAAATCTTAATGAAGCACAGTAATTCCCCGGGATATGATTATACCAAGAAGCGGTTCCGGTTTGAGTTTCTCCTGTTTTTGTAATTTGAAGAGAGTCTTGATTTGGGCGTGGTTTTACTTTTGGTTTTTGAATCGAAGGTGGGGGCGGTGCTGGTTTTTTTTCGATTTTAATTTCTATTCCCGGAAAAACTTCAGAATCTAATGAATAATTTATTAAGTCATTATTAGATAAAACAATCCCACTCTCACTAAGCACTTCTGAAACTTTATTTTTCAATGTTAAAAATTCTTTTTTCTCTCCATAAATATCTAAATATACTGTTTTTGCTCTTAATATGATTATTTTTTGAGTAGTGTTTTTTGCTACAGGAAAAATAACATCTTTTTCCCCCAAGATAATTCCAGCGTTTTTTAATACCTCATCTATTGTGTCACCATAAGCTTTTATTTTAAATTCAAAACCATTATCAACAATTAAAACTTCATTGCCATTGAAAAAAAATGTAGCGTTTTCGGCGTTTGTTTTTGAAATTAACGGAAATACTATCACTAATATTGCTGTTGCTGGAAAAATTAATTTTCGGATAATACCCACAAAAATAAACTCTAAATAATAAACTTTTTAAATTTTAAATTTTGATTTTAGATACTGTTTAGAATTTAGGATTTAGAATTTTTAATATATGTACCCTCTAATTACCCAACTATCTTGCGGCAACGTTCTTCGACTTACAACCCCCCACCCAACATGATTCATCTCAGAAATTGTAACCATTCCGCCAGAAACACTTTCAACATAAGCAACATGCCCCCACCAACTTTCTCTTGTAACCATAATTGCTCCAGCCACCGGAGCACTTCCCGTAGCATAACCCGCAGATCTTGCATTTGCTAACCATTCTTTTGCATTACCACCCCAAGGAACGCCTCCTCTTCTTTGTGCAACATACCAAGTACAATAACCATAAGGAAATCTATGCCCGCTTCCAGATCCTCTTCTTATAGTAATACTAGAAGTAGCTCTTGAGGAAGAATTTCTTTGAGAGGCTAAAGAAGATTGTCTTGTTGGCGTCGGGGCTGGACGCGGAGGGACAGCGGGAATTTTTCCCCCGGGCAAAAATAATGGTTGGCCCTCAACAATATTACCTTCCGAGTCTAACTGATTGAATTCCATTATCTCTGATATTTTGGAGCTATATTTTTGAGCAATTGCAAGGAGGGTATCTCCCCTTTTTACGGTATACATCACTCCATCTTCAGGAGGAATTGTTAATTTATCTCCGGGATGGACAATTGTGTTTTCGTCAAGACTATTTGCCCAAAGCAATGTTTGGGTTTTTATTCCATATTTTGCTGCAACGCTTGAAATAGTATCTCCCTCTCTTACAAAATATTCTTTAGCTTTCTTTCTGTCTTCTTGACTTTGATCATTCCCAGTATCCGCTTCATCCTCTTCAAAATTATTACTCATAACCATCGCAATATCTGGACTCATCGCTAAAAAAACTCCTGACGTAATACCTTTTTTAAGATTATCTTCTACTAAACTAGTTATATTTTCTTTTTGAAAATCTTGCTGAGAAAAAACTAACGATGAAGAAAAAATAGAAAGATTATCAAAAATTTCCCTATTAGCAGAAAAAGTAATCTTAGAAACTAAAAAAGCAGATATTAAAACAACTGCTCCTATAAAAAGCAGTTTTCTAGAGGGTCTTTGACCCGTCCTTTTTTTAAAAAATCCAAAATATTCAGTTTTGGGGTTAGTACAAATAAGCTAAATTATCTTCACTTTTAATCTCTTTCTATTTTCTTATTATATTAAAAAAACGAGGCAAGGACCTCATTAAATTAAGTATAATTATGGAGAAAATTTTGTCAAGACCTTCTGGGATCAAAAAGAAATTTTAAAAACTTTTTTGTTTTTTCCCAAAACATAAAATTTTTAGAGAGAAAAATTATGCGAAGCTCTAAATTTTATTTTGTGCTCTGATTTGCAAGTTTTTTTTCTTTTTCCGCTATTAAAATTCTTGTTTTAACCGCGACATCAGGATTGATAGAAATGCTCTGAATTCCAATATCTACAAGAAACTCTGCGAACTCTGGAAAGGTTGAGGGCGCATCACCGCAAATTCCAGAATACTTATTTTTAATTTTACAAGCCTCAACGGCTTCCCTAATAAGTTTTTTTACTGCTTCATTCCTTTCATCCGCAAGCTGGGCTAAGATAGCGCTATCCCTATCAATTCCCAAAGATAATTGGGTTAAATCATTAGAACCAATTGAAAATCCATCAAAAATTTCAAGAAATTCCTTGGCAAGAATAACATTAGAAGGAACCTCGCACATTACATATATCTTAAGGTTATCTTTCCCTCTTATTAATCCATTTTGCTGCATAATACTTATAACGCTTCTTCCTTCTTCTACTGTTCTACAAAAGGGTACCATCACAGAAATATTCGAAAGCCCATATTCTTCTCTTGCCTTCCTTAACGCCTTACATTCCAGTAAAAAAGCTTCCTTAAATTCTTTTGAATAATAACGCGAAGCTCCCCGCCAACCAATCATGGGATTTGACTCTTCTGGTTCAAAATATTTTCCACCAACTAATTGAGCATATTCGTTTGACTTAAAGTCAGAAAACCTTACAATAACTTCTTTGGGATAGAAAGCCGTTGCAATTCTTCCAACTCCTTGGGCTAACTTTTCAACGAAAAATTCTTTTTTGTCTTTATACCCAGCTGTAATTTTCTCAATCTCTTTTTTTGTTTTTTTATCCAGTTTATCAAAATTTAAAAGCGCCAATGGGTGTATTTTAATTTCAGAAGTAAAAATAAATTCCTCCCTTGCAAGTCCCACACCATCAACCGGTAAAAAAGACGAGGAAAAAGCGCTTTCTGGTGTCCCAATATTTAAACAAATTTTAGTTTTTGTTTTTGGTAAATCCTTAAAATTATATTCTTTTATTGAAAAGGGTACTTTACCATCATAAACAAACCCTCTCTCTCCCTGCGAACAATCCACTGTGATAAGGTTTCCCGACTTTATATTTTTTGTTGCGTTCATTGATCCAACAATACACGGCACTCCAAGCTCTCTTGATATAATCGCCGCGTGGCACGTTCTTGACCCCTCATCTGTTACAATAGCAGAAGCCATTTTCATAATTGGTTCCCAATCGGGATCTGTCATTTTGGTAATTAAAATCTCTCCTTCTTTAAACCTTCCAATCCCCTTAATATCGTGAATTACATTTGCTTTCCCTTGGCCAACTTTCTGTCCTATCGCAACTCCTTCACAAAGAACCTTTGCTTTGCTTTTTATTTTATATTCGATAAAGCTTTTTTTCTCCTCGCCCCTATGAATGGTTTCTGGCCTTGCTTGAACTATAAATAACTTTCCAGTTTGACCGTCTTTTGCCCATTCAACGTCCATTGGCTGCCATAAACCTGCTTTTTTTGAATAGTGCTGTTCTATCTTAATTCCCCAATCAGCAAGCTTTAAAACTTCTTCATCTGATAAAACAAAACTATTTCTCTCTTTCTCTGATGTTAAAACAATTTTTGTTGACTCTCCTCCTTTTCCCCTTACCATTTTGTACTTTTTTGAACCAAGCGTCTTTTTTATAATAGCAGGATAGCCTTTAATTAACATTCGCTCTGATACAAAAAATTCATCAGAAGTAATTTTCCCCTTAACAATCATCTCGCCCAATCCCCAAGTTCCATTTATAACTGAAACATCTGGAAAACCGCTTTCAGTATCTAAAGTAAACATTATTCCAGCACACGCGAGATCAGATCTTACCATTTTTTGTATTCCTACTGAAATTGCAATTTTCATATGATCAAAACCCTTTTCTTCTCTGTAAGAAATCGTCCTTGGTAAAAATAAAGAGGAAAAACATTTTTTAATTGCATCAAGGAGTTTTTTCTTGCCAGTAATATTTAGAAAACTTTCATGCATTCCGGCGAAAGAAGCGGTTGGTAAATCTTCTGCTGTTGCACTTGACCTAACAGCAACATCAACATTTTTGCAAGAATATTGCTTTGAGAGTTTTTTATAAAATTCAATGATTTTTTCTTCTAAATCTTTTGGAAAATTAGATTTCAATATTAAACTTCGTATTCTAGCTGATTTTTTTATCAAGTCAGAAACTTTATTGATATCAATTGTAGAAATAATTTTTTTAATTTCTTCTCTTATACCTGCCTTTTCTAAAAAATAAAAATATGCTTCAGAGGTAAGAGCGAAGCCATTAGGAACATTAACTCCATATCGTGAAAGATCTCTTATTGTCTCGCCCAATGAAGCATTCTTTCCACCAACTAAAGAAACATCTTCAAGGCCAATGTCCTCAAGCCAAACAATCTGTTTTTTCATAATTTATTATTTCTTGAAAAAATATTTTAATTTAAATGAAATAATTTTTCTAAAACTATTCTTTTTTCTTTTCGGATTTCTCTTCCTCTTTGGATTTCTCTTCTTCTAGGGTTTGTCCTTCGGATGCTTGGCCACTTGAAATTTCCGATTCTAATTCTTTTTCCTTCTCTCCACTTCCTTTTTCTTCTTTTGCCTTATCTGTTGATGGTCGGTCAGTCTCTTTCTTCTTTTTAATTTTTATCTTCCTTTTTTCTCCCCCGATAACTCCCTCTTCTAAAAATAAGTTATATACCGTATCTGACATTTTCACCCCCTTTGAAATCCAATATTTGACTCTTTCCGAATTAATCTTTTTATCTTTCTTTATTGGATTCCAAAAACCAAGCCTTTCAATAAATCTTCCTTTAATTGGAGCTGTTTTCTCGGCAACGACAACCCAAAAAAATGGTTGATTTTTTTTGCCTCTTCTTTGTAATCTAATAACTAACATATTTTTATAAATAAATTAATCTTTAAAATTATCCAATGATTTAATTGCCTTTATTGCGGCTTCTTCCTCGGCTTCCTGTTTTGAAAAGCCCCTTCCTTTAGAAATCAACCTTTCACCAATATAGGCCCCCACTAGAAATTCTCTTCTGTGATCGGGACCAATTTTTTTAAGTACCTTATAATTTGGTGTAATACTAAATTTGTCTTGGGATATTTCTTGAAATCGACTTTTCGGATCTTTAATCTCTCCTTTTTTAATAATATCATCTAAACGAACTAAAATATTTTCTTGAATAAATCTTTGAACTTCTTCTATTCCCTGATCTAAATATATTGCTCCTATAATCGATTCAAGGGCATTGGCTAAAATATATTTGCGAGCCCTTCCATTATCATTCTTTTCGCCCCTTGACAAGAACAAAAAATCATCTATTTTAAGGTCTCTTGCGACCCCTGATAAGGTCTCTGCCCTAACGAGTGCGGCTCTTAAATTTGTCATTTCCCCTTCGTTTTTTTTAAAACTATTATATAAAAAATCACTAACGACAAATTCGAGCACTGCGTCTCCTAAAAACTCTAATCTTTCATTGTGTTCTTGAAGGCATTCTGGATGTTCATTTAAATAAGATCTGTGAGTTAATGCGGTTTTCAGTAAATTTTTATCTTTAAAATGAACCTTCAGAATCTCTTCAAGTAAAGATAGCTTCTCCATAAAAATTATTAATTGTTTTTTGTCTCTTTCTCTTTTTGATTTTCTATTTCCTGTAATTCTCTAAAAATCGTCCCAAGTACACCATTAACAAACTTACCAGAAGTTTCTCCATTGAAGTTTTTGGCAAGTTCAATAGATTCATTAATCGCAACCTTCGGAGGAACTTCTTCTCTATTACCAAACATTAACTCATAAATTCCTATTCTTAAAACATTTCTATCAATTGGATTAACCTGTGAAAGCGGCCACTGGGGGGCACATTTTTCTATTATCTTATCTATTTCTGAAAGATGTTCAATAACTCCACTAACAATTCTTTTTGCAAATTCAACATCTTCCATTCCTGGAGCAAATTCTTTTATATTTCTTTCTACAATTTCTTTTGTTTTATCTTTCTCAAGCCTTCTAACGTCCCATTCGTATAAAGACTGCATTGCGATTGATCTAGAAAGATGACGATAGGCCATAAAAATTATCACCGAATAACAATTTTTTTTTACGAGGGTACGAATTATTCGTATATTCGTATTTTATTCGTTATTCGTTAATCACTTCTTTGAAAGTCCTTCCATTGTTAAGGGTTTTTTTGATTTTTCTTTTTCCGCTGATTTAATTTCTTTTTCCTTTTGCTTCTTTTCCCTTTTCTTAAGCTTTGCTAGAACATCTATAACCTGTCTTCCTTTATAATAACCACAATTTTGGCAGACTCGGTGCGGCAAAACAGGCTTTTTACATTTCGGACATAAAGAAAGGGCTCGCGCCTTCAATGAAAGATGCGACCTTCTCCTATTCCTTCTTGATTTTGTATGTCGCTGTTTGGGTTCTGGCATAAATATTCAATAAAAAATAAAAGAATTAATAATTTATTAAAAAACTATTATAGCAGAAAAATTAAATCTTACAAGTTTAAAAACTCTTTTTATAAATTTTTATGGGTTGAAAACTCTTTCTATGAATTTTGCAGGGCCCATTTTTTTTAATCATTTTTTTATGAAGAATCGTCCCATATCCTTTATGTTTATCAAAAAAATACTGTGGATATTTTTTACTAACTCTTTTCATAAAATTATCCCTTTTAACTTTAGCTATAATAGAAGCGCAAGCACAAGAAAAAACTTTTTTATCGGCATTAATAATTGTTTTGTATTTAATTTTTTTTAAATTTTTAGGATTAAAATGTTGGCCATCTATTATTAAAAAATCAGGAATTTTTTTAAATTTTAAAACGCATCTTTCCATTGCGATTTCTGATGCGTTTTTAATATTAATTTTATCAATTATTCTTTCTGAAATTTTAGTCACCGTCCACTCAATATCAGTGTTTTTAATTAATATTTTATAAATTTTCTCTCGTTCCTTTTCTGTAAGCTCTTTTGAATCTCTAACTTCTTTCAATGACTTCTCTATTTTTTTATCTTTAACAATAACTGCCGCAGCAAAAACAGGACCCGCCAATGGTCCCCTACCTGCTTCATCAAGACCGGCAATTCTTTTATACCCCATTCTCCAAAGTTTTTTTTCTTCAACTAAGTTCGGATACTTCATTTTTAGATTATAAATTTAAATTATAAAAAATAAAACTAATTATAAATGGCGGATTAAATCCGCCAATAATCACCTCCTTTTTTTCTTCTAGTACTTTCCTAAAACTGAAATCGGACAAATGCTACTCGAGCATTTGTATCTTATCTCCCTGTCTTCTCGCTGTATGTCTCCCTCCATTTTCTTACCGCAGTTAGGGCCGGGACAAACAACTTCTATTTCCCCGCCCGAAAAAGAAGAAAAAAGACAATCTCCAAATTTTTCTTTCACGGCCTCCTTCTTTAATCGCCACTCGCCCGGAAGTTTTAAACAGTCTTCGGGACTTAATCTAACTACTCTTTTCAATTCTATCCCTCCTTCTCTAAAAATATACTAAATACTTATTATCATAAATTTTAAAATAGTTCAAAATAATAGCCAAGAAATAATATTCTAAAAAGTCAATTTGAAAAGTATTTTAAAATAGATTATATTTATATAATTTCAAGGACGCTTTTGTTTTATTTTTATGTCAAAATTTACTCATTTACACGTTCATACTCACTATTCTTTACTTGACGGTCTTCCAAAAATTGACCAGCTTTTAGCAAGAACAAAAGAACTAGAAATGAGCTCTGTTGCAATCACCGATCATGGAACAATGTATGGCGCAATTGAGTTTTACCAAAAAGCAAAAAAAGAAAATATTAAACCAATAATTGGCCAGGAATTTTATGTGGCAAAAGAAAAAATATCTTATCGACGTCCAAACATCGATGATAAAAGATATCATTTAATACTTTTAGCAAAAGATCTTAACGGATACCAAAATTTAATAAAACTAACAACAGAGGCCTGGATTAATGGTTTCTACTATAAGCCCCGAATTGACGATGAACTATTAGAAAAATACTCTAATGGTTTAATCTGTCTAAGCGCGTGCATTCAAGGAAAAATTCCCCAATTAATTCTTTCCGGAAAAAAAGAAGAAGCAGAAAAATTAGCTCAAAAATATAAAAGTCTTTTCGGAAAAGATGGTTTTTATCTTGAAATACAACATCATCCTAACATTCCAGAACAAAAAAAAGTAAACAAGGCCTTGATTGAAATATCAAAAAAATTAAATATCCCCATTGTTGCAACAAATGATGTCCATTATTTAAAAAAAGAAGATGCGGAAGCTCAAGATATTTTAATGTTAATCAATACAAACGCAAAGCCAGATGACCCAGAAAGATTAACAATGAAAAATGAAGATTTATCTTTTAAAACAGAAGATGTAATTAAAAAAGAATTTAAAGATGCTCCCGAGGCCATTGAGAATACTAACAAAATAGCGAGTCTTTGTAATGTCGAAATAGAGCTTGGAAAAACAAAGCTTCCTTATTTTAAGGTGCCCAATGGCAAATCCCCCGATGAATATTTAAAAGA
>FWPV01003452.1_pt1 | contig 35806 bp, 26 predicted proteins | sample 2228371 | NCBI WGS metagenome assembly FWPV01 (sample SAMEA103939776, study PRJEB20133) | metagenome | reverse complement strand
AGGGGGTTGGGGAAACCCGGTTTCCCCGTATGTTCACCTCAGGATTCGTTACGGCGGATCGCGCCCATACGCTACCGGCGCGCTGACCAGCGCCGATCTGCGGTATGATAGAATGAGCAATCGCCAGACAGATCAGCAGGAGACCCCCATGCTTACCGACCGCGCCCGTGAGACGCTCTACGCCTGGGTTACCGCCGACAGCCTGCGCAAACATTGTGAGGCCGTGTCGGCCTGCATGGTCCACTTCGCCTGGCAGGGCGGCGCGGACGCCGACCTGTGGGGCGCGGTGGGCCTGCTTCACGATATGGACTTTGAGCGCTACCCTGATATGCCTGAGGAAACCCCCGCGGTGCATGCGCTGTCACACGCCCTTATCGCCGGCGAACCGGTACCCGAAACGCTACCAGGGCACCCCTTCTATGGCGTGAAGTATCTGCGCGATAGCGGCTGGTCGCCTGAGGTGCTGCGGGCCATTCTCAGCCACGCCGATTACAGTGGCATTGCCCCCGAGTCGCCCCTGGAGCGCACTCTGTACGCCGTGGATGAACTGAGCGGCTTCGTGACCGCCGTGGCCCTGGTGCGCCCGGACAGGTCCATCCACAGCGTTGAGGTCGCCTCAGTGAAGAAGAAGATGAAGGATAAGGCGTTTGCGGCCAGAGTGAGCCGCGAAGGTATTCGTCACGGCGCGGAGGTCATCGGTATGCCGCTCGATGACTTGATCGCCGAAGTGATCGCCGCGCTGCGCGCCGCCGCGCCGCGTCTGGGGTTGCAGGGCACGCCTTGAGGCGGCCGGGCCATCCCCTGGTTCGACTATGCTCCCCCACCACATCTGGCCCGACACGGCCACCATCAGCGCCGGGCGCCTCCAGATTGGCGGCTGCGACGCGCAGGCTCTCGCTGCGGCCCACGGCACGCCCCTCTACGTGTTCGATGAAGCGACCCTGCGCGGGGCGATGCGCGCCTATCTGGCCGCCTTTCGACGCCAGGGGCTGCCCTTCGGCGTGCACTACGCCGCCAAGGCCCTGCTCACAACCGCCCTCGCCCAGCTTGTCGCCCAGGAGGGTCTGGGGCTGGACGTTGTCTCCGGCGCCGAGTTGCTGGTGGCGCGGCGCGCTGGCGTGCCGATGGCGCAGATCCACTTCCACGGCAATGCCCGCAGCGACGCGGAACTGGAACGCGCCGTGGCATGGGGCGTCGGCGCCGTGGTGGTGGATACCCTCGATGAGCTGGAGCGGCTCGCCACGCTGACCGCCGGCCGCGCGCGGCCTCAGGGCCTCATGCTGCGCGTGGCGCCGGGTATCGAGGCGCGCACCCACCGCTACATCGCTACCGGTGGCGCCGACTCAAAGTTCGGTCTGCCGCCCGAAGCTCTCGATGCCGCCGCGCAGCGAATCCAGGCAAGCGCTGGCCTGCGCTTCCTTGGTCTGCACGCCCATATCGGCTCGCAACTCTTCGACCTGGAGCGCCTCGGCGCCACCGTGGCCGTGCTGGTGCGCCTGGCGGCGCGCCTCCGCACCCGCCACGGCCTGACGACGGAGGAACTCAGTCCCGGCGGGGGCCTGGGTACGCCCTATCTGGCCGAAGAAACCGCTCCTGACCTCGAAGCCTACGCCGCAACCCTGAGCGCCAGCCTGCGCCAGCACTGCGCCGCTCACGCCCTGCCACTGCCGCGTCTGACAGTCGAGCCAGGACGCTCAATTGTCGCCCGCGCTGGCGTAGCCCTCTACACCGTGATGGGGCGCAAACTGGCCGCCGATGGCTCGATACGGTACCTCTACGTGGACGGCGGCATGGCCGACAACCTGCGCCCGGCGCTCTATCACGCCCGCTACACTGCCCTGCTGGCCAATCGCGCCAGCGCGCCCCCTGGCCCGCCCGTCGCCGTCGCCGGGCGCTACTGCGAGTCGGGCGATGTGCTGCTGCGCGATGTCCGCCTTCCGCCGGCCCATCCCGGAGACCTGCTGGCCGTTGCCACCGCCGGGGCCTACACGCTGAGCATGGCCAGCACCTACAACCTGGTACCCCGCCCGGCCGCCGTTCTGGTCGCCGCGGGGCGCGCCCGCCTCATCCAGCGCCGCGAGACCGAAGCCGACGTGCTCGCGCGCGATGTGCCGCTCTGATGAAAACGGATCGCTGGTGACGCGGCGCAACCGCGCAGAGGGGCCGGAGCCAATGCGGATGGCCCTGCGACCTACAACAATAACGACACCGTATAGATCACCAACCCTGCCAGCCCTCCCACCACAGTACCGTTGATGCGAATGAACTGCAAGTCGCGCCCGATAGCCAGCTCGACCTTGCGCGTCACCTCGGCGGTCTCCCAGGAGCGGACAGTCTGGGTCACGAAATCGCCGGCCGCGCGACCGTAGCGCCGCACCAGGTAGCGCATCAGTTCCTCGGTCCAGCCTTCGACCCGCGTGCGCCACTCCGGGTCGCGCTCGAGGACATCGCCGACGTGGCTGAGGCCCTGGGCAATCGAGAGGCGCAGCGACGAACCCGGCGTGGCGCTCTGGATCAGCAGGTTTGCCTTCACGTCCTGCCACAGGTTCCCTGCCACCTCACGCAGGCGCGGGTGCTTCAACAACTCCTGTTTGAACTCCTCACCCCGGGCGCGCACCTGCGGATCGTACTGAAGATTGACGATCCACGAGTCCAGGGTCCTGGTGAACTGCTCGTAGAGCGGGTGGTCGGGATCGTCACTCAGTTCGCTCAGGATCTTCCGGGCGCCATCGAGCAGCCGCTCGTAGATCTTCTGGTCCACGATACGTGGCACCCAGGGGGGCAATTCACCGGCAATGCGCTTGCGGATCATCTCCTGATTGGCCTCGATCCACTCCGTCAACACGCGCACCAGTTGCAGCAGCACGTCACGCTGGCGGTGCTCGGCAACCACGACGCCCAGGAGTTGCGCCACCAGCGCCGTGGCGGGCACGGCGCCCAGGCGCTCGCTGAGGGTGCGCTGGAGCAAGGTGCCGACCTCCTCATCGTTTGCGACCCGCAGCAAGCCGGCCAGACTCTCGGCGACCACATCGGCGGCCTGGGTGCTACGCCGCGGATCGCGCAACAACTGGGCAATGCGCCCGGCAACGTCCTGCTTGCGCAACCGATCGGCGATGCGGTCGGGATCAAGAAAATTGCGTTCGATAAAGCGCCCCAGGCTCTCGGCGATACGCTCGCGACGCCGGGGGATAATCGCCGTGTGGGGGATGGGCAGCCCGAGGGGATGGCGGAACAGCGCCGTTACGGCGAACCAGTCCGCCAGGGCGCCGATCATCGCCGCCTCGGAAAAGGCGCGCACAAACCCCACCCACGGCCCCAGATCACGGTACAGAGTCGCGATCACGAAGATGATGGTCACCAGCACCAGAAGGCCCGTCGCCAGGCGCTGCATGCGCCGCAGCTCTGCGGCGCGTTGAAGGTCGTCCATATGTGGTACTCATGCGGCTTCGCCGCACTCTACGAGAATGTACGCGGTTTTTTCCCGGGAGGGCTGCGCCTGCCCAGAACCCTCTGTCCGACAGCCTCCAGCGATTATACCGCTTCTCCACTCCTCACAGGCGGGGGAATGGAGAAACCCGGTTTCCCCATAGATTCACTTCCGAGCCGCGACGCTGGATGATTGATACCATTTCAGATTGTAGATTTTGGATTGCAGATTGTCGCGCAAGGCGTCCAGGTGCGCTTTGACGCAACGCTGCTTGCGGAGTGTTCAAGTGAAATTGGTATGACGCCTCTGCGTCTCCACAGCGTGCCTGACCGTATTGTCATCTACCGCGAGCCAGCGGCCCAACACGTTCCTGCGCTCAACATGGCTCAGCGCGGCGCACCGTGAGCGGGCCAGACAGGCGGAGTCCAGTGATGCCAGATTACCATATCGTTATCTGATACAACTTCGCATGCGCAAAAGCTCTAGCTATAATAGTCGCAGTTTTCCCGTGCAGCCTGGTTCCGTTGTTTTGCTCCGGTTCGCCAAGGAGGAACCCGGTGTCTACCACCCTATCACGCGTGGCGCCGACACACCCCGGTTTCGGCCTGCGACGCCTGACCCTGGTCATGCTCCTGACCCTGTCGTTGCTGCCCCTGCTGACCGTCCCCCTCTTCAGGCCAACGCCCGTCCTCCGCCCGCGACCCTCGGGGAACGGCGCGCCGATGGCGCCGGCGTCTACGATGTTCAGCGCCGCAGACTGGTACGCTGTGCGCCGCCTGCTGGCTCCACCTGCCTACCATCCGCTCGCCAGCGGCGATGGCTACCACGCTGCCAACCCTCACCAGGGCTGGCGGGTAACCTTTGCGCCCAACGGCGCGGTGCGCCTGCGCCCCCACCAGGGCGCTGCCTGGCGCTGGGGGTTGCGCCTCGCCGCCTATGGCTACCATGCCCCTCTGCCGCTTACCCACCCCGCCCAACTGAGCGCGAGCGGTCCCCAGGTGCGGTACGCCTGGGGCCGGGGCATCACCGAGTGGTGGATCAACCGTCCCGATGGCCTGGAACAGGGCTTTACCCTGGAGCAGCGTCCCGAGGGTTTCGATGGACGCGCGCCTCTGCGCCTCTGGCTGACCCCCGAAGGCGACCTGCGCCCCCTGCTGCATGGGAACGCAGTGCGCTTTGTTGATAGCGACGGGAACACGGTGCTACGCTACCATACCCTGCGGGCCTGGGACGCCGCCGGGCGGGAGGTAGCCGGGCGCATGGAGGTACACGAGGAGCGCGTGGTCCTGGCGCTGGACGATGCGACGGCCATCTATCCGCTCACGGTTGACCCCACCGTGCAGACCGCCTACCTCAAAGCCTCCAACGCTGGCGCCAACGATGAGTTCGCCTTCACCGTCGCCGTTGACAGCGATACAATTGTCGTTGGCGCGCGCTTTGAAGACAGCGGCAACCCCGCCAACCCCAACGACAACAGCGCCCTCGATACCGGCGCAGCGTATGTGTTTGTGCGCAACGGGGCCAGCTGGACCCAGCAGGCCTACCTCAAGGCTGCTATCGGCGAGGCGGGGGATGACTTCGGCTTTGCCGTCGCCATTGATGGCGATACCATCGTCATTGGCGCCTCGGGGGAGCAAAGCGGTGTTCCTGGCAATCCCAACGACAACAGTGCCGACGACTCCGGCGCAGCCTACGTCTTTGTCCGCAACGGGAGCGCCTGGACGCAGCAGGCCTATCTCAAGGCCAGCAACCCCGGCAATGTAGATTATTTTGGCCGTTCTGTCGCGATTTCTGGCAACACCATCGTCGTTGGCGCCTACAACGAAGACAGCGGCAACCCTGCCAACCCCAATGACAACAGTGCTACCAACGCCGGCGCGGCCTACGTCTTTGTGCGCAACGGGAGCGCCTGGACGCAGCAGGCCTATCTCAAGGCCGGCAACGTTGGAGCAGAGGACCAGTTCGGTCGCTCCGTCGCCATCAGCGGCGACACGATCGTGGTTGGCGCGCCGTATGAAGATAGCGGTAACCCTGCCAATCCCAACGACAATAGCGCTAACAACGCCGGCGCGGCCTATGTCTTCACCCGCAGCGGCTCGACCTGGACCCAGCGGGCCTACCTCAAAGCCGCCACTATCAACCCCGGTGATCAGTTCGGCTACGCGGTTGCCCTCAACGGCAATACGCTTGTCGTCGGCGCACCGGGTGAAGGCGGCGCCGGTGCAGCCTACGTCTTCACAGGCAGCGGCGCCACCTGGACGCAGCAAGCCTTTCTCAGGGCCGACAACGCCGGGGTCGGAGACTACTTCGGCGCCTTCGTCGCCGTTGACGGCGATATCCTGGTGGTCGGAGCGCCGGGAGAGGCTAGCAACAATCCCGCCGATCCAGCCAACAACAGCGCCCCTAATGCCGGCGCAGCCTATGTCTTCACCCGCAGCGACGGCAACTGGACCCAGCGGGGCTACCTCAAGGCCAGCAACGCCCAGGCAGAGGACCTCTTCGGCACCTCCACCGCCGTCTCCGGCGATACCGTTGTCGTTGGCGCGCCCTACGAGGATGGTAGCGGCCCCATGCCGAACGAAAACGCCAGCAACGCTGGCGCCGCCTACGTGTTCCTCAGCGACGACATCGCGCCCAGCGTGACGGTCGAGCAGGCCGCGGGGCAACCCGACCCGGCCAGCGCCGGCCCCATCCTGTTTACCGCTACCTTCAGTGAGCCGATCAATCCCAGCACCTTCACCGCCAGCGACGTGGTCCTTGGCGGCACGGCGGGCGGGCCGCTCAGCGCCAGCCTCACCCCGGTGAACGCCACCACCTTCACCATCGCCGTCAGCGGCATGCGCAGCGCCGGAACGGTCACCGCCAGCATCCCCGCCGGGGCCGTCACCGACCCGCTGGGCAATCCCAACCTCGCCTCCACCAGCGCCGACAACACCGTGGACTATGCCCCGCCGCCACCTGCCGCCCTTCGCGTGACGGTCGAGCAGGCCGCGGGGCAACCCGACCCGGCCAGCGCCGGCCCCATCCTGTTCACCGCTACCTTCAGTGAGCCGATCAATCCCAGCACCTTCACCGCCAGCGACGTGGTCCTTGGCGGCACGGCGGGCGGGCCGCTCAGCGCCAGCCTCACCCCGGTGAACGCCACCACCTTCACCATCGCCGTCAGCGGCATGCGCAGCGCCGGAACGGTCACCGCCAGCATCCCCGCCGGGGCCGTCACCGACCCGCTGGGCAATCCCAACCTCGCCTCCACCAGCGCCGACAACAGCGTGACGTTTGAGTACCGGGTACTACTACCGCTGATCGTGAGGTAGACAGCGTGGAGCCGCAGCCCGCCCGGCGCCGTCCACAGCGGGAGGGTCTGGGAGGGCTTCGCCCTCCCAGGAAAAAACCCATCAGCTACCACTGCTTCATGGTAAAATAACTACCGTATGGCACCCATGTTCTCCATCCTCGCCCGCGACCCGGCCTCGCGGGCCCGCGCCGGTCTGCTGCGGACAGCGCACGGCGATGTTGCCACGCCGGTGTTCATGCCGGTGGGCACCCGGGGCAGCGTCAAGGCCCTCACCCCCGATGAACTCCGTGCCCATGGCGCGCAGATCATCCTTGGCAACACCTACCATCTCTACCTGCAACCCGGCCACGAACTGATCGCCCGGCAGGGCGGCCTGCACCGCTTCACCGGTTGGAGCGGCCCTATTCTGACCGACAGCGGCGGTTTCCAGGTCTTCTCGCTCATCCACGGCGGGATCGCCGACGAAATCAAGGGCCGTCGTCCCCAGCAGCCCGGGCGTCTCAGCGACATGGTGAAGGTGACCGAAGACGCGGTGGTGTTCAAGAGCTACCTGGACGGCTCGCGCCACATCTTCACGCCGGAGCGCAGCATCGAGGTGCAGCACCACCTGGGCGCCGACATCATCCTCTGTTTCGATGAACTACCGCCCTACCACGCTGGCTACGACTACACGCGCGAGAGTATGCACCGCTCGCACCGCTGGGCGGCCCGCTGCCTCGAAGCCCACCGCGAGCGCGATCCTGAGACGCTGCCCACGCCCGACCAGCGCCTCTTCGGCATCGTTCACGGGGGCGTCTTTCCCGACCTGCGCCGGGCCAGCGCCGAAACCATCGGCGGTATGGGCTTTGACGGGCTGTGCATCGGGGGGTCACTTGGCGCAAACAAAGCGCAGATGTACGACGTGGTCGAGATGACGGTGCCGCACCTGCCCGACGGGCTGGCGCGGCACCTGCTGGGGGTCGGTGATGTGGACGATCTGATCGAGGGCGTGGCTCGCGGCATTGATATGTTCGACTGCGTAAGCCCGACCCGCCTGGGCCGCCACGGCACGGCCCTGGTGCGTGACCCGGAGCGGCGCTGGAAGCTAAACCTGCAAAATGCGTCACTCCGCGAAGACGACAGCCCCTTGCAGCCAGGCTGCGGCTGCGCCGCCTGCCAGAGCTTCTCGCGGGCCTACCTCCACCACCTCTACCGGGCAAAAGAGCTGCTGGGCATCCGCCTGGTCAGCCTGCACAACGTGGCCTTCTTGCTCACCCTTATGGCCGACATCCGCGCCGCCATTGTCGAGGGCCGCTTCGCGGCGCTGTACGAAGCCTGGCTGGGCAAACCCCTCCCTGACCTGCGCTGAGGTCGCCCGAGAGGGAATGCCCGGCCCGCGCCGCGTGGCGTCGCATCAGTGGGCGGCCTGTTCCACCACATCACGCTCCTCGACGTAGCGGAAGATATCCGTCTCGCTAATGATCCCTACCGGCACGCCATCGCGCACCACCACGACGCGGCGAATGTTCTTTTCCAGCATCAGGGCGGCACACTCGGCAAGGGTCTTCTCAGGCGAAATGGTGATCAGCGGCCGTGTGGCAATCTGATCGACCGTCATCCCGTTGACGCGCACATCGTCGCGGACGACCTTCTTGAGCACGTCACGCATCGTCATGATACCCCAGCCCTTGCCGTCGCTCGGCTCGACCACCACCGAGGTGATACCCCGGGAGCGCATCAGGTGGGTAGTATCGCTGAGCGGCGCATTCCCCGCCACCGAGACCACATTGCGGGTCATCAGCGCGCCGACCGTGGCGCGCGGGAAGGTTTCGTGCTCGACCGGGCGTACCAGATCGGGGCTGACGATATCGTGGCCGATGCGGTGCTCATCGCCGATGACCCGATCCATATTGGCGATCATGGCATCGGCGAACTCGGAGGTGCGCACCTCACGCGCGCCCTCCATGAGGCGGGCGAAGTCGTAGGTCACCACCTTCTGCTGGATGGTGCGTTCCAGGGCCGCGACGATCAGATCGGCGGCTTCGATCCAGCCCATGTAGCGCAGCATCATATCCCCCGAGAGAATCACCGAGCCGGGGTTGACCTTGTCGAGATTGGCATATTTGGGGGCGGTGCCGTGGGTGGCCTCGAAAATGGCGTGCCCGGTGACGTAGTTGATGTTGCCTCCAGGGGCAATGCCAATGCCGCCGACCTGGGCCGCCAGGGCATCGGAGAGGTAATCGCCATTGAGGTTTGGCGTAGCGATAACGTCGAACTCATCGGGGCGCGTGAGCACCTGCTGGAGGGTAATGTCGGCGATGGCGTCCTTGATCAGGATGCGCCCGGCCTTGAGGGCCTCGGACTGCTCGGCATTGGCCGCAGCCTCGCCCTGCACCGCCCGGGTGCGCTCCCACTGCGACCAGGTATACACATAGTCGCCAAAGGCCCGTTCGGCGTACTCGTAGCCCCAATCGCGGAAGGCCCCTTCGCTGAACTTCTGAATGTTGCCCTTGTGCACCAGGGTCACACTCTTGCGCTTGAACTGTATCGCGTACTGAATGGCAGCGCCGACCAGGCGCTCGGTGCCGATGCGGCTGATCGGCTTGATACCCACGCCAACTTCAACCTTGCCCTCGGGACTGGCGCCTAGCATTTGCAGGAAGGCATCGGTCTTTTCGGGGGTGCCAAAGCGGATCTTCTCGAAATCTTTCGGGAACGTGACCCGCAGGAACTCCAGAACCTTCTGCGCTTCGGGCGTACCGGCGCGATACTCGATCCCCGCGTAGAGATCCTCCGTATTCTCGCGGAAGATCACCATATCCACCTTCTCGGGGTGCTTCACCGGCGACGGCACGCCGCGGAAGTGACGCACCGGGCGCAGACAGACGTAGAGATCGAGGAGCTGGCGAAGCGCCACGTTGAGAGAGCGAATACCTCCACCGACGGGCGTCGTCAACGGCCCTTTGATACCCACCAGATACCGCTGGAACGCCTCGACCGTCTCGTCGGGAAGCCAGTTGCCGGTCTCACGGAAGGCCTTTTCGCCGGCCAGCACCTCGTGCCAGACGATCTTCCGTTTTCCGCCGTAGGCTTTCTCAACCGCCGCGTCGAAGACGCGCACGCTCGCGCGCCAGATATCCGGACCAGTGCCGTCGCCCTCCACGAAGGGGATGATCGGACGGTCAGGAACGACCAGCTTGCCGTCCTTGATTGAAATGATCTCGCCTTCAGGGGCCGTGCGCGTTGCCATCCTCGTATCTTCCTCCCGGATAGTCTTGTGCCGGGCCGCCCCGCACGCCGTTCGGAGCGCCGGGCGATGCCCGTGCGACACGGAACGCTGCATTGCGAACACAGGGGGTGGCCGGGCATTATTATAGCTTAGAACTGCCGGTTGTGCAGCAATGAGGCGTAAAACCCGCGAGGCCCGCGCCGTATAAGGGGTAACCACGCAGGGCCGGGAGCCAGGGCATCCTGCCCTCGCTTCGGAGCGCAGGGTGAACACAGGCGGCGGCGCCCTTCCGCCAGCTTCCTGTTCGTCTTGATCGTGGGTGGCGCCGCCGCGTGGGCAGGTGATACAATATAATTCCAGCACAGTGAAAAGTCTTTGCACAGGTCACGCACGATATTTTGCCCCATAGACAGGTGTGACGGGGAGCAATTGCCCCTCGAACGCTTGATCTTTGCTTCACGATGATTGCACAGGTAAATTAAACCAATTGCAAATTGAATGCCCATCCATCGTGCGGATTGACACAAGTTTAAAGATGCGTATAATTCCTGGTAGCACCTGATCTGATCACCTGCTCGCACCACCGTTTGCCGACGCCATCAGGTCGTCGCTTCCACCCGGAATTACGAGCAACCCGTGCGCCGCCGCACCGACGCGCTGCACCACCGCCGTAGCGTCACGGCGCCCGCCTGCTGGAGGGAGCCATGCTCGGTTCGTTTGTGCCCATCCTGATCCTCTTCCTGATCGCCGTCTTTATCGCGGTGTTCGTGATCACCGTCTCCTCGCTCCTGGGGCCCAGGCGCAGCAGCCCGCGCAAGTTGGCGCCCTACGAGTCGGGCATGGAGCCAATCGGGCCCGCCATCCGGCGCATTCCGGTAAAGTTCTACGTCGTGGCGATGCTGTTTATCGTCTTCGACATTGAAGTAGTCTTCTTCTACCCCTACGCCCTGGTCTTCCGGCAACTTGCCGTGCCGGGCCTGATTGCCATCGGCGTCTTCTTCCTGGTGCTCGTTGTCGGGTTCGTCTATGAGTGGAAGAAAGGGGCCCTGACATGGGAATAGAGGAAAAGGCCGGTGATCTGGGGGTGATCACCACCTCCCTTGAATATGTCGTCAACTGGGGGCGCACCAATGCGATGTGGCCGCTGCTCTTCGGCCTGGCCTGCTGCGCCATCGAGATGATGGGCGCGCAGAGCGCCAACTATGACCTGTCGCGCTTCGGGATGGAGATTAACCGCGCATCGCCCCGCCAGGCCGACCTGATGATCGTCGCCGGGCGCGTCAGCCGCAAGATGGCCCCGGTTGTGCGCCGACTCTATGACCAGATGAGCGACCCCAAGTGGGTGATCGCGATGGGCGATTGCGCCGCCTGCGGGGGGATCTTTAATAACTATGCCATTGTGCAGGGGGTGGATGAGGTCGTGCCGGTGGATGTCTATGTCGCCGGCTGCCCGCCCCGACCCGAGGCGTTGATCCACGGGATTATGCTCCTGCACGAGAAGGTTAAGCGCGAGAAGATCAGCGGCAAAAAGGAAGATCCGATCCGCCTCAGTCAGCCGCTGATCCAGGTTGATGTGGCAAAGAAGTAGCGCCTCTGTCGCTAGCCGCAGGTTGTGAAGCGCCCGCTATGGCCCGCCTGATCCGGCGCTCGCCGGGGTGCTCGCTGCGCATCGGCAAGCCGCTATCAAATACGGGAGCGACGCTACCGCCGCGGCGCGCGCCATCCCCTCACGAGACAGGCCCTGCGTATGGATAACCAGACCTTGCTCAATCGCATTACTGCGCAGTTCCCCGACGCGGTTGTTGAGTCGACGGAGTTTCGCGGCGACCTGAGCCTCAGCGTGCGCCCTGAACACTATCTGGCCGTGGCGCAGTTTCTGCGCGATGATCCGGCGCTGCGCTATACGTTCCTCGAAAATCTCTGCGGCGTGGATTACCTGGGACGCGCGCCGCGCTTTGAAGTGGTGGTCCACCTGGTGAGCATGCAGCATCTGCACCGCGTCTGCCTGAAAGTTGGCGCGCCGGAGGAGCATCCCCATGTCCCCTCCCTCACCCGGCTCTTCGCCACTGCCAACTACCAGGAGCGTGAAGCCTACGACCTGCTCGGCATCGTTTTCGATGGGCATCCCTCGCTCACCCGCATCCTGATGCCCGATGATTGGCTCGGCCATCCGCAGCGCAAGGATCACCCCCTGGTCGAGGAAGAAATCGCCTTTACCTTCAATCAAGAGCAGATCTACGCCCATAAGCCGTTCGCCAAGCAATGATGCGTTGCGCCCCCGCCCGGGGCGGGGCGCGTGCGCCGAGATACGCCCATGACGAATACCCTCCACGTGCCCACCCCGCAGGAGATTACCGAACCAGCCCTCGCCGGCAAGACCGAGACGATGGTGCTCAATATGGGGCCGCACCACCCCAGTACCCACGGGGTGCTGCGCCTGGTCGTGGAACTCGACGGCGAGGTGGTGGTGAATGTCGCGCCCGATGTCGGCTACCTCCATACCGGCATCGAGAAGACGATGGAGAGCAAGACCTACCAGAAAGCGGTGGTGCTCACCGACCGCATGGATTACCTGGCGCCGCTCTCGAACAATCTCTGCTACGCCCTCGCCGTAGAAAAACTGCTGGGCGTCGAGATCCCCGAACGGGTGCAGGTGATCCGGGTGTTGCTGGTCGAGTTGCAGCGCATCGCCTCGCACCTGGTCTGGCTCGGTACCCATGCCCTCGACCTGGCGGCGATGAGTGTGTTCCTCTACGCCTTCCGCGAGCGCGAGCAGATCCTCGATATCTTCGAACTGGTGTCTGGCGCGCGCATGATGACCAGTTATATCCGCGTGGGCGGGCTGGCCTACGATGTGCCGGCGGAGTTTTTGCCCACCGTTGATGCGTTGCTGCGGATCATGCCCGAGCGCATTGATGAGTACGAGTCCCTGCTCACCGGCAATCCCCTCTGGCTCGAGCGCACCGTCGGCGTCGGGGTGGTTGACGCCGAATCAGCCATCGCCTACGGCCTCACCGGGGCCAACCTGCGCGCCACCGGCGTGCCCTACGATGTGCGGAAGGCTATGCCCTACAGCGGCTACGAAACCTACGATTTCGAGATCCCGGTGGGGAAGAATGGCGACAATTACGACCGCTACCGGGTGCGGATGGCCGAGATGCGCCAGAGCGTGAAGATCGCCCGGCAGGCCTGGGAGCGCCTCAGCGCCCTTGGCCCCGGCCCCTACACTACCCTCGATCGCAAGGTCGCTCCCCCGCCCAAGAGCGAGATCACCCACAGCATGGAGGCGCTGATCCACCACTTTAAGCTGTGGACCGAGGGCTTCAAGCCGCCCCGTGGCGATGCCTATGTCAGCATCGAGAGTCCCCGCGGCATTCTGGGGTGCTACGTGGTCAGCGACGGCAGCCCCAAACCCTGGCGCGTCCACTTCCGCGCTCCTTCGTTCATCAACCTCCAGGCGCTCGCGCATATGGCCAGGGGGCGACTCGTCGCCGACCTGGTCGCGTTGATCGCCAGTCTTGACCCGGTGCTGGGTGAAGTAGATCGATGACGCAGCCCCCACAGCTTCTGTAGCCCTGTGGGGTCCGCGCCAGCGAACAGACTCCAGGTGAACTGTTATGTTGCTTGAGACACACAGGGCCGAAATCGAGACCATTCTCTCGCGCTACGACTCGCGGCGCAGCGCGGTGCTGCCGCTGCTCTACCTGGCGCAAGACACCTACGGCTACCTGACCGAGGCGGCCATTCGCGAGGTTGCCGCCATCCTTGGCCTGCCGCCCACCGATGTCTTTGAAGTGGTTGGCTTCTACACTCTGTTCTACAACCGCCCCGTGGGCACGTGGGTGCTCCAGGTCTGCGACGATGTGCCCTGCTGTTACCTCGGCGCCGAGGAACTGATCAGTGCGCTCAAGCAGAGCCTGGGGATCGCCGAGGAGCAGACCACCAGTGACGGGATGTTCACCCTCCAGCGTGTCAAGTGCCTGGCCGCCTGCGACCGCGCGCCGGTGCTCCAGGCTAATCTTGATTATGTCTACGATGTGACGCCGGAGCGGGTCAACGCGCTGCTGACGAACCTGCGCGCCCGCGCCGCCGAGGCCCGCCAGCGGGGCGTGAGCGGGCGCTTCGCCGAGGACTTTGAGTGGGGACCTGACGGCGCCCTGACCCTGATTGACCGCGCCGCGCCCTACCGGCCCCGCCAGTTTCCCGCGGCAAGCCCGCCCGCCCCGCCAGAGCCGGAACCCGTGCCCGAAGCCGATGCTGGCCACGACCGGCCCACGGACCGCAAGGCGTCGCCGCTCTGAGGTGAACCTGTGGGGAAACCGGGTTTCCCCACGCCCCTCCCTGAGGGAAGGGTTTGGGAGGGCGCAGCCCTCCCCACAAACGACTGCCCATTACCCCTAGAAATGCGAGCAGTGCCATGGGCCTGAGTGAGCATATTGTGATGCGGGAACTCGACGTTCCCGAGATCAACGACTTCGAGGTGTACCGACGCCACGGCGGTTGGGAAGCCTATCGCATGGCGCTGAAGGAGAAGAACCCCGCCGATATTGTGGCCATGGTCAAAGAGTCGGGACTGCGGGGCCGCGGCGGCGCCGGGTTTCCCACCGGCATCAAGTGGGGTTTTCTGCCCAAAGGCGTCTATCCACGCTATTTGCTCTGTAATTGTGATGAATCGGAGCCGGGCACGTTTAATAATCATCAGATTATTGACCGTAATCCTCATCAGTTAATTGAGGGGGTGGCGCTTTCGGCCTTTGCGATTGAGTGTCACACCGCCTACATCTATATGCGCGGGGAGTTCGCCGCGGCGGCAATCACGCTCGAACGGGCTATCGCTGAGGCCTATCGCGCCGGCTTCCTGGGCCGGAACATCCTGGGCACGGGCTTTGACCTCGACATCTACGTGCATCGGGGCGCGGGGGCGTACATCTGCGGCGAGGAGACGGCGCTCATGGAGTCGCTGGAGGGGAAGATCGGCCAGCCGCGCCTCAAGCCGCCCTTCCCCGCCGTGGCCGGGCTGTATGGCAAGCCGACGATTATTAACAATGTCGAGACGCTGGCCAATGTGCCCCGCATTGTCGAGAAGGGCGTGGCCTGGTACCGCAGCCACGGCACCGAGAAGAGTCCCGGCACCAAGTGCTTTTCGCTCTCCGGCCACGTCAACCGCCCCGGCAACTACGAACTGCCCTTCGGCGTGCCGCTGCGGGAGTTGATCGAAAGCCCTGAGTATGGTGGCGGGATGCGCGGCGAGCGCCCGGTGAAGATCATCATTCCCGGCGGGGCTTCCGCCCCCTGGCTGACCCACGAGCACCTCGATGTGCCCCTCGATTACGAGAGCGTCGCCGCCGCCGGCTCAATGCTCGGTTCCGGCGCGGTGATTGTGCTCGATGATACAGTGAAGGCGCCTCACGTTGCCTATAAAATGGACGAGTTCTTCAAGCACGAGTCCTGTGGTAAGTGTACTCCCTGCCGCGAGGGCACGCACTGGCTGGTCCGGGTGCTCCACCGTATCGCCGAAGAGGGTCACGCCACGCCGGAGGATATTCCCACGTTGCACGGTATTTACAATCAGATGGCCGGGAATTGCTTCTGCCTCCTGGGTGAGAGCGCCGTGATGCCGATCAAGAGCGCCCTGACGCTCTTCCCCGAGGAGTTCGAGGCGGTCGTCGCGGCCAGCCGCCGGCTGCCGCACGGCAATGGGCAGCGCGATGGCAAATCCGGGCCGGTGATCCCCCTGTCGGCCAAGCACTGAGGCTGGTCTGATGGGCGCATGGGGAAACCGGGTTTCCCCATCCCCCTGCCTGCCGGGGAGGGTTTGCGATGGCGCAGCCCTCCCGGCAACCAACCTGTGTTCTGGCAGGGTGCGGCGCGGCCGTATGGGCGTCTGGTATGCGGATCGGGTCGGTGGTTACTCGTCACTGGATAGAGCGCTCTGGGAAGCGAGCAGATATGGCGGATGTAACGATTACAGTTGACGGGGTGACCCTCAAGGTCCCCGCCGGAACGAATGTGGTTGATGCGGCGCGTATGGCGCAGATCGCCATTCCGGTCTTTTGTTACCACCCGCGGATGAAGCCGGTGGGGATGTGCCGGATGTGCCTGGTGCAGATCGGCACGCCGAAGCTCGACCCTGCCACCCGCCAGCCCCTCCTCGATGATGCCGGCAAACCGGTGATTGCGATGCTGCCGAAGTTGCAGACCGGCTGCACCACCCCGGTGAGTGAGGGCATGGTGATCAACACGCAGAGCCCCGAGGTCAAGTTCGCTCAGCGGGGCGTGCTGGAGTTTCTGCTGACCTCGCACCCACTCGATTGCCCGGTCTGCGATAAGGGCGGCGAGTGCCCCTTGCAGAATCTGACCATGGCCTGGGGGCCGGCGACCAGCCGTTTCGACTACACCGACAAGGTCCATTTCGAGAAGCCGGTGCCGCTGGGTGACCTGATCCTGCTCGACCGCGAACGCTGCATCCTCTGCTCGCGCTGCGTGCGCTTCCAGGATGAACTGGCCGATGACCCCGTCCTCGGCTTCGACCACCGCGGGCGCAACTGGATGATCATCTCTAAGAGCGATCCGCCCTTCGACAGCAAGTTTTCCGGTAACACGACCGACATCTGCCCGGTGGGGGCGCTGACCAGCAGCGACTTCCGCTTCCGCGCCCGGGTCTGGGAACTGCGGCCCGTTCCGGCGGTGTGTACGCTTTGCCCGGTGGGCTGCAATATGACCCTGGATATGCGTCACGAGCGCCTGATGCGCGTGATGCCCCGCGAGAACGCCGCGGTTAATGATATCTGGCTCTGCGACAAGGGTCGCTACGGCCATCGCTTCTTCGAGCACGAGAGTCGCCTGACGACGCCGCTGATACGCCGGGGTGAGAAACTGGTCGAGGCGAGTTGGGAGGAGGCCCTGGGTCTGGTAGCCGGAAAACTCGAGGCGGTGCGGCGCGCCCGCGGCGGCGCGGCCATCGCCGGGTTGGCCGGGCCGCGTCTGAGCAATGAAGATCTCTATCTGTTCCAGAAACTCTTCCGCGAGCAACTGGAGAGCAATAACCTCGACCATGTGATCGGGGGGCCCGGCGAACCGGCCCAGGACGACCTGGGGGCGCTGCTGGGCGTGGGGCGCGACGCAAACCTGATGGATCTGGGCGCGGGCGATGTGGCGCTGGTGCTGGGCGCCGATCCCGAGGAGGAGGCGCCGCTGTATGTGTTGCGGCTGCGCAGCGCGGTGCAGCAGGGAGCGCACCTGATTGTGGCCAACCTGCGCCCCACTAAACTGGAGCGTTCGGCCACCCTCGCTGCCCGCTACCTCCCCGGCGGGGAGCTGGCGTTCCTCCACGGTCTGCTGCGCGAGTTGCTCGCCACGGGCGGCGGCCGGGTAACAGTCAAGAGCAACGGGTTCGATGAGCTGAAGCGCGTGCTCAACGACACCACCGCCGAGCAGATCGCCGAACGCTCGGGTGTGGCCGTCGAAACCATTGGCGCCGCCGCCCGTGCCATCGGCGAGGCCAGACGCCTGGTGATCATCTACGGCGCCGAGGCGCGCAGCGCCGGGCCGGCGCTGGTCGAGGCCCTGGGCGCGCTGCTGGCGCTGAGTGGGAAGGCCGGGCAGAGCCACAGCGGCCTGATCGCCCTGTTGCCCGGCGGCAATAGCCGTGGCGCCCTCGATATGGGCGTGCGCCCCGACGCCCGCCCCGGCTACGCGCCCCTGGCCCGCCCCGGTCTCGGCGCTCGCGATCTCTGGCCGGCAATGCGCGATGGGCGAGTGCGCGCGGTGTGGATCGCCGGGCTGGACCCCGCCGCTAGCCTGCCGGCGGCGCGCGCGGCCCTGGCCGAAGCTGAGCTGGTGGTGGTGCAGGATCTCTTCCTCACCGCCACTGCGCGCCTGGCCCACGTGGTGCTCCCTGCCGCCAGCGTGGCCGAACGCGAGGGCACCTACACCACCGCCGAGCGGCGGGTGCAACGCTCGCGGCAGGCCCGTGGCCCCGTGGGCCATAGCCGGCCCGACTGGCAGATCTTCGCCGAGGTGGGCCGCGCCCTGAGCGCCCGCGCCGGCGAAGCGCCGGCCCGTGGCACTGCCTCCAGCGACGCCTGGGACTACCTGAGCGCCGCCGAGGTAGCCGCCGAGATCGCCGAGCGCGTGCCCGGTTACGCTGGCGTGACCTACAGCGCCCTGGCCGCCACCGGCAAACCCGGCGCCTGGGGCCGCCAGGCCAACGAGGCGATTTTCTATGATGGCACCAATTACGAGAATACCGAAGGTGTCGGGATCAAGCTGCCCGCGCCGATCGAAACCAGCGCTGTCAGCGTCAACCTGGCGCCCCGTCCCATCCCGGCCCCTGCCGACGATCGCCCGCTCCTCCTCCTGAGCCAGCCTCTGGCCTACGGCGGCGACCCGCTCCTGCGCGGCTCGAAACTGGAGCAGCATATCCCGGCCCCCTACGTCGCGCTGAACGTGGCCGACGCCGACCGGCGCAATATCCACTCGGGCGACCTGGTGCGGCTCGACTCCGCCGCCGGCTCACTCACCCTGCCGGCCCGCGTGGTTGCCGACGTGCCGCCCGGCGTGGTCCTCGTTCCGTCCGATCTGCCGGGCGTGGAACTGGCCGCAGTCCAGACAGGCCCACGCACCCGTGTTCACCTGGTGAAGCTGGTGGTGTAGGGGCGCGGAACGCGCAGCGACGGGCTTGTGGCCCGCGGTTCCCGCCCCCTCAGAGGTGCGCATGAACTGGCTCAACATCCTCATTCTGGTCGTACAGGCCTTCATCATCACCCTGGCCGTGACGACCGCCTTTGCCTACCTGACGCTCTTCGAGCGGCGCCTGCTCGCCCGCTTTCAGAACCGCGTCGGGCCGAACCGGGCCGGGCCGGGGGGCTTCTTGCAGCCGGTCGCTGACGCGGTCAAGCTCTTCTTCAAGGAAGATATCGTTCCCGCAGCCGCGGATAAGCCGGTCTACCTGCTGGCGCCAGCGCTCGCCGTGATCCCGGCGATTATCATCTGGGCAGTGATCCCCTTCGGGTGCCTCAATGTGAACTGGGACTACCGCGCTTGCTTCGCCGACCCGCGAACCAGCGAGGTGCGTAACATACTCCAGATCGCCGAGATTAACGTCGGCGTGCTCTACCTGTTCGCAGTGACCGGCATCGGTGTCTATGGCATTACCCTGGCCGGGTGGGCCAGCAACAACAAGTACTCGATGCTCGGCGGCATCCGCTCGTCGGCCCAGTTGATCAGCTACGAACTGGCGCTCAGTTGCGCCGTGCTGGGCGTGGTGATGACCTACAGCACCCTGAGCACCGCCGAGATCGTCTACCTGCAAGGGGGGCTGTGGGGCATCGTGCCCCAACTCCTCGGCTTCGTGCTGTTTATGGTCGCCTCGACCGCCGAGGTGGTGCGCGCACCCTTCGACCTGGTCGAAGCCGAACAGGAACTGGTGGGCGGCTACAACACCGAGTATGGCTCGATGAAGTTCGCCCTCTTCTTTATGACCGAGTATATCAAGCTGATCGCCATCAGCGCCATTGCCGTAACCTTCTTCTTCGGCGGCTGGCGCTTCCCCGGTCTCCAGACCCTGGGGCAGGGCATGGAGGCGCTGGCCGGCCCGGTCGTGGCAAGCCTGGTCGTCGGGCTGGTCTCGCTGGGCGCGTTTTTGCTCAAACTGGTGGCCTTTCTGTTCGTCTCGGTCTGGATCCGCGCCTCGTGGCCGCGCCTGCGCTACGACCGGCTGATGACCCTGGGCTGGAAGTGGCTGCTGCCCCTGGGGCTGCTCAATCTGGTCTATACGGCAGTGACCTTCGTCATCGTTCCCGATCAGCGCCTGGCCTCGTTCATCCTGCTGGCCCTGAGCCTGATCACCCTCGCCGTCGCGGTTGGGTTCAGCTCGGTTCCGCGGCCAGTGGACAACGTGACCTATGTGAAGGATCTACGCCAGGGCAGCATGGCGCCGCCTCCTCCAGCCGAAGCCGGCGAGAGCCAGGCGGCGTCAACCAGCCCGCGTCAGCCGGCCAGTTCGCGGGGCTGAGGCAAGGTTCAATGTTTTCCCGACAGGTGACTGCGAGAGGAGCGCCCAATGCTCGGAGAGCTATTCAAAGGTCTTGGCACCACCCTGCGGTACATCTTCAAGCCGCCGGTGACGGTGCAGTACCCGGAGGTCAAGCGGCCGGTGCGCGAACGCTTCCGCGGGCGCCACGAACTCAAGCGCTTTGCCGATGGCACGGAGCGCTGCATCGGCTGCTCGCTGTGCGCCGCGGCCTGCCCGGCTGACGCCATCCTGGTCGTGCCCGCCGAAAACGACCCGGACAACCCCGTCTCCCACGGCGAACGCTACGCTGCCGTCTATGAGATCAACATGCTGCGCTGCATCTTCTGCGGCTACTGTGAGGACGCCTGTCCCACCAATGCGATTGTGCTGGAGCACCAGTACGAACTGTCATTCTATGACCGGCGCGCGTCCATTTACACCAAGGAGATGTTGCTGGTGCCCCCCGATAAGGGCCACGGTGATCCGCCGCCCATCTTACGCGAACTGCAACGTCGGCCCAGCCCACCCGCGCAGATCGATCTGTAAGCAGCAAGCGCTCCACAGCGCTACGGCTCGGCCCCTCCACCCGAGCAGCTTCTGTGGCGCCGAACGCCAGATGGTCACGCCGGTTTGAACCTTCCCCGGGGGAAGAATCGAGAGCCATTGAGGAGAGAGACGAGGAAGCGCATGGATGTGATCCTCTTCGCTATCACCGCAGCGGTAGCCTTGATCGGGGCAATTGCCATGCTCGTGGCGCGGAACGCGGTGCACAGCGCCCTGTTCTTGCTGCTGAACTTCGCGGCCATCGCCGTGCTGTTCCTGCTCCTCCAGTCGCCCTTCCTGTTTGCCATTCAGCTCACCGTCTACGCCGGGGCGATCATGGTGCTGTTCCTGTTCGTGGTCATGCTGCTTGGTGCCGAGCGGGTCGAGGATACGCCCGACCGCATCGCCTGGCAGCGCCCGCTGGCCCTGGGGTTGGGAGCGGCCCTGGTGGCGGTGGCGGTGGTGAGTGTGCTGCGCGGAGCCTGGGAAGCGCCGCCGGGCGGCGAGGCGGCCGCCACCTTCGGCGATCCGGCACAGCTAGGGGCGCTACTCTTCACCAACTACTTGCTGCCCTTCCAGGTGACCGGCATTATCTTGCTGGTCGCGGTGGTCGGTGTGGCGGTGCTGAACCAGCGCGGGCGAACGACCTCGACGGTTAAGCGCGCGCCCTCGGGAGACTGAGCGCGCCAGCCGCACCTTTCGGCGCGTCAACGGTTCGGGCAAGCGCGAACCGGTCCGGGGTTCACCTTGCGGCCCGCGCACCCGGGTTGCCCCCGAAGGGCTGCGCGCCGCAGGGTTCTCCGAGAAGAGCTGGCTGGCGCCCTGCGCCCCTCCCGACCACAGCGTTCACTGCACCGGAAGGACCACAACGGAGACCATACTCATGGTGCCTACCAGTTACTACATCATGCTCAGCGCGGCGCTGTTCGCCATCGGGGTGCTTGGCGTGCTGATCCGGCGCAACGCGCTCGTCGTCTTTATGTCGGTCGAGTTGATGCTCAACGCGGCCAATCTGGTCCTGGTGGCCTTTGCCCGCGAACGGCTGAGCATTGACGGGCAGGTGCTGGTGTTTTTCGTGATCACCGTGGCTGCCGCCGAGGTTGCCGTGGGGTTGGCGCTGCTGGTGGCGATCTTCCGCACCAAGCATACCGCCGATGTTGACGAGGTCAGTACGCTCAGGGGCTGAGCGCGGAAGATCCGAGGTACATGATGGAATGGTTGATCTGGCTCATTCCGCTGCTGCCGTTCATCGGCTTTGTGCTGAACGTCTTCGTGATCCGGCGCGAGCGCGCGGCGGGGCTGGTGGCAAGCGGGCTGGTGGTGGCCTCCTTTGTGGTCGCCGTACTCGCCATCGCTGCCCTGTCCGGGCTGCCCGAAGAAGAGCGGCGGATCATGTCGGTGAGCTGGCACTGGATCAACACCGGCGCCTTGCAGGTGCCCTTTGGCATTATGCTCGACCCGCTTACCGCGGTGATGGTGCTCCTGGTCACTGGCGTGGGCGCATTGATCCACGTGTACTCGATCGGCTACATGCACGGTGACCCGCGGGTGGTGCGCTACTTCGCCTATCTGAACCTCTTCATCACCATGATGTTGTTTCTGGTGATGGGGAACAACATGCTGATCCTCTTCCTGGGCTGGGAGGGGGTGGGGCTGTGCTCCTTCCTGCTGATCGGCTTCTGGTTCGAGCGCGCCGAGGCCTCCGACGCGGCGGTAAAGGCCTTCGTAGTCAACCGCATCGGCGACGCGGCCTTTATTCTGGGCATGCTGGCGATCTACGCTAGCTTCGGAACGCTCAATTTCTACGAGGTGAGCGTTGGCGGGCAGGTGCAGCCGGGCTTCCTCGAACGCGTGCCAGAGATCATCGGACAGACGATTGGCCCGGTCTGGCAACCCATCGCCCTGACCACAGCGATCAGCTTCCTGCTGCTCATCGGCGCCACCGGCAAATCGGCGCAGTTCCCCCTGTTCGTCTGGCTGCCCGACGCCATGGCCGGCCCCACGCCCGTCTCGGCGCTGATCCACGCCGCGACCATGGTCACCGGCGGCGTGTACATGATGACGCGCAACGAAGCCCTCTTCGCCGCCTCGCCCACCACCCAGAGCTGGGTGCTGTGGATCGGCGTGCTGACGGCCTTCATCGCCGGCACCTCGGCGATTGCCCAGTGGGACATCAAGCGCGTCCTGGCCTATTCGACCGTGTCACAACTGGGTTTCATGGTGGCAGCGTGCGGTATGGGCGCCTATGTGGCGGCGATCTTCCACCTGCTGACCCACGGCATCTTCAAGGCGCTCCTCTTCCTCGGCGCGGGATCGGTGATCCACGGCACCCACGAGACCCAGGATATGCGCAAGATGGGCGGCCTGCGTCATGCCATGCCCACCACCTACTGGACCTACCTGGTCGGCGCGGGGGCGCTGGCGGGGATCGTGCCACTGGCGGGTTTCTGGTCGAAGGACGAGATCCTGGCCCACGCCCTCAGCCACGATCACTGGCCGCAGTTGATCATCCTGTTCCTCACCTCGCTGATCACCGCTTTCTACATGGGGCGACAGGTGGCGCTGATCTTCTTCGGCCAGCAGCGTGACAGTCACTACCATGCCCACGAGAGCGGGCGGGTGATGACCGTGCCGCTGATCGCCCTGGCGATCGGCGCGATCATCGGCGGAGCGATCAACCTGCCCTGGGGCCACTGGCTCACCGACTGGCTCAAGCCGGTGCTGCACGAAGAGGCAGGCAAGTTCAACCTGGCGCTGGCGTTGATCGCCACTGCCGGCGCAGTGGGAGCGAGCTACCTGGGCTGGTGGATCTACACCAGGAACGCCGCGAAGATCAAGGTCGGCGGCAAGGACCCCGCCTACCGCTACTCCGGTGACATCTGGGACGGGCTGGAAGAGGCCTGGTACTTCGACCGGCTCTACCGGCGCGTGATTGTGCGGCCCTTCCAGCGGCTGGGGTCCTTCCTGGCCAGCGTGTTTGACCCGCAGGGCATTGACGGACTGGTGCTGGGGGTTGGCGTCCTGTTCGGGCAGGCTGGCGAGCAGGTGCGCCGGTTCCAGAGCGGCTATGTGCGCACCTATGCGCTGATCTTTACCGCCGGCGTGGTGATTGTGCTCGGGTTTGTGCTGCTCTTTACACGCTGAGGTGAACATAGCCCGCCCGCGGGAGGGTTTGGGAGGGCAAAGCCCTCCCAGGAAACAACCCGCCAGCGGGGAGGGTTTGGGAGGGCGAAGCCCTTCAACGGGTTTCACCTGCTCCGGGATAGGCTTCCTGGGACGCAGAGGGGAGATGGGCCAACGAATGGGAAACGAATAAACGAATGCGAGCGGCGTGTCTGACTCTGAGGTGAACATAGCCCACCCACGGGAGGGTTTGGGAGGGCAAAGCCCTCCCAGGAACCAACCCGCCCGCGGGAGGGTTTGGGAGGGCGAATTCCTCCCAGGAACCAACCCGCCAGCGGGGAAGGTTTGGGAGGGCGAAGCCCTCCCAAGAACAATACTATGTTCATTCTGGCGTTGTGCGGCACAGCCGCATGGACGGATGATGTGAACATACGGGGAAACCGGATTTCCCCACCTGCGGTGAGCCTGTCGAACCGCACCCCTGCCTGTGGGGAGGGTTTGCGAGGGCGCAGTCCGGCCCGTAAACCCCTCTCGTCACGACTGACCGACGGCGTGCCGTTACAAGAGGTTGCTCTATGGAGACCCTGCCCATCCTCTCTCTGATCCTGTGGCTGCCCACGCTGGGCGCCCTCGGTCTATTGCTGGTGCCGCGCGACAACGCCGAACTGGCGCGCCGGATGGCCCTGATCGTCGCCCTGCTGACCTTCCTGGTCTCACTGGCACTGCCCCTCGGCTACCGCGCCACGCCCGGCGACGCCTCCACCATGCGCTTCGTTGAGAACCTGCCCTGGTTGCCGATGTTCGGCGCCAGTTACAGCCTGGGGGTTGACGGCGTAAGCCTGTGGCTGGTACTGCTGACCACCTTTCTGCTGCCGATCGTGATTCTGTCAACCTGGGACTCGGTGCACACCCAGGTGCGGAACTTCCAGATCCTCATGCTGCTGCTCGCCACAGCGATGATCGGCGTATTCATCAGCCTGGATCTCCTGCTGTTCTACATCTTCTGGGAGTTCACGCTGATCCCCATGACCCTGCTGATTGGCATCTGGGGTGGAAGCAACCGCATCTACGCCGCGCGCAAGTTCTTTCTCTACACCTTCTCCGGCTCAGTATTGATGCTGGTAGCGATCATCGGGCTGTACGTGCTGCACCGCGACGCCCTTGCCATCGGCCAGCCCGGTTACACCGGCACATTCAACTTCACCACCATCCTGGCAAACCTGCGCAGCGGCGCCCTGCAACTGGATACCACCATCGAGCGGTTGCTCTTCGGGGCCTTCTTCCTGGCCTTCGCGATCAAGGTGCCCCTCTGGCCCTTCCACACCTGGCTCCCCGACGCCCACGTTGAAGCGCCGACAGCCGGCTCGGTCATCCTGGCGGGCGTGCTGCTGAAACTGGGCAGCTACGGCCTGATCCGCTTCAACCTGACGCTCTTCCCCGAGGCCTCGCGCTGGGCAGCGCCCGCCATCGCCATTCTGGCGGTGATCGGTATCATCTACGGCGCGATAGTTGCCTTCGCCCAGAGCGATATGAAGAAACTGGTGGCCTACTCCTCCGTCAGCCACATGGGGTTCATCGTGCTGGGGATCTTCGCCCTCAACCACGAAGGCGTCAGCGGGGCCATCTTGCAGAGCATCAACCACGGCCTCTCGACCGGGGCGCTGTTTCTGATCGTCGGCGTGCTCTACGAACGGCGACACACCCGCGAGATGGCCGAGTACGGCGGCATCTGGAAAGTTATGCCGGTCTACGGCGGCATTACCCTGCTCGTGACCCTCTCCTCAGCGGGACTGCCGGGCCTCAACGGTTTCATCGGCGAGTATACGATCATGCAAGGCGCCTTCCTGGCGCCCGAATTGAGCTGGCCCTTCCTGGGCTTCGCCGTGCTGGGCGTGGTGCTGGCCGCGGTCTACCTGCTGCGGATGTACCAGACCGTGTTTATGGGCGACCTGCGCAACCCTGAGAACCAGGACCTGAACGACCTGAACCCGCGCGAACTGACGACCCTGGCAGCCCTGTGCCTGCCGATCATCGCGCTGGGGCTGTACCCGGCTTTTGCCTTCGAGCCAATGCAGGCCAGCGTCGGTGAGGTGCTCACCGGGATCGCGACCGCGGTGGCCGGTCGGTAGGCGCCTCTGCGACCATTTTTGATTTTGGATTGTAGATTTTAGATTGTGGAATACTACGCCCGGCATTACAAAGCCTGAAACCGCATATGGCAATGCGGCATGCTCAACGATAACTCGTATCGCACAGGAACACGAGCGTATGGAGAGTCTACAGATCCCCCCGGTTGACCTGCGCCTGCTGACGCCCCTGTTGATCGTCGTTGGCTGGGCCGGGGCCTTGCTGCTGATTGATGTCTTCTTCGTTCCCGACGGGCGCAAGAAGATCACCGGCTACCTGGCAATTGCCGGCCTGGCCGTTGCGGGGCTGGCCGGCATTCCGCTGTGGAACCTGAGCGGCAGCACCTTCTCGGGCATGCTGGTGCTCGACCGCTACAGCCTGGCGCTGACCTGGATCTTCCTCATCGCCGGGGCGTTGAGTATCGCCGTAGCCCTGGACTACCTGCCGCGGCACGCCATCGAGCAAGGGGAATACTACCCGCTGATCATGTTCGCCGTAGGGGGCATGATCCTGATGGCCCAGAGCGCCGACCTGATCACCCTCTTTCTGGGCATCGAATTGCTATCAATCACCCTGTACATCCTGACCGGCTTCGCCTACCCGCGGGTAGCCTCGGAAGAGGCGGGGATGAAGTACCTGGTGCTGGGGGCCTTTGCCGCAGGGTTCTTTGTGTACGGCATCGCGCTGATCTTTGGCGCCACCGGCACCACCAGCCTGGCCGGAATCGCCGCGTACCTGGGCCGGCAACCCTTCGCGCCGCAGGAAGAAACCCTCTTCCTGGCCGGCGCAAGCCTGGTGCTGATCGGCTTCAGCTTCAAAATCGCCCTGGTGCCCTTCCACATGTGGACACCCGATGTCTACGAAGGCTCGCCGACGCCGGTGGCGGCGTTCATGAGCGTTGGCACCAAAGGCGCCGCCCTGGCGGCGCTCCTGCGGGTCACGCTGGCCCTGGAAGAGGCGCAGACCTTCTGGCTGCCGATCCTGGCAGTGCTGGCGGCGGCGACGATGATCCTCGGCAACCTGGGGGCGCTGGGGCAGAGCAACCTGAAACGTATGCTAGCCTACTCCAGCATCGGTCACGCCGGCTACATCCTGCTGGGGATCATGGTCGCGGCGGAGCGGGGGGCGGAGGCGTTCCTGTTCTACATCCTGGCGTACACCCTCACCAATCTGGGCGCCTTCGGTGTGCTGATCGCCCTGGAGCAGCGGGGCGAGGCGGCCTGGAGCATTGACGACTTCGCGGGACTGTACCAGCGCCGGCCCCTGCTGGCGGTGGCGATGGCCCTGTTTATGTTCTCCCTGGCCGGTGTGCCGCCCACCGCCGGCTTTATGGGCAAGTTCTTCATCTTCACCGCGGCCTACGCCGGAGGTCTGGGCTGGCTCGTGCTCATCGGCGTGCTGACCAGCGCCATCGCCGCCTACTACTACCTGCGCGTGGTGGTGAAAATGTTCATGCAAGAGCCGGTGCGCGAGGTGCGCCCGGAACTCACCCGCGGACTGAACACCGAGATCCTCATCGCCGGAGTCGCTACCCTGATCCTGGGCCTGTTGCCCACCCCGATTGTGCTGCTCGTGGAGCGCTCGCTGGTGGCGCTGGGGGGGTAGGGGTGTGGAGGTGTGGGGGTGTGGAGGTGTGGGGGTGATGAAGGGCGTGGTGCTCCCGGGGGTTGTCGCTTCTTTACCGAAAGTTTACAACCGGCTTAATATTTCTTGATGCAACTACCCTACAATTGACTCACTCAGCAAGTGGGCAGGGATTTTGCGTCAGATTCCAGGCGCGCGCGTGGTGGTTGCAAGGCGCCGCGGGACGTGGTATTGTGTCGCCACCGCAGCTTGCGCTGTTATGTGATCGTATCCGCACCAGATCCTCAGAGAGGAGGCTTCCACTATGGGCTATGCGGAGATGCACCGCCGTTCGATCGAGGACCCGCAGGGCTTCTGGGGCGAGCTTGCCGAAGAACTCCACTGGTACAAGAAGTGGGACAGCGTGCTCGACGACAGCAAGGCGCCGTTCTATCGCTGGTTTGTCGGTGGAGAGACGAACCTGTGCTACAACGCGGTTGACCGGCACGCCCTGGGCGCGCGTCGCGGCCAGGCAGCGCTGATCTGGGAGAGTCCCGAGGTTGGTCAGTCGCGCACCCTCACGTATTTCGAGCTGTACCGGGAGGTGAACAGGCTCGCCGCGGCGTTCCAGCGGCTCGGCGTACAAAAGGGCGACCGGGTGATCATCTACATGCCGATGGTGCCCGAAGCGGTCTTTGCCATGCTGGCCTGTGTGCGTCTCGGCGCGGTGCACTCCGTCGTGTTCGGCGGGTTTTCCATTGCCTCGCTGGCCTCGCGCATTGACGACGCTGAGCCGGTGCTGATCGTCACCGCCGACGCCGGGATGCGCAAGGGGCTGCCGGTGCACCTGAAAGAGATTGTGGACCGGGCGCTGGAAGCCGCCGAGAAGCCGAGCGTGCGCCACGTGCTGGTGCTGAACCGCGGTCTGGTCAACATCGAGCTGCAAGAAGGTCGCGATCTGGACTGGGCCGAGCAGATCAAGGAGTCGGGTTCGACCTACGTCGAGCCGGTGCGGGTGGCCTCTACCGATCCGTCGTACATTCTCTACACCTCCGGCACTACCGGCAAACCCAAGGGCGTTGTGCGCGACACCGGCGGCTACATGGTGGCCCTCCACGCCTCGATGAGCCAGATTTACAACTGCGGCGACGGTGACGTGTACTGGTCCACTTCCGACATCGGCTGGGTCGTGGGGCACAGCTACATTGTCTACGGCCCGCTGCTCAAAGGGGTGCCGACGGTCGTCTACGAGGGACGCCCCGACCACCCTGATCCGGGGGTCTGGTGGCGGGTGATCGAGAAGTACGGCGTGACCCATGTCTTTACGGCGCCGACGGCGCTGCGGGCGCTGCGGAAGTTCCCCGAGCACTGGATGCAGAGCGCCGATATTAGCTCGCTGAAGATCCTCTTTGCCGCTGGCGAGCCGCTTGACGCGCCTACCTATGAGTGGGCCAGGTCGGCGCTAAACGTGCCGGTGATTGACCACTACTGGCAGACCGAGAGTGGCTGGAGCATGCTCACCAACCCGGTCGGTGTAGAGTTGTTGCCGGTCAAGGCCGGCTCGCCGACCATGCCGGCCTTCGGCCACAAGCTCGAAGTGGTGGATGCCGATGGCAACGCCCTGCCGCGCGGCGAGAAGGGCTTTCTGGTGGATCACGGCCCGTTGCCTCCCGGGATGCTGATGACGCTCTGGAACGACGACGAGCGCTACATTCAGAGCTACTGGAGCCATTTTAAGGGCAAACTGCTCTACATGACCGGCGACTACGCCATTCAGGACGCCGATGGCTACTTCTGGATGCTGGGTCGCGCCGACGAGGTGCTCAATGTCTCCGGCCACCGCCTCGGCACCCGCGAGATCGAGGAGGTGATCTCCGGCCACCCGGCAGTGGCCGAAGCCGCGGTGATCGGCGTGCGCCACGAACTCAAGGGCGAAGGCGTGCTGGTCGTCGCCGTGCTCAAGCAGCATATCGCCCCTGCCGATCAGGACAGCGTCGCGCGCAGCATCACCACGCTGGTGCGTGAGAGCATTGGCCCCATCGCCACCCCCGACGCGATCCACTTCGTGAGCATGCTGCCCAAGACCCGCTCGGGCAAAATTATGCGCCGGGTGATCCGCGCCGTCTACCAGGGTGATAATATCGGCGATTTGAGCACGATTGAGGACGATGCCACCGTAGATATGGTGCGCGAGGCGATTGACGTGCTCAAGGGCGATCTGTAGTGTCAGTGGAACAAGGAGGTTATCCAATGGCCGAGATCCGCGACGTTGCGCTGCCGAACACCTCGGACGTGTATCGGCCCAGCGACGCTATCGTCGAGAACTCGAACGTGATGGCGTATGCGCGCTCCAGGGGCTTCAGCAGCTATGAGGAACTCTACCAGTGGACGCTCGACAACAATGAGCAATTCTGGGCGGATATGGCCTCGGAACTGGAGTGGTTCCAGCCCTGGGAGAAGGTGCTCGACGATAGTAACAAGCCCTTCTTCAAGTGGTTCGTTGGCGGCAAGACCAACATCGTCCACAACGCTATTGATCGCCACGCCGCGTCCTGGCGCAGGAACAAACTGGCCATGGTGTGGGAAGGCGAAGATGGCACCCAGCGCACCTTCTCCTACCACGCGCTGAATCGCGAGGTCAGCAAGATGGCGAATGTGCTGAAGAGCGTGGGCGTGAAGAAGGGCGACATCGTCACGATCTATCTGCCTCGCATTCCCGAACTGCCGATGATGATGCTGGCATGCGCCAAGATTGGCGCGGCGCACTCGGTAGTCTATGGTGGCTTCTCCGAGGCGGCTCTGGCCGACCGCCTGGCGGACGCGCAGAGCAAGGTGCTGGTCACTGCTGACGGCGGCTTTATGCGCGGCAAGATCGTCGAACTGAAGAAGATCGCCGATGAAGCTATGGCGCGCACCCCGTCGGTGCAAACCTGCCTGGTGGTCAAGCGCACGGGCCACAATGTGAACATGGAACTCGGCCGCGACCTCTGGCTCCACGAGTTGATGGGCTTGCCTATCGCGGCTGCCGATTGCCCGACCGAGGTAATGGACGCCGAAGATCCGCTGTTCATCCTCTATACCTCGGGAACCACCGGCAAGCCCAAGGGAGTGGTTCACACCCACGGCGGCTACATGGTGGGCATCTATGCCACCCTGAAGATGGTCTTCGACATCAAGGAGGAGGACCGCTACTGGTGCGCAGCCGACCCGGGCTGGATCACCGGCCACAGCTACATCGTGTATAGCCCGCTGATCATCGGCGCCACGTCGTTTATGTACGAGGGCGCGCCGAACTACCCCTTCCCCGACCGCTGGTGGTCGCTGGTCTCGAAGCACTCGATCAGCATCCTCTACACTGCTCCTACCGCAATTCGCGGCCTGATGCGCTTCGGCGAGGCCTGGCCCTCGCGCCACGACCTGAGCAGCCTGCGCCTGCTCGGCTCGGTGGGCGAGCCGATTAACCCCGAGGCCTGGAAGTGGTTCTACAGCGTCATCGGCAAAGATCGCTGCCCGATTATGGATACCTGGTGGCAAACGGAGACCGGGATGTTCATGATCACCCCCACTCCAGTGGTGCCGCTCAAGCCCGGCAGCGCTACCAGGCCCTTCCTCGGCATCGAGGCCGATGTGGTGCACGAAGACGGCACCCCCTGCGGTCCGAACGAAGATGGTCTGCTGGTGATCAAGCGCCCCTGGCCGGCAATGATGCGCACCATTCTGAATGACCCGCAGCGTTACGTAGATACCTACTGGTCACGCATTCCCGGTGTATACGCCGCTGGCGACAGCGCGCGGAAGGACGAGGATGGCTACATCTGGGTGATCGGGCGCCTGGACGATGTGATCAAGGTGTCGGGCTACCGCCTCGGTACAGCGGAGGTGGAGAGCGCTCTGGTAAGCCACCCGGCGGTGGCCGAGGCAGCGGCGATTGGCCTGCCCCACGAGGTCAAGGGCAACTCCATCCACGCCTTCGTGATCCTGCGGGCCGGCTTCGAGGGCAGCCCGAAGCTCGAAGAGGAACTCCGCGCCCACGTGGGCCACGAGCTTGGCCCCATCGCCCGGCCTGATGCCATCACCTTCGTCAGTGTCCTGCCCAAGACCCGCTCGGGCAAGATTATGCGCCGCGTGCTCAAGGCGCGCGCCCAGGGCCTGCCCGAGGGTGATATCTCCACGCTGGAAGAGTAATGCCGCTGACCCTCCGCCGGGAGGGTGAGGAAAGCCGCTTGCTCCCCGTTGGGACGAAGGTATCCTTCGCCCAACGGGGAGCGCCGGTTTTTTATACCAATTCTGCTTGATGGCATCGCACCGGCTCAGCTCCACAACGGCCTGTGTGGCGATGGAGCGCAGTGGAGATGCGCCGAACAATGCGGTGTCGCCAGCTCTATCTGGTCTTGTTCTAGAGCGCCGGTAGAATATTCCAGCCAGAGTGTGATACGATGCGGCATCGCTGCACGTGAACGTATGGAGGTGCCGTAAGGGCGAGCCAAACTGCGCGAGCGCGTGCCGGTGGAGCATAGCCTGGCCCATATCGGTCACTGGCAGGGCGACCGCGCCCGCTATCGGGGCGAGTGCAAGAACCTGTTCGATTTGCGGCGTACGGCGGTGATTCATAACCTTCACGTCATTGCCCGCGCGCCGGCCGTCGCCAACGCAGCGTGAGAATACTCTACCGGCGCTCTAGATGGCGCCGCGGGCGCCACCGTTCCGTAGGCGGGGTCAAATGGCTTTCCCGACTTGACCACCCCGTAGGCCAGCACCAACAGCTTCCGCATCACCGCCCCGATCACCGCTTTCGGCGCCAGGCCTGCGGCCGCCAACCGGTCGCCGAAGGCCTTCAACACGGGGTTACAGCGCCGTGCCACCACCGCCGGCATGGACAACGCCGTGCGCAAGTTGCTATTGCCCACCTTCGACAGCCGCGTCCGTCTGGGCAAAGCGCGCGATCAGCACCGCGTCGGCCGCGTCGGTCTTGTTGCGGCTCAGCCGGCTCTGGGCATAGGCCGCGATGCGGGCCGGGTTGACGACACTGACCCGGTAGCCGGCGTCGTGGAGGGCCTGGGCAACCTCGTCACCGTAGATGCCGGTGGCCTCCAGACAGGCTTGCACGATGGTGAGGTGGTGCTTGGCGAGCCAGGCCAGCAGCTCCCGATGGCCGGCTGGCGTGTTGGCGACGCTGGTCTGGCGCGGTTTGGCGGGTCCGAGCAGGGCAACGGCAAGGGTGTCCTTAGCGACATCGATCCCAAGATAGGCGTCCATAGGAATTTCCTCCGAGCAGCGACCGAGCGCAGCATCCTGGTGCATACGGGCTCTGCCCCACCGGGCGGCCACACGATACCGTCCGCTGGAGTGCGGTCAACCAGGAGTGGGGGCGAATCTCTCGCACGTGCTCGGGTGGCGACTGGGGCCAGGCGGCCTCACCACTCCTGGCTCGGCAGAACTGGATGACGGAAGCATACCGCATCTCCCGCCCTCCTGGTACCAAGATACCAGGGGCCAGCGGTGAGGACCACCCGGCGCATCCCAACGCCATACCGCCCGTCAGCGCCCATAGGTTCTGTCCGTCCCTAAAGAGCAGCACCCAGGGGGTGCGCCTTCCGCATGCGCCCACGTGTTCTTCCGCCCTTAAACCCTGGCAGGGGAGGCGGCAGGTGGGGTATGCGGGGTCTGGGGGTTGCGGCCTCAAAAACTCTACACCTGAGGGGGCACCTGCTCGGCGCCTGTGCCGTTGCGACCGGGCGGGTTCTGGCCCAGGAGGCGGTCACGACCAGAGCAAATGAGCGCGTCGCTGCAGGTGCTCGCCAGCCTGAAGCAGGCCGTCTGTAGCATTGCTGCCCGGGCGGGCCTGCGGAGTCTTGCCGCGCTCCAGCGCTCGGTGGCCGCCGCCCTGGACCATATCCTCTTTCGTTCTAACGTTGCAGGTGTCCTGCGAGGTATGCCTACATCCCTGTACAGGCGCGCCCGGACTGCGTATACTGTGGGGTAGAAACACGGTTGATTCCCGCGCGGAAGGGCGTGCCTGCGTTATGGAGAGTTCATCTACCCCGATCTCACCCCTGTCGAGTGGAGCGGCATCGGTCGAGGCCTTGCGCCAGGCGCTGGCCGCTGAGCGGCGCGCGCGCCAGGTGGCTGAGGTGCTCCACGCCTCGCACATCGCCCTTTCGCGCAGCCTGGACCCCCAGGTGGTCACCACCACCCTGCTGGCGCACATGGCCCAGCTCGTGCCCTACGACAGCGCCTGCGTGATGCTGCTCGAGGGTGACGAAATGCTGCGCGTGCGCGCCACCCGCGGCTACGAGGCGTTCACCGACCCGGCGCAGGTGGCAGCGTTGAGCATCAACCCGGCGGAGGATGCGTTCTTCCAGCAGTTGATCGCCCGGCGGCGCAGTTTCGTGGTGCTCGACACCTCGCGCACCGCAAGCTGGCGTCCACGGCCAGGGCTGGAGCATGTTCGCAACTGGTTTGCCGTGCCCCTCGTCGCCGGCGAAGAGGTCATCGGGTTCTTCTGCGCCGACAAGACGGTTCCGGCCTTCTTTACCCCTGAGCACGTCAATACGGCCGAATTGCTGGCCATTCCTGCCGCGATTGCCCTGCAGAACGCGCGGCTCTTCGCCCAGGTCCAGGCGGGCCAGGCGCGCTTGCAGGCCCTGTCGGAGCGCCTGGTAGCCGTGCAGGAGGCCGAACGGGCGCACCTGGCCCGCGAGTTGCACGACGAGATTGGCCAGATGCTAACCGGCCTGAGCCTGGCCCTGACCGTTGGCCCTCGCACCAGCCCCGAGACGCTGCGCGAACGGATGATCCAGGCGCAGCGCCAGGTGAACCAGTTGACAGCTCAGGTGCGCGCCCTCTCGTTGAACCTTCGCCCGGCTATGCTCGATGACCTGGGCCTGCTCCCCGCCCTGTTCTGGTTCACGCGGCGGTATACCGACCAGACAGGCATTCAGGTGCAGTTGCAGCACGCCGGTCTCGACCGGCCCATTCCGCGGGCGGTGGCAAGCACGGCCTACCGGGTGGTGCAGGAGGCCCTGACCAACGTGGCCCGTCACGCCGGGGTGGACCATGCGCGCGCCCAGGTCTGGGCCACCGACGATATGCTGGCCGTGCAGGTAGTAGACGAGGGTCGCGGGTTCGAGGCCAATGAGCTTCCCGCGAGCGACTCGCTGGGCCTGGCGGGGATGGCCGAGCGTGTGCGCCTGGCCGGCGGCACGCTGACGATCGAAACGGCGCCGAATGCCGGAACGCGCATTCTTGCCGAACTGCCGTTACCGACCTTGGAGGAAAGCGACCGATGCGACCACTGACGATCGTGCTGGCCGACGATCACCATGTCGTACGCAGCGGCCTGCGGGTGCTGCTCGAAAACGAGATGCCCTGTACGGTGGTTGGCGAGGCAGGCAATGGCCCCGAGGCGCTGGCTATGGTTGAGCGATTGCAGCCCGACCTGCTCATCGCCGACCTGATCATGCCGGGGCTGAGTGGCCTGGAAGTAGCGCGCCAGGCCCGTATCGTGTCACCGAATACCCGAATCGTGATTCTCTCGATGCACGCCGACGAGTCGTATGTGCGCGAGGCCCTGCGCGCTGGCGTGACGGCCTACGTGCTTAAAGAAACGCTCTCGACGGAGTTCCTGTACGCCATTCAGCAGGCGGCCCAGGGGCGCCGCTACCTCAGCCCGCCGCTCTCTGACCGGGCAATTGATGCCTACGCCAGTCAGACGGCGGAGACCAACCTGGATCTCTACGAAACCCTGACCGCGCGCGAGCGCGAGATCCTCTACCTGGCGGCGCAGGGCCTCACCAGCGCCGAAATTGCCGAGCACCTGATGATCGGGGTGCGAACGGTGGATACCCACCGGGCCAGTATGATGCGCAAACTTGGCCTGCATACCCCCCTGGATCTCATTCGCTACGCCGTGCGCCGCGGGATCGTCACGCTGGACGGGTGATTGCGCGCCCTGGTTACCGGGGCGCGTAGAGACGCCGCACCGCGGCGTCTCTACTGTGGACCCTCCCACCGGGAGGGGCGTGGGGAAACCTGGTTTCCCCATACCCCAACCGCTGTTGGGGGCGCCTGCCACCCCGCAGGAAACCCGGTTCGCCGTTAGGCAGAGACGCCGCACCGCGGCGTCTGCATAACGGGAGAGACGCCGCACCGCGGCGTCTCTACTGTGGACCCTCCCACCAGGAGGGGCGTGGGGAAACCTGGTTTCCCCATACCCCAACCGCTGTTGGGGGTGCCTGCCACCCCGCAGGAAACCCGGTTCGCCGTTAGTACAACTACAGAGCGCCGTTCAGTAAACCTACGGAGAGCTTTCCTGGAGGGTAAAGAGTACACTTGAGGCTGAAGCCGGAGGGTCGGCAATGGCGCCGACCCCCCGGCTGATTTTTATGCGGCTGCGCCGCACAGTGACAATATGACAATACCCTCGCCAAAATGACCGCCTACTCGCCCTTTAACAACCGAACGCCTGTGCGATGACGGCCGTACGAGACGTACGTCCCCGAGGGT
>FWPV01003450.1_pt1 | contig 35817 bp, 21 predicted proteins | sample 2228371 | NCBI WGS metagenome assembly FWPV01 (sample SAMEA103939776, study PRJEB20133) | metagenome | reverse complement strand
TGATATCACAGACGAATCTTCTGATCCAACTCCGGTTGAGGAGCCAAGCACAGAATGTACTACCTGTACAGAAACTGAGATTCCTCAGAATCCAGACCTTGGAATCGTAAAGACAGACAACGGAGCCGAGGTGGATGCAGCAGGCGATGTAATCACTTACACCCTGACGGCGACTAATACCGGTAACGTGACCTTGACCAACGTAATCATCACTGACCCATTGACAGGTCTTGATGAAAATGTAGGCACCTTGATTCCAGGTCAGTCTGTACAGCGTACGACCAGCTACACCGTGACTCAGGCAGATGTGGATGCAGGCTTTGTCATAAACACTGCTTTGACCACAGGTGAGAGCCCTGACGGAGAGGATCCATCAGATGAGGATGAAATAGAGACTCCTGTTCAGCGTAATCCAAGCTTGACAATCGTGAAGACTGACAACGGAGCTGAAGTGGATGCAGCAGGTGATGTGATCACTTACACCCTAACAGCAACTAACACCGGTAACGTGACCTTGACCAACGTGAGCATCACAGATCCATTGACAGGTCTTGATGAAAATGTAGGAACCTTGATTCCAGGTCAGTCTGTACAGCGTACGACGAGCTACACCGTGACTCAGGCAGATGTGGATGCAGGCTTTGTCTTAAACACTGCTTTGACCACAGGTGAGAGCCCTGACGGAGAGGATCCATCAGATGATGATGAAATTGAGACTCCTGTTCAGCGTAATCCAAGCTTGACAATCGTGAAGACAGACAATGGAGCCGAGGTAGATGCAGCAGGCGATGTGATCACTTACACCCTGACAGCAACTAACACCGGTAACGTGACCTTGACCAACGTAATCATCACTGACCCATTGACAGGTCTTGATGAAAATTTAGGCACCTTGATTCCAGGTCAGTCTGTACAGCGTACGACAAGCTACACTGTAACTCAGGCAGATGTGAATGCAGGCTTCGTATTGAACACGGCATTGACCACAGGTGAGAGTCCTGACGGAGAGAATCCATCCGATGAGGATGAAATCGAGACTCCAATTTCGAGAACCTCAGATATTCTGATCACCAAGGTGGCTGATGTCGAAGGAGTTCAGGATGAAGGTGAAGTGATCAACTACACCATCACAGTAACCAACACTGGAAATACCACACTTACCAACGTATCTGTGGAAGATCCAAAGACTGGTCTTTCTGAGGTGATTGAGGTACTTGAGCCAGGTCAGGCAGTTTCATTCGAGACGAGCTATACGGTAACAATCGATGATGTTGCTGCTCAGGAGGCAATCCTAAACGTGGCAACTGCTACCTATACTGACCCTGTCACAGAGCAAGAAAGAAGTGAAGAGGCGGAAGAGTTGGTTGAAATACTTTGTATCGACAGAACGCTGATTACTGGTACCATCTTCAACGATATGACCGGAGAGCCGCTGGCAGGTGTACCAGTTACCTTGATCCCTCAAGGCAGCACTCCAGGAACCACCAAGATCGTGGTGACAGGTGCAGATGGTAGATACTCCTTCAAGGACTTCCCTGCCGGCAGTTACTTGCTTCAAGTTCAAGATGCAAATCTGAATGCTGCAAGAGGACTGTACCCAGTTGAGAGCTCATTGTTCTTCACAGACATCGATGTGTGTATCTATCAGACCAAAGACTTCGGTTATGAAACCTACGATGGCCCAGTGCTCGGAGACTTTGTATGGTACGATCTCAACGGTGACGGTATCCAAAACGAATGGTTTGATGCCAACAATGACGGTCAAGTCACACAGAATCCTATCCAAGGTCAAGCAATTGACATCAGCGAATGGGAGTGGTTTGATCTCAACGGAGATGGCAGATACGATGGTCCTGAAAATGAGGGCGAATTGAACAAAGCCGGCTTCGGTAATGCTCAGAACGCTAACATTACAGTGACCGGTCCAAATGGATATGAGGATGAAGTAATCGTGGGTATCATTGGATACTGGAGAACTCGTCCAGAAACCGGACTAGGCGATTATACTGCTACTCTAACTATCGATGAATTCCTTGATGCTGAAGCACAGCGAATGAGAGGTACAGGGTTAATCAAAGTTCTTCCTGATGCAGGTGCAAGAATGATGGGAATCAATGATAGCAGAATTGAAGTAAGATGTGGAGTGACCACGGGCAATGAAATCATGCGCACAGTCACTAGTGATCAGCAAGTATTCCTCGACATGGATTTTGGAATCAGATGTCTGGATGCTGAGGTGGAAATCATCGCCAACGATGACGACTTCGGAGATCACTTCATCAGCTTCGGCGGTGTCATTGGAAATATTCTAGACAATGACCTTCTCGAGGGTCAGCGTCCAGATCCAGATGATGTTGACTTCGAATTCACAGAGCTTGACGGTATCATTGGTCTCTTGATCGACGAAAACGGTGAGCTTAGCTTGATCCCAGGTGTGAATGAAGTAAGAAGCTACACCCTTGGCTATACTTTAAGAGAAACGCTCTTCCCAGACAATAATGACGATGCATTGGTATTCTTCAGAATCCTCAATGATAATGTCGATCTGTCTGTGACCAAGACCAGCTTCGAAGCTGAGATTTACGAAGGTGACGAGTTCGAATATGAAATAGTAGTAAGCAATATCGGAGGCACTCCGGCTACCAATGTGACCATTGTGGATAATCTTCCTGCAAGCGTCACTTACCTCAGCTCTCGAGTTGAAAATGTAAGTAGCCAGCAAATCCAAGTAGGCGCACCTACTATAAGCGGTTCCACAATAACTTGGAATGTTCCATTCTTGCCAGCTGACGGAGTTATCACACTTCGAGTCAGAGTAAAAGCAGGCGATGCCGGATCAATCCAAAACGTGGTGGTGGTAGATTCTGAAGAAGAGGATACTAATGTGGACAACAATACCGATACAGATGTCAACCAAGTGCTTCCGTTCAGAATCCCGAACGTGATCACACCGAATAATGATGGTGACAATGACAACTTTGAGATCAAAGGACTCGGTAAGTTCGTTGCAAGTGAGATTGTAATCTTCAACAGATACGGAGACCACGTACTTGAGAAAGAAAACTATCAAAACGACTGGAATGCTCCGGGACAAGTAGCAGGTACTTACTTCTACGTCCTCAAGCTGACCGATAGAAATGGTAGAGTTCACGAGTTCAAAGGTTGGATCCAGGTAATCAAAGAATAATCTAGGTAATTATGAAAACGACTTTTAAAATCATTGGAATGACTCTCATGGTGGCCTTATTGGCCACCAGAGAGACTTTTGGCCAGCAACTTCCCCAGTTCAGCCAATACATATTCAATGGGTTACATGTAAATCCAGGTTACGCTGGATACAAAGGTGAGCCTTATCTTCAGTCAACTTACAGGTCCCAATGGATCAGATTCCCGGGTTCTCCAGAGACATTCACGGTCACAGCAGACCTGAGTGCCAATGAAGGTACCATGGGCTTTGGGATATCGTTGATGTCTGATAACCTTGGACCTGCACGGACTACCGGGGGCCTTTTGACCTATGCTTATCGAATCCAAACTGGCGCTAGAAGCCACTTGGGTCTCGGTGTCAGCGCTGGGGTCACCGAATACATGATCGATGGTACCGAACTCGACCCCAATGATCCAAATGATGTGTTACTTCCTCAAGGTCGGGTAAACCTCTTCACTCCTAACTTGAATTCTGGTTTGTTTTTTCACACTCCAAAGTTCTACGCAGGGTTCAGTGTTTACAATATGATCGGAAAAAAGGCACTTGAGAGAGAGGATATAGCTTTGGCTTATCACGACTTCCATTACTATTTGACTGCAGGTGCCTTGTTTACACTGTCTGACAATATCCAGTTCAAGCCAAGTTTCTTGATCAAGGAAGTGAAAGGTGCCCCGACCAATTATGACATCAATGGGATGTTTCTCTTCTTCGAGAGATTTTGGGTAGGGGGATCTTACCGATCCAATGTCAAAATTTGGAACGATAACCTTGAGTCCAATCTTTCCAATAGAAATGCTGTTGCAGCAGTGTTGGAAATCTTTGCTACCGAAAGACTTCGAATTGGGTACGCTTACGATCACAACCTTAACGTACTTCAAGATTACCGATCCAATTCTCACGAGTTTTCGATCGGATACTATATGATTCCACGAACTGCCCGAATGAAAAACCAAAGATGGTTCTGATTATGAAAAAGACATTCAAAATATTCAGCCTAGCAGCCCTTGTGTTTTTTGGCTCACTTGGTGGAGTTCAAGCTCAAAAGTCAAAGCTTCGATATGCTGATGAGCAAATGAAGCTCATGAATTACAAGCATGCTATTGATGTCTATCAAGAAGCATATCAGAAAAAGCCAAATCTCGAAACAGCTGTCCGCATTGCCAAAGCTTATGATCAGGTAAGAGATTATCCAAATGCCTATGAATGGTGGAAAACTGCCGTAGGATATGAGGAATCCGGACAAGAAGAATTAATTCAGCTTCTTCAAGCTGGTCATTTGACAGAAAATGTCAATGAGGCAAAGTCCTTAATACAGGCCAAAGGATTGGATCCTGGCACCATGGATTCTTGGGATGCCTTTTCCGGAAAAGCAGCGAGAAACCTAAAATTCTCCGCTATGGATGATTTGAATTCTTCTGAATCTGATTTCTATCTCTCTTCAGGACCAAATGAATCCCAATTTTTTGTGTCAGATAGAGGTGGTTCTTATCCTTCCAAAATGCCGGCTATCCGAATCGATGGTAGAAACAAATATTTCAGCGATGAAAAAAGTGATTATACCGATCGCGGATATTTCAATGTGTACACTAAAAATAAGGACGGACAAATTTCAGAAGTGATCTCTAATGTACCGGGAACAATGAGTTTTTCTGACCCAAGCTACGCTCCTCAGAAAAATCTCCTGTTTTACTCAGTGACCAGATCAATAAAAAAGGTTAAAAAACAAAATCTGATCACCGTTCAGCCTGAGATTTATTACAGTAAAGTAAGTCCTGACGGTAAACTTGAGGGATTTACGGCTTTTCCTTTCAATGATTCTTTAAAGCACGGAATGATGCATCCCTATGTGGATGAAGAAGCAAAAAGGCTTTATTTCTCATCCGACAGAGCTGGAGGTCAGGGAGGATATGACCTGTATTATTCCGAATTTGATGATGAAATGAACTTCAAGGAACCGGTCAATTTGGGCCCTGAAGTGAACACCTCCGGAAATGAGACCCATCCTTTCCGTAAGGATTCTAAATTTTACTTCTCTTCTGACGGACACAAGGGTATGGGTGGTTTGGATATTTTCCAAGCTAATTATGCTCCCGGCAGTATTACCAATGTGGCAAATATGGGTTCGCCAATCAACTCTCTGGCTGATGATTTTGCATATCGTGAAGACAAAGATAGAACCGTATATCTTTCTTCTAACAGGAAGGGAGGAATGGGACTCGATGACTTGTACATGGCAAAAGAAATGTATAAGCAGTTCTTGGCCCGAGTGTTGGATTGTAACGGCAACTTGATTACAGATTCGTATTTGGCCACTTTCCGAGATAAAACCCAGGGTATAATGGTGCCAACTGCCAGAAATGCTAAAGGAGAACTTACCTCACAACTAGAGCCTGAGAGTGACTTCGGAATCAGTATTTCCAAGCCAGGGTATTTTACCTTGACTGATGAAACTATCTCAACCAAAGGTTTTCAGGGAGATACAGTAAAGAGAGAGTATAAACTCGTTCCCATTCCTTATCAGCTGCCTGTTCATGTAGATATCGTTTACTATGATCTTGACAAGTTTGTGATCAGAAAAGACGCCATGCCAGCATTGGACAAGTTGGCGGAATTGATGCAGAAATATTCTTTCCTAGATCTTTTGGTTGCTTCACATACTGACTCTCGAGCATCTGATGAGTATAACATCACCCTTTCTAATAATAGAGCTAAGGCAGTGACCGAATACTTGGGCGCAAAAGGAATCAATCCGGATCGAGTTCGATTGGAATGGTTTGGTGAGAGCCAGCTTGTCAATGATTGCGGTAACGGCAAACCATGCTCTGAAGATAACCATCAATTAAACAGACGTTCTGAATTGGTTTTGGAAGCCTTTCCTGATCCTACCAAGCAGTATGATATTCCTCAAGAACTCAAGGATATGGATTTCTGCGAGCCTGAGGACATCTTCCTTAAAATCCAGGAGGAAATTAATGATATTCCAACCATTTATTTCGACTTTGACAAGTCCATGCTTCGTTCGGTACACAAGCAGGAGCTAGAGCGCACAGCAGTAATGTTGAAAAGAATGCCTAATCTCCAGTTGTTCATCGAAGGGCATACAGACCAAAGAGGAACTGATGAATATAATGTGAAGCTGTCGGAAAGACGAGCCAAGGTAGTTATGGAATATCTTAACAATCGCGGTGTAGAGACTAACAGAATGGAATACCAGTGGTTTGGAGAAACTCGTCCTGTTCATGATTGCAACTCGGTGACTTGTACTCCTGCTATGCATCAACTCAACAGAAGAACTGAACTTAGAGTTGGTAAAAACTCCTTCGGCTATACCGGTCGTCAGAAAAAAGTAGATACGATGTAATTTTTTAGATTGATGAGTTTTAAAAACAAAAGGCCTTCCGTGTGGATGGCTTTTTGTTTTTTTATCAAATCTGGTTGGTCTAAATCGTCTTGCTGCTATCCTGAATCAGTTCATTCAAAACAGTAAGTTCTTTCTCTGTTAAATCTCGCCATTTTCCAACAGGTAAATCCAAATGAATATTCATGATGCGAATTCGTTTAAGCTGCTTTACAGTATAGCCAAGATATTCGCACATCCGTCTGATTTGGCGGTTTAGCCCCTGAGTCAGGATGATTCGAAACTTGAATCGGTTGATACGCTCCACTTTGCAAGGGTCTGTCAGGGTCCCCAAAATTGGAATTCCTGCTCCCATTTTTCTCACAAAGTTTTCATCAATCGGTCGGTCCACGGTTACGATATATTCTTTTTCGTGATTGTTTTTTGACCTCAATATCTTGTTTACGATATCTCCTTCACTAGTCAGGAGAATCAGTCCCTCGCTATCCTTGTCTAATCTTCCTATCGGAAAAATCCGCTCCTTATGGCCAATGTAATCGATGATGTTATTTTTCTCCCCTTTGGTGTCAGTGGTGGATACGATCCCAACAGGCTTGTTGAAAGCGATATAGACATGGTCGTTTTTGGGCTTTCCGACCGGTTTCCCATCCACGCGTACCTCATCGTTTGGGTGTACTTTGGTTCCAAGTTCGGGTAGCTTTCCGTTTATGGTGATTCGTTTTTGCTCCAATAGTTGGTCTGCCGCTCTTCGAGAGCAATACCCTACCTCACTTAGATATTTATTGATCCGAATCGAATTATCCTGTTCCATACAAATGATAAAGGTGGAAAACATCGATTAGATTCGATCTATTCCACCTTTTTAAAATTTCGTATTTCTTTTTTATGCATATACGGAACTTTGCCAGTAGCTTACTTCGGAGGTCAAATGCCTAAGTAAATGTCAATTTTTCGACTTCTTCGGTCTTCCGTCATCGGTCTTCCAGCCCAAAATCAGAATCATATTCGTCTACTGGCAGAATAGCCTATAATCACATTCTTTTTTTTTATTCCATGGCACTTTTGGAAGGAGTTAAGACTTTTTCAGCGAGAAGCTCCTTATTTCCAGTTAAGTTGATTTGTGCCAATAGTGCCAATGCTTCATTTCGTTTGGCTTCAAAGGCCATTCGGTTTGCCGCCGAAATGGGTTCGGATGGTGGGATTTTCTCTTTAAGCCAATCTTCTTGATTTCCATTTTTCCAAAATCTGAAACACAGATGAGGACCTGTTGCTAAACCTGTACTACCCACATAACCGATGACCTGTCCCTGTTTTACCCGTGTTCCTGCCTTGATGCCTTTGCCGATTTTGGACATATGTAGGTATTGAGTGGTATAGGTGCCGTTGTGTTTGATTTTGACATAATTGCCATTGGCAGAAGTATATCGGGCTTCCACTACGGTACCATCTCCCACTGATCGAATCTCTGTCCCTGTTGGTGCAGCATAATCAGTGCCTAGGTGTGGTTTGTACCGCTTTTGGACCGGATGAAATCGTCTCAAATTGTATCGAGAACTGATTCGTGAGTATTTCAATGGGTCCCTGAGAAATGCCTTTTTGAAGCTGTTTCCGTTTTGATCAAAAAATGAAACCTGGCCATTTTGCTCAAAAGGAATGGCATGAATCTCTTCTCCCTTGTGCTGAAAATAGGCCAACTGAATGCCGGAATGACCCACTACTTGGTCCTCAATCACTTTTTCTTCAAATACGACTTTGTAGAGATCTCCTTTTTGTAATCCCTGAAAATCTACCGACCATCCATACAAGTCAGCAAATTCATCGATCAAATCAGGGGTGATTCCCTGTTCGACCATGGCATTGTAAAGCGAAGATTGGATTTCCCCTCCGACTTCCCGTTTCCGAAATGTGGCAGGCTTTTCGGCCTTATACACTTCAATTGAATCAAGATTGAATACGACAAACTCTGCTGGATTAGGCTCATAAATAAAAAATTGGGCCTTTTCAGAATTGGATGGAGTCAGAACTGTAAATTTTTTATTAGCTGCTATGCCGCGGACGTCAAAAACTTCCTTAGACTTTTTTGCGATTTCGTCGATGATCTGATAGGGGACATTGAAAGGGGAAAGAATGGTGGCTAAAGTTTGATTTTTGTTCACCTTACCTTCTACGATATTTAGTCCTGTGACATCAATGCCGTACAAGAATACTTTGGCAGGAAGTGCCAATTCAACGGTATCCCGATTTTCTTCGAAAATTGGCTGAGGCTCAAAAATACCGAGTGAATTTTGGGTGATTTGGAAAAAGGCTGCTGCTCCCAAACTAGCAATTAGAGCTGCATAACCGATCCATTTCTTCTTCATTAATCGCTAAAATTTTTGGGTGTTGGGGAATTAATCTTCAAACAAGCAAAATTGATGGGCTTTTCCAAGAAGATTTGTTTTTCGATGCTGCCCAACTACCAATTTTCATGCCTTTGTTAATGAACGGCTTTTACTTTTTTTGATTGTGTTGATTTAGAACTTTTTAATTTTTTGAAGTAAAAACCAAAAGTTTTGTACCCAAAATGCCTTTTCGATGTGAATCTTCAAATGATAGGTGGACAACTCTGAAGCAAATATTTATCTTTGACCTCCCTAAAAATCAGGTAACCCGTAATTGAAATGCTAAGAACTCATACCTGTGGCGAACTCCGCCTCGATCATGTAAATCAAAATGTAACCTTGGCTGGCTGGGTACAGCGTGTCCGAAACAAAGGAGGACTGATCTGGGTCGATCTCCGCGATCGATATGGAGTAACTCAGCTGATTTTTGAAGAAGGCAGTACCGAAAAGGAACTTTTGGACAAGGCGGCTCAACTCGGCCGGGAGTTTGTCGTGCAGGCTTCGGGTACCGTCATTGAGCGAACTTCCAAAAATGATAAAATCCCAACCGGAGCTATTGAAATCAAGGCTACAACCCTCGAGGTGCTCAATCCCGCCAAAGTACCTCCCTTTATCATCGAGGATGAGACTGACGGTGGTGATGAGCTCAGGATGAAGTACCGATACCTGGACCTGCGCCGAAATGTGGTGCGGGAAAAGCTTCAGCTTCGTCACCGAATGATGCAGGAGACCCGGCGCTACATGGATGGACAGGATTTCATCGAAGTAGAGACACCCGTTTTGATCAAATCCACTCCAGAAGGAGCTCGCGACTTTGTGGTTCCGAGCCGTGTCAACCCTGGTGAATTTTATGCTTTGCCTCAGTCTCCACAGACTTTCAAGCAGTTGCTGATGGTGAGTGGTTTTGACCGCTATTTTCAGATTGTTAAGTGTTTTAGAGATGAAGATTTGCGTGCGGATCGTCAGCCTGAATTCACTCAGATCGACTGCGAAATGGCTTTTGTGACACAGTCAGATATCCTCAATACGTTTGAAGGATTGGTAAAGCACCTTTTTTCCGCTGTGAAAGGAATCGACCTGGGCCATGTTGATCACATGACCTTTGCCGACGCCATGAGATACTATGGTAATGACAAGCCAGACTTGAGATTTGACATGAAGTTTGTGGAGCTCAATGAAGTGACACAAGGAAAAGGATTCAGTATTTTTGATCAAGCCGAGCTCGTAGTGGGGATCTGTGCCAAAGGCGCAGCCGAATATACCCGCAAGCAGATTGACGAACTCACCGACTGGGTGAAGCGTCCTCAGATCGGTGCCAAGGGAATGGTTTATATCCGTTACAATTCAGACGGAAGCCTCAAATCAAGTGTGGATAAGTTTTACACTACTGAGGATTTGAAAGCAATTGCGGATCAGTTTGCCGCTCAGCCTGGGGATTTGATGCTGATCCTCAGTGGAGATGCAAAGTCCGTAAGAAAACAACTTTCTGAGCTTCGACTGAAAATGGGTGAAGATCTTGGACTCCGTGATCGCAATACCTTCAAGCCGCTTTGGGTAGTAGATTTTCCATTGCTCGAGTGGGATGAGGAAACTCGTCGATACCATGCGATGCACCATCCATTCACCTCTCCTAAGCGTGAAGATATAGCCTTGCTCGATACTGATCCGGGAGCTGTACGGGCCAATGCCTACGATCTAGTTATCAATGGAGTGGAAGTCGGCGGAGGCTCGATTCGTATCCATGACCGGGCTACCCAGCAGCTGATGTTTAAGCATTTGGGATTCTCGGATGAAGAGGCCCAAAAGCAATTCGGGTTTTTGATGGAGGCATTTGAATACGGAGCTCCACCTCATGGCGGAATCGCATTTGGATTCGACCGACTATGTGCCATTTTTGGAGGTTCGGATTCCATAAGGGATTACATCGCTTTCCCTAAAAACAACTCCGGTCGGGATGTCATGATCGACTCACCAAGTACGATAGCCGACGAACAGCTCGAGGAATTATCTATCCGAGTGGCATTAAAAAATAAATGAATAAAAGGGCTTCGGCCCTTTTTTCATTTTTAGAGTAGCGATTTTTTAAAAGTAAGACACAAGACACAAGACACAAGACACAAGACACAAGACACAACTATTTTTAATGGCAGCTAGTGTCTCGACTTCCAAACTTCCAAACTTCCTAACCTCCCAACCCCCTAACTTCCTAGCTCCCTAACCACCTTTCTTCCCCTGGACCAAGTAAGAGCGAATTCCCATCACAATCAGAAGCTGCGCGGTAGCATAGGCGCCCATAATCAAAACACCCGATTCTGGAAAGCTCTGATAAAAACGGCTGATGGCAATGATTCCATCTGATAAAAAAAACAATATTGCTCCGATGAAAACCTGCCAAAAAGATGCTGGATTTGATTTTTGAAATCGATCCCTAGCAGTAGCCACCATTCCTACAATGACCAAGATATAGGCGATCACCGGAATCTTGAAGCTACCGAGATTGGGATTGATCAGGTAAAAAGTAATTGAGGCGGCGAGGTAGATTGGAAGATTATAGAAAAAACCTCGGATAAAATTAACCTTCCCAATACGGACAGGTGCATTCTGAGCCAATCTGAAAGCTATAATATAGCAGACATGAGCCATCAAAAAGAAGCCAAGACCAAACACGAATAACTTATCCCACATCAAAAGAATATCTCCAATCCATGAAAAAATCAAGGCAGCTAGCATTGATTTGGTCAAAAGTGTGGAAGTAATCGAGCGGGTGACCTGATAAAAGTAGATGATCAAACCCAAAATAATCAGAGGTTTAGAGAAAAACCGGTATTCTCCGTCCCCCGAGATCAAAAAAGTGAGGTCGGCAATCGTAGCTGCCAAAAACACATAAAGCCAGATGATATTCTTGTCTTTCAAAGGAAGATTATTTGGGTGATGGTAAAAATGTCAATTTAAAGCTTGGTCAGACCAAACATTAGACAAACTAGATTTGGGTAAGGGTGATTTTCACAATTTTGAAAATCAGTCTTAAAATTGAGAGATTTTCCGAATTTTCCCAAAGTTTTTTGTTCAGCTGGGCTTACAAACAGAATTCTTTCCCTGTTTTTTTGTAAAAATGTTTCATTCAGGGTGTTAAGCTTTCGTTAAAATATGTGAAATTTACAGCGCAAAACTTAACGTTAACTACCCCAACTAACAGGGAGTCATCCTTACTTTTGCAGGGATTTTAAATCAAAACCAACTTTACCAAAACAAAAAATTATGAGGCAAAATTTACGATTCATTATCGGTTGCTTTGTGGTTCTTTTCTTAGGAATCGGATTCGCACAAGCACAGGTAACGACCAGCTCCATGCAGGGGGTAGTGGTTGACAGTAAGGGCGAAACCTTGCCCGGAGCGAACGTAGTGGCTGTGCATGAGCCCTCAGGTACCCGATACGGGGCGGTAACTAACTTAGAAGGCCGATTTAATCTTCCAAACCTTAGAATTGGGGGTCCTTACACAGTTCAGGTTAGTTTTATTGGATACTCCACTCAGACCTATTCTGGCATTATTTTGAGATTGGGTGAGCCTTATGGTCTTAATATCACGCTTAATGATGATAGCACTGAACTAAGCGAAGTAATCATCACAGGTTCAAAATCCTCAGAGTTTGATTCAAATAGAACCGGAACAGGTACAAACGTTACTGCAACTCAAATCAATAACTTGCCGCAGTTCAACAGAAGTGTAACTGAATTTACGCGATTGACACCTCAGGCAAACGGAAACTCTTTTGCAGGTAGAGATGCCCGTTTCAACAACCTACAAGTTGACGGTGCAAACTTCAATAATGGTTTTGGTCTGAGTTCCAACCCTCTTCCTGGTGGAAATGCCCAGCCAATCTCTCTCGATGCGATTGAAGAGATCACGGTTAACATTGCTCCATTTGATGTAACTCAGTCTGGCTTTACAGGTGCAGGTATCAACGCCGTTACTCGGTCAGGTACCAATACTTTCAAAGGATCTGTTTACGGATTCATGAAAAATCAGGATCTTCAGGGTAGAAGAATCGGGGACAACGAACTCGAGCCAGTAGATGCGGGGACTAGAAACTTTGGTTTTAGACTCGGTGGTCCGATCATCAAAAACAAATTGTTTTTCTTTGTAAACGCTGAAAAAGAGGTAGAAACTGGCGCTAACGCAAGTGGTACAAACCTTTGGAGATCTTCTGCCAATGGAATCGCGGATGCTGAAAACAACATCACTCGAGTTAGAACTAGCGACCTCGAAGCAGTAGGTGCTCACCTTAGAAATGTTTGGGGATACGAACCAGGCAGATACGAAGGATATGCTAACGAGGCTGAACAGTCTAACACTAAGTTTTTGGCAAGAATTGACTGGAATATCTCTGAAAAGCACAAATTGGCTGTGAGATATAACCAAGTTGTAGGTATTTCGAATCAATTGGCAAACGGAACTTCAGGTGCATTTCCTAGAACCCCAGGTAGTGCCGCCCGTGTTTCTCAAAACTCCATGACCTTCGAAAATGGTAATTATGGCTTTGAAAACTCTGTAAAATCCTTAACTGCAGAATTGACTTCCTATTTTTCTCCTAAGGTTTCCAACCAGTTTTTGGCCACTTATTCCAAAATCCAGGATCGTAGAACTACTCCATCTGATCAGATTTTCCCATTTGTGGACATTTGGGATGGTAGCTCTAGCACAGTTGAAAGAGGTAATACCACAAGTAACTATATTTCATTCGGTACAGAATTGTTCTCTTACAATAATGACGTGATCAATGACAACTACTCTTTCATCAATAACTTGACCTATATCGAAGGGAAGCACACGTTCACTGCAGGTGCAGCTTTCGAAATACAGAAGTTTGGTAACTCATTCGTGAGAAATGGTACTTCTTACTACAGATATGCAAGTGTTGAGGATTTCTTGACCACAGGTACTCCAAATGAGGTAGCTCCTATTCAGTTTGCATTGACTTATCCTTATGAAGGTCAAGAAACCTATGCACGAGTTAATTTTGGCTTGGCTTCACTTTATGTTCAGGACAGATATCAGGCTTCTGACCGTTTGGCTTTGACAGTGGGTGTTCGTGCAGAATTACCGGTATATCTCAATGACTTGACTCCAAACCCATCTATCAATGAATTGACTTTCTTGGACGTGAATGGTAATCCTAAGAACTATGATTCAGGTTCTTGGCCTACTTCCAGATTGTTGGTTTCTCCAAGAGTCGGATTCAACTATGATGTAAAAGGTGACCGTAGCCTAGTCCTACGCGGTGGTACAGGTGCATTCTCCGGACGAGTTCCATTCGTATGGTTGACTAATATGCCAACTGGTGCCGGTGTACTTCAGAATACCGTTGAGCCAGGTAGCTATGAGCAAGTAGCAGGATGGATCGGAAATATTACCTTCCAGCCTCAGGACATCTATTATTGGGTGAAAAATCCTCCAGTAGGTGGAGAAAACGTATTCATCTCTAACCCAAGAGCTGGAGCTCCAGGTTCTTTCGCCTTGGTAGATAGAGATTTCAGAATGCCAATGGTATGGAGATCTTCTTTGGGTGCTGATTATAAGATTCCAAACACTCCGTTCTTGTTGAATGCAGACATCCTTTACACTAGAGACATCAATGCAGTATTCCAGTACGGAGCTAACAGAGCGGTATCTCCAAATCAAATGAATGCCGGTGGTGACAACAGAGAGGTCGTTCTCCCTGGTCAGTCTGTAGCTTATAACCCAGCTCTGGGTGCAAACAACTCTCAGGTCCTTACGAACACCTCTTTGAAAGGTCATGCCTTCAGCGCTACTCTGGGACTTACAGTGCCAAACTACAAAGGACTCAGCGGTTCCTTGTACTACACCTACTCTGCTGCGAAAGAAGTATCTGCTAACGCTGGTTCATCTGCGAGCTCTGCATGGGGTGGTAGCCCAAATATCAACAGCCCGAACGATCAGCGTCTTTGGATCTCTAACTTCGCTCTTCCTCACAGAGTAATGGCTAACGTTAGCTACAGATTAGAGTACGGCAAGCTAGCCACTACCTTTGGTGTGTACTATGATGGATCGCACCAAGGACGATTCTCTTATGTATATTCTAATGACTGGAATGGTGACGGGATCAATGCGGACTTGTTGTTCTTGCCCGAAAATTCCTCCAGCCTCAATTTCGTAGATATCGTTCAAAGTGGAGATGTGGTATTCACTGCAGCTCAGCAGCGTGAAGCATTCGATGCGTTTGTTAACGCAAACGGATTGGATGAATACAGAGGTCAGTACCTGCCAAGAAATGCCTTCTTGAGACCTTGGTTAAACAGATTTGATGTGCGTGTTCTTCAGGACTTGGCTACTGAGATCGGTGCTAACAAAAACACACTTCAGCTTTCTCTGGATATCGTGAACTTCGGGAATATGCTCAACAGCGAATGGGGAATCCAGCAAAACCTTAACGGTGCTCAAACCCTATTGACTCGAGCAGGTGCAGTTAGTGCTAATCCAAATGTAAACATGTTCAGAGTATCTGGTCAGTTGCCAACGACTCCATTCCAAAACGCCTCAGGTTTTGGAACTACTTGGAGCATGCAGATTGGTTTGAGATATATCTTCAATTAATCAAATTATCCTAAGCTTTTAAAAGGCCGTTTCTCAAATGAAACGGCCTTTTTTATGTCCAAAAATCAAGTTGGCATTCCCTTTTAAGTCTTCATTTTCGGTAACCTAAAAAAATTGTTGGATCAATAGACTCAACATGAGACATTAGCATCCCTTTATTTATCCATTGATAGCAGACATTTACCTTCAGTACGGTTTCTGAATTTTCTACTGATTTGACCCTTAATTTTGTTATTGGGCAACTTTTACCTCTGACCTCTGGTTTCTCATTGCATGTTGTATTACAAGGAATTCTTACACAGTGAAAGCAGCGAGTGGATCGTATTTATCCATGGCGCAGGGGGAAGTTCTGCCGTGTGGCATAAGCAGTTGAGGGATTTCAGACAAGAGTATAACCTGCTGCTGATTGACCTAAGGGGCCACGGGAAATCCGCTGACCTCGCCCAAAAAATCTGGAAACAGGAATATACCTTTGAGGCAGTCACTGCTGATATCATTGAGGTGCTGGATCATCTGCAACTCCCTCCGGCCCACTTTATGGGAGTTTCTCTGGGAACTATCCTGGCAAGACAACTCGCCGAGATGCAGCCTCATCGGGTCAAGTCTTTGGTCATGGCTGGGGCAGTTACCCGCCTTACTTTTCAGAGCAGAGTTTTGGTACTTTTGGGCAATCTGTTCAAAAAGTACATTCCCTACATGTGGCTTTACCGGCTATTTGCTTTCATCATCATGCCCAGAAAGCAGCATGCCGAGTCTCGAAATCTTTTCATCCAGGAAGCCCAGAAACTCTGTCAGAAAGAATTTATCCGCTGGTTTAAACTGACCCGGGATATCAACCCTCTTCTGAAATATTTCAAAGAAAAAGACCTGGGCATCCCGACCCTCTATGTGATGGGTGATCAGGATGTGATGTTCCTGGAGCCTGTCCGTAATCTAGTGAAGCTTCATAAAAGCGCCATTCTGCAGATTTTGGAAAGGTGCGGACATGTAGTCAATGTCGAGCAACCGGAAAAATTCAATCAGATCTCTCTAGCCTTTATAAAGAACCAAACTAATCCGACTTTCACGATTCGATGAAAAAACAAACCAAAGTCATCCTGATCATTGGGATTTTAGCCGTCGTGGCTGTGGCCTATTTTTACCCCAGATCATCCGAAATTTCCGGTCCAGGTGGAAACTCTCCCGCTGCCAGTCAAGGAGGTCCAGGTCAGGCCCTTCCTGTGAATGTGATCACCCTTAAGAAAGAAACGCTCAACAACCAGCTTTCGGTCACAGGTACCATTTTGCCCAATGAATCAGTAAGCTTGCGCTCTGAAATCTCCGGCCTAGTCACCAAAATCAACTTCAAGGAAGGGCAATATGTCACCAAAGGTACACCATTAGTTTACCTCAATGATGAAGAACTCCAAGCCCAATATCAGCGACTTCAGTACACCCAGAAGCTATTTGAAACTCAGGAAAATAGACAAAAGCAATTGCTCGAGCGTGAGGCAATCTCTCAAGAAGAATATGATATCGCGCTCAATCAGTTTAATACTGCGCTTTCTGACATCAAACTGGTCGAGGCTCAACTGGCCAAAACAGTCATCAGAGCACCATTTAATGGTGTTTTGGGTTTGAGGCTCATTTCCGAAGGAAGTGTGATCGGCACACAGGATGTGATCACCAGCGTAGTCAATATCGACCCTATCAAAATCGAGTTTTCAATCCCTGAGCGTTATTCCACTCAGGTTTCCGTCGGCTCTCCTATTTATTTTTCTAATGAGTCCACCACACAGGAAGTGCAAGGTACAGTCTATGCTTTTGAGCCTCAGATTGATTTGGCCACCCGAACCCTTAAGCTAAGAGCTCAAAGCCCAAATAAGGAGGGCAAGTTCCTTCCGGGGATGTTTGTCAAAATCCGATTTATCCTGGGTGTCCAGGAAAATGCCTTGATGGTGCCTGCCGAATCAGTCATTCCTGAACTTTCAAGCTATAAAGTATTCGTAGTAGGCAAAGATGGCAAGGCCGAGCAGCGGATTGTGGAAATTGGTACCCGAACAGACACGCATGTGCAAATACTTTCGGGGCTAAACGAGGGAGAGCAAGTGCTCACCTCCGGTTTGATGCAAGTACGGCCAGGTATGCCGATCCAACCCACTACCACCAACTAAACTATGGCAAGTCTTTCCAGAGTAAGTATTGATCGCCCGGTATTGGCGATTGTGATGTCCCTGGTGATCATTCTCTTCGGGGCTATCGGGATTTCTTTTTTGGGTATCCGGGAATATCCCTCAGTAGATCCACCGGTGATCAATGTGAGCACCACCTATGTCGGTGCCAATGCTGACGTCATCGAAGCGCAGATAACTGAACCTCTCGAAGAGCAGATCAACGGGATACAAGGGATCAAATCCCTCACTTCCGTTTCAGCAGATGGTCGAAGCAACATCACCGTGGAGTTTGAGGTTGGTGCTGATTTGGAAGCCGCGGCCAATGACGTGAGGGACAAAGTCTCAGGTGCACAGCGAAACCTGCCTCCTGATGCCGAGCCTCCTGTCGTCTCCAAAGCGGATGCCGACTCTCAACCGATCGTGGGGGTGAATGTCAAGTCGAACACCAGAAGCCTTTTGGACCTCTCTGATTTGGCAGACAAAGTTTTCAAAGAACGGCTTCAGACTATCCCAGGAGTGAGTAGGGTTCAGATTTGGGGAGAAAAAGAATATGCCATCCGACTACGAATGGATCCGCTCAAAATGGCTTCCTATGGAATCACACCTCTCGATGTACTTCAAAAAGTGCAAAGTGAAAACCTAGAGCTTCCATCAGGAAGAATTGAAGGGCAAAATATTGAGCTATCCGTCAGAACCAAAAGCCGTCTCAGCTCTCCTCAGGAATTCAATGACCTGATTATCAAAGAGGATCAAAACAATATCGTCAGATTCCAAGATATCGGCCGGGCCGAACTTTCTGCACTCAATGAGCGCACGGTCCTAAAGCGAGACGGAGTACCGATGGTAGCCGTAGTTTTGGTACCACTTCCCGGTTCAAACAATATTGAGATTACAGATGAGTTTTACCGCAGATTGGAGCAGATCAAAAAGGATTTGCCGAGCGATGTTGGGGTAGAAATCGGCTTCGACTCTACAGAATATATCCGAAAGTCAATTGCCGAAGTTCAGGAGACCATCATTACCGCATTTGTCCTCGTAGTGGCCATTATTTTCTTGTTCCTCAGAGATTGGAGAACTACTTTTATTCCCGTATTGACCATTCCGATTTCCTTGATCGGGGTGTTTTTTGTCATGTACCTCCTCAACTTCTCGATCAACGTACTTACTCTTCTGGGGATCGTACTTTCGATCGGACTGGTCGTGGATGATGCGATCGTGGTTTTGGAAAATATTTACGCCCGAATCGAGAAAGGTCAAAAACCTCTCGAAGCCGCCAAAGACGGTGCTGAGGAGATTTTCTTTGCAGTTATCGCCACCACGGTTGCCTTGGCGGCGGTTTTCCTTCCTGTGATTTTCTTGACCGGTACTACTGGACGACTATTCCGTGAGTTTGGTATCGTTGTGGCGGGTTCGGTGATCATCTCTTCATTTGTGGCATTGACCATGACGCCGATGCTGAGCGCCAGAATGCTCAAGCGCAGAGAAAAACAAACTGCATTTTACAATTTTACAGAGCCGTTTTACGTGTGGCTTAATGACCGCTATGACGCAGCTTTGAGTGGGTTTATGAAAGTGAAATGGCTGGCTTTTCCTGCTATAGCTGCCATGGGATTCGGTATCTATTTACTTTTCAATAATCTCCAAACTGAGCTCGTACCCACTGAAGATCGGGGAGAACTCCGTATTAACATGAGTGGTCCGGAAGGGGCGACTTTCAACTACATGGATCGGATCATCGACAAGCTGGTCGGTGAAATGATGACTGACTTGCCGACTACAGAGCGTACAGGTATTATTTCGGTGACTTCTCCGGGATTCGGTACTGCCAATACCAATTCGGGCTTTATTCGGCTTTTCCTTACCGATGCCCAAGACCGAACCCGATCTCAACAGGATATTTTCAATCAAATCAATGGTAAATTAAGGCAGGAGACTACTGTCCGGGCCTTTGCACAGCAGCCTGTGTCCATCGGTGACCGAAGAGGTGGCTTACCGGTGCAATATGTGATTCAAGCGCCTACTTTAGAAAAACTGAAGGAAGTGATTCCTCCCTTTATGGAAAAAGTCGGGCAAAGTTCAGCTTTCATATTCTCTGATATCAACTTGAAATTCACCAAGCCAGAGCTTGAAATCGAGATTGATAGGGAGAAAGCCAGAAACCTCGGTGTTTCCGTTCAGGAGATTGCAAGAACGCTTCAGTTATCCTACTCAGGTCAGCGTTTTGCCTACTTTATTATGAATGGTAAGCAATATCAAGTAGTCGGAGAGATGCAGCTTCAGGATAGGAATGAGCCCATCAATCTGAGAATGCTGTATGTGAGAGGTGATAATGGACAATTGATCCAATTGGACAACTTAGTCAAAGTGAAAGAAAACAGTACTCCGCCACAGCTGTATCGATTTAATCGCTTTGTGAGTGCTACCGTTTCCGCCAACCTGGCTGAGAAATATACCATCGGTGATGGATTGGATGAGATGGACAGAATTGCATCTGAAGTGTTGGATGATTCCTATTCCACGGATGTATCAGGCCCTTCTAAGGAATTCCGAGAAAGCTCCAATAGCTTGATCTTCGCATTCCTTTTCGCCTTGGTGTTGATTTACTTGGTTTTAGCAGCACAGTTTGAAAGTTTCACTGATCCGCTTACCATTATGTTTACAGTACCATTAGCCTTATTTGGGGCACTATTTACCCTTTGGCTATTTGGCTTTACGCTGAATATCTTCAGTCAGATTGGGATTATCATGCTGATCGGCTTGGTAACCAAAAACGGTATCCTCATCGTAGAATTTGCCAATCAGCGAAAGGCACAGGGAATGGATCCTGAAGAGGCGATTTTCGGAGCTGCCGTAGCCCGATTTAGGCCGATTCTCATGACCAGTTTATCCACCATATTGGGCATTCTGCCGATTGCGTTGGCATTGGGTGCAGGTGCAGAGAGTCGTGTCCCTATGGGTGCCGCGGTGATCGGCGGCCTTGCCTTTGCGACTATCCTAACGCTATTTATTATCCCAGCCATTTATACTTTCCTCACCTCCAAACAAGGAAGATTAGCTAGAATTTGATGAACAGATTAATTATATCGGCCTTAAGTATTTTCTTGATTTTGCCGCTTGGGCTACAAGCCCAGGAAGCTTTGGATTTGGAAAAAGCCATCCAATTGGGTTTGGAAAATAACCTGCAGATCAAAATTGCAGTGGACAATGCCGAAGTCCGGGATTTGGAAAAGCGAACTGCCAATGGACTTCTTCTCCCTACGATCAACAGTACTTATCTCAGGTCTTTCAGTACGGAAGATGTAACTCAGAAATTTGTCAATGACCCTGCCCCTCGTGAGATCGATAATGCGAAATCCAGGAATGAAAATTTCAATATTGCCGGAGTTTATGGTTTCAGACCGGATGCAGTAGTCACTATCCAAAGACTAGGTCAGCTTGCCGAAATCGGTCAGTTAGAGTCCAAAGTCGTCGTGGAAAATACCATCGCGGGTATTTCTACGGCCTATTATCGCCTGATTTTGGAGCAGCAGCGCTATCAGGTTTTGAAAGAAACCCTGAGACTGAGCAAAAACAGGTTGGATATTGCCCAAGCTCAATATGAATTGGGAGGGGCTGGTAAGCGGGATTATCTTACTGCTCAGGTAGATTATAATGCCGATTCAAGTTTGCTCTTGACCCAACAACAAATCATCCAAAATGCTCAGGTCAATCTCAACGAACTCCTTGCAGTCGATCCGGAAATGGATTTCCTGATTCAGGATACGATCAGTATTTCCGGGATTTTGTCTTTGGAGGAACTGGAGGAAAATGCATTTATGGAAAACAAGCAACTTCTGGTTAATCAGCGTCAGAAAAATGTGGCTTTTCTTCAAATCCGTGAACTTCAAGCCCAGCGACTACCGGTCTTGAATTTTAACGGTTCTTATGTCAATAACACCCTGAATTCCGATGCTGGCTTTTTGATTCAAAACCAACGCTCCGGTTTCAACTATGGGGGAAGTGTCACCATCAACCTTTTCAGTGGATTAACACTCAATCGAAGAATCCAGACTGCTAAAGTCAATCAGCGAATTGTCGATAATAGCGTGGAGCAATTTGAGATCCAGTTGAAATCCGATATCCAAAGAGCTTACAATACCTACGAAAACAATCTTGCGCTATTGGAAATCGAAAAAAGAAATTTCGAGGTGGCAAAGGAAAATACCGAGATCGCCTTGGAGCGTTTTCGCTTGGGTATCGCTTCCTACTTGGAGTTTAGAGATGCTCAAGTCAATTTACTGACAGCCGAAAACAGGCTGATTACTTCCATTTACAATATCAAAGAACAGGAGATCGAACTCTTGAGACTTTCCGGGAAAATCTTCTTCGAAAATGTGAATCAGGAATTTATCCCTGAGTCTGACTAATTACAGAGACGGAGGCCTGCGGGTCTCCGTTTTTTATTTGCCCTTTTTGGATTTCCCTTTATTTTTCTTTTGGCATAGGCTTTGCCAACTAGCGCTTCAGCACCATCCGGGGTTTTCCCCTAGGCATGAAAAAAGCACTAGTACTCTTTTCCTCAATCATCACGATCCTACTATTTGGAGTTCAATGTACCTTTCTTCAGGAGCGGTTTGAGGAGGCTTTTCGACCAAAATATATTCTTGATCTTCCGGGCATCAAAGCGCGCGGTACCCTTCGGGCGGCCGTAGATAACAATTCCACCAGCTATTATATCTATCGTGGCCGGAGGATGGGCTATGAGTTTGAGCTGCTTCGGGATTTGGGAAAAAGACTGGGCGTTCAAATCGAATACGTCGTGGTCGGCGATATTGACCGGGCTTTTGACTATCTCGACGAGGGAAAGGTAGATCTCATCGCGCTCAATCTCGAGGAAACCACCGAGCGCTCGGAGCGAGTGGCTTTTACAGTTCCTTTGGGAAAAATGAGTACTGTACTGGTCGGTCAAAAAATGGCTGAAAATCCCTCAGGCTGGCAGCAAATAGGTGGTGATACGGTATGGGTGCGAAAAGGAACCGTTTACAAAAACCAACTCTGCACACTTAAGGATTCGCTTCAGTTGGATTTTGTGGTCCTCGAATCACCCGAGCACGAAGAGACCCTGATCGATCAGGTAGCTGACGGTGATATTCACTGGACTGTAGCAGACAAAAACATTGCCTTAGCCAATGCGACCTACTACCAAAATCTGGATATTTCCACCAAACTCGCTGAAGAAGGTAAAGTAGCTTGGGCGGTGAGACAAAACTCCCCAAAACTTCTTGCCGAGCTCAATACTTGGCTTGAGGATAAGCAGAAGAAATTTATCCCTGACCTGTACTACAAGTATTTCCTAAGTCCACGAAACAGCTATTATCGCTCAAACAGCCCATTTTCTTCCTTGGCTGGAAATAAAATCTCTGTCTTTGATGAGCTGATCCAGGAAAACTCAACCGAGTTGGGTTGGGATTGGCGCCTTTTGGCAGCTTTGGTTTATAAGGAGAGCGGCTTTGATACCACAGCTGTGTCATATGCCGGGGCCGAGGGTTTGCTTCAGCTGATGCCGGTGACTCTAGAGCGTTTTGGGGTGACCAATCCCAATGATCCTGTGCAGTCTTTGCGTGGAGGAGTCAAATACCTTCAATACCTAGATCGATTCTGGAGAGAGCGAATTCCGGATACCAATGAGCGGATTAAGTTCATTTTGGCCTCTTACAATATCGGTCAAGGCCACGTGGAGGATGCCTGGAGATTGGCGATGAAGTATGGCAAAAATACCCGAAGCTGGAAGGATGTTTCTTTTTACCTTAACTTGAAAAGTGACCCCGAGTTTTATCGCGATCCGGTGGTCAAAAGTGGCTATGCCAAAGGACACATCGCAGTCAATTATGTCCGCGATGTGTTATCTCTGTATCAGTCTTACCGTACGTTGGTGAATCCTTAGTGAAGCTCAAAAAGCGCTTCGATTTCCACCGGAATGTTATCCGGAAGTGATCCCATTCCCACTGCCGAACGGACACCGATTCCATTTTCTTCACCCCAAACCGAAGCAAAAAGCTCGCTGGCACCATTGATGACATAGGGATGTCTTTCAAAAGAAGAAACACAGTTGACCATGCCGAGTACTTTGATCACTCGCTTGATTTTATCGAGTGATCCGATGTGGGCTTTGATTGTAGCTAGCATAGCTAAGCCTACCTGTCGGGCTGCAATTTTCCCTTGTTCTATATCGAGATCTTCTCCGATTCTCCCGATGATTAAGGTTCCGTCTTCTTTGACCGTACCATGTCCTGACAGGTAGAGATAGTTACCATCGATCAGGCAGGGTTTGTACACCCCAAGTGGCTTGGGTGCAGGCGGAAGGCTAAGACCTAGTCTTTCAAAATTTTGTTCGGGGCTTTGCATGTTTTTATTGTTTTTTTAAATGAATAAGTCGAGAAGTAAAACGCCGATCAATCCGGCCACGGCGACGATGGTTTCCATCAGGGTCCAGGACTTCAGCGTGTCTTTGATGCTGACATTGAAGTACTCCTTGTACATCCAAAATCCCCCATCATTGAAATGGGAAAGTACCAAGCTGCCAGCACCGATGGAGAGTACCAGAAGATTGGGATCGACCTGCATGGTAGTGACCATAGGAGCAATAATGCCAGCAGTGGTCAGCCCGGCTACGGTGGCCGAACCTACTGCGATCCGTATCACCGCTGTGATCAGCCAAGCCAAAAGAAGCGGGTGCATGTCCCAAGTTTGGATTCCCTCGGCTAAAGTTTGAGACACACCTGTATCGGTGAAGATCTGCTTCAGGGCACCAGCACCTGCGACGATCAGCAGAATCATAGCGATGTCTTTGGTGGCTTCGGTGTAAATATCCATCAGCTTGACCATGGTAAATTTCCGACGGAGGCCTAGCGAATAGGTGGCATAAAGCAAAGATATCAACATGACTGTACTCGGGTCAGCGATCAGACGAACGAATGGAGCGGAAGTGCTCTCTGGGTGGATTTGGAGACTCATCACCGTAGTACCGATCAGCAAAAATACCGGCAAAAGTGCAGTAAATAAGCTGTTCCCAATACCCGGTAATTCGGATTCGGGCTTGGGTTCCGCCTGAAAGGTCTTGAGGGGTTTGGACTGAATTTTTTTTAGAAAAGGCGCAAATACAGGGCCCGCCAAAATGATGGTTGGTATGGCAATCAAAAATCCATAAAGTAGAGTGAGCCCCATATTGGCTCCAAACTGGGCAACCAGTGCAGCCGGTGACGGATGTGGGGGCAAAAATCCATGAGTTACCGAAAGTGCAGCTAATAGCGGCATTCCTACATAGACTGCCGGAAGTCTAAACTGATAGGAAACCGTAAAAGCCAAAGGGACCAAGAGCACAAATCCCACATTATAAAAAAGCGGAATTCCCACGATCAATCCAGTCAAAGCCATCGCCCAGGTGATGTATTTTTCCCCGAATATCTTCATCAAAAATCCGGCGATCCGCTGTGCGGCACCGCTCTCGGCGACTAGTTTTCCCAGCATAGCTCCGGTGACGATCACGATGACCAGATCACCAAGTAGTGAACCCATGCCTTTTTGGATGGATTTGGCGACTTGGTCTGGAGGAAGGCCAAGCATCAGCCCGCCAGCAATAGCAGATATCAAAAAAGCCAAAAATGGATTGAGTTTGGCCCAGACAATCAGCAACACCAAAATGGCTATACTGATCAGGACTAGCAATAGGGTCATAGGTTGGGTTTTGGGTTGGGAGAGAAAGATAGAATAAGCCATTATGGGTTCAAAATCCTTTGAAATGTTTTCCAAGGAAGGTGAATCTATTTATCGCTTGTAAAAAAATTTCCATACCGATCGAATGTGAGGCTGAGGTCCTTCAGACCTTATATAAAATTGTGGTTATTTAATTATCCCAGGGTCATCCGCCCTAGGCTGTTAGGAGTCAGGCCTTTGGCCTTCAGGGATTCAGATCGAATTAAAATTTGGTTGGATTGGAATTAATCAATTTGAGTAGGTTTGATTCAGGTGGATTCTGTTTAAAGGTTCTGGTTTAGGCAAAGGCCCAAAGGGCCGACTCCTACTAGCCCAGTCCGCTAGGGCTGGGCATTGGAGTTGAATCTTATTTGGTCAGGCCTGAAGGGCCGATTTTTGGATTACCCAATTGAAATGAAAATATGGTCCTTCAGACCTGGCTATGGATTGTGGTGATCTCATATTCCCAGGGCTAAGTCGTCCTGGGCTGTTAGGACTCAGGCCTTTGGCCTTCAGATCGAATTGACATTTTGATGGGTAATGGTCATTTGAAATTTTCAATTCTGAATCTCCAAAGACTGTGATAATTTACTCATTAGGCCATTTCGGAATCTGAAAAGCCTTATGTGTCTCGACATAGGCCCAAAGGGCCGACTCCTACTAGCCCAGTCCGCCAGGGCTGGGTATTTGGTAATTGAATCAGATGTCGTCAGGCCTGAAGGGCCGATTTCAAGCAGTTTAATCCCAAACAAATTCCTCATCATATTCGATTTGATATTCATTCAGAAACCTTCTGAATTCATCCTGAAATGAAATTTTTTGATGATGAGTCTCCTGATTTAATACATAGGTCTTGACTGTTTCTAACTTTGATTGACTGACTGAAAAAACACCATATCCGTTTTGCCATGCGAAGTCAGCCGATATTAGGGTTTTCCCAAATTTGGATGAATTTGATTTTACTTTATTTAAAAAGTCCGCAATGGTTATGGTTCTAGAGAGGGTGCATAGCCAGTGTAAGTGGTCAGGATTAAGGTAGATTGATACTGTATATGAACCCAAGTCATTGCCTATTTTAATTAGGTAGGATTCCATTTTGTGTTTAAAATCTTGTTTTACAAATGAAACTCGACCTTTTGTCGAAAAGATGATGTGGAGGTAAACTTTTCCTAAAGACTGTGGCATGATCTGCTAGATTTGGTTGAAATCAATGGAAAAACTAGGTTTAATTTAACGTTTTCGTTTTAGAGATCCAAAATAGGTCCTTCAGACCTGGCCATGAATTGTGGTGATCTCATATTCCCAGGGCTAAGTCGCCCTGGGCTGTTAGGAGTCAGGCCTTCGGCCTTCAGGTATTCGGATCGAATTAAAATTTGAATGGATTGGAATTAGTCAATTTGAGTAGGTCTGATTCAGGGGACTTTGTTTAAAGGTTCTGGTTTAGGCAAAGGCCTAAAGGGCCGACTCCTACTAGCCCAGTCCGCTAGGGCTGGGCATTGGAGTTGAATCTTATTTGGTTAGGCCTGAATGGCCGATTTTTGGATTACCCAATTGAAATGAAAATATGGTCCTTCAGACCTGGCCATGAATTGTGGTGATCTCATATTCCCAGGGCTAAGCCGCCCTGGGCTGTTAGGAGTCAGGCCTTTGGCCTTCAGATCAAATTGGCATTTTGATGGGTTTTGATCATTTGATATTTCCAAGGTACAATTGTCCTGAGTTGTTTTGCGTCAGATCGTTGGCCTTTTCGGAATCAGGCTAACCTTATTTTCTAGACATAGGCCCAAAGGGCCGGCTTATATCAGCCCAGTCCGCCAGGGCTGGGCAATAAATGATTGTTTGGATATGGCAAGGCCTGAGGGGCTGATTATTGGCTGGATTTATTTCTGGTAAATGCTATCAACGTTTCAAAAATCGAGTACTGAACTTATGTTCTGCATTAATCCACTGGATAGTATAAATCCCTTTGGGTAGTTTTGAAATTACATCTCCTGAGATAACCTCCGTGGCTTCTAATTGATCGACTAGTTGCCCGAATGGATTGTAAATCAGCAACCGCCCAGAGTGCTGAACATTTTCCGGGAAACTGATGTACACAGGTCCTGAATCATAGGGATTGGGCCAGACTGTAAAATCCTTGGGCTGGTCTGAAAGTGCCGCAGCTCGTCGGACAGGACTTCGGGATTCTTCACCAAGCTCACTTTCAAAAAAGATTTGGTAATAATTGTCTTTAAACCTTAGCGCCGTGCTGTCCAAAAGTGAGAAAGAAACGTCGGAATCACTGTCGTTTTTCACCTGTCCAATTTTCTCCCAATTTAAACCTGCATCCAAACTTCGGAATACGTGAAATACCCCGACTTCTGGGCTCCCGATTTCCCAAAATAGATGATTTCCATTTGAACGAGGTAGAACTTCAAACTGTCTCCAGCTAATCGGCAAAATGGTCAATTCACGGTAGCTGCCTATGGTCAGGTTCTGATTGGTCAGATCATTCCAAGCTAAGTTTCGTCTTGCCCAAAGTCCAGGATTTTGCCCGGGTAGATGGTTTCCGGGGGCGGCTGTTCCTGTTCCCACTATTCGCAGGTCATCCACATTATCTACGATCAAGCTGTCCGCTGAAATGCGTAATTCGATGAGCTCAGTACTGCCAGTAAAATCAGAAAGTCTGAAAAAGCTATAAAGCTGGTAGAGAATAGGCGTGCTATCCAAGTCATTGTAATTTGGGTCATGATCCGCGCCTTCAAACTCAAAAAAGTCGATGGAGAGTCTTCCTCCGGGAGAATTACCCAAAATTTGAAGGGTGCGGAGGCCTCCATTAGCCACATCCCCAAAAGGGAAACTGGCATTGCTGGCATTCAGCGTGGCAGGCAATCCATTCAGGGTAAATTTCCCGATATTTCTCCATCTTCCTCCGGTGTAGGTGTAGGATCCCGTTAGACTCGTATTGACTTCCAAATCATTTCCCCCAAAGTCAATTGTCCCCTGTACCAAACTCAGATTTCGAAGTACTGTCATATCCGAATCTGGAAATAGTGCATTTCCAGTTTTGAATAGAGTCAAATCCTGAACAGTCATCGAAAAACCCTGAATTTCCTGCCTTGACGAGCCGGCAAAGGTCAGACTGGTTGTGTTCAGGAGAAAATTGCCGGTTCCGCTTTGAGTCAACGAACCCAACACAGTCAAGCTGGATGGAAAGCTAAGGTTTTGATTTCCTTGAAGCTCCAGATCGCGAATGACGAGCGGAGTGGAGGCATCTGCAAAAGAACTCACCAAGAAGCTTTTTGGCACACTTCCCCCTCGATGGATGATTTTCCCATTGAGTTGAAAATTGGCCGCTTCTATTCTGGGATTGCTCCCTTCCAAAATCAAGGTTCCTCCATTTTGAAGGTCAAAGTTGAGGGCGCTTCGAGTTTCGGAGCGGAAAGAAATATTTTGATTACACTCAGAAATAAGTGTAGCTCCGTCTTCAATAACCAAGTCTCCAAATGGTCCCGTTCCATTGTAAAGTGTCTCATTATTAAATGACAATGTAAAACAAGAATTGGGAGTCACCGAAGTGTCTAACCGTTGAAGAACTGTCCCCGATCTTACCGTAAATGATAAGGCCTTAAAGGGAGATTCAATGGTCAAAATTTCGCTCGGCCCAGGATCAAAAATGACTGCATACCGACTTTGGGTGGTCTGTGCACTCCAGCTTGATTTTGCTACGACCGTTCGGCTTGATCCTCTGAAAGTAATCGTACTGGTCTCTGAGTTTCCAATCCAATTTTGACTGTTCCAAGTATTATCCGGTGTTCCCGGTGCCGGTCCGGAAAAAGCCTGAAGCATCCCATAAACATCCAAGTTGTTTCCGTTCAAATTCAACTTTTGCCCGGCCCCTGTCTCAGCATTGATAAAAACATTCTTCGCTTCTACATTACCGACCAAGCGTAGCGTGTGCGTTTGGTCGATATAGATATCATAATTCCGATCGGGAAGAAATGAGGCAGCTACCCAATTTACCCCATTCCATTGAAGCCAAGTACTCAACTGATCAAAATCACCCGATTGTGCCGTTTTGAACGAATAGATTTCTTGACTAAACGTCGATTTGGGAAAAGCACAGGTCAGCACTACTGCCAAGAATAACACGTATATTCGGCAGGAAAAAAACGCATAAATAGAACTATTTAACGCTCTTTTCTTCATAAAAAAATAATTTTAGAAAAGTGATAATTAAGTTAATAAATGAGCTGGATAGATAAAAGAATAGTCTTGTTTTTTTTATTGATATTCTGTGGGTTACAGGTGAAATCCCAGGTTTATGAGATCAGTCTTTTGACCTGTGATCCGGGAAAAGAACTCTATTCCAGCTTTGGGCATAGCGCCATTCGTGTGAGGCAGATCGGCACCGGAGGTCAGGATTTGGTCTTCAACTTTGGGACTTTTGATTTTGACACGCCCAATTTCTACGGCAAGTTTGCCACCGGTAAGCTTAACTATATGCTTAGCCTTACGACCTATGATCGGTTTATTGTGGAGTACGATTATTTCAAGCGCGGAGTCCGTGAGCAGGTTTTGGATCTCAATGCCGAGCAGCGAGACTTTTTGGTACAGCACCTCAATGCACTCTATGATCCTGCCCGGAGATTCTATAAATACGACTTCTTTTTTAACAATTGCGCCACCAAAGTCCGGGATGCATTTGAGATTGCTTTGGGTAAGCAATTGACCTGGAATGATCCCGTGGAGCAGGAGCAAAAAACCTTTCGAAATCTGATCGATGAGTATGTGTACCCGCTGCCTTGGGCAGACCTGGGAATTGATTTGGCGCTTGGGGCTGTCATCGATCGAAATGCCACCGAGCGCGAAAAGCAATACTTACCCGACTATATGGAGCAGGCCTTTGCCAATGCGACCATCGAAGGCGACGGACCCACCCGTCCTCTGGTCAAGGAAAGCAGGGTGATTTTAGCCTATCCAAAAAACCCTGAACCCTACGGTTTGGTAAATCCGTATTTGCTTTTCTGGGTATTGGCCCTGGCTATTGGTGCACTGACGTTTTGGGAAAAAAGATCCAATCGTCGGCTAATTGGGATCGATGTTGGGCTTTTTGGACTACTTGGATTGCTGGGTTTACTGGTGACTTTCCTGTGGTTTTTCACCGATCACTCGGCTACCAAATGGAATTGGAATATCCTGTGGGCATTTCCCGGTCATTTGATTTTGGCTACTGGACTTTTGAAAAAGTCAGGGGAAAAATGGATTCAATCTTATCTCCTCGGAGTCTTGATTTTGACCGTAATTGCGCTTTTGATTTGGGTTTTTGGTTTCCAGTCTTTCCATCCATCCTTGGTTCCGATTTTCTTGGTGATTTTGCTTCGGGCTAATTTCCGCTATTACCAAATAGGACAATTCCAGTCAAAAAGCCACTAAATCTAGTTTGTTCAAACCTTTTCACCCCGTTTGGATGTTGGGATTACTGCTATGGAATTTAAACTGACCTCAGATTACCAACCTACAGGAGATCAACCCGGAGCTATCCAACAATTGACCGAGGGAGTCAATCGGGGTGAACCTGCACAAGTGCTTCTTGGGGTGACAGGTTCTGGAAAGACCTTTACCATCGCCAATCTTATCCAGCAAACTCAACGACCAACGCTGGTTCTGAGCCATAATAAGACCCTCGCTGCCCAGCTTTATGGAGAATTTAAGCAGTTTTTTCCCGAAAATGCTGTTGAATACTTTATCTCCTACTACGATTACTATCAGCCGGAGGCATTTATCCCCAGCTCAGGAACCTATATCGAAAAGGATCTTAGTATCAATGAAGAGATCGAAAAACTCCGGCTCAGCTCGACGTCATCTTTGCTCTCAGGTCGCCGGGACGTCATTGTCGTGGCCTCAGTTTCCTGTATCTATGGTATCGGAAATCCGGAGGAATTTGGCAAAAACGTAGTCCGTCTGCAGGAAGGTGATCGCATTCCACGAAATCAGCTTTTGTTTAAGTTGGTCGATATCCTCTATAGCCGAACTCAGCAGGATTTGAGTCACGGTACCTTCCGAGTAAAGGGAGATACGGTGGATATTTTTGTGGCTTATGCCGATTTTGCCTACCGGATTTTCTTCTGGGGCGATGAGATCGAGGCGATTCAGCGGATCGAACCGAGCACAGGCAAGAAGCTTTCTGACGAAAAAATCATTTCCATTTTCCCGGCAAATCTCTTTGTGACCGGTCGGGATACCATCGATACGGCCATTCATGAGATCCAGGATGACATGGTCGCTCAGGTTAATTTCTTCGAAAAAGAGGGGAAATTCATCGAAGCCAAACGGCTTCAGGAACGAACAGAGTTTGACCTGGAAATGATCCGGGAGCTCGGCTATTGCTCAGGTGTAGAGAACTATTCCAGGTATTTTGACCGGAGAAAGCCGGGAACCCGTCCCTTCTGTCTCTTGGATTATTTCCCGGATGACTACTTGCTTGTGATCGACGAAAGTCACGTGACCGTCCCTCAAATCAGAGCCATGTGGGGAGGAGATCGCTCCCGCAAAGTGAATTTGGTCGATTATGGATTCCGATTGCCATCTGCCTTGGACAATCGACCGCTGAAGTTTGACGAGTTTGAGCAATTAACCAATCAGGTGATTTATGTATCGGCCACGCCGGCAGATTACGAATTAGCCTTGACCGAGGGGGTGGTGGTGGAGCAAATCATCCGTCCTACAGGTCTGCTCGATCCGACTATTGAAGTGCGCCCCAGTCAAAATCAAATTGACGATCTCCTTGAAGAAATCGACCAAACGATCAAAACCGATGCGCGGGTCTTGGTCACCACGCTGACCAAACGAATGGCTGAGGAGCTCCAAAAATTCCTGGAGCGCGCCGGGGTCAAATCCCGATACATTCACTCCGAGGTGAAAACCCTGGATCGGGTAGAAATCCTACGCGAACTCCGATTGGGGATTTTTGATGTGTTAGTTGGTGTCAACCTGCTCAGAGAGGGTCTTGATTTGCCGGAAGTTGCACTAGTTGCGATTTTGGATGCGGACAAGGAAGGATTTCTCAGGAATGAACGTTCTCTCGTACAGACCATCGGCCGTGCAGCACGAAATTCCGAAGGGCGAGTCATCATGTATGCGGACAAAATCACGGAATCCATGCAGTCGGCAATCGATGAAACTCGCCGCCGTAGATCCCTGCAGATCGCCTACAACGAGGAGCATGGAATTACCCCGACCACAGTCATCAAGTCCAGAGACAAAATCATGGGCCAAACCAAAGTGGCCGATTCCAAGCGAAACGCAAAGGTCTATGCCGAACCTATGCCGGGTGAGGCGCAGATAGCCGCAGATCCGGTGGTGCAGTATCTGAGCAAGGACAAACTCGAAAAACTCATAGCTCAAACACAAAAACAAATGGAAAAAGCGGCCAAGGAACTGAACTTCATGGAAGCTGCACGGTTGAGAGATGAATGGCAAGGTCTCAAAAAGCGATTGGAAGAGATCCAGCGAGGTCCCAATTCCTAAATTCCACCCTTAATTCCGCTTACCTATGACGCTTCAGGAAGTGAAGAATTTGGCTGCAAAAGGCGAGGGCTTGAAGATTGAGTTCAAGAAAAAGGCGGCTTTTCCGGAAAAAATCGTTCGTGAGGTCATTGCATTGGCCAATACTCAAGGTGGAGACCTGCTGATCGGAGTGGATGATGATGGCACCGTCAGCGGACAGCGCTTTATAGAGGAAGAGATTTTTGTGATGGAAAAAGCAATTCGAGAGTTGATTTATCCAGCCTTGGAAGTGGAGGTTTTCACCATCAAGCTCAATGAAAAAAAGGGCGTAGCCGTGTTTAGAATCCCATTGAGTCCTAATCGACCGCACTATGTGAAGGAAGGGGAAAAGCGACAGGCATTTATTCGTGTAGCTGACCGAAGTGTCAAAGCAAGTCGGGAAGTGTGGGAAGTATTGAAAAAAAGCCGAACTCCAAAGGACACCGTCTTTCGCTACGGACTAAAAGAAGAGATCTTGATGAAAGCCTTGGGAGAAAAGTCCCAGATTACCTTGGTGGAATTCGCCAGAATCGCCCGAATTCCCAAGTTTTTAGCCTCCAAAACCCTAGTTAAACTTGTTGTGGCCAATGTCTTGACACTTCATCCTCAGGAATCAGAGGATTTTTTCACCTTGAAAGAGTAGTGGATAAATTTTTCCGGGGATTAAAATAATTGGGGAAATACTTCCCCCGTCATTGCAGTAAACCCTTCAATCCCTTGTAACCCACCTGTGTGAATCATCAAAATGTCAGATTCGGCTTGGAAAAAACCGCTTTCGATTAAATCCCAAAGTCCAAAAGCCATTTTGCCGGTATAAATGGGATCTAGCGGGATTTGAAATTCCCTCCAAAACCATCGGATAAAGTCGATTAATTCCGGTTTCCACTTGGCATACCCTCCAAAATGATATTCTTCCATAACTTGGTAGTGGCCTTTGGGGATTATGCCTTCTGTTCGTAGCAAATGATTGATTTCCTCCTTAATCCATGCTCCCTTGAGCGCGGGGAATCCCATAAGAATTTGATCGTCTTGGATGCGGTCTGCGATCCCGGCAAATGTCCCTCCTGTACCGATCGATACGGCGACATGTGAAAAGGAAGCCTGAGTTAGCCCCACTATTTCTCGTGCCCCTTGAATAGCGAATGAATTGGTTCCTCCCTCCGGAATCAGATAAAAATCCCCGAATTTTTTTCCCAATGCTGCAATAAACTCCGGTTCGGTCTTTCGCCGATATTCTTCTCTACTGACAAAATGGAGTCTCATTCCATTTTCCACAGCTTTTGAAAGGGTAGGATTGGTTTTGCTGCTTTCTTCTCCTCGAATGATTCCGATGGATTTCAGCCCGGTGATTTTAGCTGCAGCAGAAAGCGCCTGGATATGATTGGAAAAAGCTCCCCCAAAGCTCAAAACTGTGGTTTTTCCCTGCCTTTTTGCCTCTTCCAGATTGTATTTCAATTTGAAAAACTTATTTCCCGAAACCTCCTCGTGGACCAGGTCTAGTCGTAAAACAGCTAGCTGAACCTGCTTTTCGTTAAGGATAGGGTGATCAATCGGTTGAATCGGGATGGGATTGGCAGAAAGCATTTGGACACTTTTGCCAAAGTTAATGCGGAGCGCCCTATTTTTGCAGGATGATCGAGCGCCCAGACGAAGACTTTGAAGAAGAAGACGAGTTAGAATTATACGAACATTACCGATTCCTCGTGGACAAAGGGCAATCTCCCGTTCGTATTGATAAGTTTTTGACTGAAAAAGTTGCCTTTGCTACCCGCAATAGGGTTCAAAATGCAATCGATGCAGGAACGATCCTAGTCAATGGACAGGCCACTAAAGCCAATTATAAGATTAAGCCGCTCGATGAGATCAAGGTACTTTTCGAAAAACCACGAAGAGATACCGAAGTCCTGTCAGAAAATATCCCCTTGGATATCCTGTATGAGGATACCGACCTACTCGTAGTCAACAAGCCTCCCGGTATGGTCGTCCATCCCGCTCACGGCAATTGGTCAGGGACCCTAGTCAATGGACTGGTGTATCACTTCGAAAATTTGCCTGAAATGAAAGGGAATGCTGGTAGGCCGGGATTGGTGCACCGCATCGATAAGGACACCTCTGGACTTTTGGTGATTGCCAAAACCGAAACCGCCATGACCGCATTGGCAGCCCAGTTTTTTCACCACACCATTGACCGGACTTACCTGGCACTGGTGTGGGGGGAACCTGAAGCAGATTCGGGAACCGTTCGTGGGCATATCGGCCGGAGTGCCAAAGACCGAAAAGTCATGGATGTATTTCCGGACGGAAGTCAGGGGAAGCATGCTGTGACGCATTGGAAAGTACTCAAGCGATTGCGTTATGTATCGCTGATTCAATGCAATCTGGAAACCGGTCGTACCCATCAAATCCGTGCGCATATGAAATACTTGGGGCATCCGCTTTTCAACGATGCCATGTATGGAGGAGACAAAATTCGGAAAGGGACACAGTTTGCCAAATACAAGACCTTTGTTGCGAATTGCTTTGAATTGATGCCAAGACAGGCCTTGCATGCGATGAGTTTGGGCTTTATTCATCCTACGACCAAGGAAAAAATGTATTTCGAGGCACCTTTACCGGAGGATTTTACCTCAGTCCTCAGCAAGTGGGACGCTTATGTCCAGCACGAATAATTAGATTTTATTCACTACTGTCCGAGAAACGGTTTTAAAATTTAGGGTAAGCTTCTGAGCAGAAGCCTACCCTTTTTGCTGTATTTTTAGGTTTACCACAACTTCAAATTACAGCGGATGAAAAATACACATTTCTTCGGACAGCCGATTTTTTCTCAACTTCTTTCTTTGATCG
>FWPV01003449.1_pt1 | contig 35830 bp, 32 predicted proteins | sample 2228371 | NCBI WGS metagenome assembly FWPV01 (sample SAMEA103939776, study PRJEB20133) | metagenome | reverse complement strand
CACGTTTTTTATTGATTTTCGCACAGCCACTAAAGTTTAAACAACATACTTGGGAATAACAATAACTTTTTCGACATCTTCCTCATCGCGGGTTCGAAAACCCGCGCTCCGATTATGAAAAAAAATTAAAATGCGAAGAACAGCAAAAGTTGTTCATTCCTACAGCATCTCCAACACAAAAGAAAAATTTTCTCACAAATAATAAAATTTCTTGATTTCGAAATATTTTTGTAATATATTAGTAATATAATTCTAAAATTTTAATTCGAGAGTCATGATTATGTTTGATCCATACGGACAAATGACAACCGCGGAAAAAATTGCCGCCGAAGAGACACGCAGTCTGGCCGATCGCGCTTATCAACAACTGGAAGAAGGCATCGTCACCCTCCGCCTCAAGCCGGGCACCCTCTGCACCGAGGCCGAGCTCAGCAGCATGTTGGGCATTGGTCGCACGCCAATTCGCGAAGCATTAAAGCGCTTGGAGGAACGGCGTTTGGTGCAAAACATTCCCCGTCTGGGTGTAAAGATCACGGAGATCAACGTTGCCGACCATTTTTCATTACTCGAAACCCGACGCGTACTCGATCAGTTAATCGCGAGCAAAGCGGCGCGTCGTGCCACACCCGCTCAACGTAGCCGCTTGCGAGAGTTAGCAGATCAGATGCAAACCGCCATGCAAAAGAACGATCTCATCACCTACATGCATGTGGACCGCGCCTTCGATGAGCTACTGGAATCTGCGGCGCGTAATCCCTTTGCCGCCTCCGCCGCAGCGGTGCTGCATGCCCACTGCCGCCGCTTCTGGTACTATTACAAACACGATGGCGATATCTCCGAAATCGCCCAGTTGCACATCCATCTGATGCAGGCCGTGGCCGCCGGCGACGAAACAGCAGCCGCCACAGCTTCCGACGCCATCATCGAGTACATGGAAAAATTGACCAAGAGCTCTCTGGATATCACATAACCCTCTTATCCACCGAGCCATGAGACGAAAGGACTCTGACACATCGTGCTTGAAGTATAACCACAATTAAATATGCTTCCACTATGATGGATAGCCAATGCGATGCCAAGAGAGAAAACCGAGCAACTGATTTCAAACATTAATAAGTGGTTAAAAGCAATATCTCTTCCAAAATATAATAAGCAAACACTGCTATCTTGACGGCTCAGGCATTCGATATGTTTATTGTTATCAAATAATTGCGGCAATGTTAGTTTAAAATGTCTCGTCGCGGGCGCTCCTCGACATGACATGTTTTGGAATAATTTTACACAGAATCCAAACAAATTTACCTCAAATCATTTTTTTCGGCAGATGCATTGAAAACCATATTCGGCAATATCTTCAACATCATGTGCTTTGCGGTCAACGATGGCCCGGGCATCCGCACCACCGTGTTTTTCAAGGGCTGTCCGTTGCGCTGTGCATGGTGTCATAATCCAGAATCCATCTCCCCAAAACCAGAATTATTTTTACGACCAGAGCGATGCATCGGCTGTGGTGCATGTGTAACGACCTGCGAGCAGCAAGCAATAACATTGGCCAATGGCAACGCTTTCACGCAGCGACAAAAATGTAAACAGTGTGGAGCCTGCGTTCTGGTCTGTCCCGCCGAAGCGCGCGCCATCGTTGGCCAGAAAAGGTGCGTCGAAGAGGTAATGAATGAGGTAGAAAAGGATCTCATCTTCTATCAGCAATCTGGTGGCGGCATCACCTTATCCGGTGGCGAGCCATTGGCCCAGCCGTCTTTTGCTACCGCGCTCCTCTCGGCCTGTAAACAGCGGGGGATTCACACGGCTATCGATACGTCCGGTTATGCACCATCATCAAAATTGCGCCGCCTCCACCCTTTTGTCGATCTCTATCTCTATGACCTGAAGACATTGGACGAAGATGATCACAAAAAATATACGGGCGTTCCTTTGCAACCCATCTTGGATAACCTACATTGGCTTTGTCGTCAGAAGGCGAAAATCATCATCCGTATACCGCTGCTTCCAGGCATCAACGACGACCCACAACAAATCGAAACTATGGGACGTTTCATCGACCAGCTCAAAGCCGTCGATTCTGTACAGCTCCTCCCCTATCATCGCATCGGAGTAGGAAAATATCAAAGATTGTCAAAAAGATATAAACTGACAGACATGTCGTCGCCGAGTTTGGAGCATCAACAAAAGATCGCGAGCATTTTTCAGAAATATATTCAAACTGTCACCCTTGGATGATCATAAATGACCGAACGCGTGCAACGTTTGCGGCAGCAGAGTTTAGAGGCCATCCCGCATTTGTCGCCTGAACGGGCAAAAATTGTCACCGATGTCTACCGAAGCGGTGAATTTCTCTCAGCCCCGATGCGTCGGGCAGTGGTTTTCAAAGCCATCATGGAGAACAAGACGATCTGCATCAATGACGGTGAGTTGATCGTCGGCGAACGTGGCCCTGCACCGAAAGCTACCTATACCTATCCCGAGCTTTGCTGCCATAGCGAGCAGGATCTGGAAATTCTCCATCATCGAGAAAAAATATCGTTTCGCGTCGATGAGGAGACCAAACGGTTATATCGGCAAGAATTCATCCCCTTCTGGCGGGGCAAGTCGTTACGAGACCTCATTTTCAGCGAAATGACCGAAGAATGGAAGGCAGCCTATGCTGCCGGCATCTTTACCGAATTCATGGAACAGCGCGCCCCTGGCCACACGGTATTGGACGACAAAATCTACCACAAAGGCATGCTGGATTTCATTGCCGATATCGATGCGGAATTACACCGGCTGGATTATCTGCACGATCCTCAGGCTTATGCCAAACAGGAACAGTTGAAAGCCATGAGGCTATGCGCGCGGGCCATCATCACCCTGGCGCATCGCTATACACAAGCGGTAGATGTGCTGCTGGAAAAAGAGAAAAATCCTACACGAAAAAAAGAGCTTCGGATCATTGCCGAAAACTGTCGTTGGGTGCCGGCGCATGCCCCGAAGAATTTCTGGCAGGCAATGCAATATTATTGGTTCGTTCATCTTGGGGTTATCACCGAACTCAATCCCTGGGATGCCTTCAATCCGGGGCGATTGGATCAGCATCTCTATCCCTTCTATCGGCAGGGATTGGCTGACGGTACATTGACGCGCGAATCGGCCAAAGAATTATTGCAATGTTTCTGGGTAAAATTCAACAATCAGCCGGCGCCTCCCAAAGTGGGCGTCACCGCTGCCGAGAGTTCGACCTATACCGATTTCGCCAACATCAACTGTGGCGGCCTAAAGCCAGACGGCAGCGACGGCGTCAATGAAGTGACTTATTTGCTGTTAGAAGTGATCGATGAGATGCGTTTGGTGCAACCCAGCTCCAACATCCAGCTCAGCCAAAAGAATCCGGACGCCTTTTTGAAACGAGCGTGCGAGATCATCCGCAAGGGATGGGGGCAGCCATCGGTGTTCAATGCCGATGTCATTGTGCAGGAATTATTGCGTCAGGGTAAATCCATCGAGGATGCCCGCAACGGTGGCGCCAGCGGTTGCGTGGAAACCGGCGCCTTCGGCAAAGAGAGCTATATCCTCACCGGCTATTTCAACCTGGTGAAAATCCTGGAAATCACCCTCAACAATGGCATCGATCCCACGACGAAAAAACAACTGGGGCCGGCCACGGGAGATCCACGCCAGTGGCAATCCTTCGACGAACTCATTCACGCCTATCAAACCCAGGTGCGCCATTTTGTCGACATCAAATTACGAGGCAATAACGTTATCGAACAGTTGTACGCCACGTACATGCCGGTGCCGTTTCTCTCCATTTTGATCGATGATTGCATTCAGAAGGGCCGGGATTACAACGACGGCGGCGCTCGCTACAATACCAATTATATACAGGGCGTAGGATTGGGCTCCATCACCGACAGCCTGGCGGCCATCAAATATTTCGTCTTCGACCAGGCGACGATAGCGATGAATGATCTCCTGAAGATGCTGGCTGCTGATTTCCAAGGGTACGAAAACACCCGGCAACTGCTCATCAACAAAGCGCCCAAATACGGCAACGATGATGATTATGCGGACGAACTCATGCGGTTGGTATTCGAGATATTCTTTCAGGCAGTGGATAGTCGTCCCAATACCAAAGGCGGTGTTTATCGCATCAATCTATTGCCGACTACCTGTCATGTGTATTTTGGTTCCGTGACGGGCGCCACGCCGGATGGCCGTCTAGCGCGGACGCCACTGAGTGAGGGCATTTCGCCGGTGCAGGGCATGGATCGCCGCGGCCCAACGGCTGTCCTCAAATCCGCTGCCAAGATGGACCATGTGCGCACCGGCGGCACTCTGCTGAATCAAAAATTCACGCCGCAGGTTTTAGCTAACGATAAGGGCCTCGAAAGTCTCATGCATCTAATTCGCACCTATTTCACCTTGGGCGGCCATCACCTCCAATTCAACGTGGTCACGGCAGAGACCTTGCGCAAAGCGCAGGCGCATCCTGAACAGTATCGCGATCTGATCGTGCGCGTGGCCGGATATAGCGATTATTTCTGCGACCTGGGTAAAACCCTGCAGGATGAGATCATTTCCAGGACTGAGCAATCGATTATGTAAAAAACTTACTTGGATGTATAAAAACCGATGATCCAGTTATTTCCCTTTTTGTTACGTCTATCGGAAGCAAAAGAGGAGAATATGATCGAAAAAACGAATCTGCTCGGCGCAATCGTGGCGGTTGCTTTTTTTCTATCGGCCATACTCGTTTTCATTTTCAGACTTTTGAACAGGCCTCAGTATGGATACTGGATCGGCTATTTTGAATTGCTTTTGATCTTTCCTTTGATATTCTTGCTCCTCAAAGCTCCACAACTGCATCGACCTGCGCTCTACTATATCCAAATTAGTTGTATGCTATTGTGGTTAATTGCAGAAGCGCTACTGGATTATATTCTAAAAATTGATTTCCGAAATGTAAGATGGATGGTGATTACTTATGTCGTTTTGTTTTTCGCCGGCAGCGGCGGAATGTTGGGCATCGCCACTTACGCCGGTCGCGGGTGGGGTATTCTGGCCATCATCCTGTTTATCATCATGGCCGCACTAGCCTTTGTGCAGCGAGCCGTCACAGGCATGTAATATATGCAAAGAGAAATCTCTACCTCCCAAAGCAGACTTTATGGTAGTCTCTTCGAGGACAGAAACGACTTGCAAATCTGATTTAAAATGAGCAAATTCCTATGCGGTGTTTAATTCAGCTTTGAAAAAGTAAACAACTAATCGGTTGATATACTTGTGATCGTCGCAGCAAATTCAGCTGATAGGTGCATCGAGTAAAAAAAAATAATAAACCAAGTTGTCTAAGCTTTAAAGATGTATGAAAACACCTAAAAACGTGTCATTTCGAAGAATCTCCATGTTAAAAAACCATCCCCGCGGACTGCAATCACTATTTCTCACGGAAATCTGGGAACGATTCGGCTTTTGTATTCTCATGGTAGTTCTTGTCCTTTACAAGAAAATTTTAATCCCAAATCAGGAATGGAACGCGGATTTTACTGCAGCCAATACCATGATGCGATCAGGGGATTAGTCGAAGATGTCGATGAGAACTTACGGGCCTCCCAATTTTTCTGTGAACCATTTTAATCGAACCATGAGGGGATCTTTTGATTTATCGCTTATTCTTGTCGAGACACTGAATTGAAAAATTGTTGATCTTGGGGTAAAAATATGGAAGATAAAAATCCGCAAAAACTAAAAATCGGCATCACCGGCGGCATAGGATGCGGACAAACTTTGGTAGCCAGAATACTGCACGAGAAATATGGCGCTGAGATGATCAGTCTGGACAAAGCCGGTCGGACAGCGATCGAAGATAATTTGCAGGTGCAGCAACAATTGCGAAAAGCATTTGGTGATGAGTATTTTGACGCGGCGGGCCACCTTCTGCGAGCCAGATTAGCACAGCTGGTCTTTAGCGATGCAACTCAACGAAATAAACTGAATAGGATCGTCCATCCCGTGATGCTGCAAATCGCCTTCGAGGAGATGACCGCTGCATTGCGAAGACCCAGCCGAGCTCCATATATCATCCTCGATGCGGCTTTGCTTTATGAATTGCAACTCGACAGACAAATGGATCGCGTGGTGGTAGTGACCACATCGATGGAACAACGGCTACAGCGCATCATGGCGCGGGATGGCCTTACGCCAGAGCAAGCCCAACAACGCATCGATAGTCAATGGCCTCTGGAAGAAAAGGTACGCCGCGCCGATTATGTCCTCGATAACGATGATACAATGGAAGCCCTGATGAAAAAAGTCGATCACCTCCATCGTTGGATCATGCGACAGATAAAAATTGTGCATGATGGTGCAAAATAAAAGCCTGGTGACGATCCTCTGACTAAAAACGACCTATTTACGGAAAATGAAGCCATTATTTTACGCGATAAAATGAAGGCACTTTTGACAGAATCTTTTTTGGGACTGCTCCAAACCTATTCACTAATATTAGCACTTCATGCTTAGTAAAACATCGGTCATCCTCTGAAGGTAATTCGTCGTGTCCGGCAAACCCGCATTACAAATCCTTTTACCATTTGTCGGCGGCATCATGCTGACGCGCCACTTTGATATCCCCCTCTCACCGGTTTTGATCGGTTTTGTCCTACTGGTCATCATAACCATCGCGCTCTATCGCAGCCGTTGCAGTCGTGTCTTCCGCATGGTGGCTTTTACCGCATTCATAGCCATGGGATGGTTGCGAACAACGTTACCGATGAAATGGGTCGTCAGTGATGATGTGCGCCTTTTGAGCGAAACAGAACACGAGGTCTGTCTTCAAGGAATTATCCGATCGCCGGTGCAGCACAAGGGAACCAAGCAGACGTTTACGCTTGCGTGCGATTCGGTATGGGTGGATGAAAAAGGCTACAGCTGTTGTGGACGTACCCGCGTGGTCGTCATCGATAGTTGTGAGGGTTTGCGGCAGGGGGATTTGGTTTTCGTCAAGGGCAACATCCGTCGGCCGGCAATGGCTCGCAATCCGGGCGAGTTCGATTTTCGTGCATATCTCGCTGCCCAAAACATCTATACCCAGATGACGATAACCAATCCCTATAATTTGTCATTACTGGCAAGAGATGCGGACGATGTTTTCACGAGGCGATTGATCCGGCCAGTGAGAGACCATATCGAAGCGCTCATCTGTGTGGTATTACAGGGTGAGGTACGGGCGGTGATGCGCGGTTTGTTACTGGGTTTGCGCGATGAGATCGATGATGAGCTGCGCAGTGATTTCGCTGTGGCCGGCGTGGTGCATGTGCTGGCGGTCTCGGGTTTGCACGTCGGGTTTATCTTGATGTCGATCATTTTCCTTTTGCAATTGTTTCGTGTGCCGAAAAATTGGCAGCTGCCATTTTTATTGCTCGCCTTGTTATTTTACTGCCACCTGACCGGTTCAGCGCCGCCGGTGATGCGCGCCTCCATCATGGCGGCTGTGGTGCTGGCCGCAACCTTTTTGCAGCGCCGCCCCAATCCGATCAACACCATCGCCCTGGCAGCGTTCATCATCCTCATGTTGCAACCGCTGGATTTGTTTACCACCGGATTTCAACTGAGCTTTGCGGCCGTGGCAGGCATCGTCCTCTTCTATTCTAAAATGGAAGATTACCTTTCGCCCCTGTTTCAGCAATGGCGCGAAGAGGGACGTAGCATTCGACGCAGCATAGTGCAACTATTGCTGGTTTCGCTATCGGCGCAAATCGTCACCGCCCCGCTGACGGTCTATTATTTCAATCGCCTTCCCTTATATGCCCTGGCAGCCAATCTGTTGATCGTCCCCCTTGTTTCATTGATCGTCTTCATCGGCATGGTCGCCAGTGTTTTCGCGGCCATCCATGCGCCTATCGGCATTATCTATATGAATTGCGATTGGTTGCTTTTGCGGATGTTGCTCCGCTTGGTAGAGGGTTTTGCTTCACTGCCTTGGGCGTCGATATCATTGGCCGCTCCGTCATCGCTACAAATCGTCCTATTTTACCTCGGTGTTTTTACCGTCGCTTATTGGCGGCAGCCCAAAATCGCCAAACGGCTGCTCTTTGTGTTATTAGGCGCTTCGACGATCGCTGTTTGGTATCATGCTTTCACTGTCAAAACAGTATTCCGTGTGACTTTTTTCGACGTCGGCCAAGGAGATGCAGCGTTATGCGAATTCCCCACAGGTAAAACGGTATTGATCGATGCGGGAGATGCCAATGAGTACATCGATTATGGCAAAAGAGTGATTCTTCCGTATTTACAGCGAAAAGGCATTCGCCGATTAGATGCGCTCATATTATCCCATGGCCATAAAGATCATATTGGCGGAGCACCCGCCGTTTTGCAAACCATGCCAGTAAGCAGGATTATACGGAGTGCATGTATGACCCAGCCTAATTTTTATCGTGCCGTAGATAGTATAGCCATCGCACACAAAATCCCAATGACCTCTGTGGCCGCTGGAGATACGGTAGCGGGATTGGGTGTGGGAGAATGCTACATTTTAGCGCCCAGACGCATCGCGATGGAACAATGGGATGAAAACCTTTGTTCAATGGTTATATCTTTGCATTTTGGTCGTTGTTCCTTTTTGTTTACCGGCGATATAGGTAAAAACATAGAGGAACTTTTAAGCGAATATAAAGCATTTGTCCATGCCGATGTGGTCAAGCTACCGCATCATGGCAGCTTGGAAATGGGTAGCGAGTGGTTGGCGCAAACCTGTGCAAGTCAGTATGCGGTAGTATCGGTGGGGCGAAATAATCTATTTGGTTTGCCTTCGAAAAGAACGCTGGAAATTTGGCAACAGAATGGCACAAAGGTATTACGGACAGATGAAGAGGGCGCCATCGTTTTTGTAAGCGATGGTGAACGAATTTGGCGAGAGAAATAACCGTATTCAGAATGGCAGACAATATTTTCGAGAAAGATTTACTCTATTTCGAACAACGGTTGTGGGCAAACGGGATCAGATGCATTGCCGGCGTGGATGAAGCTGGCCGCGGACCATTAGCTGGACCCGTTGTGGCAGCAGCAGTGGTGTTTCGGCCGCATCAAGCGTTATTACCTGGCATCAACGACTCGAAAAAATTATCAGCCAAACAGCGGGAGAAAGCATTCTCTAGCATCTATGAAAACGCCTGGGCAGTGGCCATTGGCATGGCCACAGAGTCGGAAATCGATCAGCTGAACATCCGTTGTGCCACATTTTTAGCCATGGAGCGGGCAGTGGCTGCTCTTTCTGTCAAAGTCGAACATTGTTTAGTAGATGGACACGAACTGCCTCTGTCCATCATGCATGGAGAGGCGATTATTAAAGGCGATCAGCGATCTATGAGCATCGCGGCAGCCTCCATCGTCGCCAAAGTCACCCGAGATCGCTTGATGATCGAATATGATGGGCAATATCCGCAATATGGATTTGCGCAACACAAAGGCTATCCGACCGCTGCGCATTTGCAGGCATTGCGGTTGCATGGCCTCTGCCCCATTCATCGCCGTTCGTTCCATCCGAAACTCTTAAATGATCAACTAGAAGCACGATTATGAAGAGAAAAGAACTGGGCAAACTGGGTGAAGAATGGGCAACCCGTTTTTTAGAAAACGCCGGCATGGAAATTCTACAGCGCAACTTCCGGATAAGAGGTGGTGAGATCGATATCATCGCCCGCGATGGAAAAGTGATTGTATTTGTAGAAGTGAAAACCTGCGCAACCGATTCTTTCGGCGAGCCGGAAACTTGGGTCACTTTGCGCAAGCAAAAGCGCATAGGGTATGCCGCTCTCTCCTATTTGCAGCAAAACGACTTGGCAGAGTCGGATTGCCGCTTCGACGTGGTGACCGTGCAGATTAAGGACGGCAAGGCACACTTTCACCATGTCATCGATGCTTTCTGGTTGCCGGAGGGAATTTGGTGAGATAACTTGCAAGTTGTCGACCATCTCTCCAAAACCACAGATGGGCAGGCATAATGGCTATGTTGCAGAGCAATGGCTAGTATTCTGATGGTTTATTCTTCAATCACCACCGGCTTTGTTAAAAACCGTTATGGATGCGTGTCGAATGGGTTCAAAATGACCGCTGTGATTTTGACGGTCCGATTCCGTGTCAAGCCTCATATTAAGCTCAATCAAATTCACCTGTTAGGTGGGATATCAGAACTTGACGCGCCACTTTACACAGAATTTAGCTGACAACCAATATTTTTATATGTTAAATATTATCAATTAATTACAAAGATGGCAATTTAAGATATCTCGTCGTCGGCGATCCTCGTCAGGACATATTTTTGAATATATCCACACAAAAACAGCATCATGTTCACCAGCAGGCATCGATGATTCAGAAAAAATATAGAAACATTTTTAAATTTATCCTCGAATGTTGTAAATGGGGATTTGTCATTTATCTCTTACTACCACTGACGCGAGCAATGTCGGAAAAAATTAATTTTACCCGCGTTGTCTTTGGTATTTTATTCTTTATACTTTTTAGCGGTAAACTTTTTTACGACACGTTGCTCCAGCGACGACGGACAGAAAACCCCTCCTCAATGGCTGCCGAGATATTCTCGATGTTGGGGATGGCAATTGCCCTTGCCCTGGTCATCGGGTTGGTGGTATTATCGATTGGTTTGCTTGTGTTTTATCTGTTACAAGATGCGAACCAACGCTGAGGTTATTCAATCGGATAGCGATGGCGCGAGAACATCTCAAACCATGCGCTGTCGAGAAATAAAAAAAGACGTATGCAGCAATAATCGTATTTATTTGTTAATATTATACATATCCATTAATTATTCGATAACGATTTAATCATTCATTGACCTTTTTTCGCCAAAATCGTAACCACTCATTGAAATCGATATTACATAGTTCTTATTTACTTTTGCCGGTGGCATGAAATTTTACTTGATTGTTGCGCGATTTTTGACTACATTATTATAAATTGTTGCAATTTTTTCAAGCCACCTTAGCTCAGTTGGTAGAGCGGCTCACTCGTAATGAGCAGGTCGTCGGTTCGACTCCGACAGGTGGCTCTCATTATTTACGGCTACTTTGCAATGCACCTCTGAACACCGATTGTTCATAACTCCATTCAGTGCCATTGTTTATCACTTTAAGGATTCCTTATGAAATTCAAATACCTACAAATTTTTCTAATCGGCCTTTATCTTTCCGCGTATGCGGCCACACCGGGAACTACGGGATTTCAATTTCTTAAAAGCCAGATGGGAGCCCGCCCCGCGGCGATGGGCGGCGCGTTCGTTGCTGTAGATGGAGATGTTCATGGTCTCCATTACAACCCTGCCAGCATGGCCACTTTTTCAGAGCGCGTGGGCAGTTTCACCTACCTCAAGCATTTGCTGGATTTCAATTCCGGTTTCCTCGGCTATGTCGAACCAAAAGTAGGTCCAGGTAATCTGTCGTTTGCGTTCTTTTACATCGATTATGGCCAATTCACCAAAACCGATGCTGAGGGGCAAAAATTAGGCTCTTTTAGCGCCAACAGTCTGGTATTCACAACTTCTTATGCCCTCTCCCCTATCGAGAATTTATTGACAGGCGTTTCATTAAAATATCTCCGTTCCACAATTGATAATTATGGTGCCGATGCCATTGCCTTGGATGCCGGTGTGATCTACCGCATTCCTGCAAAACAATTGACCATTGCTGCATCATTCAGCAACCTCGGAAAATCGATGACCCCCTTCATCGAATATAAAGAGGATTTACCCTTTTTATGGCGCGTTGGTCTCACAAAACAACTGGAGCATCTCCCCTTAATGTTAGGCTTTCAACTATACCAATACAGTGATGAAATTCTCCACGGCGCTTTGGGGTTGGAGTTCTCGTTGACAGACAATGCTTTTCTTCGGTTAGGTTACGATAATTCCGGCTTGGATTTGCGCGTCGATGCCTCCGGCGATCGTTTTGCCGGCGCTTCCATTGGTTTGGGACTGAACTGGCGGAAATGGTCGTTCGACTATGCTTACTCCTCGATGGGGGAATTGGGATCTTTGAATCGATTCACCATCACTGGACAGCTATGACCATGTCCATCGCTCAAGCCATCACCATCCCCAAAATTTTGGAGATGAAGGCAAAAGGACAAAAGATCGTCGCTCTGACCGCCTATGATTATACATTTGCCTCTCTATTGGATGGAGCAGGTGTGGATATTATTTTGGTGGGTGATTCGGCGGCAATGGTCTGTGGCGGACAGAACACTACTTTATCCCTGACATTACCAGAAGCCCTCTACCATTGTCGCATGGTTCGCCGCGGTGTTCAACGGGCTCTCTTGGTGGCAGACATGCCCTTTCTTACTTATCAGGTCAGTATTAAAAAAGCCATTCTGAATGCAGGGTTATTCTTCAAACGCGCGGAAGTCGATGCAGTTAAATTAGAGGGGGGACAGTCGGTCGTACCCATCGTCCGCCGTTTGGTAGAAGCGGGCATGCCGGTGATGGGACATCTGGGCCTTACACCCCAGTCTATCAAAAGGTTTGGTTCTTATAAAGTTCAGGCGCAGGATGAATATGCCGCTCAACAACTACTCCAAGATGCATTGTCACTTCAAGAAGCTGGCGCTTTCGCTATCGTGCTGGAAAAGATCCCGAGTCGTTTAGCGGCTAAAGTTACCCAACGCCTGAATATTCCCACTATCGGTATCGGTGCAGGACCTCACTGTGATGGCCAGATTCTGGTGAGCTACGATATGTTGGGTCTTTACGAAGCCATGCAACCAAAATTTGTCCGTAGATATGCATCATTGGCTGAAGAGATTCGCAAGGCCTGCCAACGCTATATAGAGGATGTCCGCCAAGGAAATTTTCCCAATGAACAGGAAAGCTATTGAATGAATATAATCAAATAATTACGACGATAGCCGGATAAATATGTCTCGTCTTTGGCGCACCTTGATGTGATGTTCTTTTTTTAAATTTTCGTCTTTTAGTTTAGCGTCGACAATAGAAATAAAATTATCAATTACATAAATTCAATATGTGATAAACAGCCAACATCTTCACCATCAGGGTGAAGAAAATCCGATTTGATACCATATTTTGCATTCTGGGCGATTTCACGTGTTGACGATAACAAATATCACAGAAATGCAAAGGCTGGCTGACACCTGGCGGGGTGAAGGCCAGCGCATTGGTTGTGTGCCTACGATGGGTGCGTTGCATGACGGTCATCTCAGTCTGATCCAGCGAGCGCGCGAGCTGAGCGACAAAACAGTGGTGAGTATTTTCGTCAACCCCATCCAATTTGGGCCAAAGGAAGATTTCCAGTCCTATCCTCGCCCTCTGGAGAAGGATTTAACTTTGTGCCAGGAAAAGGGTGTGGATGCGGTCTTTTTGCCTTCAGCGGAAGAAATGTACCCGACCGGTTTTCAGACCCATGTTCAAGTCGAAAAATTGACCAAAGGATTGTGTGGTGCTTCGCGTCCAGGCCATTTCCAAGGCGTCACCACTGTCGTAACCAAACTGTTCAATATTATCAAACCGCACATGGCAATATTTGGCGCCAAAGATTACCAGCAAGCCAAGGTCATTCAACAAATGGTGAAGGATCTTAATTTCGACATTCAGATTGTTATGGCGCCGACAGTGAGAGAGGCCTCAGGTTTGGCCCTTAGCTCTCGCAATCAATACCTCAGCGACAGAGAAAAAGTCGATGCCACCGTTCTCTATCAATCGTTGTGCATGGCCGCATCGATGATTGAATCAGGCGAGCGAGATGCATCCGCCATCATTTCCGTTATGCGGCAACTGATCGACGCCGTTCAATTCAGCCGTATCGACTATATCGAAATTGTTGATGCGGAAACATTAGAGCCGGTTTCCACCATCCAATCCGACGTGTTAATTGCATCGGCCGTTTATATTGGCTCGGCGCGGCTAATCGATAACATCGTCGTAAAAATAGACAGTAATTTAAAAAATAAAGATAGTTATTCGGCTATTTAAATGATTTTCTTATTGATTTTGAATTTTTTTTTTGTAATATTAATTAAATATTCGAAATGAGATTAATAAACCATCTGGAGGTATCAAAGGTCATGAGACACTGCCGATTCATCATTCTTTTGGCCACGGTGCCAGTTTTGGTTTTTGCACAATTGAAAGCAAACAGCGGACCGGTGAATCTGGTCTCTCTACTCAATATGCCGGCTCAGATGGAAAGAGCGGCCGCTGGTATTTTGGGTTTAGATCCTTCCAGATTTCATATCTATCAATCGTATCAGATGAGTTTTTTCTCTCTCGGCAATTCCGGGTACACTCAGGGCGTTTATCTGAATACCATGACCTATGACTTTTCGATCCCATTGAGTGTTGCGGTTCAATGGGGCATTGCGCATCAACCTTTTACATCATCGCCCTCGCCATTTATTAAGGACGGATTATTTCTCTCTCGGGCTCAAGTTCGGTATCAACCAATAAAGAATTTTTTAATCCAGATGGATTATATTCGAAATCCTTACCAATATCGATCTTATCCTTATTACAATCAAATGGGTTATTTTGGATGGTAGAAGGTAAACAAGCCACAGTCGAATACAGCAGCTTGGCGTGCTGTTGGGCATGTGGAAGGGTGGCATGAAATTTTGGTTACTGTAGGAGGGTAACGACTGTGAACAAGCGTGTCTATTCTACGCGTCGAAGCTATGAACGTCGTCCCGCTCGACGAGGGGGAGGTACGAATGCCTTAGGAAAGTTATTGAACAGAGTATTCGTTTGGGCATTGGTGGTAGTCAATGTGGCGCTGATTGTTTTTCTTTTGCGAAAAATTTTTGTCTCAAGCAATGCCATACCGACTACCATCTCCCCATCGCAAGAGCCCATCATGACCGTTGAAGTCCTCAATGGTTGCGGCACCTCGGGGGTTGCGAATACATTTTCCGAGTACCTTAAAAAAAAGAATTATGATGTGGTTCGCGTTGACAATGCCGATTCCTTTGATTATGAGAAATCGGTCATCCTCGATCGCGGTAAACAACCGCGAAGAATGATCGAGCAATTATGCAAAGTTATGGGCATCTCCAAAGAACGTATTTTATTGATCGAAAGTACTTCCTGTCCATCGGATGCCACTTTGATCATCGGCTCGGATTATAAGAGTCTGAAAGCCTTTCGGAAATAAGCAAATATCCTGATCCCATCCATTCTATTGCACAAATATGCAATAGGCGGTAACGAGTATTGTAAAAGCATGTATTATTTAATCTTTTTTCTCTACAATGGGGTTTTTATTCCAATTTTTTTCGTTGTTATCCATTTGGCCGCCCAATTCAATAAAAAGATTAAGCGCGGACTGAAAGGGCGGTACCATCTTTTTCCGACGTTGCGGAGCGAAATAAAAAAAGCCACTCAAGGCGCTATCAGGATATGGATTCATATCTCCTCCTATGGTGAATTCGAACAGGTCAAGCCAGTCATTCTCCTGTTGAAGGAAAAAATCGCAAATTCTTTTATCATATTATCCTTTTTCTCACCATCCGGTTTTGATCACGCCAAAGGGTATCCCTTAGCCGATGTAATCACTTATCTGCCGGCCGATACCTATTGGAATGCACGAAAATTCATTTCCATCATTAAACCCGATGTGGCCATGGTGGTGAGGCATGATCTCTGGCCTAATTTTCAATGGCGTCTTTATCAGTTAGCCATTCCTTCCCTATTGATCAATGCGAGCATTCCTGCGCATCGAATACGATTCATAAAACTCATGCGACATATTTTGCGCCAGCTGTACAAGACGTTTTCACAAATCTATGTTACCACACCAGAAAATGCGCAGTTTTTTCAGATAATTTTTCCATTTCCGAAGCAGATCAAAGTATTAGGTGACACCCGTTTCGACCAGGTTCGCCTGAGGGCAGCGGAATGCGAAAAAATAGCATTCTTGCAGCAAAGTGGAAAATTTCAGCGGGATAATTGTTGCGTGGCTGGCAGCACCTGGCCTGGGGATGAACGGGTGCTGTTACCAGCGGTCAAAAAAATCATGCAACAATACCCTCATTTTCAGTTGATCATCGTCCCCCATGAACCCACCGTCGCTAACATCGCAGCCATCAGTGATTTTTTTTCGCTGGCAAAGATACCATCCATTAAACTCTCACAATGGTCTGAGGGTGATCCAGAATTTCGGGTTTTGATTGTCGATCGCGTGGGATTGCTGGCGAATCTTTATGCATTGGGCGCTTTGGCGTATGTAGGCGGCGGTTTTGGCGCTGGGGTTCATAATGTACTCGAACCAGCCGCACACGAAACCCCTGTATTATTTGGTCCTCGCCATTCCAATTCTATCGAAGCGCAACAACTCATCCGTATCAATGTCGGTCGCTGTGTTGAAAATGAAGAGGACATTTATCAAGCGCTGAGAGAAATGTTAGAAAATAAAGCCATAATTAAACAGAGAGGACAAAAAGCGAAACAATTCATCATGGAACATAGTGGCGCTGCGGAAAGAACGGTTGCTGAAATTCTCGAATGTTTGCATCGTAAAGGGAGAAAGATCCATGGATGATCTACCGAGCATCGCTTGGCATAATGGTAAAGTACGGATACTCGACCAAACGCGATTGCCCGAAGAATTGGTCATGTTAGAAATATCCGATCATCATGGCGTGATTCGCGCCATCCAAGGCATGAGCATCCGCGGTGCCCCAGCCATTGGGATTGCCGCGGCATTTGGCGTAGTGCTATCGGTGTGGCAGGCGTCGGAATCGGATCGACCGGCTTTTTTCGAGCAAGCGAACCAAGCCATGGCCGCGTTAAGAAAGACCCGCCCGACCGCTAAAAATCTTTCCTGGGCATTGGATCGCATGCGGAATGTGCTGGCCAATCATATCAATCGACCATTACGGGAGATCAAAGAGGCACTCTTAAAAGAAGCACAGTCCATACTTAAAAATGACGTCGAATGTTGCCGTGCCATCGGTCGCATCGGTGCGCAACTGCTTACTAATACGTGTGGTGTCTTGACCCATTGCAACGCGGGTGCGCTGGCTACGGGTGGATACGGAACCGCCTTAGGCGTCATTCGCGCCGCTGTGGCACAGGGCAAAAAGGTACATGTTTATGTGGGCGAAACCAGGCCGCTGCTGCAAGGGGCAAGGCTCACAGCATTTGAGCTTTGCGAAGATCATATACCCGTGACCGTAGTTTGTGATACGATGGTAGCCCAATTAATGAAAAGCGGCAAAATACAATTCGTCATCGTCGGCGCCGACCGTATCGCCCGCAATGGCGACACCGCCAATAAGATAGGTACCTATGGATTAGCGGTACTGGCCAAATATCATCGTATTCCGTTTTATGTGGCAGCCCCCATAGCCACTTTCGATATGGATCTTCGTACAGGGGATCAGATTCCCATCGAAATCCGCGACGAAGATGAAGTCAGACGCTGCGGCAATCGCGTCATCGTACCAGAAGAGGCGGCTGTGATCAACCCTGCTTTTGATATTACCCCCTCACATCTAATCGATGCCTTTATCACCGAAAAAGGGTTGATTCGATCTCCTTTTCAGGAAAATATTGCCGAAATGTTGAAGTAAATCTTGCACTTTAAATTTTTTTTTTGTAAATTAAAAGATAAATAATTCTATTCATTTTTAAGGAGCTAAATTATGAAAAAGCTGTCGGTGTTATTGGTACTGCTTGCAATCGTCGTACTTGTCGGCTGCGCCTCTAAAGAACTGACTTCGGCAAAGGTGTACATCAATCAAAACAATTGGGACAAAGCCATTGAACAGCTGGAGGCTGCCATCCAGGTTAACCCTAAAGATGCAGAAGCTTATTATTTATTAGGCGAAGGCTATGGCCAAAAATCCGAGTGGGAAAAAATGAATGATGCCTTTGCAAAATCCCTGGCCATTAGTCCGAATTTTGAAGCTCGGATTAAAAATACCGTTGATCGTTACTGGGTCATGAATTTCAATCAAGGTGTTGGCAAGGTTAACACCAAAGCAGGCGAACAACCCGATTTACAAGCCGCTGCGAATTTATTCGCCATTTGCACGGTGATCGACCCCAAAAGACCCGAAGCTTATCGGAATTTAGCGGTCACATACTTGCGAATGAATGAACTCCAAAAGGCAAAAGATACCTATCTGAGCTTACTTTCTGTTGATCCCAAAAATATGATCGCCTATAATGAAGCCACTCGTCTCTTGATGGAAATGAAGGAATATCCACAAGCGTTGGAGTTGGCAGAAAAAGCCCTCGCCGTCGATCCAGCTAATGCGGAAGCGATATCTAACATGGCCATGGTCTATGATCTCATGGATGAAAAAGAAAAAGCCCAGCAGACCTATGAACAAGCGCTCCAACGCAATCCCGATAACCAGGATTTACTTTTCAATTTGGCACGGTTGCACTTTCTCAATAAAGAATATAATAAAGCCATCGAGCTTTTCCAAAAAGTCATAGCTCTGAATCCAGAAGATTTCGATTCCAATCTGAATGTTGGCAATGCTTACTTGACCATGGCCGATGATCTGCGGAAGATACTCATCGAAAAGGAAACGAACAAGAAACCGGTTTCTGACGAGGAGATCAATCAACTAAAAGAATTTTACCGTGCAGCCATTCCTTTCTTAGAAAAAGCGCTTTCCATCAATTCGAATAATTCCACCGTGTGGTACAATCTGGGCGTTGCATATGTGAATATTGGTGATGCGCAAAAGGGTCAGGAATGTTTTGACAAAGCCGAAGAGATGCGTAAATAACCAGCCAAGCTTTTTGTGCCCCGTTTCACTACGGGGCTTTTTTTTGTTTTGTATTTGAAAGATAAGAGTGTTATTTTATTTTTAATAATTGACCATTGGTTAAAATAGGTAATTTTTCCATTGTTAGATCAAAAACGTGTTGAAGAAATCAAGCGATGCGGTAATATTCCCAACCACGTGGCCATCATCATGGACGGTAACGGTCGTTGGGCTAAAAACCGCAACTTGCCGCGCATCGAGGGCCATAAAGCGGGTATCGAATCGGTGCGTGCCGTCGTCGAGGCCGCAGGCGCCCTGGGCATTAAAGTGTTGACCCTCTACACATTTTCGGCTGAAAATTGGGAGCGGCCACGCAGCGAAGTATCGGCATTGATGTCGCTTTTGGTCAGAACCGTAAAAAATGAGACGGAGGAGTTGCGGCAGAAAAACGTCAAGCTGATGGTCATCGGACATCTGGATGAATTACCTCTAACCCCTCGTCAAGGAGTAAAATCGACCATTAAAGCGCTGCAAAACAATACCGGCCTGATCGTAAATTTGGCACTCAGTTATAGTGGCCGCCAAGAAATTGTCGACGCTGTGAAGAGCTTGGTTGAAGATATCAAGCATGGACAAATACAACCCCATGAGATCGATGAAGAGTGCTTCAGCCGCTACATGCAAACGACTGCGATCGGCGATCCGGATTTGCTCATCCGCACCAGTGGTGAAATGCGCATCAGCAATTTCCTCCTCTGGCAGTTGGCCTATACCGAATTGTACTTTACCCCCGTCCTCTGGCCCGATTTTCGCCATGAACAATTCTTAGATGCCATCAGCGCCTATCAAAAGCGCGAGCGTCGTTTCGGCAAGGTCAGCGAACAACTCAAATGTAAGTGATTGCTCCTGCACGATGGCATCTCATTTAAGGAGAATCGTTTTCAAACTTTCGCTCATTATTCCCATTGGTTGACACAGGAATAGGAAGCCATTGGTTAAATTTATGGGAACTCGAATAACATATTGATCGTTGGATGGTTATAATGAGATATTTTGCTTTACAAAAACCGTGAATTTTAGTAATTTTATATATAAACGAAGGATATAAGCTGGATGGTCTTTAAAAGGTCATATTTTATTTTTTTAACAGTTTGCGTCCTCTTTTTTGCGGTAGTTGGTTTTGCTCAAAAACGCTCGGTTCGAGTGTTGGGGATTTCGGTCGAAGGTAACCGCACAACCGATGCCAACATGATCCGCATGAGTTCCGGAATCGTTCCAGGTATCGAAATCACCGGTGACGGATTACAGGAATCGATCCGGCAGCTTTGGCGGCTCAATCTTTTCTCCGATATCGCCGTTGTCGTAGACCGCGAATTGGAAGAAGGTGTTTATTTAACCATCCGCGTTCAAGAATTCCCCCGCCTAGAAAAAGTGGAAATTGAAGGCAATAAGAAATTAAAAAAAGATGAAATTATCAATATATTGAATTATTTTCCCGGACAGATCGTGAGCCCTTCGCTGCTCAACCGCAGTCGCAGCAAATTGTTGGAAAAATACAAAGAAAAGGGATATTTTCTTGCCAAGATTAAAATCAATCAATATGTGAGCAAACAAGACAGTCATCGGGTGTTGGTGCGATTTGTCTTTAATGAAGGTAAGAAGGTCCAGGTAAAAAAGATCACCTTTCACAACAATCAGGCCTTCACCGATGCCAAACTCCGTAAACAGTTCAAGAAAATTAAAGAGGATCGTTGGTGGCGAGGCGCAGATTACGATAAAGAAAAGTATCAAGAAGATCTCAATAACCTCATCGATTTTTACAATAACAACGGCTATCCTGATGCCGAGATTACACGTGACAGTTTATATTATAAAAACGACTTTAGCGATTTGTACCTAGACATCTGGGTCCATGAAGGGCCTCAATATAAATTTGGTGAGATCAGCTGGGAAGGAAACAAACTATTCACCACAGAGCAACTCAACTCCGTCGTCGGCTTTGCGAAAGGAGATAAATACAGTAAGAAGAAGCTGCAGGAGGCCTTACAAAAGCACTTGGGGGGCTTGTATTACGATCGTGGCTACATCTATGCTAACATCGTGCCGCGCGAAACGGTAACCGAAGCCTATGAAGTGAACATTCATTTCAACATCGTTGAAGGGAAACCGGCCAAGATCAACGAAATTAAAATTGTTGGCAATACTCGAACAAAGGAAAAAGTCATCCGCCGAGAGTTACGCGTTTATCCGGGTGATACATTCAGCCGCGCCCTGTTGGAGAGGAGCCAACGAGAAGTTTGGATGTTGAATTATTTTTCCAACGTTATTCCCAACGTCAAACCGGTGGATGAAGAAAAAGTAGATCTGGAGTTCAAGGTAGAAGAAAAATCGACGGATACTGCTAACATGTCGGCTGGTTGGTCGGAGCGTGATAAATTGATCGGTAGCATTGGCGTTGCCATGGCCAACCTTTTCGGCAATGGCCAGAGTTTGAGTTTCAATTGGAATTTTGGTCGCTACTATCGCTCATTCAATATCGGTTTTTCCGAGCCGTGGCTGTTCGACCGACCAACTTTAGCTGGTTTCGACATTTACGACACAAAACGCGATGCTGTTTATTACGGCTATAAGCAAGAGAGTCGTGGTGTCTCGTTACGACTGGGGCGGCGTTTATCCTGGCCGGATAATTTTTTCCGTGGCGACTGGATCTACCGCCTCGATCGTACACGACTAAGCGAATTCAATGCTTATTACCGTGAACGCAACCCCAATGGCATCGTGACGGAAAAATGGCCTTTGATCAGCAGTGGCATCACCCAGATTATCTCCCGTAACAGCCTGGATCGCCCCGAATTCCCTACGGCTGGTTCCGAAGTGAGCCTGACCACCGAAATTTCCGGCACCATCTTTGGTGGCAATGTTGACTATCATAAACACATCTTGAGCATCGCCTGGTTCTCGCCATCGATATGGAAATTGGTGTTACATAGCAATTTTCAGGTCGGCGTCATGGAGGGCATCGGCAAAGGCGCTCGGATACCCTATCTCGAATATTTTTTCATGGGCGGTGATGGTTTGTCGCGATCCATCCCCCTGCGTGGGTACGACGATCCCTTGGGTGAAAATCAATACATACAGGAAGGCGGCAAGTCCTATCTCAAATACACCGCTGAAATCCGGATTCCGATTGCACCTAACCCAACCATCTTTGCCTTGCTCTTTGCTGAGGCGGGAAATATTTATTCCGACTTTCGTCATGCGGATCCATTTAATATGAAACGCTCCGTCGGCATCGGCGGCCGTGTATTCATGCCGATGATCGGCATCATCGGTTTCGACTATGGTTACGGATTCGATCGCGTTGATTATCAGGGAAATCCTGATCCAAAGTGGAAATTCCATTTTGTCTTTGGAAGAAGTTTTTAGGATTTTCAATGGCGAACCCAATGGTAGCATTCTCTGAATTGTAGCAAAATCGCATTAACTATCGAAAGCATTTACCAATTTAACCAAAAGTATTCAATTATTAGGAGGAAACCGTGAAACACCTGAAACTATTGTCGATATCATTATTGGTTGTTGCCTTGGCATCGACAGGCGTATGGGCACAAAAATTGGCCTACATCAATTCGCAAAAAATCATCGCTACATATAAGGAGGCCAAGGACGCGCAGGAACGACTCAATAAAATCAGCCAAGCATGGGAAGAGGAAGGCAGAGCCATGCAAAAACAATTCCAGGAAATGGGCGAACAGCTGGAGAGTCAAAGTCTATTGCTCAGCGAAGAGCGCAAACGCGAAAAACAACAAGAATTGCAAAATCTGTACATGAAAATTCAACAGTTTCAGAACGAAAAGTGGGGACAAAACGGCGAGCTTTACCGGAAACAAGAAGAGATCATGCAGCCGATCTTCGACAAGATCAATGCTGCCATTAAAAAGGTTGCCGAAGAGCAAAATTACGACTATGTCTTTGATACCATCAATGGCAACATTGTCTATGCCAGTCCCAAACAAACCGACCTGACCGACATGGTACTGGCAGAACTGGAGAAAGGCTTGCCTTCGAAAACAACACCACGATAAGGGCTCTTCGCTTATCATTGCAAGGTTAACCCCTGTCATTGACGGACAGGGGTTTTTCTTTTTAAACTAATGACCTCTTTTTTCCAACTTCCCTGCTGCAAAAAGTTAGACAATCATGAAAAAGGTTAAACTATTCTATTCTCTCCGCAGCAATGCCATTTCTGAATCATCTCATGGCAACTGGTCAAGGTTAATGGCTTGAAATTCTCCATTTTCGAGTTCATCAAAATGATCAATTGTGTTTACATCTTCGGGTACGCTTCATGAATGGGTCAAGTCCAACAATGCTTGTGACCTTCTTTCATCTTTCTCATGGCGCACTATGGATTCGGTTCAAAAAGAGAATTGACACCGAATTCGAATGATCATCCTTTTCTATCACTTTTCACCTATTACTAATATTTTTTCGATTTCCTGTTTTGAAATTAACAATTTTTTTATTATATTTTTATAATTTGAAAATTTATAAATATCTTTCAACAATCAAACGGATGGCAGGGCAACCCATCGATATAATGCGAGGTGCTTATGGCCTATGACTTGAAGACCATCGCCGAGATGATAGGCGCAAAAATAGACGGTAATCCAGAGATAACCATCAGTGGTCTGGCCAAGATCGAAGAAGCTGGGCCTGGTCAGCTAACATTCATCGCCAATCCCAAATATGAAAAATTCATTCACCAAACCAAAGCTTCGGCGATTTTAGTGGCGGAGAATTTCCCTCAGAGCGATAAGACTTTGTTACGCTGCAAAGATCCTTACTTTGCATTTATGACCCTGGTGAAACAGTTTTATGGCGGTGGGCCTTCCTTATCGAAAGGCATCCATCCAACCGCGGTCATCGGCGAAGGGACGCACCTCGGAAAAGATGTTGCCATTGGTGCTCATGTAGTGATCGGCGAAAATTGTGACATCGGCGATGGAGTGCAGTTATATCCAGGTGTGGTGCTATCCAATGAGGTGAGCATCGGTCGGGATTCGATACTTTATGCTAATGTGAGTGTAAGGGAGCGATGTCGGATCGGTGAGCGGGTGATTATCCAGATGGGTGCGGTCATAGGTTCAGATGGTTTTGGATTTGCATTTCACGAAGGCCGATATCATAAAATTCCCCAGATGGGTATTGTCATCATCGAGGACGATGTCGAGATTGGCGCCAACACAACGATCGATCGTGCCACTTTGGGAGCCACCGTCATCCGTCGCGGAACAAAATTAGACAATCTAATTCAGGTCGCCCATAATGTGGAAATCGGTGAGCATACGGTCATGGCTGCTCAGACCGGCATTGCCGGCAGCACCAAAGTAGGCAATTACGTCAAGATGGGCGGTCAGGTGGGATTAGCTGGGCATATTGAAATCGGAGATCAGGTGACGTTGGGTGCACAATCCGGTGTCGATAAGAGCATTCCTGCTGGTGAATATTATTTTGGCTACCCGGCACGACCCGCACGCACCGTCATGCGCGAAATCAGCGCCCTGACCAGATTGCCAGAACTTTTACGACGCGTTAAAATACTGGAAGATGAAATTCAACGACTTCAGCAACAATTACAAGATAAAAGTTAAAATCCTTCTTTTTATGAGCAAGATATAGCGGAGCTGTTTTGGGAGGGCAAATGTTAAAAAATCAGCAGACCATCAAACGAGCGGTTTCATATTCTGGCATCGGATTACATACAGGCAATAAAACCAAAATAACATTCAAACCTGCGCCGGTTAACACCGGCATACTCTTTAAACGTGTGGACATTCCCGACTCGCCGATCATTCCGGCGGACATTGACCATGTGATTGATATTTCCCGTGGCACGACGATTGGCATCAACGGCGCGGAGGTTCATACGGTCGAACATGTCTTGGCCGCCATCTCAGGACTCGAAATCGATAACATCATCTGCGAAGTCGACGGCAATGAGCCGCCTGTCGGCGACGGTAGTGCCCTGCCATTCGTTGAAATTCTCTTAAAAGCCGGCATCGAAGAGCAAGATTCGCCGCGCGATTATTTGATCATCGATAAAACCATCACCTATCACGATCCTCCACGCGGCGTAGATATCGTGGTCTTCCCATCGGATGAATTTCGCATCACCTTCATGGTGGATTACAAAAATCCGGCCTTAGGTACGCAATATACTTCCATGTACTCTCTGCGCGAAGAGTTTGCCACAGAATATGCTGCTGCCCGGACATTCTGTTTTCTGAGCGAAGTGGAGCAGTTGCGCAAAGCCAACCTCATTCGCGGTGGTGCTTTGGATAACGCTGTAGTGATCATCGACCGCGAAATGAAAGAAGAAGAGTTGGAAGAATTACGCAAACTTTTCGGTATCGATCAAAAAGTCAGCCTTTCCACCAATGGCATCCTCAACGGCAAGGAATTGCGTTATTATAATGAGCCGGTACGCCACAAAGCTCTAGATCTGATTGGCGATCTGGCGTTGTTAGGTGTTCCTTTAAAAGCGCACGTCATGGCTGCCCGGTCGGGGCACGCTGCTAATGTCGAATTGGTGAAAATCATCCGCAAAGAGTATAAGAAAAAATTGATCCGTTCCAAGTTCAAGGTCCCTGAAGGACAGACGGCTTTTCTCGATATGGAGGCCATTCTGAAAATCCTGCCACATCGCTATCCTTTCCTTTTAGTAGATCGCATATTGGATTTGGTGCCACAAGAGCATGTGGTGGGCATTAAAAACGTCACCATAAACGAGCCTTTTTTCAACGGCCATTTTCCCGGCAAACCGATCATGCCGGGAGTGCTCATTGTCGAAGCCATGGCGCAAGTAGGCGGTATCCTGCTTCTCAATACCGAAACCGATCCGCAAACCAAACTGGTCTACTTTACCGGCATCGATAACGTGCGCTTCCGGAAAACAGTGACCCCCGGCGACACGCTGCGGTTCGAGGTAGAAATGGCTGCCTACCGTCGTACCATGTGCAAAATGATCGGCCGGGCTTTTGTTGAAGATGAATTGGTCTGCGAAGCTGAACTCATGGCCGCTATAGTGGATAGAAAATAAAATAGGAAATTACTTTTATCATATTCGAAGAAAAGGAAGTGAACATTGATCGATATTCATCCTACCGCCATTGTTGCTAAAGAGGCCGAAATTGCCGATGGAGTGACCATTGGGCCATTTACCATCATCGAAAAAGATGTGACTATTGGTGAGGGCACGATGATCGGGCCCCATGTGCTGATTGCAGATGGAGCACGCATCGGCAAAGGGTGCCGCATTCATTGTGGGGCCGTCATCGCCACGTTACCGCAAGACTTGAAGTTCGGCGGCGAGAAGACATTTTTTGAAATCGGGGATTACACAACAGTGCGCGAATATGCGACGCTGAATCGCGGTACATTAGCCCATGGTAAAAGCCGCGTCGGCAGTCACTGCTTGCTCATGGCTTATACCCATGTGGCGCACGACTGCGAAGTGGGCGACCATGTGATTATGGCCAACGGCGTGCAATTGGGTGGTCACGTCACCATCGAGGAATGGGCTATCATCGGTGGCATGACGCCGGTACACCAATTCTGTAAAATTGGCCGGCACTGCATGATCGGTGGCGGATTTCGCGTCACCCAAGATGTGCCACCTTACATCACCGCAGCCGATGAACCACTGCGTTTTGCCGGCATCAATTCCATAGGATTGCGACGCCGCGGCTTTAGTAGCGAGGTCATCATGAACCTCAAACGCGCCTACCGCATCCTCTATCGTAGCAATTATAATGTCAGCCAAGCGCTGGAACATATTAAAGCCGAATTAGAGCTGACGCCGGAGGTGAACCATATCATCACGTTCATCGAAAAATCGGAACGCGGTATCATCCACTGATATGGACCAAGGCTGGGAGAACAAACCAGAGCTCTGGAGGCTGATCAACTCTGGTTTTCAAGATGGATTCACCAACATGGCAATTGATTTGGCCATGGTCAAATGTTATCAAGGAGTGCCAACGCTGCGCCTTTACGGTTGGCGCCCACCAGCGGTCTCTCTCGGCTATCATCAATCGCTCAACGACATCGATCTAAAACGATGCCACGAGGATCAAGTGGACGTGGTCTTTCGGCCAACAGGCGGGCGGGCTGTTTTACACCATAACGAAGTAACCTATGCGGTTGTCCTTTCTCGCGAAAGCCGCCTTTTCGATTCTCGCGTCCTGGCAGTTTATGAACGCATCAGCCGTGCTATTCTCACCGCGTTGTTGCAGCTCACATCGCAGATTCAATTCGAACGCGCTCCCCGCCCTGAAGTCGATCCAGCTCGCCGCGAGTGGTCGAGTCTGTGCTTTGCCTCTTCCATTCAGCACGAAATCGGCTACCAGGGGAAAAAACTCATCGGCAGCGCTCAACGACGCTTCGGTAACATCGTTCTCCAGCACGGGTCGATATTATTGGGCAAGGAGCATCTCAAGTTGGTGGATTATCTGGCCGGAAAAACTGCAGAGCAAAAAGCTGCTATTAGGCAGCACATGATCCAGAAAACCGTTTGTTTGCATGATCTGACTTTTTCGCCCTTATCTTTTGAAGAGGTATGCATGGCTCTACCTGCGGGATTCGAAAAAACTTGGCACATTCACTTTAAACCCAGCATTCTCTCTCAGGCGGAGATCGAGCAAGCGAACGAGGAAAGAAGAGTATTGCTGCAAAAATCGGGGTACTCATGAAGCGTATTGCTTTATTGGGCAGCACGGGGTCTATAGGCGTCAACTGTCTTAAAGTGGTAGAGGCAATGCCGGATCAGTTCCGGGTTGTGGCTTTGGCCAGCCATCGCAATGTTCCCCTGTTAATAGAACAAGCGCGTAAATTCCGGCCGCTGTTCGTAGCAGTCAGTGCCCCTGAAAATGACTTCGAGGTGGATGGTTTGAAAAATTTAGGGGTGGCTGTTCTGCAAGGCGAGAAAGCGCTTTTATCTATATGCCAAGAAGCTGAATATGATCTTTTGGTGAATGCCGTAGTGGGTGCCGTCGGTTTTGAGCCTACTCTTGCAGCGATTGAACGGGGTAAACCAGTGGCGCTAGCCAATAAAGAGGCTTTGGTCATTGGTGGGGAGCTGGTCTCGAGGGCTGCCAGACGCCATGGGGTCGAGATATTGCCCATCGATAGCGAGCATAGCGCCATTTTTCAGTGCCTGATGGGGGAAGATCGCCAGAGCATCGAAGAGATCATCCTCACTGGTTCGGGCGGACCGTTTCGCACATGGTCAGAGGCAGAGATGCGACACGCCACCGTCGCCGAGGCACTCAAGCATCCCAATTGGAGCATGGGAAGAAAAATCACCATCGATTCCGCAACCATGATGAACAAGGGTCTGGAGGTGATCGAGGCGCATTGGCTCTTCGGACTGCCAGCGGAAAAAATCCGCGTTGTGGTTCATCCACAATCGATCATCCACTCCATGGTGGTTTTTCAGGACGGCTCGGTCAAAGCACAATTGGGTGTGCCTGATATGCGCCTTCCGATTCAGTTCGCATTGACCTATCCCCATCGCAGGCCTTCTCACTTTCCGCGTTTGAATTTTGCCGAGGCAACGCAACTGACGTTTGAACAACCGGATATGAAAAAATTTCCAGCGCTGTCGTTGGCCTATCAAGCCTTAGCCATCGGCGGCACAGCGCCGGCGGTGATGAACGCAGCCAACGAGATGGCCGTCCATCTTTTTCTTGAAGAGAAAATAGGTTTCATGCAAATTGCAAAATTGATCGAACTAGCAATATCGAGCTTTCGGCATGACGATCATCCCGATGCTGGTACCTTATTGGCAGCCGATCGCTGGGCGCGGGAGTTCGTAGAAAAACAAGCAGTTGGAAAATGAAACAAAAATTGATTTTGAACGTTAAAAGCGAAGGTTTGTTCTCATCGATCGATAAGAACATTTAAGAAAAAGACTATCATGGCAACATCACAAGAATTTATCGATTACGTCTGCGGTCAAATACAACACAATGGAATAATATCCTACAAAAAGATGTTTGGGGAATATATGGTTTATGTCAATGCAAAACCATTACTCCTTGTGTGTGATAACACGGTTTTTGTCAAAAAACTCGATAGTATCAAACTATTATGCAAGAAATTAGATAAAGGATTCCCCTATCCTGGAGCCAAAGAACACTATATCATTGATGTCGACGATCGAACATTGCTGAATGAAATCATCCAAGAGTTAGAGAAAGTAATTCCGATTCCGGTAAAGAAAAAATCAAAAAAGTAGCAAATTTTATAACTACGATAATCTAAACTGTGATACATTTTGAAAAGGTGTAAAAAATGCATATTCTCACTACCTATATCCTACCTTTCCTCGGCGTGCTGGGACTGCTCATCATCATCCATGAGTTGGGTCACTTCTTGGCGGCCAAGCTATCAGGAATTCGCGTGGAGAGATTTTCCGTAGGGTTTCCGCCACGATTGATCGGAAAGAAAATCGGCGACACCGATTATTGTATCTCCGCCCTGCCGTTCGGTGGCTATGTGAAAATGTCCGGCATGATCGATGAGAGTATGGATGAAGCCAGCATCAAAGGAGAGCCATGGGAGTTCATGTCCAAGCCTGTGTGGGTGCGGATGATGGTATTATTTGCAGGACCTCTGGCAAATATTCTTTTGGCGCTATTCATTTTTACTGCCAGTGTTTTTTATACTGGCGTGGCAGAACCTACTGGCACCACCATCGGCCGGGTGATGGAAAATATGCCTGCCCAACAAATTGGCCTGCAGGCGGGCGATGAGATTTATCGGGTCGATGATCGAGACATTAGCAAATGGGAAGAATTAACGGCCATCATCCACTCTTCCGCCGGTAAGAAACTCACGATCTTTTGGCGTCGTGATGGACAAAATATGTCTGCCGAAGTGATACCACAGTTGGATAAAGTGATGAATTATGGTCTCATCGGCATCGAACCCAAGACGGTGTTGGTGCGACCTGGCATTCTTCAAGGCATGGCGTTGGGATTCAAATCTTCTTGGAATCTGACGCGGTTGATGATCAAATCCTTTGGCAAGCTATTCAGCGGCGAAGTATCGCTCCAAGAAGGGCTGGCAGGACCTTTACGCATCGCCCAGATGACCGGCGACTCCGCTAAATCAGGTTTTGGCAGCCTGTTGATCTTTGCAGCACTGCTCAGTCTTAATTTGGGTATCCTCAACCTATTGCCCATCCCGGTGTTGGATGGCGGCCATCTGCTCCTGCTTACCATCGAAGGCATCATCCGCCGACCCATCTCCACCAAAGTAAAGATGGCTGTGCAACAGGTAGGTATGGCTTTGCTATTGGCTCTTATGCTGTTCGTGCTTTTCAATGATTTCAGGAATATTTTTTAAAATGATCTTCAAGGGGAGGAGATATAGATATGGTTCAGACATTCGTAAAGCATTACAGTCAGATTCCCGCAGCCAAATTCGGCGACGAAGCACCAGGAACTTCCATCCGGGTGCTCATCAGCGATGAAAAGGATGGCGCCCCCGTATATAACCTGCGCATGATCGAAATCGCCGCAGGCGGCCATTCACCACAACACGCCCATCCTTATGAACATGAAAACTTTGTCGTCGAAGGATATGGAGAGGTTTTGATCGACGGCAAAGTGTATCCTTTGGAGCCCGGCACCGTCGTTTTGGTGCCCCCCAATGCCGAGCATCAATATCGCAACACCGGCACCAACACTCTCAAGTTCCTATGCGGCGTGCCGGTCACGCGGCTGCGACCAACGCTGTAAAAGTTTTTACTCATTTTTTTCTTTATGCAGCCAAATAATAGGCTCAAAAGTTCAGCAATAAAGAGTATAACTAAAACTGTTTATTCACTAACGATCGAGTGAATAGTTAGCCAAGCAAATTGTTAAATTCAGTAGCTACGCAAGTCGGAGTGAATTTGTGAAAAAAACTGTCGTAACGAGGTGTGCCCGCGACAAGACATCGTTAACTACTCTCGTTATAATATCTGATATTATTATTCATAGAAAATCCGTAATTTACTGATTTTGCGGGGATTAATATACCTTCTCGACTCGATCATTCGCGTTCGCACAATCCCTGAGATTTGAAATTTTCTCCGCTGTATAGAATTTGAATTCACCTGGGGGGGTAGACAATTATTTCGGCTGCAGCCGCGCAACCCAACCACCTCCGGCTGCCAATTCCATGCGCACGCGGTGACAGCAGGCGATTTCGCGTTCGATCCGCTTATAATCTTGCGCGCAGCGATCGGCATTCAAACCGTCCTGAAAGATCTCCGCACGATAGGTTTTATCGCCCAAGAAATTGAATTCCATCTCGAACACCCGCGGCGTCCAATCGGTCATGGCGGCGATGAACCATTCTTGGCCGCTGCGCCGCGCCAGCACCACATAATCGCCCACCTTGGCATCCAGCACACGCGTTTCGTCCCAAACGGTGGGTGTGCGCGCGATGAATTCCGCACAATCGGGCCATTGCCGATAGTTGCTGGGACTATCGGACAGCATCTGCAAGGGACTCTCGAACACCACATACATGGCCATCTGATGACAGCGGGTGCCTTGACTGTGCGGTCGATCGAACACTGGTTGGAATTGCCCCTGAGTGTCATTAAGCATGGCACCGGGGGTGTAATCCATCGGGCCTACGGCCATGCGGGTGAAGATCAGCGTCAAATCGTGCTCGGGCGTTACATCGGCGCTCCATTTGCTGTGCTCCATGCCTTTGACGCCCTCGCGCGTGATCACGTTGGGAAAGGTCCGTTCCATACCCGTCGGCTTGTAGGCACCGTGAAAGTCGACCAGCATTTTCCTCTTGGCCGCTTCTTCGGCGATGAGTCGGTAATAATTCACCATCCACTGGTCATCGCGCTGCATGAAATCCACTTTGATGCCGGGAATGCCCCAGCTGGCGAATAAATCCAGCGCTGGTTGCAACTGGTCGTAGAGGGTCTTCCAGCTCATCCACAGAATCACGCCTACTTTTTTGGCGCGAGCGTATTGCAGCAATTCCGGCATGTTGATCGCTGGCACCACCCGCAGCAGGTCGCCCAACGGGTACCAGCCCTCATCGAGGATGATATACTCGAGGCCGTATTCGTTGGCGAAATCGATATAATGCTTGTAGGTGGCGGTATTGATGCCGGCGCGAAAATCGACGTTAAACACATTATTGGCATTCCACCAGTCCCACGCGACCTTGCCCGGTTTTATCCACGACGTCTCTTTCAATGCCAGAGGCGCACCCAGCCGGTAGACCAGATCACTCTCGATGAGGTCGCCATCTTTGGCGACGATGAGCATCAACCGCCAAGGGAAGCTGCGTTTGCCTTTGGTTTTGGCGATATAATCAGCGAATTCTGTCACCGGCACACTGCGATCGTTCTTCACTTCTTCTTTCAAAGGGTAGCGGGCAAAGGTGCCCTTGAGCGCATAGGCCGCTTTTTCGCTGCCTGCCAGCCATAGGCCGGGATAGTCGTCCAAGTCGGCCTCGCTGATGAGGATTTTGGGGCCGTTGGTCACCTCCACCAGAGCCGGGGTGATGCACTGTCGACCGGGGGTGATATCGTGGAGCCGTAGGTGATGATAGGTGCGCTCTTGATGGCTGAAGATGTTTTCTTCTTCGGGGAAATAGATACCGTAATCATCCGTAAAAAGGTACTCGACGGTTTCATCATGGACTTTGATCGGGCGCGATACATTGGTCACGAAACGATAGGCGATGCCGTCATCGTAAGCGCGAAAGACGACGCTATAACCGCCCTTACAACGTAAAGTCAGTTCTTCATAATGATCGTTGATGATGGCCCGCTTTTGTTTGACCACGGGGATGATCTGCTCGCGCACACTGCGGCACAGCACTTTTTCCACCTTTGGGTTTTTGCCGAATTGCAGATTGCCATCCAGATGGAGAGCAAGGGCAGATGGCCTGAGGATCTCTTGACCATCGAAACGAACCGCATAACACAACTGACCAGCGGTTGTGACCTTAATTTCGATCCGTTTATTGGGCGATGAGAGCGTGTGCTCCTTAGCCATGGAGACAAGCGTAATGCAGAAACAAAACAATGATAAAAGGATACTTTTTGCGTCCATCATGTTTTTCCCTTTCTTGATAGATTATGAATTTTTAGGAGGGCGGGCATTCTTGCCCGCCTTCAGATGCGTACGTCGTTCAATCTTCAGCTTGAAGCGGATTGGAAAAACCACCCTCCGATTCTAAATGCAGGTTGGAAACCTGCGCTACATCGTGTACGTTGTTCAAGCTTCAGCTTGAAGCGGGGTGAAAAACCCGTACCACCCGGAGGGCGGGCTTTCTTGCCCGCCTCAGATGCGTACGTTGTTCAAGCTTTAGTGAGTGTGTGAAAACGAGCAATAAATAACACAGCAACAAAAAAATATTACTTAAAAATATGTAAATCCCATCGCTGTCAAATCCAGTCCGCCCACGTAGGCATCTATGAAACGTACCGCATTGTTTTCGCCAACGTAATCATCCAAAACCTCCGGAAACATCGTAGCTTGATCTCGATCTTGTCCCTCGATGTAACGCATAAAATCTCCTAATTTGTACAGAGAAATTTGGCAATTTTATGCATGAATGACAAGTAATTTTTGATGGAAATCTTTGAGATTTTTAAGTTAATTGATATCATTTATTATCCACACCAAGACACCAAGACACACAAAGCAAATTCTTTGTGGCCTTTGTGGCTTTGTGTGAGATTTAATTGCGTTTTCACACAGCCACTTTAGAGTTTGTGGCGGGTTGGAAAACCCGCCTTCCGTCTTGCCGTGGGAATCGGAACGCGGGCTTTCCTGCCCACATTCCTATGGTACGTTGTTCAAGCTTTAGCTTGCGGCCGGGTGGAAAATCGTCATCAAATTCTATTTCAACGATCAAAGTCCGGATATTCCTGCATGATTACTTTTTTTGCACTCACCCAAAGGCTTTACTTCCCGTTTATTATCTTTCCGCAATCACCAACATCTCGTAATGTTCATCCGTTAATGGTACCTCACGGCTGAAGGCTCCCGTGTCGCAACCGAAAAACTCGATCTTGGTAAAATGTAAGGTCTTTAGGTACCAACTGATTTCCGAAGGGACGAAATACCGTTCATTGCAATGCAATATTTTTTCAGCGCCAGAATCATCCTTCACACGCAGAGTGGAATAATCCCTCAACGTCAACAAATCAAAATGATGATCACTGCTGGCAGCCTCCACAGAACCTTGATTGATGAAATCTCGAACCGAATGTTTCAATGGGAATAGAGCGTTGAGCGCATTGAAAATAAAAATACCTGGCGATTTTAGCGCTCGGGTGGCGCTCTTCAAAATCTGGTAATTCATCTCATCGGTTTCCATCAGAGAGAACGCCCCCTCGCAAAGCATAATCACCAGATCGAATTCTTCCGTAAAAGTCAGGCATCTGGCATCCTGCTGCCGAAATTCCACCGTCACGCCAGCCTGTAACGCTTTTTGGCGAGCCCGGTCAAGCTGCGATTCAGAAAGATCGATGCCCACCACCCGATAACCACGTTTGGCCAATTCAATCGCATGTCGTCCAGTTCCGCAGCCGATGTCTAAAATTTGTATCGATCTATTATAATTGATCTCCTTTTCTATGAAATCGACCTCGACAACTGTGCCGGTGGTGAAGGGTTGCCGGTCGTAAGTTTGAGCATAATTGCTAAATAGCTTTTGGTACCATGAATTCTTCATCAATTAAATCCTATTTCATATTTTTCATAAACCCACTGGATCTTTTATAAAATTACACAATTTTTATTATCTCTCAAATATAAAAATGGAAAAAAGATTGATCTAGAGAATTCAAAGAGCTCGTCCGTTTGCGATGAAACATACCAACAAGATTTTTCGTATTTTTAATAAAATATTCTTTCAAACCTATCAGAGGTCATCATGAAAAAATTGTCCTTGATATTTATCCTCTCTCTTTTTACTACCCAACTGATGGCCGCCAGCATCGATCTGACGGTGAACCATTATGGCATCAGTTTCGGTAACAGCAAACGTTTGAATGGTTTGCGGTTGAATTTCAGAGATCGAGGTGTGGAGGCTATCAATGGTGTCAATATCACGCTATGGGCGCCGGGTAAAAATCCACACGCGGTGATCAACGGCATTTCACTCGGCTTGGTCGCTCCAGGCGGTGGCACGCTCAACGGACTGAACATCGGCGGCATTGGCGTCGGTGGGGATAAAGTTCATGGCATCAATATCGGCGGCGTCGGCGTTGGTGGCGACGAGGTGTACGGATTGAGCATCAGCACCATAGGGGTTGGTGGCGAAAACATCAAAGGCATCGCACTCGGTGGCCTGGGCGTCGGCGGCAATAGTGTGCGCGGATTGGCTACAGGACTGTTGGGTGTGGGCGGCGACTATCTCTCGGGCGTGATGATCGGCGGCCTCGGAGTAGGTGGCGATAAATTAAAAGGCATTTTCTTGGGCGGACTCGGCGTCGGCGGAGATAAGCTCACGGGTGTAGCGATCGGCGGATTAGGTGTCGGCGGCGATGAATTGCATGGGGTATTCCTCGGCGGATTGGGTATTGGTGGTTCCAAAATAAGAGGTGTCGCTTTGGCTATGGGTGGCGTGGTTAGCACGGATATCAACGGTTTGGCCATGGCGGGATATGTGCGCGCCAAAGGTGAGATGCAAGGACTCTCCATAGCTCTTTTAAATATTGCCCATGAATTGGATGGCGTGCAATTGGGTGTGCTCAATTATGCGGGCAATAACAGCAACTGGTTGAGGTTGCTGCCGGTGGTTAATGTGCATAGGAAATGAGGCATTTATAATATTTTCTAATTTCAATTGAAAATCCCCTCCCATGGAAAGAGAGCGTCTGTGATGTGGGAAGGCCTGTGTCCCTGACACAGGATACACATCGTCAGGGACGACTCCTTGCCGTTTAATTTTTAACCCAACTTCACCACTAAAAATTTGCAAGTATCATATTATCAATGCTTTATAGAACAGTCATTTTCGTTATGGTAACTACATCTTC
>FWPV01003448.1_pt1 | contig 35831 bp, 30 predicted proteins | sample 2228371 | NCBI WGS metagenome assembly FWPV01 (sample SAMEA103939776, study PRJEB20133) | metagenome | reverse complement strand
ACCAGCCGCAAAGAGCTGTTCGGGATTGGTGCCGGTGGCGCCGTCGCCGCCGAGCTCCTTCGGCGTGGTCAGCGTAACGTCGAGCACGCCGTTGTCGGAGACGGCACGGCCGGAACGGCCACCGGTTGCGGATGCCTGCGCGGTATAGAGAATTGCCATCGGAATATCCCTTGTTTGCTGTTGCGATAAGCATTACATAATGCACAATTCAATTGTGCGCAATAGAATATTTGCGCATTGCCCCGGCAAGGTAAATTGGCGACAATTCGCGCCGGGGAGCAAGACGAAGGGGTTTCGACGACCGAAATGAACGATGCGGACCTGGAAAAGGAACTCAAGCTCGACCGCCAGCTGTGCTTTGCACTCTATGGGGCGGCCCATGCCTTCAACCGAGCCTACAAGCCGCTGCTGGAGCCGCTGGGGCTGACCTATCCGCAATATCTGGTGATGATGGCGCTCTGGGAAGAGGACGGCCAGCAGGTCAAGGCGCTCGGCGAGCGGCTGGGGCTCGACTCAGGGACCTTGTCGCCACTGCTCAAGCGCCTGGAACAGACGGGCTATGTCGAGCGCCGGCGCGACACGGCCGACGAGAGACAGGTCTTCATTACGTTGACCGAGCCCGGCCGGGCGATGAAGGCGCATGCCGTCCAGGTGATGCGCGCCATCGGCGAGCAGACCGGCTGCACCATGGGTGAACTGGCCACGCTGCGCGACAGCCTGAAACAGCTCAAGAAGCGTCTGGCCGAGGTCGGCTGACGGCACCGCGCCGCCTGCCGCCGCCCTTATAGACCATCAACGAAAAGCGCCCGCTGCGGTTTTCCCCTGCGGCGGGCACCTGTGTTTTCACAGCGATCGGACTGCGCGGCGTGGGCTTACTGCCAGACGAGGATCTTCGCCTTGGTCGGCACACGCTCGTAAAGATCGATGATGTCCTGGTTCATCAGGCGCACACAGCCGGAGGAGACGGCCTTGCCGATCGAGTTCCACTCCGGCGAGCCGTGCAGACGGTAGAGCGTGTCCTCGCCGTTCTGGAAGATGTAGAGCGCACGGGCGCCGAGCGGGTTCTTGAGGCCCGGCGGCATGCCGCCATTGGCCGCGGAATACTTCACGAGTTCCGGCTGGCGGGCGATCATTTCCTCCGGCGGGGTCCATTTCGGCCATTTCTGCCGCCACTGGATGACGCCGGTTCCCTGCCAGGCAAAACCTTCGCGACCGATGCCGACGCCGTAACGCATCGCGGTTCCGCCCGGCTCGACGAGATAGAGGAAACGCGAGGGCGTATCGACGACGATGGTGCCCGGCGGCTGGCCGGTCGGATCCAGCACCCGCTGGCGATAAAAGCGCGGATTGATCTTCTGGTACGGCACGGCGGGAATGACATAACCGCCATCATAGATCTCGCCATACATGGCATCGAGCTCGGCCGATCCGGCCGGCGGCGGACGGTCGATCGGACCGCGCGCGCTGATCGGCGTGACGGCGCCACGCGCCGCCGGACCCGAGGAGGCGCAGCTGGCGAGAAGGCTGGCGGCGCCGACGGCGGACAGGGAGAGGAAGGTGCGGCGCGAGACTTTGGACGAAGAGGGCATGGATGGGGGAACTTCCTGTGTAGGACACGGCAAAAAGGAACGCAGCTAAAGGCCGCAGCCCGCGCTTTGTTCCCGAATTTTGCGCAATGCAACAGGAAAGGCTGCGACATGCAACCATCCAACCGGGTCAACTTATCGAGAGCCTGTCGTTTTTGCGACAGGCCGTGGCCGGGCGTCTACACTCGCCTCAGATCACCACGATCGGCGCCTTGGCGCCGACACGGTCGTAAAGGTCAATCACATCCTGGTTGAACATGCGCACGCAGCCGGAGGAGGTCGCCTTGCCGACCGACTGCCAGTCAGGCGTGCCGTGGACGCGGTAGAGCGTGTCCTTGCCGTCCTGGTAGATGTAGAGCGCACGTGCGCCGAGCGGATTGTTGAGGCCCGCCTCCAGCCCGCCTTCGGAGGCGGAGACACTGCGCAGGTCCGGCTGGCGCGCGACCATGTCGTCGGACGGGGTCCAGTGCGGCCATTTCTGCTTCATCTGGATCGTGCCGCGGCCCGACCAGGCAAAGCCGTCGCGGCCGATGCCGACGCCGTAGCGGATCGCCTTGCCGCCCGGCTGCACGAGGTAGAGATAACGGGCCTTGGTGTCGACGACGATCGTGCCCGGCGCCTCGTTGGTCGAATAGTCGATCTCCTGGCGCAGATAGGCGCGATCGACGCGGTCGAGCGGGATCGGCGGCAGGGTGTGGCCCTCGTCGCGAATCACGCCGTACATCACCCGGTGCAGCGGGTTGGTGACCGGCAGGCCATAGGTCTGGTGGAACTGGGTGGTGTAGAGTTCGCGCTTCTGCGGCACCGGCTGCGGATCGGCCGGCTGGACGCGGGCGGGATCGTAATAGACCGGCGCCACTTCGTCCTGGAAGACGTCGATATTCATGCGGCTAGTGTCAGTGACGAACAGGCACCCCGAGAGCACCGACAAAAGAGCCGTGCCGGAGAGAAGGCCGAGCAGGCGGCGCGCCCGCGCACCGGTCGAAAGGGACTGTTTCGAAGATTGACTGGACACCATCGTTCACCGCTTCATGCCGAGATTTGCCGGCACTCTGGCAAACGCGGCTGGCGCGAGGCTGTCGTGAAGCCTGCGCCAGCCGTCCCCTTAAACGACCTTGCCGGCGAGCGGCAGGCGTGTGTTCTTCAGCATCAGGGCGGCGACGAAGCCGATCGCGACGATGCCGGAGGCCGTGAGGAAAAGCGGGAAGAAGGCATCGGCATAGGCTTCGGCCACCGCGGCGCGGCTGGCTTCCGGCAGCGCTGCCAGCATTTGCGGGGTGAGCTCCTTGAAGTTGGCGACGCCGGGGATCTCGCTGCCCAGATGCGCAAGGCCGGAGCCGATGATCGCACCATAGATCGAGATGGCGATCGCCGCGCCCGACATGCGGGCAAGCGTCACCGTCCCGGTGGCCGCCCCGACATCGTCGCGTCGGGCGGCATTCTGCACGCCGAGCACCGGCACCTGCTGGCCGATGCCGACGCTGACCCCGTGCAGCAGCATGACGGCGGCGATGAGGAAGACGGGCGTGCCGGCATGCATCTGGCTGAAGAACAATAGGCTGACGACGCCGAGACCGGTGGAGGCGATCGAATAGGGCTTATAGAGCCCGCTCTTCGAGATACGCCGCCCTGCCCAGAGCGAGCCCGCGGCGATACCCCCGGTCATCGCGATGAACAGCAGGCCGGCAAAGGTGGGGCTAAGGCCCGTCGTCGTCTGCAGGAACAGCGCGACATAGTTGACCGAGCCGATACCGATGGCGCCCGACACCACGGAGACCACCAGCAGCAGATTGACGGTGCGGCTGGAAAACAGCGACAGCGGCACGACCGGCTCGGGCACGCGGCGTTCGACCGCGACCCAGCCGAGGGCACAGAGCAGACCGAACGCGACGACGGCGAGGCTTTCCGTGGCCACCAAGGAGCCGAAGATCTGGGCGCTGTCGGCCCAGAGCACGATGCTGGCGACCGCACCGGCCAGCAGGATCGCTCCTGCATAGTCGATCTGCGGACGGCGATGCGGCTTGCGATAGGGCAGGAGGAGAGCAAGACCGGTGAGCACGAAGATCCCGATCGGCAGGTTGACGAGGAAGATCGAGCGCCAACCAAAGAGGTCGCTCAAGGTGCCGCCCAGGACAGGGCCCACAGCGCCCGAAGCCATCAGCACCAGACTGGAATAGCTCTGGTAGCGGGCGCGCTCGCGCGCCTCGAACAGATCGGCATTGATCGAGAAGATCGACACCATGATGCCGCCGCCGCCGAGCGCCTGCAGAACGCGGGCGGCAATCAGCGTGTCCATGGAGACGGCCAGTCCGCAGACCAGCGATCCAAGCGTGAAGATCGCGACCGCGGCCATGATGACATATTTGCGGCCGAACAGGTCGCCGAGCTTGCCGTAGAGCGGCATCACCGCGCTGGACGTCAGAAGATAGGCCGAGCCGATCCAGCCGAAACGCTCGAGCTGGCCGAACTCGCCGACGATGGTCGGCAGGGCGGTCGAGACGATCTGGTTGTCGAGCGTCGCCATGAAGAGCGCGGTCAGCAGCAGAAGGAAGACGAGCAGGCGCCGCCGCGGATCGGCGACGAGCGAAACGAAGGCGGGGGCCGGTGGGCCGCCAGCGTCAGCGGGCGCCGGGTCCGGATGCGACGCGGCAGAGGTTTTCATGTCCATGGCGGGGGGTCCATATTTGATATGGGTCAATTCATGTGCTTTTGTCATGCAATTGTCAACCGCACTTTAATGATGGAAGCATGAAATTCGTTGGAACCCGGGCGAAGATCTGCTATCAGGGGCGATGACCCTTGAGACACCCTTTTCCCAACCGTCCCCTCACCCGGCCGAAACGGACGTGATTGCCCGCATCGGCGGCGCCATGGCGCGCATGCGGCTGATGATCGGCCGGCGCTTCATCGGCAATCTGGTGATCAGCCGCGTCGGCGGCGGCATGGAGCTCTCACATCTCGATGTGGTGGGCACGGTCCGGCGGCTGCAGGCGAGCCAGGAGGCGACCGTCGGGGCGATCGCCGAGGAGCTTCGGGTCGATCCCTCGCGTTCGAGCCGGATCGTCGCCGATCTGGTGCGCCAGGGATTGCTGAAGCGCGAGGTCTCGCAGGAAGACGCGCGGCGCGCCATCGTCGTCATCACGCCGGTGGGGCAAGAGCTGCTGCAGAAGGCGGATGAGGTGAAGCGGCAGACGATCAGCGAGATCGTCGCGGACTGGCCGGCCGAGGATGTGGAGCGTTTTGCCGAACTCTACGACCGGTTCGTCGCCAGTTTCGACCGGCGCCGGCAGCAGTTCGAGATGGAAAGGCAGGCGGAGCCGAAGGACGGAGCCTGAACGGCGCTGCCGTCCAACGGCAGCAGTGTCAGACGGGACAAGAAGCCGACCGGCCGGCCCCGCTCTTGCTCTCAAGAACGAGGCCGGTCGTGCCGTACGCGCATGCGCTTACGATCCGCCAATGTCGGTCCGCCCCGAGTGACACCGGCAAGCGTTGCGCGTGATCCGACAACTGCGTCAGGCAGGCGTCGAAGTGGAGTTCATCGCATTGTACATCTTGCGGCCGAGAATGACCGCGATCGGCAGAGCGACCAGACAACCTGCGCCAAAGGCACCGGCAATCTGCCAGGCTTCCATCATGTTCATGGCCAGCACGGCCGTGACCGCGCCGCCGGCAAGGACGGTTGCAACGAGAATATAAAGCACTGCAGAAAGACGAAGCATCGAGCCCTCCATCGTTTTACTTTCTGAGCGAAGATTAGGCCTCGCTGAAGTCGCGGCATTGATCTGGAACAAATCGTCGCCTTGCCTGGGCATCAGGCTGTTTTGTCGCAGCCCCGCTTGCCGCCCATCGCGGTTTCGGCCAAGGTCGCTGCGATCGGCCGGCTTCGGAAACGGTCGAAGGGTGCCGGCGAACGGGGAGCGCGATGCTGAAACGGCGTGTCATTCTGGGGGGACTTGCCGGCCTTGCGGCCACGCGCTCCGGCCTGCTCACCGGGGCTGCGCGCGCCCAGGACCGGTCGGTCGCCGCCGATCTTCGCGGCGCCTTCGACGCCTCCGAGGCCGGCGTGGTGCCGGGCGCCGCCGACAATCAGAGCCGCAAGCTGCAGGCGCTGCTCGAGACCGCCGCCCGCCGCGGACAGCCGGTCTATCTGCCGGCCGGCACCTATGAGGTGTCCAATCTCGACCTGCCCGACGGCACGCGCCTCCTCGGCGACCAGGGCGCGACCCGCCTCGCCTATTCCGGCGACGGCCATCTGATCAGCGCCCGCGATGTGCATCACGTCGCCCTGTCCGGCATCACGCTCGATGGCGCCAATCGCTGGCTTGCCGATTATACGCAGGCGCTCGTCTCCTTCCGCAGCGTCGATGATGTGCAGCTTATCGGCTGCGAGATCGCCGGCAGCCGCAAGCACGGCGTGCAGCTGGAGCGGTCCGGCGGCAAGGTCCAGAACTGCCGGATCACCGGGGCGGCGGATGCCGGGCTGATGGCGATCGAGACGAAGGCGCTTGCGGTGCGCGACAATGACGTGACCGACTGCGGCAATGGCGGCATTCTCGTGCATCGCTGGACCAAGGGCGTCGACGGCGCCATTGTGACCGGCAACCGCATCGCCCGCATCGCCGCCCGCGCCGGCGGCACCGGCCAGAACGGCAATGGCATCAACCTGTTTCGCGCCGACAATGTCATGGTCTCGGGCAATCACGTCACCGACTGCGCCTTTTCGGCCATCCGCGCCAATTCCGCATCCAATGTCACGATCAGCGGCAACCAGTGCTTTGCCTCCGGCGAAACGGCGATCTATGCCGAATTCGCCTTCGAGGGAGCGGTGATTGCCGACAACATCGTCGACGGCGCGGCGAACGGCATCCTCGTCGTCAATCTTGATGAGGGCGGCCGGCTGTCGACGGTCTCCGGCAATGTCATCCGCAATCTCAGGCTCGAGGGTCCTTATGTTCATGACGGCGCCGGCTTCGGCTTCGGCATCGCCGTGGAGGCCGATACGGCGGTCACCGGCAATGTCGTCGAGACGGCGCCGAGATGGGGGATCATGCTCGGCTGGGGTCCCTATCTGCGCAATGTCGTCGCGAGCGGCAACGTCATCCGCGACTGCCCGGTCGGCATGGCCTTGTCGGTGGTGGAGGGCAGCGGCAGCACGCTGATTGCCAACAATCTGATCGCCGGGGCCACGACGGGCGCGATCCTCGGCTATCGCTGGAACGACAAGGCGACGGACGAGCTGATCGACGGCGACGGCGGCTTTTCCCACCTGACGATCGTCGGCAACCGACGCGGCTGAGACAACTGCCGACGCAAGGTCGCACATGTCCTTGACACGCACGGATATCCGCGATCGGTCGCTATTTTAGGTTCGCCGTAACAACTATTTAAGCTGCGCATGGTTGTATCCGAGGACGGAGGACCGCGACGGGCGCCATGCTGACGAAACTGCAAAACACCATCCTCGAAATGATTGCCACGGGGGTTTCGCTCGGGGAGACGGTCGATCTCCTGTGCCGGACCGTCGAAGAGATCGTCCCCGACATCGTCTGTTCCGTGCTCGTGCTCGACCCGCAAAACAGGCTTCGCCATCTCGCCGGCCCGTCGCTGCCGGCCAGCTATGCCGCCGCAATCGACGGCGTTCAGATCGGCCCCGGCGTCGGCTCCTGCGGCACGGCCGCCTTTACCGGCCAGCCGGTGACCGTAACCGACATCGCCAACCATCCCTACTGGGCGGACTTCAAGCATCTGGCGCTGCCGCTGAACCTCGCCGCCTGCTGGTCAACGCCCATCATCGGCTCCGGCAAGGTGCTGGGCACCTTCGCCTTCTACTACCACACGCCCCGCGGCCCGTCGGAACTGGAAAAGAAGATCGTCGAGGCCTGCGTGCATCTCTGCGCCATTGCCATCGAGCGCGACCAGCGGGTCGCCGAACGGCAGCGACTGGCCGAAACCGATGCGCTCACGCAATTGCCCAATCGCAGCCGCTTTAACGACCTCGTTGCCGTCCAGGGCCGCAGCGACTGTCCCTGGGGCGTGCTGCTGGCCGATGTCGACAATCTGAAGCTGGTCAACGATACCTTCGGCCATCGGGCCGGCGACGACCTGATCCGCAATGTGGCGACCCGCATTGCCGCCATCGGCGGAACCGCGATGAGTTTCCGGCTCGGCGGCGACGAATTCGCCGTGATCGTGACCGGCGAGGACAGCAAGGACCTCGGTGCCGTTGCTGCCCGGATCCTCGCGGAGATCCGCAGTCCCTGCATCTGCTCCGACCAGACCATCTATCCCTCGGTGACGATCGGCGGCGCGCGGGCGGCGGCTGGTGACGGCGCAGAACAGGTTCGCCAGAACGCCGACTATGCGCTCTACCACGCCAAGGAACGCGCGCGCGGCAATTTCATCGAATACATGCCCGGTCTCGGCACGGCGATCGTGCGCCGCTTCCGGGCCATCCAGGACGTGACGGAAGCGCTGCGCGAGGAGCGCATCGAGGCCTTCTACCAGCCGATCGTGGAGCTTTCGAGCGGCCGGATCGCCAGCCTCGAGGCGCTCTGCCGGATGAAGACGCGCAGCGGCGAAATGCTCGCGGCGGCGCATTTCCACGAGGCGACCAAGGACGCCAACATCGCCTTCGAACTGACCCGGCGGATGCTCTCCCACGTGGCCGCCGACACGCGCCGCTGGCTGGATGCGGGCATTCATTTCGGCCGCGTCAGCGTCAACCTTTCGGCAGCCGATTTCTACCGCGCCGGCCTTGCCGACCGGGTGGCGGCCGCCTTTGCCGAAGCGGGCGTGCCGCTGAAGAAGGTGACGGTGGAGGTGACGGAGAGCGTCTATCTCGACCAGCGCGACCAGATCGTCGCCGAGCAGATCCAGGCGCTGAGAAGTGCGGGCATGACGGTCGCGCTCGACGACTTCGGCACAGGCTTTGCCTCACTCACCCATCTTCTGACCGTGCCCGTCGACGTCATCAAGATCGACAAATCCTTCGTGCAGCGCATGGTCAACGACCGGGCCGGCACCGTCATCATCAAGGGCTTGATCGACATCGCCCGCGGGCTCGGCATCTGCGTCGTCGCCGAAGGGGTCGAGACGGCGGAACAGGCCGAAGCGCTGCACTGGCTCGGCTGCACCTATGGCCAGGGCTATCTCTATTCGCGCGCGATCGATCGCAGCGCCATATCGACCCTCCTGAAGGAGCGGCGCGTCATCGGCCGGCCACTTGCCGCGGACGGCGCCGTCAGCGCCGCCGGCTGAGGCCCTCCCCGGCTCCTCCGGTCTCGTCGTCTATCGCCGGATCAACGCCAGCGCATCGGGCGGCGGGCGCCGTTCGACACGGCGATAGAGGCGGCAGTCGGGCGTGCGCGACAAGAGCCGGAGATTGACCATTTCCCGGCGGATCAGGACGTGATCGCCAAAGGCATGATGGCGCTTAAGCAGCGCATTGACCGCCTTCTCGCTGAGTTCCTCCTCGCTCGGAAAGACCGACCACAGCTTCCACAGGCAAAGCTGTTGCAGATGGGTCTTGCCCGGCCAGCGCAGGAGCACGGCGTTATCGTCAAAACAACGGGCGGCGGCCTCGACGCGGCGGAAATCGACCTGCGGCTCGGGCGAAGGTGGCGCCGAAAGACGCATCTCGGCGGCGCGCGAGGCCTTCAGGTGCTGGTAGTTGCGGAAACCCGCGGCCCGCGAAAGCATGTTGAGGATCTCGACATGGCCGGGGGGATCGCTGCGGGCATCGAGCTCCCGCTTGATTGTCTTGGCCAGCGCCGACAGATCGGGCGCCTGATAGGCATGAATGATACGCGACATCGTCACTTCCTCGATATCGTGCCCTGGCGAGCCAGAAAAGCCGGTGGTCACCGTCTTCCGACCAGGCACGACGAAGGTGGCTGTCGGTTTTCATGCGGGAATGGCAGGTTTAGCTCCCCTATTCGGGGCGGTGACGCCTGGGTGAACTGCGGACCCTTGGCCCTTAGCGTTAGGGTCTCGACGACACCAAGTCAATATTGGCCGTCGGCGGCCATCAGCGAAATTCATGGGCGGATCAGCCGTGCGCGGCTTTTCAGGCCGGCGGGCGGTCGCTAGCTTGGCCCATACGCAACCGGAGGTCCGTTCATGCTGAAGATCTATGGCGTCTACAAATCGCGGGCGACGCGCACCCTGTGGCTGGCAAAGGAACTCGGGCTCGACTTCGAGCATGTGCCGGTGATCCAGGTCTACAAGCTTGCCGATCCTTCGGCCCCCGGCGTCCGGCTCAACACGCGCTCGCCCGACTTCCTCGCCGTCAACCCGATGGGCACCATTCCGGCCATCGACGATGACGGGTTGAAGCTGCACGAGAGCATGGCGATCAACCTCTATCTCGCGCGCAAGCACGGCGGTCCGCTGGCGCCGAAGGACATCGCCGAAGAGGCGCTGATGATGCAGTGGACGCTGTTTGCCGTCTGCGAAATCGAGGCGCATGCGCTGAAGATCTCGATGGCCAATGCCGAGGGGCGGCTGGCCACCGAGGCCGGGCGGGCCGAGGCGGAGGTCGTCTCCCGGCTGCTCAAGCGACCCTTTGCCGTGCTCGAACGGCATTTTGCCGAAAACCAATACGCGGTCGGCGGGCGCTTCACCGTCGCCGATCTCAACCTGGCCGAAGTGGTGCGCTACGGCCAGCCCTATCAGCCGCTGATGGACGAATATCCGAACATCGCGGCCTGGCTCGCCCGCTGCCAGCAGCGGCCGGCCTTCCAGGCGATGTGGCAGGCACGGCTGGCCGAACAGGAATGACGGCGACGCCGTTTGCGGACGGACCGGCCGGGCGCGGCGATACCCGTGTGCCCTGGCGGCCCGAGAGGACTTTGGCCCGCCGGATGCGGGCGGCGCCAGTCCAGGCGCGGATGAAGCGCCTGTGATGGGCGCGCGGCAGGACAAGGCAGGCGCCGGCGGCTGACAGGCCCCCGCGGCGCCGGGCGGCATCCGCCGCGGCCCGTCCTTTCCCTCGCCCTTGCCGCGCCGCCGTCTCGTCCAGTGCCGCCGGTCAGGCGCAGCCCGGCACGTCCTCCAGCCGATACCAGACCGGAATGCCACGCTCGGTGGCGATGCGCACATCGTTGTCGGCGCCTTTCGAGGCGCCGGGCAGGCGCAGCACGCCCTCGCACAATTGCAGCAGACGGCCGGCGACCGGATGGAAGATCTGCTCGTAGAGATCGTCGCCGACCGCCTTGCCGCCGGCCGCATGCCAGACCGGCAGCGCCACCCATTCGCCGATCATCGGCACATGTCCCGCCTTGAACAGCGCATAGGACGGCGCCTCCAGCCGCTTCAGGTTTTCAGCCATCTGGGCCGGATCGTCGCCGGTGCCGGAACGATAGGGGCCGGCAATCAGGATCAGCATGGGTTTTCTCCCGGGTTTGCTCCACCTGCGGACTGCAGGCCTGCCGAGATTTACGCGTTTGCGCTGGAATGTCGAATCGATTCGTGCATTATCGTGAGTCAACAGGAATATTCGTGCAGGATCAGGCAATGCTGAGCAGCCAGCGCAGAACCCATATTCTCGAAACCCTGCGGCGGGAGGGGCAGGCGCTGGCCGGGGCGCTGGCGCGCGCGCTCGACGTGTCGGAGGATACGATCCGCCGCGACATGCGCGAGATGGCGGCGCAAGGGCTGTTGAAGCGCGTGCATGGCGGGGCGCTGCCGGTTGCGCCCGAGCTGCCGGACCTCACGGTGCGGCGCTCCGTCGCCCATGCCGAAAAGGCAGCGCTCGGGGCGCGCGCAGCGGCGCTGATCCGTCCGGGCCAGATGGTCTTCCTGGACGGCGGCACGACGACGGCGGAGATCGTGAAGCATCTGCCGCGCGACATGGCGCTCACTATCGCCACCCATTCGCCGACGATTGCCGCCGAACTCGAGCATCACGCGCGGGTCGAGGTGATCCTGATCGGCGGGCGGCTCTACCGCCATTCCATGGTTGCGGTCGGCGCCGCCGCCTGCGCGGCGGTCGACGCCATCCGCCCCGACCTGTTCTTCCTCGGCGTCACCGCCGTTCATGCCCGCCACGGGCTTTCGACCGGCGACTTCGAGGAGGCGGCGATCAAGCGGCATATCCTGTCGGCCAGCGTCGAGACCTATGTGGCGGTGACGGCGGAAAAGCTTGACGCCGTCTCCCCCTGCCGCATCGCACCGCTCGAGGCGATCACCGGCCTGATCGTGCCGGTCGGCATCGAGGCCGAGCGGCTCTCACCCTATCGCGAGGCGGGGGTAAAGGTGATGGAATAGAGGCGGCGGTGGGGCACGCCCTCCGACATCGCCGCCGGCCCCTTGCTCCGGGCCGCCCCCCTCCCACTCTTGGCCGCCCCTCCCCGACCCCTCCCCACAAGGGGGAGGGGCTTGCCTCGGCGCCCGCGGCGGGTCTTCTTCCCCCCTTGTGGGGGAGATGGCCGGCAGGCCAGAGGGGGTGTGGGGGGGGGATGCTCGAAGGGAGTTGGCGCTCATGGCGCATGCGTGACCGCTTTGCGCCCTCGTTTCGGTCGTTTAAGGTTTTGTCAGCGGCTTTTCATAGCGGACGCTTGTAGATGCTCTATGACCTCGCACGAAAATTGAATTTTTGCTAATGGTCTGGGTAATTGGTTTAACGACTGACTCGGATGGTTGCGCTGGCCTACGCGATCGAAGCAATATTGTTAGAAAACATTCTGCTCAAGAAGAAGGGGCAGAGCTTCGAGGATTTCTTTAGTGACCTTGCAAAACACACATGGGGCGAAGATTTTGAAATTTGGAAGCCCCAAGGACGCCTCGGCGACTTTAAATGTGACGGATATCATGTCCCAGAGAAAACAGTCTTCCAGTGTTATGGGCCTGAGACACCCGACCCCACAAAAACTCTGACTAAGATCAGCACTGATTTCCAAGGAGCGAAAAAACACTTTGGCGACGCAATGGCCAGGTGGGTTTTCGTATACGGTCAGCGCGACTTGCCCGCTACATGCGCAAAACTGCTGCTTGACTTACGCACCCAAAACCATGGTGTGGAGATAAAGAGCTGGTGCTTCGACGATTTGCTGCATTTCGGAATGGCGCTGCCCCTAGACCGTCTCAGTCTCGTTTGCGGTACGGGGCTTCAAGGGCATATGTTTCAGGACGCAACTATTGAAGCGCTAGACCAGCTAGTTGCGGAACACAGAAAAGTGCCCAAAGAACAGCCTCCTGGGTTTGTTGGAACGTCGAACCAGCCATCGCTGGAGCAGGCACTTGACGACATTGCGGCCAACGATCGCGAGATACGACGCCGTATTCTTGGTTACTGCATGTGGCTTGAACCGATGTCAAAGGAGCGCGCTTCCGATTTGATCCTTGAGCACGAACTGGATGTCGAAGCAATCGAGCCTAACCTCGAGCGGCTCGTGCAAATGGGATTTGTACGCGTTACTGCCTCACACATTCTGCCACTGAACAAGGCGATCTGTGGCGAAGCTGCCGAAATTTATGCCGATGAGTTCATCGCGAAGCTAGAGGTACTATGACGGTGAGCGAGAACGAAAAACTTAAGATACTGACGCAACTTAGCCGTTCAAACAGCGAGAAGGCGACTGCCGCACTGGAAAAAGCGCTCGCCAGTGCTGACACATTGTTGCGTGACGCGACCGACTACCACTCTCTTCAAGAGACTTTGGAGGAGCTCTCAGTCTATGGCCATAAGCTGCCGGACGAGGTCCTATTATCGCTACGCCGCTTTTTGGGAAGGCTACAGAAAACTCTTTTCGTGACATGTCCATATGCATGGGACTCTCCAGAGGAGATGCAAGCAAGACTGACTGTGAAAACGTTGGATGTTGTGGAGCTATATCGCTACTTCGACATGAGGACGGTCATCGACATACTGATACCATTCGCCGATCATTCGAATGAAACCATCGCCAAGGCCGCGAATGAGGCACTGAGAAAATGCGCCAGCTACAACATCCGAATTTTCTATTCTGGAAAAGACCGCGCAGGTCTTGGCGCTTCACCTCAATTAGAAATCATTTCGTATTTGGAAGCAAATCAAGCTGAATTTAAGCACGGTCGGATTGGAGCCGTACAGAGCGTATGCGGTCCGTTGCTATCGTCGATCATGGAGGACACCAGTTGGGACTACCAGTCTGTCACGTGGTCGCGAGGATCTGTGCCCGTTTGCGATCCAATTCTCGAAGTTAGGGCGAGAACAATTGCGTTCTTGAAAAACATATACAATTTGGACAGGCCTCTAAGCGACAGGCTTTCAATTATTCGAAGCCTGATGACTTCTATGGAGGTTCCTCGAGCCGACAATTGCACTGACGACCTCAAAGCGGTCGTGATATCTGATACATTGAACGTTCTGGCTTGGCTCAAGGGAGCAATATCAACTGAGCGCTTCCCTGTGCTTCAAAAAATCGAGCATGATGTTTATTGGCGCTATTATCACGGCATTTCAGAAGAGATTAGAAATTCATGCCTGGAAATTCGGGACCTTCTCTACACGAACTTTGAGTATTTGATCTATCGAAACCTCATTGGTTTTGAGAGCGTTTTCGAGGATTGGGAAAAGTCCCTAACCTCTGAGAGAGATTTTGAGCACATTGAAAAGCAGCGAAAGGAAAAAGCGGCCGAATATGCCAATTCAATCAATGATGAGAATTGGGCAACATGGAAGCAGCGCATTTTGGAATTCTGCAAGATCGAATCCAATGATTTGGCCACTTTTCCCATTTTTTTTGAATTCCTCAGGGTAGTAGCAGAACACAAACCGAGCTTTGCCCTTGAGCTTGTCAGCATGCATCTGCAAGAAATTGAGAGGTTCACAATTCCCATTTATAGGGGCCTGTGGAATGGCGACCTGCACCGCGAATGCAGAGATTTGCTCCTAAAGCGCTGTAGCCAAGGGCAACAACTCGCCGCGATAGCAAAACTCTTCCTGTGGGATGTACATCCAGATCACGAACTGTTGACGAGTGTCCTCAGCGTCGCCTCTGAAAGAGGTGATGAATACACTCTTGCGCTGTTGCTTGAAGTGGCAGCTAGCCAATTTGAACGGGATGAAAATTTCGCCCGAAAAGGAATTTTCGTTCCGGCAATTAAAACACTGAAGAGGCTGCACAGCAAATATTGGGCGAACACTCTTTGGTATCGCCGAGAGGTCTCAGAATTGGTGGGTCACCTGAATCTTGATGAGATGAGAGCGCTACTAGACGCACTTGTTTTTGCCGAACGAATTGAATTCCAAACTGAAGAGCTTTTAAAGCCTGTCGCAGAAAACGCGCCGGAATTGGTGCTTGAATTATTTAAGAAACGGATATCGTTCAAAGGCGACCAAAAGGACTACGAGCCCATTCCTTTCGACTTTCACGCTTTGTCGGCTCCACTCAGTAGGCACCCGGATCTCGTGGTGAGAACAGTTAGGTCCTGGTACAAAGCGGATGATTACCTTTTCCAATACCGCGGTGCCCGATTACTCGGAAACATCTTTCCCGGCTTTGGTGAAGGCATGGCGACCGAACTGATAAGACTGGTCAGAAGTGGTGACCAGTCCGATGCACATTTTGTGTTGAGTGTTCTGAGAAATTATGAGGGGCAATTATTCCTGCATCCGATTTGTCGTGAATTGGTCGTGTGCCACCATGATAATGAGGAGATCATGAACGAGACCACGATTGCACTTATTTCAACAGGTGTCGTGCATGGCGAGTACGGCATGGCCGAAGCCTACGCAAAGAAAGCGAGCGAATTTGAATATTGGTTGAACGACAGTGATGAGAATGTCCGTGACTTTGCTCAATCCCATATTGAAAGCCTCTTGCTAGCTGAAAAGCGAGAGAGGGAACGAGCAACTGAGGATATTGAGCTTCGCAGACATCGCTACGGCGTGAACGATGAATAAACCACGTTGCCTCCGCGGGTGGCGTATATAGCCGGACAACTATCTTTGTAAATCCGCCGACCAGAATGTCTGCTTGCTTAATTTATTGTCCACAAGCTGACAGACCGTCCGGAAGCGGCTCCATTGCAGCCATCGCCGGTTGCAGACTCCCCCTCGCCTGCTACGATCCTCACATCCGCAAACCGCCCCTCATCCGCCTGCCGGCACCTTCTCCCCGCAGGCGGGGAGAAGGGACACGCGGTGGGCTCCTGCCCCCCTCACCCCAGCATCACATCCGTCACCCGCACGTCGCCGACATGCAGGCCGATCCAGTTGTGCATGGAGTGGTTGGCCAGCGCCATCAGGGCGGCGTGTTCGGCCGTGTCCGTGTCGAAATGGCGGGCCAGCAGCGCGGCGATCATCGATTCGGCGGCGCGGCTTGCGCCGTCCTCGCATTTGACGGCAAAGGACAGGCCCTTTTCCGGCAGCAGCGCGCAGAAGACGCCCTCGGCGCCGGTCTTGGCGAAGATTTTTCCAGGCGCCACCTGCATGAGGCGGGTGCAGAAGCGCTTCGTGCCGGCGACATAGAAGGGCTCGGCCATGCAGGCCGCGATCAAGCGCTTCGAGGCGGCGGCCCGCACCGGCTCCAGCCCCTTGCCCGTCGCCATCTTGCCAAAGCCGCGGGCAAGCGCGACGAGCGGCACGGCATAGGTCGGGATCGAGCAGCCGTCGGTGCCGCAATTGTCGCGGCTGAGCGGTGCCCCCGTCAGGCTTTCCATGATGCCGCGGATTTCCGCCTGCAGCGGGTGGTCATAGCCGGCATAGCCGCGCGGGTCCTCGCCGGAATGGCAGCAGGCGCAGACGAAGCCGGAATGCTTGCCCGAGCAGTTGTTGTGCAGCGCGGTCGGCTTTTCCAGCGTGCGGGCCTGGTGGATCAGCACCGGCTGTTCGAACGACCAGTGGGCGCCGCATTCGAGCACGCTTTCATCGCGCCCGGCGGCCTTCAGCATAGCGGCGGCGAGCGCCACATGCTCGTCCTCGCCGGAATGCGAGGAACAGGACAGCGCCAGTTCCTTCATCCCGAAGCCATAGGCATCGGCGGCGCCGCTTTCGACAAGCGGCAGGGCCTGCATCGCCTTGCAGGCCGAGCGCGGGAAGATCGCCGCCTCGATATCGCCGGCGGAATAGACGATCGCGCCATCGCCATCGGTGACGACGGCCATGCCGCGGTGACGGCTTTCGACGCGCTTGCCGCGGGTGACTTCGACGGTGACGGGATTTTCCATGGCGCGCCTCAAATTTTCCGGATTGTCCCCGGCTCATAGCGCAATCTGATCCGCGATGCACGAGGAACGCGCTTGAAAACTGTGCTGCGCCTGCTCACGCTCTTTGCCGTCGTCTTCGTGCTGCCCACCCTGGTGTCGGCCGGTCTGTGGGCGGTGAAGGAGCGCCCCAGCGCCTGGAGCGAGGCGAACTGGGGCTCGGCAGGCCTGTTGCCGAAGGCGGCCGACAGCCCTGAAGCGGCGATCTATGTCTTTTCCGCCATGACCGGCGGGTTCAAGGGGGCGGTCGCCAGCCATGCCTGGATCGTCACCAAGACGCGCAACGGAGACTACCAGCGCTATGACAAGGTCGGCTGGGGTCAGCCGATCCGCCGCAATCATCGCCCGCCGGACGGCTTCTGGTATTCCAACCCGCCGCGGCTGGTGACCGCGGTCAAGGGTGCGGCAGCCGAACGGCTGATCCCTAAGGTCGAGGCGGCGATCGCCCGCTATCCGCATGGCGAGGTCGGCGGCTACCGGATCTATCCGGGGCCGAATTCCAACACCTTCGTCGCCCATGTGCTGCGCTCGGTGCCGGCGCTTGATGCCGTGCTGCCGCCCGATGCGGTGGGCCGCGACTATCTGCCGAATGGCGGCTTCTATGCCCTCGACCCCGACGGGCGCGACCTGCATCTGAGCCTGGGCGGGCTCGCCGGGCTGTCGCTCGGGGCGCGCAGCGGGCTGGAGGTGAACCTGCTCGGGCTGGTGGCGGGACTGGATTTTCAGCGGCCGGCGCTGAAGGTGCCGGGATGGGGCACGATCGGCTGGCCGCTCTGAGTGCGGCCGCGGCGGGCTCTCTAGGCCTTCTGCGCCTTGCCCGGACATGCAAAAAGGGCCGCCCGAGGCGACCCTTCCATGAGTTTGGTCCCATTGCGGACCCGGATCACGCGGCTGATCCGTAGCAAGGCGAGGTCAGGCCGAGGGCTGCCCCGTCGAGACCATCGTCTTCGCCAAGCCCGTCATGCAAACCGAAATCTCACTAGACATTCGATCACCTCCCTTTCGTTCGTTAACACTGAAGAAGAGATGGGAAGCCGGTGCTGCGGTTTCAAGGGCGGCCGGCGCTCATACTCAAGCGAAGGGGCTGGTTCGCGCCGGCAGGGCGGCAATGTCCAAGTGATCCGGCGGCAATCCCGCCCGCGCCCGGACCGCCATCGCCTCATAGGCGCGCTCCAGATGGCGGCAGAAACGCTCGTTGTCGAACAGCGGCGCGATGAAGCGGGCCGCGTCCAGCCGCGCGCGAAGGGCGGTCAGCGCGTAAGGGTCGCGCGCCAGCATGACGGCCTTGCCGACGAAATCGCCGTCGCTTTCGGCGATCAGCTCCGGCAGGCCGAGGGCGGTCAGAAGGCTTGCCGAGACGCGGCTGGCGAAGGTCTGCCCCCGGAAACTCAGCACCGGCAGCCCGGCCCAGAGCATGTCGGAGGTGGTGGTGTGACCGTTCCATGGCCGGGTGTCCAGCGCGAGATCGGCGAGCGGCAGGCGGCTCACATGCGCGGGATAGGGCCGATGGTCGGCAAAGACCAGCCGCGCCGGATCGATGCCGCGTCGCGCCATCTCCGCCTGAAGATTGCGCCGCGCCTGCGGTGAGCGGCAAAGGATCCACAACACCGCGTCCGGCACGGCCGCCAGCACCGCGACCCAGAGCGACAGCGTCGACGGCGTAATCTTGTAGCTGGCATTGAACGAGGCAAAGACGAAGGCATTCTCCGGCAGGCCGGCATCGGCGCGTTCCATCGGCTGCGGTCGCGGGCGGGTGCGCCAGTTGTTGGGCTGGTAGGTTTCCGGCAGGCGGCAGAGCTTTTCCGCATAAAAAGGCTTGGCGCTGTCGGGGGTGATGATCGGATCGGTGATGACATAGTCGAGATCGACGCCGGTGACCGAGCCGGGAAAGCCGAGAAAGGTGACCTTCACCGGCGCATGGGAGAGATTGACGATGCCGAGCCGCGCGCCCATCGTATGGCCCTTGAGGTCGACGAGGATGTCGATGCCGCGCTCGGAGATCAGGGCGGCGGCGGCCTCGTCGGTGAGAGGGCCGACGGGCACGATGCGGGCGCGCAGGTCGTCCGGCCAGGCGGCCTGCTGGGCGGCGGCGTGGCGCTCGGTATGGCAAAACAGCGTGATGTCGAAGCGCTCGGGATCATGGGCGGCCAGGACCTCGAGGAACAGCGTCATTGTCGCATGGCCGTGGAAATCGTTGGAGAGATAGCCGATGCGGATCCTCTCTCCGGGAGCGGAAAAGACCCGGCGGGTGCGGCCGGTGACCGACGGCAGGGTGGCGGCATAGCTCGACGTTTCCTGGCTCGGGCGGGCGTTCAGCGCCTCGTCGTCCGACCAGAGGATGCGCCCGAGCGCCGGCTCGGCGGCGATCAACGCGGCGGAGAACGGCGCATCGGGCGTGCGCATCAGCGCCTCGTGGCGCGCGATGGTCGGAAAATCGAGGACTTCGCGGGCAACCGCAAATTTCGAGACAGTCAGGAAGATGTCGTTGGGGCGCTCGGCCAGCGCGCGGTCGAGTTCGGCCGACAGCGCCTCGAAACGCCCGGTCAGGCGATGATGGTTGACGATCAGCGCCATGTGCCGGTCGTTGCCGCGATCGAGCCGTTCCAGCAGCGGCTCCATCTCGGCGAGCCGGCCGGCGCGAAACAGGGCGCTGGCCACGGCAAAGGTCAGGTCCGGCGCATCCGGATTGAGCCGGACGGCGCGCGGCCCGATCAAGGCGATGAGATCGAAGAGACCGGCCGCCTGTGCCAGCGTCACCGCCAGCTTGAGATAGGCGGCGGCGGCCTTGTCGTCGATTTCGTCATCGACCATCTCGGCCGCGCGGGCAAAGGCCTGCGCCGCCGCGGCCCGGTTGCCGCTCTTGAACTGGAGATTGCCGATGAGGGCGAAGAGTGCCGGCGCGCCCGGTTCCCCCTCGGCGAGCACGCCCTGCGCAAGCCGCAGCGCCTCGGCCAGGCGCCCGGCCTGGTATTCCTTCAGCGCCTGTTCGAACCCCGCCGCCATGGCTTTAACCTCCATCCCGCGCGGTGAGGCTTACGGGCGGACGGTTGCACGAGGCTGGCGAAGGGGGCGATGGGTATTGCGATTGGAGGCACTGCGCCTCATCCGCCTGCCGGGACTGGCAACACAATGCCAATCCCTAGCAAAGTGAATTCAATAGGCAATAGGGGCGCAGCGCTGGCTGCTCTGCGTCAATCGCGGTCAATACACGTCAGGCGCGAACAAACCCTCTGATTGTGATCCCGCTTCCGCCTGTAAAATCTTGCGGGCGCTCCATGTCGGCATCTGCTGCAGCAAACTCAAACGCGTCATCTGACAGCGTGTAAATGGCCGGAAGCTTTTTCCCTGCATCACTGCCTTTGCTATCGATCCAGTCGATGCGTTTTGGGAATGAAGCCCCGTCAATCAAGAACCTCCCTTCGATCAGCGCTCCCGCACCTGGAATCACTACATGGAAGGTCTGGCCCACGATTGTCATGACCGCATCCGGTGCGCCATGAGTGTCGACTGGATCGACAATCCCATTTTCTTCAAATCTCACCTGTCGCCATAGACCCTGAAATCGCTTTAGATCGGTTTCCATAACGAACGCCTCCGTTTGCTGAAGTTGCATCGTAAAAACATGTGATCGAAATGCAACGCCTCAAGCAATCCGGCTGTTATGACCGCCATAGCCCGGAAGCGGACATCGACGGCATCACCTGCTTCGCCCCGACAAACAGGCCCGCGGCGGAGGCCCGAAAGCCCCCTGCCCTCACCCCAGCGTCATCACGATCTTGCCGATATGCTGCGAGCTCTCCATCAACCGGTGCGCCTCGACGACGGCGTCGAAGGGGAGCACCGTGTGGATGACGGGGGCGACGGTGCCGGCTTCGAGCAGCGGCCAGACCTCGGCGACGAGTTCGTCGCGGATGCCGCGTTTTTCCTCGGCGGTGCGCGGGCGCATGGTGGAGCCCGTCACCGTCAGGCGCTTGACCATGATGGGCGCGAGATCCACCTTGTCGGCGACCGAGCCGCCGAGAAAGGCGATGATCGACAGACAGCCGTCCTTGGCGAGACAGGAGAGGTTCTTCTGGAAATAGGCGGCACCGATCATGTCGAGCACGGTATCGACGCCGCGCTTGCCCGTCTCGGCCTTGATGACCTCGACGAAATCCTCGGTTCTGTAGTTGATCGCGCGCCTGGCGCCGAGCTCGACGCAGGCCTTGCACTTCTCGTCCGAACCGGCGGTGGTGAAGACCTCGGCGCCGAAGGCCTTGGCGAGCTGGATGGCGGTGGTGCCGATGCCGGACGTGCCACCATGGATCAGCACGGTCTCGCCCTCGGTCAGGCCCGCCATCTGGAAGAGATTGGCCCAGACGGTGAAGAAGGTTTCCGGCAGGGCCGCGGCCTTCACCGCGTCATAGCCCTTCGGCCACGGCAGTGCCTGGCCGGCGGGGACGGTGCAGTATTCGGCATAGCCGCCGCCATTGGCGAGCGCGCAGACCTTGTCGCCGATCGCATAGTCCTCGACCCCTTCGCCGAGCGCCACCACTTCGCCGGCGACTTCCAGGCCGAGCACGGGGCTTGCATCCTTCGGCGGCGGATAGGTGCCCTGGCGCTGCGCGACATCCGGCCGGTTGACCCCGGCGGCCTCGACCCGAACGAGGATCTCGCCTGCGCGCGGCGACGGCAGCGGACCGGAGGACAGCTGCATGACCTCGGCCGCCCCGAAGGCCGGCAGATCGACAAACCGCATGGACTGGGGAAGGTGCATGGCGAAACTCCTTGTCACTCGCGCCGGATGTCTTCGACATAGGACATGGGCGCGGTTGTGAAAAGGAGGCTCATTGCCGCGGCAACGAGGATGGAGCCGCTCAACGCCCGGTGTAGAGGTCGATCACCAGGCCGCTTTCGCTGCTTTTCGCCTTTTTCTTCAGCTCGGCGATTTCCGAGGATACGCGGTTGATGTCGTCGATGACGAGGCCCTGCGGCAGCTCAAGAACGCCAATGGAGCAGCGCATCAGCGGGAATTCGCGCTCGTGTCCGTGGCGGTCCTGGCCCTGGATGCGCCCCGCCGCACGGTCTTCGCCCGAATACAGCTCGATCACGTCGTCATGGAAGTCGGACAACAGGCGGTCGAGGATCTCGGCCAGCTCGTCGCGCGTCCAGTCGCGCAGGCCGATGAAGAAATCGTCGCCACCGACATGGCCGAGGAAATCGCCTTCGGCAAAGAAATAGCGCCTGAGCAGGGCGGCAAACAGCGAGATCGCATGGTCGCCGCTCTGGAAGCCGTAGTGATCGTTGAACGGCTTGAAATGGTCGAAGTCGCAATAGCAGAAGAAGCGGGTATCGTCGCCGTCGCGGGCGAAATCCTGCATCAGGTCGCGGATGGCGCGGTTGCCCGGAAGCCCGGTCAGCGGGTTCTGGTCCTGCGCCGTCTTCAGCTGCTTCTCGTTGATGATGCGGATCAGCGAGGCGGCGGAGACGACGCCGGCATAGCGCATGTTTTCCGTCAGGATGACGCAGTCGGAGCCGTCCATATTGGCGAAGATCGACATCAACCGCTCGGCATCGGCATCAAGGCCGACGATCGGCGCGCGCTCGACGAAATGCGAGATGGCGCGCTCATAGACCTTGTTCTTCAACAGGTCGCGGCCGAAGGGCTGGTAGATGAATTCCTTCAGGTGGAACTCGTTGATGATGCCGCGCGGCTCGCCATTGGCGTTGAGCACGGGGAAGAAGGACTGGCGCGGATTGCGGCGGAAGAGATCGAAGACGCTGTCGATGCTCTCGTGCTCGTAAACGGTCGGCATGTGCTCGATCTGCCGGCGGATGAGGATCTCGTCAAGCGACTGGGCGCTGCGGCGGACCTTGCCGATCTCCTGGAGATGCGGGAAAGACGGCTTCAGCTCCGTCATCAGCGTGGTCGGGCGGGCGATGAACCAGCCCTGCACCAGGTCGACGCCGAATTCGCGGCAGGCGATGAATTCGGCCTCGGTTTCGATGCCCTCGGCAATCACCCGAACACCGAGCACGTGGCAGAAATTGACGATGTTCTTGACCAGGTGGCGCTTGCGCGGATTGCCATCGAGCCCGGCGATGAAATGGCGGTCGATCTTCACATAGTCGAGCGGATAGTCGCACAAGAGCTTCATTTCGCCGTGGCCGACACCGAAATCGTCGATCGCCAGCTTGAAGCCGGATTTTCTGAGCCGTGCCACCAGACCGGCGAATTCCGGCACGCTGGTATTGTCGAAGCGCTCGGACAGTTCGAAGCAGATCGAGGAGGGCGGAATATTGGCCTGGCGCAAATGCTGGAGGACGCTGTCGATCAGCTCATCGCCGCGCGCGATCAACCGGACGTCGAGGTTGAGGAAGAGCGTGGTCTCGGAAAAATTGGGCAGGGTGGCGAATTTCGCCAGCGCCCGGCTCGACACCATCTGCTCGAGCGCCAGCAGCTGGCCGGTGCCGGCGGCCTGATCGAGCAGGTCGAGCGGGCTTTCAAAGCCGATGCGGTCATGCCCGCGCATCAGGCTCTCGTAACCGAAGACGGCGCCGGTGCCGACCTCGACGATCGGCTGAAGGGCATTTTCGACGACAAGCTTGGCGAGGGTGAGCAACTGGTCATTGGCGAAACGGCGCACTATGCCCTTTTCCACCGCGGCGCCCGAAACCATGATCTCTCTCCAAAATGGACTTGGTGTTATGGCGCCAAGGCTTGCTTGCAAATCGTCAAGAAAACCTTTCCGGAATGTGAAGCTTTGATGAAGCTTCCATGTCAGTGACGCCCGCGCCCGTATGCGTCGCCAACAGCGGTCGCAGATCGGCTGGCGCCCGTCGCGATTTTTATTGATTGACCAGTCAATCAAAATTACACTGCAGGAAGTTGGAAGGAATCCCGCATGCCGAAGGTCGGAATGGAACCGGTGCGCCGCAAGGCGCTCGTCGATGCCGCGCTGCGCGCGATCGGTCATCACGGCTCGCTGGCCGTCACCATGTCGGAAATCGCCCGCGAGGCCGGCGTTTCGCCGGCACTGGCCCATCATTATTTCGGCTCCAAGGAACAGCTGCTGATCGCGACGATCCGCAATCTGCTGCAGGCGCTGCGCCGCGATGCGGCGGCGGCCCTTCGGCACGCCCGCACCCCGCGCGAACGGATCTCGGCGGTGATCCGCGTCAACTTCCAGGCCGACCAGTTTGCGCCCGAGACGGTCGCCGCCTGGCTCGCCTTCTATTCCGAGGCGCAGCGCTCGGAGGAAGTGCGCCGGCTGCTGGCCCTCTATGCCCGGCGCTTGCATTCGAACCTGATGTCCGGCCTTGCGCCGCTCTGCCCGCGCAGCGACGCCGGCCGCATTGCCGACGGCGCCGCGGCCATGATCGATGGGCTCTATATCCGGCAGTCGCTGAAGGCCGCCCCGCTGTCGATCGAGGCCTCGGTGGCGCTGGTCGAGGATTACGTGACGGGGCAGCTCTCTTGCCAATCTCCCCTTGAGGGGGAGGATCGGACCAAAGGTCCGGGGCGGGGTGACGTATGAGCGCAGCCGGCCGAACGAAACGATCAAGCAAGATCACCCCCACCCGCCGCGTTGCGGCGACCTCCCTCCTCAAGGGGGAGGCGGAGACAAACCACCCGTCTGGAGACAGGACATGAAAGCCCAACCGCAAGCCTCCCACTTCATCGACGGGGAATATGTCGAGGATACCGATGGCACCGTCATCGAAAGCATCTATCCGGCAACCGGCGAAGTGATCGCCAAGCTGCATGCGGCAACCCCGGCGATCATCGAAAAGGCGATCGCATCGGCCAAGCGCGCGCAGAAGGAATGGGCCTCCTGGAGCCCGACCGCCCGCGGCCGCGTATTGAAGAAGGCCGCCGAGATCATGCGAGAACGCAACCGCGAGCTCTCCGAACTCGAGACGCTCGACACCGGCAAGCCGATCCAGGAAACGATCGTCGCCGACCCGACCTCGGGCGCCGACAGTTTCGAATTCTTCGGCGGCATCATTGCCTCCGCGCTGAACGGCAGCCAGATCCCGCTGGGCAGCGACTGGGCCTATACCAAGCGCGTGCCGCTCGGCGTGGTCGTCGGCATCGGCGCCTGGAACTATCCGCAGCAGATCGCCTGCTGGAAGGGTGCGCCGGCGCTCGCCGCCGGCAATGCCGTCGTTTTCAAGCCGTCGGAAGTCACCCCGCTCGGGGCACTCAAGATCGCCGAGATCCTGATCGAGGCGGGTGCGCCGAAGGGCGTCTACAACGTCATCCAGGGCGACCGCGAGACCGGCCCGCTGCTCGTATCCCATCCCGACGTCGCCAAGGTGTCGCTGACCGGCTCCGTGCCGACGGGGCGCAAGGTCGCCGGCGCCGCCGCCGCGCAGCTCAAGCACGTGACGATGGAACTCGGCGGCAAGTCGCCGCTGATCGTCTTTGACGATGCCGACATCGAAAGCGCCATTTCGGGCGCCATGCTCGCCAATTTCTACTCGACCGGCCAGGTCTGCTCGAACGGCACCCGCGTCTTCGTGCACAGCGCCATCAAGGAAAAGTTCCTCGACCGCCTCAAGGCGCGCACCGAGGCCATCCTGATCGGCGACCCGCAGGACGAGGCCACCCAGATGGGACCGATGGTCTCGTTTGCCCAGCGTGAAAAGGTCCTGTCCTATATCGAGAGGGGCAAGGCCGAGGGCGCCCGCCTGATCACCGGCGGCGGCATTCCGAACACCGTGTCGGGCGAAGGCTATTTCATCCAGCCGACCGTGTTTGCCGATGTCACCGACGCCATGACCATCGCGCGGGAAGAGATTTTTGGCCCCGTCATGTGCGTGCTCGACTTCGATGACGAGGCGGACGTGATCGCGCGCGCCAACGACACCGAGTTCGGCCTCGCCGGCGGCGTCTTCACCGCCGACATTTCCCGTGCGCACCGCGTTGTCGACCAGCTGGAAGCCGGTACGCTGTGGATCAACACCTATAATCTCTGCCCGGTCGAGATTCCGTTCGGCGGCTCGAAGCAGTCCGGCTTCGGCCGCGAGAATTCGGCGGCAGCGCTCGAGCACTATACCGAGCTGAAGACGGTCTATGTCGGCATGGGCAAGTGCGAGGCGCCGTATTGAGAGCTTTGGGGTGATCTCCCCCCTTGAGGGGGAGATGTCGGCGTAGCCGACAGAGGGGGGTGTCTGGCCTCCTGCGCGTCGCTACCCCCCTCTGCCCTGCCGGGCATCTCCCCCTCAAGGGGGGAGATCGCACCACGGCCGGCGCCACGAAGACTTCCTTCTCCCCTTTGGTGGGGGAGAAAGCAAAATCAACACTTTAGCGAAGCTAAATGTTAGATTTTGCAAGTGAGGGGGCCCCTCACCTGCGATTTCTAGCACTGAGCTGAAGCTAAGACGCTGAAATCGCTTCTTCTCCCACAAGGGGAGAGGCGGCGCAGGGGGCAGGACATGAACAGCGCAGATTTCATCATCATCGGCTCCGGGTCGGCGGGTTCGGCCATGGCCTACCGGCTGTCGGAAGACGGCAAGCATACCGTCATGGTGCTCGAGTATGGCGGGTCGGATGCCGGACCGTTCATCCAGATGCCGGCAGCGCTCGCCTGGCCGATGAGCATGCAGCGCTATAACTGGGGCTATCTCTCCGAGCCCGAGCCGAACCTCAACAACCGGCGCATCACCGCGCCGCGCGGCAAGGTGATCGGCGGCTCGTCTTCCATCAACGGCATGGTGTATGTGCGCGGCTCGGCGGAAGACTATACCCGCTGGGAGGAGGCCGGCGCCAAGGGCTGGGGCTATGCCGACGTGCTGCCCTATTTCAAGCGCATGGAAAACTCGCATGGCGGCCAGGACGGCTGGCGCGGCACCGACGGGCCGCTGCACGTCCAGCGCGGGCCGGTGAAGAACCCGCTGTTCAAGGCCTTCGTCGAGGCCGGCCGGCAGGCGGGCTTCGAGGTGACCGACGACTATAACGGCGAGAAGCAGGAAGGCTTCGGCCTGATGGAGCAGACCATCTGGAAGTCGCGCCGCTGGTCCGCCGCCAATGCCTATCTGAAACCTGCGCTGAAACGGCCGAATGTCGAACTCGTGCGCTGCTTTGCCCGCAGGGTGGCGATCGAGAACGGCCGCGCGGTCGGTGTCGAGATCGAGCGCAATGGCAAAATCGAAGTGGTCAGGGCGAACCGCGAGGTGATCGTATCGGCGTCGGCCTTCAACTCGCCGAAGCTCCTGATGCTATCCGGCATCGGCCCGGCGGCGCATCTGAAGGAGATGGGGATCGAGGTGGTGGCCGACCGTCCCGGCGTCGGCGCCAACCTGATGGACCACATGGAATTCTACTTCCAGCAGGTCTCGACCAAGCCGGTGACGCTCTATTCCTGGCTGCCCTGGTTCTGGCAGGGGGTCGCGGGCGCGCAGTGGCTTTTCACCGGCACGGGGCTCGGCGCCTCCAACCAGTTCGAGTCGTGCGCCTTCGTGCGCTCGGCGCTGGGCGTCAAGCAGCCGGACATCCAGTTCCACTTCCTGCCCGTCGCCATTTCCTATGACGGCAAGGCGGCGGCGAAGAGCCACGGCTTCCAGGTGCATGTGGGCTACAACCATTCGAAGTCGCGCGGGGCGGTTACGCTGCGCTCGCCCGACCCGATGGCCGATCCGGTCATCCGCTTCAACTATATGAGCACCGAGGAAGACTGGGTAAAATTCCGCCATTGCGTGCGGCTCACCCGCGAGATCTTCGGCCAGAAGGCCTTCGACGATTATCGCGGCCCGGAAATCCAGCCGGGGGCGCATGTTCAGACGGACGATCAGATCGACGCCTTCCTGCGCGAGCACCTGGAAAGCGCCTATCACCCGTGCGGCACCAGCAAGATGGGCGCGAAGGACGACCCGATGGCCGTGGTCGATCCGGAATGCCGGGTGATCGGCGTCGAGGGCCTGCGCGTCGCGGATTCGTCGATCTTCCCCGACATCACCTACGGCAACCTCAACGGTCCCTCGATCATGACCGGCGAAAAGGCTTCCGACCACATCCTCGGCAAGCAGCCGCTTGCCCGCTCCAATCAGGAGCCGTGGATCAATCCGCGGTGGGAGACGAGCGACCGATAGGGTCAGCAGATCGGTCGGAATCGGATTGTGACCTTGTGTTTGACCAAGCTGCGGGTCTAAGTGGACGGATCCGAGGCCGGCCGCGGAGTGATGCAAGTCGCTTGAACGGGCCGGCACTACCATTTCCGCTCTGCCGAAACGCAATGCCTATGCCGACCAAACACAGAAAATCGAAGCTGCTGCGGCGATCCCGTGTGATGTGGGGCTCATGGCGCGTCTGGAAGCCGCGGGCGGTGTTCTGGGCGGGCGCGCTGACAATCGGCGTCATATCGGTCGCTTTCGCGAAGCTCGCCGACGGCGCACAGCATCTGTTCAACGGAATGTTGAACGCCGGACGGTGGTCGTTCCTGCTGCCTCTCGTGCTCACACCGCTCGGCTTCGCTCTTTGTTCCTGGCTGGCGTTTACCGTCTTTCCCGCCTCCCAGGGCTCGGGGATCCCGCAGGCCATTGCCGCCCGGCATCTGCGCGGCGATGACGAACGCAAACGACTGCTGTCGCTGCGGCTGGTGTTCGGCAAGATCCTTCTGACGGTGAGCGGTCTCTTCTTCGGCGCCTCCATCGGACGAGAAGGCCCGACCGTTCAGGTCGGCGCCTCGATCATGCTGCTCTCGGCGCGTATCGGCGGCATGGCGCAAGCGCAGGGCCTGATCCTGGCGGGTTCCGCCGCCGGCATCGCCGCGGCCTTCAACACGCCGCTGGCCGGCATCGTCTTCGCCATCGAAGAAATGAGCCGCACCTACCAGTCGCGGGCCAACAGCCTCGTGCTGACCGCCGTCATCCTGTCCGGCATCTCGGCGCTCGGGCTGGTTGGCAGCTACACCTATTTCGGCGCAACCTCGATCTCCGTCGGCACCGCCCGCGAATGGGTCGCGGTTATTGCCTGCGGTATCATCGGCGGTGCCTTCGGCGCAATGTTTTCGGCCGGCGCGCTGCGGCTGTCGCAGAGGATCAAACGCTGGGCGCAATCCGCGCCCCTGGAGCGCACCGTGGCCATTGCCGCCGGATGCGGCCTGCTCGTTGCGATCATCGGCGTCACCGTCGGCGGCAGCACTTTCGGCACAGGCTATGAGCAGGCACGCAGCGCCGTCGAGGGCGATGCCCTGCCCTATGGCTATTTCGTCGCCAAGTTCGCGGCCACTTTCCTGTCGATGCTATCCGTCATTCCCGGCGGGATTTTTGCCCCGTCCCTTTCGGTGGGAGCCGGTCTCGGCAGCAGCATCGGCCAAGTGCTCGGCGTCGGTATCGGACTGGCCGCGGTGCTCGGCATGGCGGGATATTTCGCCGGCGTCGTGCAGGCGCCCATGACGGCATTCGTCATCATTCTCGAAATGACCGATAGCCACGAGGGCATCATTAGCCTGATGGCCGCCGCCATGCTCGGTTACCTGGCCTCGCGCATGATCTCGCGCGAACCGCTCTATCACGGGCTGTCCCGCGCCTGGGTCGCCGAAGGCGTGCGTATCAAGCGCGCGGTGGCCAAGGCGAACGGCGAGGCGCAATAGCCCCACCCTCATCCCGCCAGCATACCGTCACGCACAGCCTATCCGGTTGACCGCAGGGGTTCACGCCCCCTTCACTGCGCAAACAGCTTCCAGCGCGACGGGCGGAAGCGGATGTCGGCGCCGACGGCGACGGGGGCGTCGAGCGGCACTTCGATCTCGAGATGGTAGGGCTCGTGGCCGTCATTGGCGACATCGATCTCGGCGATGCGGGTTCCGGCGAGACGGCGGCAGGCGGTGACCTTGCCGTAGAGCGAGTGGCTGTCGGTGGTGACGACGACGTCCTGCGGGCGGAAGAACAGCTCGCCCGGCCCGTCGGCATTGTCGGTGGTGCCGATCGGCTCGCCCTGGAAGAGCACGGTCCTGTCGCGCACCGTCACGGGCACATGCGAGGACTCGCCGATGAAGGAGAAGACGAAGGGCGAGTTCGGTGTGTCGTAGACATCGTCGGCGGTGCCGACCTGCTCGACGCGGCCCTGGCTCATCACCACGACGCGGTCGGCAAGCTCCAGCGCCTCTTCCTGGTCGTGGGTGACGAAGAAGGTGGTGTGGCCGGTGCGGTCGTGGAACTCCTTCAGCCAGCGGCGCAGTTCCTTGCGCACCTTGGCGTCGAGCGCGCCAAACGGCTCGTCGAGCAAAAGCACGGTCGGCTCGATCGCCATGGCGCGGGCGAGCGCCACGCGCTGGCGCTGGCCGCCCGAAAGCTGGGCGGGGTAGCGTTTTTCCAAGCCCGTCAGGTGCACCATGTCGAGCAGGTCGGAGACACGCTTGCGGATCTCATGGGCCGGCGGGCGGGTCTCCTTGGGGCGAACCTTCAGGCCGAAGGCGATGTTTTCCGCGACCGTCATGTGGCGGAACAGCGCGTAGTGCTGGAAGACGAAGCCGATATGGCGCTCCTGCACGCTCTTTTCCGAGGCGTCTTCGGTGCCGAAGAAGATCTTGCCGGCGGTCGGCTGTTCCAGCCCGGCGATCAGCCGCAGAAGCGTCGTCTTGCCGGAGCCGGAGGGGCCGAGCAGTGCGATCAGCTCGCCGGAGCGGATCGAAAGCGACAGGTCGTAAAGCGCCGGAAACTGACCGAACTCCTTGCGGATATTGGTGATCGTGACATCCATCGGAGGAGACCTTTCAGTGTTTGCGGCTGCCGGCGATCGCGTGGCCGTAGCGAAGTTCCAGGACGGTCTTCAGCGCCAGCGTCACGAGGGCAAGGAGAGCAAGAAGCGTCGAGACGGCGAAGGCCGCGACGAAGTTGTATTCGTTGTAGAGGACCTCGACATGCAGCGGCATGGTTTCGGTGAGCCCTCGCACATGGCCCGACACCACCGAGACGGCGCCGAACTCGCCCATCGCGCGGGCGTTGCAGAGCAGCACGCCGTAGAGCAGGCCCCATTTGATGTTCGGCAGCGTCACGTACCAGAAGGTCTGCCAGCCGGAGGCGCCCAGAGACAGGGCAGCCTCCTCGTCGCCGGTGCCTTGTTCCTGCATCAGCGGGATCAGTTCGCGCGCGACGAAGGGGAAGGTGACGAAGACCGTGGCAAGCACGATGCCGGGCACGGCAAAGAGGATCTCGATGCCGTAGCTCTTGAGGAAAGGTCCAAGCAGGCTCTGCGACCCGAACAGCAGGACATAGACCAGGCCGGAGATGACCGGCGAGATCGAGAACGGCAGGTCGATCAGGGTGATGAGAAAGGTCTTGCCCTTGAACTCGAACTTGGCGATCGCCCAGGCGGCGGCGACGCCGAAGACGAGGTTGAGCGGCACGGCGATCGCCGCGACCGTCAGCGTCAGGCGGATCGCCGACAGCGTATCGGGATCACCCAGCGCCTCGAAGAAGGCCGGCACGCCCTCGCGGAAGGCCTCGATGAAGACCAGCACCAGCGGCAAGAGCAGCACGAAGGCCATGAAGGCAAAGGCGATGCCCATCAGCGACAGGCGGGCGGCCCGGCTTTCGGTCGCGGCATCGCGAAACCGTGCACCGGATGCGGAGGACGGGTTAGCGGACATTGGCGTATCTCCTCCGGCTCCACATCTGCAAAAGGTTGATGAACAAGAGCATGGCGAAGGAGATCACCAGCATGACGCAGGCGATCGCGGTCGCGCCGGCATAGTTGAACTCCTCCAGCCGGATGACGATCAAAAGCGGCGCGATCTCCGACACATAGGGAATGTTTCCGGCGATGAAGATGACGGAACCGTATTCGCCGACGCCACGGGCAAAGGCGAGCGCAAAGCCGGTGAGGATGGCCGGCGTCAGCGCCGGCAGCACGACCATGCGCAGGGTCTGGAACCGGCTGGCGCCGAGCGTTGCCGAGGCTTCCTCGACCTCGCGGTCGAGCTCTTCCATCACCGGCTGGACGGTGCGCACGACGAAGGGCAGGCCGACGAAGACGAGTGCCACGACGATGCCGAACGGGGTGAAGGCGATCTTGATGCCGAGCGGGGCGAGCAGCGCGCCGATCCAGCCGTTCGGGGCGTAGAGCGCAGCCAGCGAAATGCCGGCCACCGCGGTCGGTAGCGCGAAGGGCAGATCAACGACCGCATCGAGCAGGCGGCGGCCGGGAAAATCATAGCGCACCAGAACCCAGGCGACGATCACGCCGAAAACGGCATTGACGGCGGCGGCCGCAAGCGCCGAGCCGAAGCTGACCTTCAGCGCCAGCAGGGTGCGCTCGTCGGTGGCGATGGCGAAGAATTCTTCCCAGCCGAGCGAGGCCGAGCGCCAGACCAGACCGACCAGCGGGATCAGGATGATCGCCGTGAGGTAGAAGATCGTATAGCCGAGCGTCAGCCCGAATCCCGGCAGGATGCTCGGCTGGCGCCAGTTCCCCATGGTTTGTCCTGTCGTCATTCCCGTGTCCCGTGGTCCATAATGCCGTGAATTGCGCAGGCCACAAGCCCCGGCCCCATCGGGTGCCCGCGGGCCTGTGGCAAGGGCGCTCGGCTATCGGGCCGGCTTGTAGATCTGGTCGAAGATGCCGCCGTCGGCGAAATGGACGGGCTGCGCCTTGGCCCAGCCGCCGAAGATCGGATCGTCGATGGTGACGAGGTCGATCTTCGCGAATTTCTGCAGATCCTCGGCCGCGACCAGTTCCGGCTTGGAGGGGCGGTAAAAGTGCTTGACCGCAATCCTCTGGCCTTCTTCGGAATAGAGATATTGCAGATAGGCCTCGGCGACCTTCCGCGTTCCCTTGGCGTCGACATTGCCGTCGACCACGGCGACCGGCGGCTCGGCGAGGATCGATTGCGGCGGCGCGACGATCTCGAAGCTGTCGTCACCGAATTCGGCGCCGGCGAGATAGGCCTCGTTCTCCCAGGCCAGCAGCACGTCGCCGATCTGGCGCTGGGCAAACGAGGTGAGCGCACCGCGCGCACCGGTGTCGAGGACCGGCGCCCGGCGGAAGAGTTCGGCGATGTATTCGCGGATCTTCGCCTCGTCGCCGCCATACTGCTTGTGCGCCCAGGCCCAGGCGGCAAGATAGTTCCAGCGAGCGCCGCCCGAGGTCTTCGGATTGGGGGTGACGATCTGCACGTCGCCCTTCACCAGATCGCCCCAGTCATGGATCCCCTTGGGATTGCCCTTGCGCACCAGGAAGACGATGGTCGAGGTATAGGGCGCGGAATTGTTCTCGAGCCGGCCGCGCCAGTCCTTGGCGATCTTGCCGGTCTCTTCCGCGATCGCATCAATGTCGCTTTCGAGCGCCAGCGTCACGACGTCGGCGTCGAGCCCGTCGATCACCGAGCGGGCCTGCTTGCCCGAGCCGCCATGCGACTGCCGGATGGTCACGTCCTCGCCGGTCTCTGCCTGCCAATGCTTGGCGAAGGCGGCATTGTAGTCCTTGTAGAGCTCGCGCGTCGGGTCATAGGAGACATTGAGCAGGCGGGTGTCGGCCAGGGCCGACGCGGCAAGGCCGGTCGACAGGGACAGACCGACCAGAAAACTCGCCAGCTGTTTCGTGAAGCTGTTCATCGCAACCTCTCCTTCCTCGTTTCCTGAGGTTAAGACTACTGAACAGGTCGTGTTAGTCAACGCGGCCGGAAAAATAGCAAAACAGTACCCTGAGCGCCGGGTCCGGGAAAAACACCCCGCCCCTTTCGGCCGGGAAGGACGGGTAGTTTCGTTCGCCAAACGGCCATGTCACAGAAAAGTCACGTTTCGGAAAACCGGCCTGGCGTTCGCCGCGCGGAGAGGATTGGCGGCCGCTCGGGGCTGTTCTAGGCGGTCTCCTCGACCGACAGACCGGTCGTGGCGATGGCGGTGACACCGGCAGTGGCGGGCGTCTGCGCCGCGCCCCTGGCCGACGGGTTTTCCAGCGCGTCGGCGATCGTCGTGGAGAACAGGACGGCGCGCGTCTCGTCGGCGACGCGGGCAAAGACCTGGCGGACCTCGCAATCGCTCTCGCCATTGCAATCTTCGCAGCGGCGATAGGCGGTCAGCGACAGACACGGCAGCGGCGCGATCGGGCCGTCGATCAGGCGCAGCACCTCGCCATAGGTGATCTCGCCGGCCGACTTCAGCAGCAGATAGCCGCCCTGCTTGCCGCGGCGGCTCGTCACGAGCCCGCTGTGCTTGAGTTCCAGCAGGATCTGCTCGAGAAACTTCTTCGGGATGTTCTGACGATCGGCGATGTCGGAAATCTGCAGCGGCGCGCTGCCCTTGGCGCGCGCCAGTGCCGAAAGTGCCCGCAAGGCATATTTTGCTTTCTGGGAAATCATGAGAAGCCGCCGCTCGTGACGGATCTGCATCCGCTTGTCGTCCGAAATAGCCGAATTCATCCCATTATTCAAACCCCGGCCCGCGGCCGCGGACTTTCACCGGCCGGGGACCTTGCCGTCGCACGCCGGTCCTTGCGCCTTTCCCCGCAACGCCGCCCGGCCTTTCGCCGTTCCGGAAAATCGGCAGGAAATCTCCCCCATTGCCGCTGCGGTGAGTGATATTTGCTCTTCATGTTCACCTGCTTAAAAGGCAATTCCTGTCCTTCCTCCTGGAAATACGGGATATTTTGGCCTGACCAGCAGGAAGAGAATGATGAATTTCCAGATCTCCCCGGACACGATCGCATCGCTTGATGCCGAACTGGCCAGCCTCGACCTTTCCGGCCGGCTGTCCCGCATTGCCACATTCGGTGGACGCGTCGTGTTCACCACCAGCCTCGGCATCGAGGATCAGGTGATCACCGCCGCAATCGGCCTCGCCCGGTTGCCGATCGAGGTCGCCACGCTGGAAACCGGCCGGCTGTTCCAGGAAACGGTCGACCTGATCGGCGAGACGGAAGAACGCTTCGGCCTCACGATCGCGCGGTTCCGGCCCGAGAAGGACGACATCGACGCCTATGCGGCGAAATACGGCCTCAACGGCTTCTACGAGAGCGTTGAGGCCCGTCACGCCTGCTGTCATGTGCGCAAGCTTGTGCCGCTTGCCAAGGCGCTTGACGGCGCGGCGATCTGGGTCACCGGCCTTCGCCGCGGCCAGTCCGGCAACCGCGCGACGACACCCTTTGCCGAATATGACGCCGAGCGCCATCTCATCAAGGTGAACCCGCTGGCCGACTGGTCGCTCGACGACATTAACGCCTATGTCGAAGCGGAAGCCGTGCCGACCAATCCGCTGCACAAGCGCGGTTACCCCTCGATCGGCTGCGAACCCTGTACCCGGGCGATCAAGCCCGGCGAGCCGGAGCGCGCCGGCCGCTGGTGGTGGGAAAACGACGAGAAGCGCGAATGCGGCCTGCACGTGCCGGAGGCGGCAGCGACGCCACTGGAACGCACCCCGGCCTGAGCTGAAAACAGGAATTCTCCCCCCTCTGTCGCTTCGCGACATCTCCCCCTCAAGGGGGGAGATTGGAGCGCCAGACCAAGGCCGACCCACTGTCCCGGAAGATAGTGACGGCAGTGGCAAGCGATCTCCCCCCATGAGGGGGAGATGCCCGGCAGGGCAGAGGGGGGTACCACGAAACGCCGCCACGGTGGCGCCAAGGACAAGAGACAATGCACCATTCCGAATTCGACCCCCATTCCAAGGATGCGCCGACCAAGCCGCCGCTCGATCCGCATCTGAAGGCGCTGGAGAACGAGGCCATCCACATCTTCCGCGAGGTGGCGGCCGAGTTTGAAAACCCGGTCATGCTCTATTCGATCGGCAAGGATTCCTCCGTTCTCCTGCATCTCGCGCGCAAGGCCTTCTTCCCCGGCCGGGTCCCCTTCCCGCTGCTGCACATCGATACGGGCTGGAAGTTTCCCGAAATGATCGCGTTCCGTGACGCGACGGCGGAGAAGTTCGATCTCGACCTGATCGTGCACACCAATCCGCGCGGTGCGGCCGAAGGCATCGGCCCGTTCACCCATGGCTCGGCCTATCATACCGACGTGATGAAGACGGAGGCGCTGCGGCAGGCACTCGACTCTGGCAAGTATGACGCGGCCTTCGGCGGCGCACGCCGGGACGAGGAAGCGAGCCGGGCCAAGGAGCGTATCTACTCCTTCCGCACGCCGG
>FWPV01003447.1_pt1 | contig 35832 bp, 31 predicted proteins | sample 2228371 | NCBI WGS metagenome assembly FWPV01 (sample SAMEA103939776, study PRJEB20133) | metagenome | reverse complement strand
TGCGTGAAATCCTTGAAGGCATTACTAATAGGAAGGGCAATCTGAGAGACATCAATCTCCTTCTGGAGCTGGGAGAGATGATGAGCGAGGCATCACTGTGCGGATTGGGTAAAACTGCTCCAAACCCTGTAATAACCACTATCAGGTATTTTACGGATGAATACTTGGAGCATATTGTAAACAAGAGCTGCCGTGCAGGAGTATGCAAAGAACTTACTGAGTTTATGATAGCACAGGATAGGTGCAAGGGCTGCGGTGCCTGTAAAAAATTATGTCCGGTCGGTGCAATACAAGGGGAACTGAAAACCTCACATACAATAGATAGCTCAAAATGCATCAAATGCGGCAGCTGCATTGATATGTGCAGCTTCAAAGCAATACATACAACCAAGGGGGTAGCAAAATGAAAGTCATGATTGATGGCAGGACCTGCGATGCGGAATACGGGGAATACATACTTGCGGTGGCAAAGCGAAATGGATTTGATATTCCCACCTTGTGCCACAGCGATGCCCTGACCGGGCTCGGCACTTGCAGGCTGTGCGTGGTGGAAATCATGGAAGATCAAAAGACAAAGGTAGTAGCTTCATGCATATATCCAATAACCCGTGAATTGGAAATTAAAACCGACAGCAGCAGGATTTTCAGAATAAGAAAAACCATAATGAAGCTTATGCTTTCCCGCGCTCCGGAAAATGCATGTCTAAACAGTTTAGCCCGGCAGTATGGACTGCAAACATCGAAGCTTCCGGATCTGCCTGATAAAGCAGAAGACTGCATATTATGCGGCCTATGTGTGAAGGCTTGTGAAGAAATGGGCACAAATGCCATCTCTACAGTAGGCAGAGGTACAGGCAAAAAAGTATCTACTCCCTACGATGAGCCTTCCGCTGCCTGTGTTGGATGTGGCTCCTGCGCTGCAGTATGCCCGACGGGAGCTATCGGGATGGAAGACAAGAATGGTATCAGGACAATTTGGGATAAAGCCTTCAAAATGTTAAGGTGTGAAAAGTGCGGACACTACTTTGTGCCTAAGGAGTATTTTGAATTCATGGAGAAAAAGCTGGGGCAAAAGCTTGATTGCAGGTACTGCAGCAGCTGCAGGAAAGCCATTTATGGACTAAAGTACAAGGATATTTTCGGTATATAATAAGCAGCAAAAACCTTTCATTTGACAATTAGTGTGCAAGTGAAGGGTTTTTACTGCTTATCCCGGTACGAAATAAAGAAAATATATATTGACAAATCAAAAAATAGAAACTAAAGCAAAATACATACCAATTTTCATGGTAAATGCTTGACAGTAATATATTGGTATGTTAACATTATATATTGCATTGTAGTAAGTTATTTCATAATTATATTCTAGTATTTGTATAAGGATAATTAAAAAAGGTAATATTAAAATAGGTATGCTTTAACTATACGGCCAAACCAAAAGCGATACTTTTTTAGGAATTTTTTTGCTTTTGGCTATTTTAATTTATTTAAATTTAAGGGGTGAAGGACTTTATGCTGGTACATCCAATCTCTGCTGGAAGAAATCAAAGGATGAGCTACTCAAAAATTGACGAAGTAATGGATATGCCTAACCTGATTGAAGTGCAGAAAAACTCCTACAACTGGTTCCTTGAGGAAGGTCTTAGGGAGGTTTTCAATGACGTTTCACCAATTCAGGACTATACAGGTAATCTGATACTGGAATTCGTTGATTACTCGTTGGAAGGAAAGGCAAAATATTCGGTTGAAGAATGCAAGGAAAGAGATGTTACATATTCTGCTCCTTTGAAAGTCAAAATCAGACTTATCAACAAGGAAACTAATGAGGTTAAAGAGCAGGAAGTATTCATGGGAGATTTTCCTTTGATGACAGATTCAGGTACTTTTATAATCAATGGTGCAGAAAGAGTTATAGTAAGCCAGCTGGTAAGATCGCCAGGAGTTTATTATGTTGAGACTATTGATAAGTCAGGAAAGCCACTGCATTCAAGCACTGTAATTCCAAATCGAGGGGCCTGGCTGGAATACGAGACTGATTCTAACGACATCCTCTGGGTTAGAATTGACAGAACACGAAAAATCCCTGTAACTGTACTTTTAAGGGCTTTAGGGTATGGCACCGATGAACAGATTGAAAGTATTTTGGGAGAAGATGAAAGAGTAAAAGCTACTCTACAGAAGGACGGGACAAAGTCTCATGAAGAGGGTCTTATTGAGGTTTACAAGCGTCTAAGACCAGGAGAGCCTCCAACAGTTGAAAGTGCTAAGTCGCTGCTTGAAGTGCTGTTCTTTGATGCAAAGAGATATGATCTTGCCAAGTTCGGCAGATATAAGTTCAATAAGAAGCTGAGCCTCAGTCCGAGACTTACCGGACAGAAATTAGAGAAGGAAGTAGTTGATCCAAGAACAGGAGAAATACTTGCTGAAGCCGGAGAAAAGATCACAAGGGATAAAGCTCAAAAAATTCAGAATTCAGGAATAACTGAAGTTTATGTAACAATTGAGGGAAGACCGGTTAAAATACTGGGGAACAATACTGTTGATATAAACAAGTATATGAATTTTGACGTATCTGATTTGAATATAAAGGAACTTGTCAATCTTTCCGTACTCAAGGGAATATTGCAGAAGTTCAGTGCAGAAGATGAGATAAAGGACGAAATCAAGAACAGAATCAAGGATCTCATACCTAAGCACATCTTAATAGATGACATAGTTGCTTCTATTAATTATAATATAAACCTGGCTCAGGCAATAGGGAACATAGACGATATTGACCATTTGGGCAACAGGAGACTGAGATCTGTGGGAGAACTCCTTCAGAACCAGTTCAGAATAGGCTTGTCAAGGATGGAGAGAGTAGTCAAGGAAAGAATGACCATCCAGGATATTGATGTGGTAACACCACAGCAGTTGGTGAATATCAGGCCAGTAGCTGCAGCAATCAAGGAGTTCTTTGGAAGCTCCCAGCTCTCGCAGTTCATGGATCAGACGAATCCACTTGCTGAGCTTACGCACAAGAGAAGATTATCTGCTCTCGGACCTGGAGGTTTATCCAGAGAAAGAGCCGGTTTCGAAGTAAGAGACGTTCACCACTCCCACTATGGCAGAATGTGTCCTATAGAAACTCCTGAAGGACCGAACATAGGTCTTATAGGCTCTTTGAGTACCTATGCGAGAATAGATGAGTACGGGTTTATCGAAGCACCCTACAGACTTGTAAAAACTGACGATAATGGGGAAAAGTATGTAACTGAAGAAATTGTCTATCTTACTGCCGATATTGAGGACGAGTTTGTAATAGCTCAGGCTAACGAACCCCTTGACGAAGAAGGGAAATTTATCGACAGAAGGGTTACTGCAAGAGCAAGACATGAAGTAGTAATAGTTCCGAATACCGAAGTTGAATTTATGGACGTATCTCCAAAGCAGGTAGTATCAGTTGCTACGGCTATGATACCCTTCCTTGAGAACGATGATGCGAATAGAGCTCTAATGGGTTCAAACATGCAGCGTCAGGCTGTTCCGTTAATAAGGCCGGACTCGCCGATAATAGGCACAGGTATGGAATACAAGTCTGCAAGGGACTCTGGAGTTATAGGACTTACCAAGAACGACTGCGTAGTTGAAAGGGTAAGCGCCAATGAAGTTGTATATAGAACCAGCACAGGACAAAGGGAGAGATACAAGCTCCTAAAGTTCCTGCGCTCCAACCAGGGAACCTGCATAAATCAGAAACCTGTAGCAAAAAAAGGTGAGATACTCAAAAAAGGCGATATAATAGCGGACGGACCTTCTACCGATATGGGCGAAACAGCATTGGGCAGAAACATACTTATCGGTTTCATGACTTGGGAAGGTTACAATTATGAGGACGCTATACTTATAAGCGAAAAGCTTGTTAAAGAGGATGTCTTCACCTCCATACACATAGAAGAGTATGAAGCAGAAGCAAGAGACACTAAGCTTGGTCCTGAAGAAATAACAAGGGATATACCCAATGTTGGTGAAGAAGCTCTGAAGGATCTTGATGAAAGAGGTATCATCAGAATAGGCGCCGAGGTAAGGTCAGGTGATATCATGGTAGGTAAGGTAACTCCTAAGGGAGAGACTGAGCTTACTGCAGAAGAAAGACTCTTAAGGGCGATATTCGGAGAGAAGGCACGTGAGGTAAGAGATACTTCTCTCAGAGTTCCTCATGGTGAATCCGGTATAATTGTAGACGTAAAAGTGTTTACAAGAGAAAACGGAGATGAACTGCCTCCTGGAGTTAACCAGATGGTAAGATGCTATATAGCTCAAAAGAGAAAGATATCCGTTGGTGACAAGATGGCAGGACGCCATGGAAACAAGGGCGTTATTTCGAGAGTGCTTCCAGAAGAGGATATGCCGTTTATGCCTAATGGAACTCCTCTTGAGATAGTATTGAACCCTCTTGGGGTACCTTCACGTATGAATATCGGGCAGGTGCTTGAGGTTCATCTTGCACTTGCAGCAAAAGCGCTTGGCTGGAAGATAGCCACTCCGGTATTTGACGGTGCAAGGGAAGACACTATACTTGAAACCATCGAATGTGCCAACAAGGTTATACAGACAAAGAAAAATCTTAGGATAATAAAAGAAAAGATACTTGCAAACAACAAGCAGAGGGATGCTGAAGTTGAAGAAGGGCAGCCGTTTATAGAATTGCCCGATATCAAGGGTGAGATAAAGGAAAATGTTGAAATAGTACACGAGCTCTTAGATAATGAAATATTTGATATTGACAGCAAGTTAACGGCTATAAGGGAAATGATAAAATCCTCCGAGCTTACAGACCTGAAGGCAGTCGAGAAGATACTGAGGGTCTTTGGTGAAACTCCTATCGATGGGATTGAACTCAATCATACAGGAAAAGTACAACTAAGGGATGGACGTACCGGAGATTACTTTGACAATCAAGTCACGGTAGGTTACATGTATATACTGAAACTCTTGCATCTTGTAGATGACAAGATCCATGCAAGGTCTACAGGTCCATACTCCCTCGTAACACAGCAGCCACTTGGCGGTAAAGCCCAGTTCGGAGGCCAGAGGTTCGGGGAAATGGAAGTTTGGGCACTGGAAGCCTATGGTGCAGCCCATACCCTGCAGGAAATACTTACTGTGAAGTCTGACGACGTAGTAGGCAGGGTAAAGACCTATGAATCCATTGTTAAGGGCGAAAACATACCTGAACCGGGGGTTCCCGAGTCATTTAAGGTTCTGATAAAGGAACTTCAGAGCTTGGCCCTTGATGTAAAGGTTCTGACTGAAGAGAACCAAGAGATTACTATCAGGGAGTCAGTTGACGAGGAAGTTGAAGACCTTGGCGCTGATATGGAAGTACGCGAGGACATGGATTTCACAAGTCTCCCATTTAAAGGAGAAACCGTTACTTCAGAGGATCTCTATGAAGATTATGAAGGAGATGCTGAAGTGACAGAAGAGTTCGAGGTCGAGATGGACTTCGATGAACTCCTTCTGAACGAGGAAGAAGTTGAAGAGGATGACGAAGAGTTTTAAAAGGCAAAGGGTATTCCTATATAGCAATGGTGCGAGGTACGTGTAGGGAACGGTTCTAAACCGTTCCGAAACCACGAACCCCGAACCCCGAAATTGGCAAAGCCAAATTCAGTACTAATTATTAGAAGGGAGAGATACCTCCTTGTTTGAATTAAATAACTTTGAAGCAATTAAAATAGGTTTGGCATCCCCGGAGAAAATAAGGGAATGGTCAAGGGGAGAGGTAAAGAAGCCGGAAACAATAAACTATAGAACATTAAAGCCTGAAAAGGAAGGTCTATTTTGCGAGAAAATTTTTGGTCCTACAAAGGACTGGGAATGTCACTGCGGAAAATACAAGAGAATCAGGTACAAAGGCATAGTTTGCGACAGATGCGGTGTTGAAATAACCAAAGCAAAGGTTAGAAGAGAAAGAATGGGCCATATAGAGCTTGCTGCTCCAGTATCCCATATCTGGTATTTCAAAGGAATACCGAGCAGAATGGGCCTTATACTTGATATGTCTCCAAGAGCCTTGGAAAAGGTTCTGTACTTTGCTTCCTATATAGTAGTCGATACCGGCGATACTCCACTTTCAAAGAAGCAGCTCTTAAGTGAGAAGGAGTATAGAGAAAATGTCGAAAAATATGGCAACAGATTTAGAGCAGGAATGGGAGCCGAAGCAGTTAAAGAACTCCTGACAGATCTTGATCTTGAAAAGCTGTCAAAAGAACTGAGGGTGGACCTCAAGGACAGTACGGGTCAGAAAAGGCTTAGATCAGTTAGAAGGCTGGAGGTTGTTGAAGCCTTTAAGAACTCTGGAAATAAGCCTGAATGGATGATTCTTGAGACTATACCGGTAATACCTCCGGATTTGAGACCAATGGTACAGCTGGATGGCGGAAGATTTGCCACCTCTGACCTTAATGATCTCTATAGAAGAGTAATAAACAGGAATAACAGGCTTAAGAGGCTTCTTGACCTGGGAGCACCGGATATCATCGTTAGAAATGAAAAGAGAATGCTCCAGGAAGCAGTAGATGCTCTTATAGACAACGGAAGAAGAGGACGACCTGTAACCGGTCCTGGCAATAGACCGTTAAAATCCTTGAGTGACATGCTGAAAGGAAAGCAGGGAAGATTCAGACAGAACCTGCTTGGAAAACGTGTTGACTACTCAGGACGTTCAGTTATAGTTGTAGGTCCCGAGCTGAAGCTTTTCCAATGTGGTTTGCCAAATGAGATGGCCCTTGAGCTGTTTAAGCCCTTTGTAATGAAGAAGCTTGTAAATGATGGGCTTGCTCATAATATAAAGAGTGCGAAGAGAATGGTTGAAAGAGTGAAACCAGAGGTCTGGGATATACTTGAAGAGGTAATAAGCGAGCATCCGGTGCTGTTGAATCGTGCCCCAACTCTGCATAGGCTTGGTATCCAAGCTTTTGAGCCTGTACTTGTACAGGGAAGAGCATTGAAGATACATCCATTGGTATGTACAGCATACAATGCTGACTTCGACGGTGACCAGATGGCTGTTCACGTACCTCTGTCTGTGGAAGCGCAAGCGGAAGCAAGATTCCTTATGTTGTCTGCCAATAACATTTTGGCTCCCAAGGATGGAAGACCGGTTGTAAGTCCGACACAGGACATGGTTATGGGAATATATTACCTCACTATATACGTTCCTGGTGAGAAGGGTGAGGGTAAGGTATTCACAAACCTGGATGAAATGATTATGGCCTATCAGCTGGGCGAAGTATCTTTGCATGCAAAGGTAAGGGTAAGAATAACAAAGGAAATAGATGGTAAAGAGAAGAGCAAAATACTTGAAAACACTGTCGGAAGATTTATATTCAATCAGTCAATTCCTCAGACCCTTGGCTTTGTGGAAAGAAACACCGAGGACGATATGTTCGTGTTGGAGCTTGACCCCAAGGACAAGGATGGAAATATGGTACCGGTTGATAAGTCGTTACTAGGAAAAATAGTCGACAAGTGCTTCAGGAAACATGGAAATACTCATACTGCAATTGTACTGGACGAAATTAAGAGAATGGGCTTCCATTACTCAACAAAGGGTGCAGTTACAATAAGCATATCAGATATGGATATCCCAAGCGCTAAGAAAGAGCTTCTTTCAAAGGCAGATGAAAGAGTAGACAAAATTGAGAAGATGTACAGAAGAGGTCTGATATCCAATGAAGAAAGATATGAACAGGTAATAGATACCTGGAAAACAACTACAGATGATGTTACGAAAGCATTGATGGATAATCTGGATAGGCTCAATTCGGTATACATGATGGCCAATTCAGGAGCAAGAGGAAGCGTAAATCAGATTAAGCAGCTGTGTGGTATGAGAGGTCTTATGGCTGATACCTCCGGTAGAATCATTGAAATTCCAATAAAAGCTAACTTCCGTGAAGGTCTTAACGTATTGGAGTTCTTTACCTCCACTCACGGTGCAAGAAAAGGTTTGGCGGATACAGCACTCCGTACTGCTGACTCAGGTTACCTGACAAGACGTCTTGTTGACGTAAGCCAGGACGTAATAATCAGAGAAGATGACTGCGGAACAGAAGAAGGCTTGATCATGAGCGAAATCAAAGACGGCAATGAAGTAATTGAAAAGCTGAAAGACAGGCTCATGGGAAGATATACCAACGGAGATGTAGTGAACCCGGAAACAGGCGAAATACTTGTCAAAAAGGGCGAGCTGATATCCGAAAAAATGGCTGGCACTATTGTCAAACTTGGAATAAAGAAAGTTCCGATAAGAACAATACTGACCTGTCATGCAAAGCAGGGCGTATGTACAAAATGCTACGGAGTAAACCTTGCGTCAGGGGAACCTGTGCACATAGGGGAGGCAGTTGGTATAATTGCTGCCCAGTCAATAGGTGAACCTGGTACTCAGCTTACTATGAGAACCTTCCACACCGGCGGTGTTGCCGGCGATGACATAACTCAGGGTCTTCCTAGAGTTGAAGAGCTTTTCGAAGCCAGAAAGCCTAAAGGACTTGCAATAATATCCGAAATCTCCGGTGTTGTTAAAATAGTAGACCAGAGAAAGAAAAAGGATGCTGTTGTACTGGCCGATGATGGTGATACAAGGACATATACCATCCCTTACGGCTCGAGGCTCAGGGTCGCTGATGGCGAGACAATAGAAGCAGGGGATGAAATAACAGAAGGTTCGGTAAATCCGCATGATATACTGAAAATCAAGGGTGTGGCCGGAGTGCAGACTTATCTGCTCATGGAAGTGCAGAGGGTTTACAGGCTGCAGGGTGTTGACATTGCGGATAAGCATATAGAGGTTATTGTCAGACAGATGCTCAGGAAGGTTAAGATAGAAGAATCCGGAGATACAGAACTGCTTCCGGGCGGACTCTTCGACATATTCAAATATGAAGAAGAGAACGAAAGGGTAAGTGCCAACGGCGGAGAAATGGCTGCCGGAAAGAGAGTGCTGCTTGGTATAACCAAAGCCTCCCTGGCAACTGATTCCTTCTTGTCAGCCGCATCCTTCCAGGAAACAACAAGGGTTCTGACAGAGGCAGCAATAAAGGGCAAGATAGATCCACTTGTCGGGTTAAAGGAAAATGTCATAATTGGAAAGCTTATTCCTGCAGGTACCGGCATGAAAAAATATATGGATATATCAATAAAGCCAGTGGATACAATAGAGTAAAAACTATTGACACAAAATATAACAAATGCTAAAATTATTTAGTGCGTTATAGAGAACCATTATAATGGTTCTCTTATGCACGTTTTATCTGTTAATGTCTTAACAACGGCTGTTACTGGAGTGCCACAATTCTTTTCAGGCTATACATGAACTATGGTTGCCATGCAAAAATCCTTAAGAGGTGATTTAAATGCAGGAACTGAAAGCTTCACACAAAAGAATAGTGGGGTTAAAGCAGACAGTAAAGGCAGTAAAAAATGGAACTGCAAAAAAGGTATATGTAGCAGAGGATGCCGACGATTTTATAAAACAATCGGTGCTTCATGCATGTAACGATAAAAACTTACAAATTATATATGTCAACAGTATGAGGGAACTAGGAGATGCATGCGGTATAGATATTGGCGCTTCAACGGCGGCGATTGTCGAAGATTAGAATGCATATCAACTGAACACCTTCATGTAAGGTGTTTTTTATCGCAAAAAATCGTACCATAGAGCGTATTACAGAGCTTAGCTATTGTTAAGCCTGTGTATGATAAATAAAACAAGGAGGTGCATTTAATGCCTACAATTAGCCAGTTAGTAAGGAAAGGCAGAGAGAAGGTTGAGTACAAATCAACTGCACCAGCGTTGAAGGAAAGCCCACAGAAAAGGGGCGTATGTACTGTTGTAAAGACTACAACACCTAAGAAGCCTAACTCCGCATTAAGAAAAATTGCCAGAGTTAGACTCACAAACGGTATTGAAGTTACAGGCTACATCCCTGGAATCGGTCACAACCTGCAGGAACACTCAGTTGTTCTTATCAGGGGCGGCAGAGTTAAGGACCTTCCTGGCGTAAGGTACCACATTGTAAGAGGTACTCTTGATGCCGCTGGCGTTGCCAACAGAAAGCAAAGTAGATCAAAATACGGTGCTAAGAGACCAAAGAAATAATATTGTGCGAGTTATTTAACATTAGCAAAGTTTTGCTTGTGATTAGAATATATTTGCGCACAACGGCAGTTGGTTAGCTTAATACTGCCGAGTACCGATGATATTAAAATTAATATTAAGGAGGGAAGTATAGTGCCAAGAAGAGGACATATATCCAAAAGAGACGTATTACCGGATCCATTATACAACGATAAGATAGTTACAAAGCTTATCAACAACATAATGTATGATGGAAAGAAGAGCGCCGGACAGAAGATAGTTTATGGTGCCTTTGAAATAATGAGGGAAAAGACAGGTAAGGAGCCCATTGATTTATTTGAAACAGCAATGGCCAACATCATGCCTGTTCTGGAAGTTAAAGCTAGAAGAATCGGTGGAGCTACTTATCAGGTTCCAATAGAAGTTAGACCTGAGAGAAGGCAAGCATTAGGAATGAGATGGTTGATCGATTACTCCAGAAAAAGAGGAGAAAAGACCATGAGAGAAAGGTTAGCCGGAGAACTTTTAGATGCTGCCAACAATACAGGAAACAGTGTAAAGAGGAGAAAAGACCATGAGAGAAAGGTTAGCCGGAGAACTTTTAGATGCTGCCAACAATACAGGAAACAGTGTAAAGAAGAGAGAAGACACTCATAAGATGGCAGAAGCCAACAAAGCATTTGCACATTACAGGTGGTAATTTCGAATCGAGGTTAGTAGTGAACAATATGGATATAGATTTTTTAATGCTAAATAATAAGTTTTTAGGGAAATATAACACTGAAACTTACAACAGAAAGGAGGATATCTGTGCCTAGGCAATTTCCGTTAGAAAAAACAAGAAATATTGGAATAATGGCTCATATTGACGCAGGAAAGACAACAACTACTGAAAGAGTGTTGTATTATACTGGGAAAACGTATAAAATAGGCGAAGTTCACGAAGGGACTGCCACAATGGACTGGATGGAGCAGGAGCAGGAGAGAGGAATAACAATTACTTCTGCAGCTACAACAGCCGAGTGGAAGGGCCATAGAATAAACATCATAGATACGCCAGGGCACGTGGACTTTACTGTTGAAGTAGAAAGGTCACTGCGTGTATTAGACGGTGCTGTAGCGGTTTTCTGTGCCAAGGGTGGAGTTGAGCCTCAGTCTGAGACCGTTTGGAGACAGGCTGATAAATATAACGTTCCACGACTTGCATATGTAAATAAAATGGACATAATGGGAGCAGATTTTTACAGAGTAGTCGCAATGATGAAAGACAGACTCGGAGCGAATGCTGTTCCGATTCAACTCCCGATAGGCAGTGAGGAAAAATTTATAGGTATAGTGGACTTGGTAGACATGAAAGCTCACATCTATAAAGATGATCTCGGCAAAGAAGTGGTAGTAGAAGAAATACCCGCGGATATGCAGGATAAAGCAAAAGAATACAGAGAGAAACTCATTGAAGCAGTATCTGAAGTCAATGAGGAGTTGATGATGAAGTACTTGGAGGGCGTAGAACCGACAGTAGAAGAAATAATGACAGCTCTCAGAATAGGTACTATCGGAGTAAAAATGAATCCGGTCATATGCGGATCTTCATACAAAAATAAGGGTGTACAGCTTATGCTGGATGCGGTTGTTAATTATATGCCGTCCCCTCTCGACATACCTCCAATCGACGGTACTTCTTTAGATGGAGAAGAGAAGGTAGTAAGGCATTCTGACGATAAGGAGCCTTTCTCGGCCCTTGCATTCAAGATTATGGTTGACCCCTATGTGGGTAAGCTGGCTTTCTTCAGAGTTTACTCCGGAGTAGCTGAGGCTGGCTCTTATGTTTATAACTCCACAAAAGGCAAAAGGGAGAGAATAAGCAGAATAGTACAGATGCATGCCAACCACAGAGAAGAAATCAAAGAGGTTTACACAGGCGATATTGCGGCCGCTGTAGGTCTTAAGGATACAACTACAGGAGACACCCTATGTGATGAGGACAATGCTGTAATCCTTGAGTCAATGGTGTTCCCGGAGCCTGTTATCAATGTTGCTATAGAGCCTAAAACAAAGGCAAGCCAGGATAAGATGGGCATAGCCCTTCAGAAGCTGGCAGAAGAAGACCCTACCTTCAGGACCTTTACTGATGCTGACACAGGTCAGACAATTATTGCAGGTATGGGAGAATTGCACCTGGAGATAATCGTTGACAGAATGATGCGTGAATACAAGGTTGAAGCGAATGTCGGCAAGCCGCAGGTTGCTTATAAAGAAACCATCAGAAGGAAAGTGCAGATTGAAGGTAAGTTTGTCAGACAGTCAGGCGGTAAGGGACAATATGGTCACGTTTGGCTTGAACTGGAACCTAAAGCACCTGGAGAAGGTTTTGAATTTGTAACCAAAATTGTTGGCGGAGCAATACCCAGAGAGTATATACCAGCTGTACAGCGTGGTGTAGAAGAAGCAACTCTGAATGGTGTACTGGGCGGATACCCGGTTCTAGACTTAAAGGTCACACTTTTTGATGGGTCATACCATGAGGTTGACTCCTCTGAAATGGCGTTTAAGATTGCAGGTTCAATGGCTTTCAAAGATGGTTGTAAGAAGGCAGATCCCGCACTTCTCGAGCCAATAATGAAGGTTGAAGTAACAGTACCTGAAGATTATATGGGAGATGTTCTCGGTGACATCAACTCCAGAAGAGGAAGAATTGAGGGCATGGAAGCAAGAAGTGGAGCTCAGGTTATACAGAGCTTCGTACCACTTTCTGAAATGTTCGGATATGCAACAGACCTGCGTTCAGCAACACAGGGTCGCGCTGTATACTCCATGGAGATGGATCATTTTGAAGAAGTTCCCAAGCACATAGCTGAGAAGGTATTGGGCGACAAGTAAAAAAGCTTTTATTGAAGCATTTTAACGACTAAGGAAGCTTTTTTGAAACTCGTTTAGGTCGCATGGTATAGACGCTCCTACTCGTTATAATAAAAATCAGGAGATTGTATGTGTCCAACCGGTCGCATGCAATTTCCTAAAATATTAAATTATCTGATTTTTAAAGGAGGAAAAGTAAAATGGGAAAAGCAAAATTCGAAAGGAACAAGCCCCATGTAAACATAGGGACAATTGGTCACGTTGACCACGGCAAGACAACACTTACAGCAGCTATAACAACAGTACTTTCAAAGTTTGGCGGTGCGACAGCTACAGCTTATGACCAGATAGACAAGGCGCCGGAAGAGAAAGAAAGAGGAATAACAATAAACACAGCTCACGTTGAGTATGAGACAAAGAACAGACACTATGCACACGTTGACTGCCCAGGCCACGCTGACTATGTAAAGAACATGATAACAGGAGCAGCACAGATGGACGGAGCTATCCTTGTTGTATCAGCAGCAGACGGTCCAATGCCACAGACAAGAGAGCACATACTGTTGTCAAGACAGGTAGGAGTACCATACATAGTAGTATTCCTCAACAAGGTTGACATGGTAGACGATGCAGAACTTATAGAACTTGTAGAAATGGAAGTCAGAGAACTTCTTAGCGAATATGAATTTGATGGCGATGCAACACCAATCGTTCCGGGATCAGCATTGAAAGCACTTGAGTGCGGCTGCGGAAGTGAAGAATGTGAGTGGTGCAAAGGCATACACAACCTTATGGATGCAGTAGACAGCTTCATTCCAACACCGGAAAGACAAACAGATAAGCCATTCCTTATGCCTGTAGAGGATGTATTCTCCATAACAGGAAGAGGAACAGTTGCAACAGGAAGAGTTGAAAGAGGCGTAGTAAAGGTATCAGATACAGTAGAGATAGTAGGACTTGCAGAAGCTCCAAGGGCAACAGTAGTAACAGGAGTAGAAATGTTCAGGAAGCTTCTTGACCAGGCACAGGCAGGAGACAACGTAGGAGTACTCTTAAGAGGAGTACAGAGAACAGAAATAGAAAGAGGCCAGGTACTTGCAAAGCCTGGATCAATAAAGGGACACACACACTACAAAGCTCAGGTATATGTACTGACAAAAGAAGAAGGCGGAAGACACACACCATTCTTCAACGGTTACAGACCACAGTTCTATTTCAGGACAACAGACGTAACAGGAGTAATAGATCTTCCGGCAGGAGTAGAAATGTGCATGCCTGGTGACCATATAGAAATGACAATAAAGCTTATCACACCAATAGCTATACAAGAAGGCTTGAGATTCGCTATTCGTGAAGGCGGAAGAACAGTTGGATCAGGCGCTGTTGCATCAATAATAGAGTAGGGAACGGTTCTAAACCGTTCCGAGGTACGAGGTTGCGAGGTGTGAGGCTCCAGAGCAAAAATCTAAATATGGAAGGACTAGTATCATATTAATATAATACTAGTCCTTTAAAAAGTATTAAACCTTACAGAACAGGAAATAATTAATTAAAAGTGGTGGCTGCAATTTAAGGAATATAGCTCATGCAACCCGTTACTGGAGTATGGAGGATGTACAAAATATAATTGACATTGCAGTCAAATTATGATAGATTTTATTGAGTAGTCTCAAAATGCAATTTTTGTGTATTTTTGCGGCGTTTAATTTTTTAAAGCAGTGCCAAGCCGTTGGGAGGTGTAGATATGAGAGTTAAGATAACACTTGCTTGCAGCGAATGCAAACAAAGAAACTATGATAACATGAAGAACAAGAAGAATAATCCAGACAGAATGGAAATGAACAAGTACTGCAGATTCTGCAGGAAGCATACCCCACATAAAGAAACAAAATAGCTAGTAAAGGAAGTGAATGATGTGGCTGGTACAGCAAAGAAGTTTGATGTAGCGAAATCTTTCAGAGAAACAAGAGCAGAAGTAAAGAAGGTAAGCTGGCCTAATAGAAAAGAGCTTTTACAGCATACTGAAGTAGTCGTTACTTCGATAATATTGGTTGGAGCAGTGCTTTGGGTGGTAGACCTTGCATTTGGCGAATTACTTAATTTGTTTATAGCCAAATAGGAGAGCTTCGATTAAATCATTAAAATGGTTAAGGAGGAAAACCTTAAGCTACCCTTTAAGGTTGTGCATCTATGGAAGAAAGTGGCAGATGGTATGTAGTCCATACTTATTCGGGCTATGAAAACAAGGTAATGGCAAACATTGTGAAGATAGTAGAAAATAGAAACATGCAGGATGTTATCTTCGAAGTAAAAGTGCCGATTGAAGAACAGGTAGAAATCAAAAACGGTAAGAAAAAGATTACCCAGAAGAAAGTATTTCCGGGATATGTACTAATCAAGATGCTTATGACGGATGAATCATGGTATGTTGTGCGAAATACGAGGGGGGTTACCGGATTTGTAGGACCTGGTTCTAAACCTGTGCCTCTAACTGATGCAGAAGTAAAGACCTTGGGTGTTGAAAAGACTCCTATCAAGCTCGATGCAAATGTTAAGGATCATGTGAGAGTTATTTCAGGTCCATTTGAGAACTTTGTCGGCATAATACAGGAAATCAACAACGAGAAGCATAAAGTTAAGGTTATGATTTCCATGTTTGGAAGAGAAACTCCTGTAGAGTTGGAGTTCACACAGATTGAAAGGTTGTAAAACCTTAAATAAATACAAATAACTATCTGCTGAGGGGAGGTGTAATAATGGCAAAGAAGGTTACAGCAATGGTTAAGTTGCAGGTTCCAGCGGGTAAAGCTACTCCAGCGCCACCAATAGGACCAGCTTTAGGTCAGCATGGTGTCAACATTATGGGATTTTGCAAGGAATTTAATGAAAGAACAGCTAAACAGGCAGGGCTTATCATTCCTGTAGTAATAACTGTTTATCAGGACAGATCATTTACGTTCATACTCAAAACGCCGCCAGCATCGGTGCTTATAAAGAAAGCAGTAGGTATCGAAAGCGGATCCGGTGTGCCAAACAAGACTAAGGTAGGAAAGATTACTAAAGCTCAGATTAGAGAAATAGCAACGCTTAAAATGCCAGACTTAAATGCAGGAAGCGTTGAGACAGCAATGAGCATGGTAGCTGGTACAGCAAGAAGCATGGGAATAGTAGTAGAAGAGTAATTATTAAGTGGGAGGATTTAATCCGCTAATACCACAAGGAGGAATTTTAAATGTTTAGAGGTAAGAAATATCAGGAAAGCGTAAAGCTTATTGATAAAAACAAATTTTATGATCCAAAGGAAGCTTTGGAGCTTGTTCAGCAGACAGCAAAAGCTAAGTTTGATGAGTCTGTTGAGATTCATGTAAAGCTTGGTGTTGATCCAAGGCATGCAGACCAACAGGTTAGAGGCGTTGTTGTGCTTCCACACGGTACAGGCAAGACCCTCAAGGTTTTGGTATTCGCAAAAGGCGACAAAGTTAAGGAAGCAGAAGCAGCAGGCGCTGATTATGTAGGCGCAGAAGAATTGGTTACAAAAATCCAGAGTGAAAACTGGTTTGATTACGACGTGGTAGTTGCTACTCCAGATATGATGGGTGTAGTTGGAAGACTCGGTAAAGTACTTGGACCTAAAGGCTTGATGCCTAACCCAAAATCCGGAACAGTTACATTTGATATCGAAAGAGCTATCAATGAAATCAAAGCCGGTAAGGTTGAGTACAGAGTTGACAAAACATCTATAGTACACGTTGGTTTCGGCAAGGTTTCCTTCGGTACTGAAAAGCTTGCAGATAACTTCAGGACACTTATGGAAGCGGTTGTAAAGGCTAAGCCAGCGGCTGCAAAGGGTACTTACCTTAAGAGTGTTGTTATTACAAGCACAATGGGACCGGCTGTGAAGATCAATCCGGCTCGTGTAACTGATTAGTACTTATTAACATAACAATAATCCAATTAGTTCAAAATGTTAATAATGTACTTCATTAGTGTATTGCCCGCAGGACACCATAATCTTGACAATACATTCTATTAATGATAGAATGACCATTGTATAAAAACGAATAATTACCGTAGACAGTAGGTGGCTTTCAGCCGATAAAATTTCCTACCGAGGTTTATCATATATGATAATATGACCTCTCTATGTCTACGGAGAGGTCTTTTATATTTATAGAAGACCTTATCCACACATTTCGCGAAAGTCATTTTTACTTATAATCAGATTTCGCGTAAATGTTTCCGTAGTTGTTGTTGAATTCGCACCATACCCAATGGAAATACTCAGTGCGTTCAACCTAAGTAATAGATTTACAAAGCTTCACCATGAGGAGGTGTAAAAATGGCAAATAAAAACCTTGGACCAAAAGAAGCAGTGGTAACCGAAGTGAAAGAAAAGCTCAGCAGCTCCAGTTCAGTTGTACTGGTGGATTATAAGGGCATAAACGTTCTAGATGTAACTGAGTTAAGAAAAAGGTTCAGAGAAGCTGGCGTTGAGTATAAGGTGTACAAAAACTCTCTATTCAAAAGAGCAGCATCAGAATTGGGCATGGAGGCACTCCATGAACATCTTCAAGGTACAGTTGCAGTTGCTTTTGGAGCTAAAGATGCAGTTGCACCCGCTAAAACGCTCAATCAGTTCATGAAGGATAAGCCTAAAACAACGATATCAATAAAAGCTGGTTACGTTGAAGGCAAGATGATGGATGCTAAGGATGTAAAAGCATTAGGAGACCTGCCATCAAGAGACGTTCTTATTGCTATGTTGCTTGGAGCATTACAAGGTTCAGTCAGAAACCTTGCTTATGTACTTAATACAGTTAAAGAAAATAAAGAAGCGCAAGCTTAATTAATAATTAGGAGGTAATTTAAAAATGGCAAGTGAAAAAACATTAAAATTTATTGAAGAAATAAAAACTATGACAGTTCTCGAACTGGCTGAGTTAGTAAAGGCAATCGAAGAGGAATTCGGTGTAACAGCAGCAGCTCCAACAGCAGCTGCAGGACCTGCGGCAGCAGCAGCTCCAGTAGAAGAGCAGACTGAATTCAATGTAATGCTTATGGAAGCAGGAGCAGAAAAGATTAAGGTTATCAAGGTTGTTAGAGAACTTACAGGTCTCGGACTCAAAGAAGCTAAAGACCTTGTTGACAATGCTCCAAAGGCAGTAAAAGAAGGCGTAAGCAAGCAGGAAGCAGACGAAGTAGCTGCAAAGTTCAAAGAAACTGGCGCAAAGATAGAAATAAAGTAATTCATATTTATGAAATGAAAAAAGTCGCATTTATTGCGGCTTTTTTTTTATGTGTTTACGTTCATATAATAAAATATACCAAATATAAGATAATTATACAGAAATTACTAATATATGCTATAATCTAACAAAATGATGAAAAAATGGGATAAAATGTAATGAATATGTCTTTTGTGCATAGGGGTTGATTGCAATAGAACTCAAGCTTGTCATTATTTCAGCGCTCCTGCTGCTTGCATTGGTATCTGACTTAAGAACCTACAGGATAAAAAACTCCATTACATACAGTTTCATGCTTGTAGGCCTCACAGCTAATCTTGCAATGGAAGGCCCCAAAGGCGTGATGTTTTCTTTACAGGGAATAATAATGCCTGTCGCAGGCCTGATAGTACTATACATGATGAGAGTAATCGGTGCGGGAGATATAAAGCTGTTAAGCGCAGTCGGTGCAGTTATGGGGGCTGGTTTTGCATTATATGCTATAGTGTATTCATTCATCTGCGGCGGAGTCATAGCCTCATTGCTTATTCTAATAAGACGCAACGGAATAGAGCGGTTCAAGTATCTTTTTTCATATATTAAGAGCTGTGTTATATCAATGGAACTGCTCCAATATACAGACCTCAAGGACAAGCAGGATAGGAGCAAGTTTCACTTTTCCATCGCTGTGGCATCAGGGACTGCGGCGGCTGTCATATTAGGCAGGTTCGGACCGACATTACTTTAGACCTGCAAATGCTTTAAGGGGGATTTGAATTGGCAAAGTTGAATCTGGTCATCGCAGATTTGGACGAGAGGTACGCAAGAGGGCTTTCAGATTATATCGGTTCTAACCATTCCACGGCCTTTCTGGTCAGCTGCTTCACCAAGTCTGATTCATTAACCAGGCATTTGAAGCAGCAGCCTCCTGCAGATGTGCTTCTTATAAGTCCTGATTTTTATGACATATCAATAAAATATTCTAATATAAAGCTTAAGGTGGTGCTTTCGACGGGGACTTTGAGCCGGGAGTATCCCGACTTTCAGGTAATCAGCAAGTACAATACCGGGGAGAAACTGCTCAGTGAAGTGCTGCATTTGTACTCAAAGCTCAATCCTTCTGAGCTGAGGCTTTCTCCTTATTCAAAGAATGCTGAGCTTATAGGTGTATATTCGACCGCAGGGGGTACGGGAAAAACCACGATAGCCTCAGCTCTGTCCCTGGAATGCACTGAGCTCGGGATGCACTCCTTTTATTTAAATCTTGAGTCCATACAGTCTACTGGAATGTTTTTTACCCTTAATGGCAAAAGGAACTTATCCTACATTTTTTATTATCTCAAAGAGAAGAGCAAGAACCTTTCCTTTCTGATGGATGGAATAAAAAGCACTGATGCTGATAATGGCGTACAGTATTTCAATCCGCCGGAAAGTCCTCTGGAATATGAGGAGCTTGATTTGGATGAACTGGAGCAGCTCATACTGGGTATCAAGGGGATGGGATGCTATGACTTTGTTTTTATTGATATGTCCAATGCTTTTGATATGAAGAATTATAAAATCATGGAACTATGCGATCGTATTGTCCTGGTTACTTTGCAGGGGCCAATTGAAATGCATAAGAACAAAATCCTTTACAATGAGCTTGTTAAGCTAAGTGATACAGACAGGGACAGCGTAGCGGACAAATTTATCACTGTTATAAATAGATTTAAAAATAGTAATAGTGAGAGCTTTGAATGCCCTACAGGAGCGGCTCCTGCTATTGTGAGGATTCCTGAGTATTCCCGGGCAATAATAAACGAAGGTGGCAGGCTAGTCATAGATGATGAGGGCTTTAGAAAAGCTATAAACCAGCTTATGAAAGAAATTTCCGGCAAATGAGGTTGAATGTATGGATGATTATGAAAAAGCATTGATGGTTGAGAGCTTGAGAAAAGAAATACGGGAGAACCTGGACATTAAGAAGGAGATTACTGATGAAGATATCAATGAGCTGATAACGGATAGGGTCTTTGAGGTCGCAAAGCTTCAGCCTATTAGCATCAAGGAAAAGCAGGAGCTTATAGCTGTAATTTTCAATTCTATAAGAAAGCTTGATATACTCCAGCCCCTTATCGAAGACAAAGCAATAACAGAGATCATGGTGAACGGAGCGGACAGCATTTTTGTAGAAAGGCAAGGGCAGGCTTACAGTATAGAAAGCTCCTTTGAAAGCCGGCAGAAGCTTGAGGATGTCATACAATCCATTGTTTCAAAGGTCAACAGGGTAGTGAATGAGACCTCTCCAATAGTGGATGCCAGGCTGGAGGACGGGTCCAGAGTGAACGTAGTGCTTCCGCCTATCGCATTGAACGGCCCCATACTTACAATAAGAAAGTTTCCGGAGAAGCCTATATCCATGGAGGACCTGGTGGAATGGGGTTCCATTACTCATGAGGCTGCTGAAGTACTTGAAAGAATGATCAAAGCCAAATACAACATATTCATTTGCGGAGGTACCGGCTCAGGCAAAACCTCTTTTCTGAATGCCCTTTCATGCTTTATTCCACAGGATGAACGCATTGTCACTATTGAAGACTCAGCAGAGCTGCAAATAATGAACATCAAGAACATAGTAAAGCTGGAGACAAGAAATGCAAACACTGAGGGTAAAGGGGAAATAACCATTAGAGATCTTATCAGGACATCTTTAAGGATGCGGCCTGAGAGAATAATAGTTGGTGAAGTGAGAGGAGCTGAAGCCTTGGACATGCTTCAGGCAATGAATACAGGGCATGACGGCTCGATATCTACAGGGCATGGAAACTCAACCAGAGATATGCTGAGCAGACTTGAAACTATGGTGCTAAGCGGCTCGGCAATGCCCTTGGAGGCCATAAGACAACAGATTTCCTCAGCTATTGATATCATGGTGCATCTTTCACGATTTAGGGACAGAACAAGGAAAGTGGTGGAAATAGCCGAGGTAATGGGTTGCAAAGATGGGACCATAGGACTTAATCCACTATTTCTGTTTGAAGAAAAGGGCGATTCAAGAGCAGAAACAGTAGACGGCTGCTTGAGGAGGACCGGCAACAGCATGCAGAACCTATCCAAATTCAGGATGGCAGGTCTATATGAAGTCATATGAGGTGAAGTATGAAGAGTGTTGATATGGCAATAGTGTTATTATCCTGTTGTTTTGTGGTAATTTTGCTGGTTTCGTTATACATGGTCTTCGGTAAAAGGCTTGGCTTCAATATTAGAAAAGCAGCAGGCGGACTACAAGCCAAGGGCAGAAAAGACTTGAAAATGAATACCGGTATGCAGGTTGATTACGATAGTTATTGCATGCCAGTCAGAGAGAAGTTTATCAGTGCTTTAGCGGCAGGAGTAGTCATATTTACTGCAGGATATATTTTCTATAGAAGCATTTCAATATCATTGCTTCTAATACCATTAGCTCTTTTATATCCGAGCTTTAGGGCAAAGGATATAATCAAAAAAAGGAAAAACGAGCTCAACCTGCAGTTCAGAGAAGCACTTTACTCAATAGCTTCGTCACTGTCAGCAGGAAAATCAATAGAAAGCTCTTTTAAGGATGCGGAAAAAGAGCTTTCCATACAGTATCCTGATGCCGGAACATACATAATAATGGAGCTTGAGCAAATAAACAAAAGGATAGAGATGAACGAAACCATAGAGGAAGCCTTGGCTGATTTTGCTGCCAGGTCACATTTGGAGGACATTCTGAGTTTCGCCGATGTTTTTACAATATGTAAGCGCACAGGGGGCAACCTGGTGCAAGTAATCAAAAACACTGCTGAAATAATAAGCGAGAAAATTGACGTCAAGCAGGAAATAAATGTACTGCTTACAGAGAAAAGACTGGAGCATAAGATACTTAACCTGATGCCGGTATTCATTGTACTGATGCTCTCCACCAGTGCTGCAGAGTTTATGGCTCCGGTGTTCAATGAGCCGTTGGGCAGGGCTGCAATGACATTTTCACTGATGCTTTTTACAGCAGCTTATTTTATATCAAGAAAAATCATGGATATTGAGGTATAGCAGATGTTATTGATATTTATGCTCGAAATTTCTATTTTGGGGCTTCTACATTTTTACGCAAAGGATAAGTCCAATGCTTTGACGGAAACAGAGGATAAAGGAAATCGTATGACGAGGATAATTATGCCAGGTTCTCTTTTTATTGTGGATAGACTTATAGCGGGGCGGTTCAATGCTTATGAAAGAAAGCTCATTTCAAAGCTTAACCTGCTGTATGGGGGTAGGGATATTAAGTACAGGCTCAGGGTTCATTATGCTTGTAAGACAATGTATATGATTACGGCCCTTTTAGCAGTTACTTTTATGGGTATCCTAATGGACAAGCCTGATACTACCTATGCCATATTTGCAGCTGCTGTGCTGCTGGCGGTTTTTTATGCCCCTGATAGAGAACTGGATGAGCGGATAAAGAAGAGAAATTTCTATATTCAGTATGACTTCCCTGATTTTCTTAATAAGCTGGTGCTTCTGATAAATGCAGGTATGACTGTACCCAGGGCTTGGGAGAAGATTGTCCGTGACAGGAAAAGCATGACTCCACTTTATCAAGAGCTCAACATCACCTACCTTGAGATAAGGAACGGGAAGCCGGAGATGACTGCTTATGAAGATTTTGCAAGGCGGTGCAGGGTGAAGGAGATAACCAAGTTCATTACTACTGTCATACAGAATCTTAGAAAGGGAAACGGAGAGCTGGTTCCAATACTGAAGCTCCAGTCGAATGAGTGCTGGCAGCTCAGAAAGAGTATGGCCAGGAAGCTTGGGGAGGAAGCCTCAACAAAGCTGGTGCTTCCCTTGATGATAATGTTCATTGGAATACTTGTGATTGTCATACTTCCTGCAGTTTTGCAGTTAAAGTATCTTTAGACTCGAGATACGGGGTTACGAGGTACGGGGTGCGAGGTGCGCGGTTGCGAGGAGTAGGGGCGACCAGTGGTCGCCAGTATGGACTTTGAGGGCGTTGGAGCATATATCTATAATATTGAGCACACGACAGAAAAAAGGAATCAATAAAAGAATTATTAAGGAGGTAGCAAAATGATGAAGGTATTAAAAGGATTGGCAGTAGAGGAGGACGGTATAAGTACGGTAGAGATTGTAGTTATTATTGCAATACTTGTGGGCATTGCACTGCTTTTCAGGAAGTCTATAACTGCATATGTTACTAAGGTTATTGAGAACTTTATTGATACAGCCCCTGTAGTTGAGAATGCCGATGCCACGGCTCCTGTGCCAGCTCAATAGAAGAATTTCTGTTTATCACTATGGAGGTGATGAGTATTGAACAAGGATAACTATGACAAAGGAAGCTATACCATAGAGGCCTCCATGATATTCACACTTATTGTTTTTATTATTCTTACTCTCTTATTCACTTTCTTATATATGCAGCAAAAAGCTGTTCTCGTCAGCGCAGCTTCCTTTGCAGCTCAACAGGGAGCAGAGCTTTGGCAAGACAGCAGGAGGAGCATGGAGAATGGTGAGGTAAACAAGTCAGACACTGCAGACTCTATAGGCTACAGGGTTTTTGACAACCTATTGTTTTCTAATGAAACCTTTGAAGGATATTTTGAGGAAGAATCAGCTTCCAATGGTAAAAAGAAGCTGGTCTTAAAAATGGATACAGGGACTAGTCTCCCAGGACAGAAAGTCGCATTAATTGGAGAAGCACTGGTCAAAAGGATTGGAAGTACAGTACTTAAGCCTAAGAGTACAAAGTTGAGGATTACGTATACAAACAATGCTTTAAGAGGAAGGCTCTCAGTTGAAATAATACAGGAGATCAAGGTGCCCCTGGGTGGTATTAAAGCATTCTTTGACGGCAAGGATACCCTGACCCTGAACGGACAGTCAACAGCTGCAGTAATAGAACCTGCTGAGTATATCAGGAATATCGACCTTGCAATAGAATTATCAAAGAGGCTTGAAAGTGAGCTTGATTTTCCGGGTTTGATAGACAAGATAAAGGCTAAAGGTCAGAAATAGGCCTGAAAAATAAGGGGGAAGGCGGATGTATCCGAGAGGTGGCTGCAGGAATAAGGAAAAAGGGGCGATAACTGTCTTTCTGGCGTTAATATTCATGTCCCTGATAATCTTCGCAGGAGCGGTAATAGATATCGTCAGGATCACAGCTGCAGACCGCAAGGTACAAAGCGCACTCAACTCCTCTGCCAGGTCTGTGCTGGCCGGTTATGACAGGGAGCTTATAGGAGGTTATGGAATATATGGGATTAATACAGCAGGTGATGCTGTCAAGGATGATTTTTACAGATATTTAAGTGTGAATCTGGAGGAACGCCATGAGGGTATAAGCTTCATAGACATAAGAGTAGACCGGGAAGATGTTGAAATACAAGGCATGGACAGCTTGCTTAGCGATGATGCCTTCAAACGTCAGGTACAGGAATATATGAAATACAGGACTCCCATTACCGCCACCGAAAGCCTTATAGAGCAGCTGCAGAACATTAAGCTGCATAAGAAGGTGGAATTTGCAAAAAGTGAGAAGGTCACCAGAGATAAGGCAAGGGAGCTCCGTACTAAGGCAAATGATGTAAATGCGAAGCTTGCGGGCATCAAGAAGAAGATGACTGATTTGAGTGTGGAAAAGCTTGATGAAATAAGCAAGGAGCTTTCAGAAACCTTAATTATAAGCAGTTCTATGTATGACGAAAGTGGAGGAAGCCTTCTGGATGATTATTATGACAGCAGGGGAGATACAAACACTAAAGCTAAAGATGGTGAATGCATCGAAAACCAGTCGGAGGAGTTTATATATATAAAGGAAGGCAGTGAAAGCCTGACACCGGAACTGCAGGGGTATATGGCAGAGGTAAATAGAACCCTTGCTAAATTAAGACCCTTAATGAGAGCTGCAAAAGACTTGGAAGAGGAGCTTGAAGACTTGGAAGGTAAAACATCTGCTTTGGAGCAGGACATAGATAATATCAAGGATAAGATAGAGCAGCTTGAATCCGGGATAGCTGAGGAAATGTCCGAACTGGAAACAAGACTTGGCAGGTTTTCCCTTGAGGGATACACCCTAAAGGAAGAGTCTGTACTGCTGACTAACAAAAGGACAGAGGAACTGAAAGGCTTTATTAATGAAAAGAAGGAAGAGATTACAAAAGCCTTATTAAGAAGGTTGGAAAAGGATTGGCTGATAAGCGCTGATGAGTTTAATAGCGGCAATCTCATTATTGGTAAAGATTTTGGAGCTATGGACGAAATGACTCATTATAACTCAGCAATGCAGGAGGAAGAGGCCGAAAAAAGCATTGCTACAATAGTAGAGAGTATGGAGAGGCTTGCAAAAGCTGTAGAAGAGGCAGCTTCCAGCGCGGTAGGAAAAGTCAATACTATTGAATATATAATGGACAAGTATACCTTCCTTACCTCCAAGACCGAGAGGAATCATTATTTCAGAAAAGGTGAAGTAGAGTATATTATCGGAGGATCCGATACTGAGGAAGTATTCAACTCAATAAAGAATACTGAATATTATGTAGTCACAAACGTACTTCTGCAGGTTTGGGCCTTAAGATTTGCTATAGACACAATAGATGATTTTATCAGAAGCACAATAATATTTCCACCTCAAAGGCTGGTTTTTGCCCTTGCTGAAGGGGCCCTTGACTCAAGTCTGGACATGTTTAATATGTTGAATGGAGAGGCAGTGCCCATATGCCCTAAAAGCTTTACGCCAGTCAGGCTGAAGTATTCAGACCACCTGAAAATTTTGCTCTTGATGAAGCCCGAGGAAGAAATTCTGCGGAAGGCAAGACAGCTTATGCAAGTAAACATTAAAAACATAGTTGATGCTAAGACAGGACTCCCAAGGAAGGATTTCAGAATGGGAGAGTACAGTACCGTCATATCGGCCTCTGTCACGGCTAAGGTAAATCTTTTCTTTCTTCCTCTGCTTAAGGTTGACAGGCTGATACCGGTCAGCTTTGAAGGGGGAAGGTACGTAATACGAAAACAAATACAAGTAGGATATTAGGGTGATTGCAATTGCAGAGATGTTATAAAAACTTGCATTCAAAGGGTTCGATAACGGTAGAGGCTTGTATAACACTCCCGGTTTTCCTAAGTGTATTTTTCCTGCTGCTTTTCCTGGTCAAGTTCACATGCACCGGAATGATGCTGGATTACGCTGTAAATGAGACTGCCAAGGAAATAGCTTCTGCCGCATACCCCATATCCTTTATAAATGAGCTGGAAGATGAGAGAATCAGTGAATATGGAAATGTAAAAATCCCTACCCCTGAGGAGGAGCTGGAAAGGCTGGGTCAGAAAATCGGAGGCGGTTATGGCAGCATACTTGATATTCTAATTTCGAAAGATTACAAAGAGGCTGATATTGCTGACACATTGGGCAGTATATTGGAGGATTACAGCAAGAGCATTGCAGGGGGATTGATTGAAAGAATAACACCGGCATATTGGGATATGAAGTCAGCTGGTAAATATATGATTGTTGATGCTCTTGTTAAGGAACACCTGAACAATCCGATTATAAAGCATGAGAATGCAAGGCTTAGGCTTGTTGAGTTCCCTCAGGGCAAGACAGAATACGAAGCAAAGTCAAAAAGCACGGCATATGAAAGCTTCGGTCTGACTCACGGTAAGGACTTTGGAAGTGATGATGTTGTAGTGCAGCTGGAATACGACTACAGGGTGAAGCTTCCTTTCGTAGAAGCTCTTAATGTGAAAATGGTGCATACAGCTGTAGAAAGGGCATGGATTAATGGAAGCTTTGGGATACTGACTGCTGAGGAAGAGGGCTTGGATCTCGAGCCGGAAGGCAGCATAGTATTTATAACCAGGACGGGTATACGCTTTCATAGGGGGAGCTGTTGGCATCTCAGAAAAAGCAGCATGCCAATTGAGATAGGAGAGGCTGAAGGGAAGGGCTATACTCCCTGCAAGGTATGCAAGCCGCTCAACTAGAGTAACAGCACATGCAGAGGGAGGATAACATGGGAGCAGCAATCAACAATATAAATATCGCTTCATATATTGTGGTTTTTGCTATACTAATAACTGCGTCAATAACAGATATTAAAGAACGCAGAATACCCGATAATCTTATAGTTGCAGGAGTAGTAATCGGTCTCGCACTTTCACTTTATAATCCTGAGCATGGCTTTCTGGATGGATTAATCGGAGGGATGACTGCCGGGCTGATACTGCTGCTGATTTCCCATATTACAAAGGGAGGTCTTGGACTTGGAGATGTGAAGCTCTTCGGGTGCATCGGAATATATCTGGGTCTTGAGAGTACTGTTTCAGCAATGCTGATAGCTGCCCTTCTAAGTGGTCTGTTCAGCTTGGTTCTGATATGCATCAACCGTGATAATAAGAAGCGGGAGATACCTTTTGCTCCTTTTATCCTGGCAGGTGTGCTGGCGGCGGTTATGCTTTAAGCATTAAGATACTTGGTGCGGGGTGCGAGGTTCGAGGTTCGAGGTTCAGGGAGCTGGGGGGGACGGGTAACACGGAAGACACGAAAACCCACGGAACACACGGTTGGGGAAAATTATTCTGAAATATAAATAATATTCGATAATGAAGTAAGTATCAAAATTCACTAATGTAGCTATATAGTATATAATAGTTAACCGTGTAATTCCGTAGGAATTCCGTGGAAGATCCATGTGTTCAGTGTTACCCGTATCTATATCACCATAGGGAGGGTTTATCGTGCAAAATGATTCTGAAAGGTCCTTTGAATACAGCTATGCTGCTGACTCCTGCAGCAGTTATCTTGTGCTGAAATTTAATAACGACATTAAGCCGCTTAATCACCAGGTAGAAATAATCAGTCAAAACCCGAACTCTGCTTTTCTACCCTTTCATATTAGGCGTGAAGATGAAAATGTGAGCATTTATTATAATATCACCTCTAAGATATCACTGTCCCAGTACCTGGAAAGAAAGCAGCTAAATAAAAAAGAGCTTTTGGATTTGTTGAGAAGCATTACAAAAAGCCTGATGCTGCATTCAAACTACTTATTGGATCTTTCAAGCTTTGTCATTGATGAGAAGTTTATCTATATAAATCCTGCTACTGCAGAAGCTTCACTTGTATATGTGCCTACCCCAAGCGATATAGACGCAATTGAAGCGTATAAGTCTTTCCTGAAGGACCTGATAGTAACCTCAGCCAGTATTGACAACAATGCAAAGGACAATTATCTGCAGCGGATATTGAACTATTTGAAATCAGAAGCCTTCAGTCTTGGTAATTTCAACAGGCTGATCATTGATTTGAGAAACAGTGGAGGATTAAACGACCCGATGAATAAATCCATCCATATAAATAGAGGAAGGGCAGTTAACGAAGAAACAGCTGCAGCCGGTTATATTCCCGGCAGCAGAAGCCTAAAGAATGAAGCCCTTGGAAAGACTGCAGAAAGCAAGCATATGCTCGGAATCGTCCTTCTGCAGCTGCTGATTATACTAGCCGTTGCTATTGCCTCCCTTTTCTTGATGTCACAAGCCATGGGGGATATGGTATCCGTCTCAGGGATACTTATTATTGCGGCTGCTCTGGATATACTGATAATGAAAAGGATAGCCGGAAAGCAAGGTATAAAGGTTAGGACTGGTGAGTCGGACTGCAATGATGCAATTCAAAAGCCTGAGCACAGTGCTTGTAAGGACAAGCACCAAATAATCTCCAAAACCGCTGATGTATTAAGAGCCTGTGACACTATCATGATTTCTGAAGACACATGGTCGAATCATCCATACCTGGAGAGTGTGGGAGAGCACTCTGGTGAAAGGGTAATAATCAACAAGGATAAGTTTGTAATAGGGAGATTGGGCAGTATGGTCGACTATATTGTGCCGGGCAGTACAGTAGGGAAGCTCCATGCTGAAATAACAGTCAATGAGGGAATATATAGCATCAGGGACCTTAATTCTAAAAATGGCACTTATTTAAATGATGTAAGGATCTCCAGCAATAAGGAATGCGAAATGAAGAACAATGACAGGATAAGGGTTTCAGATTTTGAATACATATTTAGGCAGCAAAAGGTACTTTAACTGAAAATAAGCATAAGGGGGTGCTCATATTGAAGCTTCATTACATATATGTGCTGCTGGGAGTATTAACGTTTTCTTTAAACGTTGCACTTACCTTGCATTTGTTAAAGAGCCATAAAAGTGAGGACTGTAAAGAAACCTGGGAGGGGAATAATCTGATAACCTTCAGGCTGACCAGGGAGCATAATGCTGAAGGGGTCACCACAGCAGCAGCTCCTTATGATGATACCGTTCCCTTGGAGTGATAGCCTGCAAAATGCATGACTTGGGGGATTGAATGATGAAAATTGGGGATATTTTGAACGAAAAGTATCGGGTTGAAAAGCTCCTTGGCAGGGGTGGAACAGGCTCGGTTTATCTATGTACAAATATTGAACTGGGAAACCGTTGGGCAGTAAAGCATATACCTGTTGAAAGAATCAACGGTAAAACAATGTCTGAGATTGAGATAATGAAAAGGCTTTATCACATCAGTCTTCCAAGGGTTGTGGATGTATTTCGTGATGAGCAGGGTCTATTTATAGTCGAAAGCAATATTGAAGGCACCGGCTTGGATAGGCTGCTGCAACGCCATGGCAGCTTTGCAGTGGATAAAGTAATTGATTGGTCCCTGGAGCTTTGTGATATACTTAAATATTTGCATGGGGTCAGGCCAAAACCTATAATATACAGAGATATGAAACCCTCCAATATAATGCTTACTCAAGGCAGCAGGCTGGTGTTGGTGGATTTCGGAATATCAAAGGAGTTTTGCGAGCATCAGGACAAGGATATTTTCCTTGCAGGCACCAGTGCATATGCAGCCCCTGAACAGCTGATAAAGGGTGGAAGGACAGACCAAAGGACGGATATTTATAATATGGGTGCAACAATGTATCAATTGCTGCATGGGAGGCTGGCGAAGGGGAAGAACGAAAGCGCGGCACTTGACAAGGATAAGGCTGCAGCAGTGGTCAATGGGATAATTGCCAAGTGTATGGAAAACATACCGGAGGACAGGTATCAGAGGGTGGAGGATATCCAGAAGGAGCTTCGAACTGTAAAGAATATGATTGTGGTTGGAAAGACAAGGCAGAGACTCATATATAAGCTTGAGGTGGTTTTAGTTGTAGTATTGTCTGTAGTGTCATATGCAGTGGTGGTTCTCGGGCTAGCGGACATTAAGCTAAAATAATTAATTGGATATACATAATGATATTCTGATATAATATTGATAGGGGTGAGGAGTATGGAGGAAAAGTTGTTTGATATACTAGCTCAATTGCATAATGAAATAAAAGATATGAAAGCCAATATGGCCACGAAGGATGACATTAGAAGGCTTGAGGGTGCATTATTTAAATTCGAGAATAAAGCAGAAGGCAAATTTGATGCACTTTTTGATGGATATAAGCATAATACTGAGGCTATTTATGAGCTGCGCAGAGATGTTGCAAGCCTCAAATCTGTTGTTGAACAGCACGAGGTTAAGTTGAAAATAGTTAAATAGAACACATTATATAAATGACTATCCTGTTAGATGCAGGATGGTTATTTTTTTATTATCATGAATAATCTTGTACCTCCCTTAATAGATATAAGTGAGTACATTAAGCATGTACACTTATTCTGGCTCCGACCCATGGAAACCTGCAAAGGTTTTCTTGGGCGCGAGGGTATGGGGAGTAATTCCTGTGCCTGCCTTTAGCAAAGGAGTCCGGTTGTACATGCGGTAGAGTTATGCCGCAGCACAGCTGGACTTTTTAATTATCAAATTAAAGGAGGTGGAACTGGCACTGGTATAGTACCGTTGCCAGAAGCAATTTGAGTAGGATTCTAATGATCTCACCTGAGAAATGCATAGGATGCAGAACCTGCGAACTGATTTGTTCCTTTGGAAAGTATGAAGAATTCAATCCAAAGAACGCTGCAGTTTCTGTATTTTCCTATGATGAGGCGGCATTGTCGGTACCTTTGATGTGCTTGCAGTGCGAAGAGCCTTCATGTATGAAGGTTTGCCCCACATCAGCAATTACCAAATCCGGAGATGGCAGCGTGCTTATTGACGGAGACAAATGCATAGGCTGCAAAATGTGCATTTGTGCTTGTCCTGTAGGAAACATAAGCTATAATACCAAGCAGAAGAAAATTGTGAAATGCGACTTATGTGGTGGAGAGCCCAAATGTGCTGAATTCTGTCCATCCGGTGCTATCACCTATGTGGAAGCTACTTCGGTAAATCTTGGTAAGAAAAAAATGCTGGCCGGAAAATTCAAGGAGCTTTTTGGGGAGGTGAATGAATGATGTTTGGCTGGAACGGAAAGTTACTAAGAGTCAACTTGAATGAAGGGACAATTAGCAAAGAGGATCTGAATGTTGAAGATGCCAGGAATTATCTAGGGGGAAGAGGTCTTGGAACCAAAATAATGATGGATGAGGTTGATCCAAGAGTTGACCCCTTTAGTCCTGAAAACAAGCTGATATTCATGACGGGACCCTTGACCGGAACCTTTGCAAGCTCTTCCGGCAGATATGAAGTGATTGCAAAAGCACCTTTGACCGGTACAATCGGGGCTTCAAATTCCGGTGGACATTTTGGACCGGAATTGAAATATACCGGGTATGATGGAATTATTTTTGAGGGTGAATCTGATAAACCGGTTTATTTATACATAAATGACGATGAGGTTCAGTTGAGATCTGCAGAGCACCTATGGGGCAAAACAGTCTTTGATACCACCGACGAACTGGTTAAGGAGACTGAAGAGGATGCAAGAGTAGCATGTATAGGACCTGGTGGGGAACTCAAGGTACTCTTTGCTACTGTCATGAATGACAAGCACAGGGCAGCCGGACGTTCAGGACTTGGAGCGGTAATGGGATCCAAGAAACTTAAGGCTGTTGTTGTAAGAGGAACAAAATCCATAGAGGTATCAAAGCCTAAGGAATTTCTTGAAAGCTGTATTGATGCAAGAAATAAGCTTAAGGCACATCCCGTAACAGGGATAGGCTTGCCTACTTATGGTACTGGAGTGCTTGTAAACATTCTTAACCAATCTGGCGCCCTTCCGACAAGAAACTGGAAAGATGGGGGATACTTCGAGCATGCGGATGATACGGGGGGAGAATCTCTCAGGGATAAATACCTTGTAAGGAACAAAGGCTGCTTCGGCTGCAACATAGGCTGCGGAAGAGTAACCAGAATACCTGAAGGAGAATTCAAGAGTTTTGGCGAAGGTCCGGAGTATGAATCTGCCTGGTCCTACGGAGCAGATTGTGGGGTCAGGGATCTTGCTGCTATTAGCAAAGCCAATTTCATATGCAATGAGCTGGGTATTGATCCTATTACAATGGGGTCAACCATAGCATGTACCATGGAGTTGTATGAAAAAGGCATAGTGACCAAGGAAGAGCTTGGGAGAAGCCTGAATTTCGGTGATGCTGAAGGAATAGTTGAACTTACAAGATTGACCGGGCTGAGAGAAGGCTTCGGAGATAAGCTGGCGCAAGGCTCTTACCGGCTGGCAGCTAGCTTCGGACATCCGGAACTGTCGATGTCGGTAAAGAAACAGGAAATGCCTGCTTATGACGGCAGAGGGGTGCAGGGGATGGCTCTTGCGTATGCAACCTCCAATAGAGGCGGCTGCCATGTAAGAGGATATCTTACTTCTCCTGAGATATTAGGTATTCCGGCAAAGCTTGATCCTCTCGTAACCACAGACAAGGCAAGCTGGTTAAAGACCTTCCAGGATCTGACTGCAGTAATAGACTCGGTGGGTATATGCTTGTTCACTACATTCGGCATAGGGCTTCCGGAGATATCGGAGATGCTGCGGGGTGCTACAGGGATGACCTGCAGCGATGAAGATGTGCTGAAGGCTGGGGAAAGGATATGGAACCTTGAAAAGCTGTTCAATTTGAAGGCCGGCTTTACCAAGGCGGATGACACCCTGCCGGAAAGGCTTCTAAAGGAGCCGCTGCCTAATGGTCCGGGAAAAGGAATGGTAGCACAGCTAGATGCAATGCTTGGTGAGTATTATGAAGTAAGAGGTTGGGATGAAGGCAGTGTGCCGACAGCTGAGAAGCTGGAAGAGCTTTCGTTGTAGAAAGTCAAAGAAAACGGGTAACACCGAAAACACTGAAATCCACTGAACACACGGTGGGAAAATACTAATCCTGCCGTGTAATTCCGTGGGATATCCGTGTATCCCGTGTTACCCGTACCCATATTGCAGTTTTTTATAGGAGAAAACATATGATTATAAAGTTTTTCGCATTTATTCGGGATTATACAGGGTCTAAGGAAATAAGCATAGAAAGCTGCCCTACATTGAGAGAACTTCTGGATAAGTTATCCGGCAGATATGGAATGAGGTTCAGGGAGAAGCTTTTTGCCGGGGACAGGCTGAGCGAGGATATCATAATAATGATAAACGGAAGGCATATAGAGCATTTGGACGGCCTGGACACCAACCTTAAGGATATTGACATAATCAGCATATTCCCCAGAGTGGCAGGGGGGTAGAAGACATTTTGGTTTAATAGGGGTGAATGATGGAATGAATGATTCTTTTATTGATATAGTGAAAAAGTATGGCAAGGATAAGAAGAACACTCTCGCCATGCTCCAGGACATACAGAAGAGCTTCAACCACATACCGAGGGAAGCCTTGGAAATGCTGGCAGAGCAGCTGAATGTGCCGCTTTGTAAGCTTTATAGCATGGCTACCTTTTATAAAGCGTTAAGTCTCAAGCCAAGGGGCAGGAACTTGATAAGGGTATGCGACGGAACGGCCTGCCATATAAGGTCTTCGCCACTGCTTATCGGTGAAATTGAAAGGCTTCTCAATATAAAGCCGGGAGAAACAACGCCTGATGGGGAGTTTACGCTGGTAACAGTCAATTGTCTTGGTTCCTGTGCAATAGCTCCGGTAATGGTCATAAATGAAATCTATTATGGGAAGGTAACTCCTGCAAAGCTGCGGGATATTATTAGCAACTGCGGAGGTACAAGCAATGAGTAATTCTTCTGGTGAAAAGAAGAAGATATTGGTTTGCTGTGGCACGGGCTGTATTGCCAATGGCAGTATTAAGGTATACGAGGAGTTTAAGATGCAGCTTGAACGGTTGAAAGGCTCCTTCGACGTGAGTACCATAGTCAAGTCAACAGGCTGTAATGGGTTATGCGAAAGAGGGCCGATAGTTAAGATACAGCCGGATGATATATCATATTATAGGGTCGGTGTGGATGATGTAGCTGAGATAATTGAAAAGTCAATACTCGGTTCTGAGGTGGTTGAGAGGTTGCTTTACCATGACAAGGCTTCAGGAAAAAGCTTCAGATCCCATAAGGAAACGGATTTCTACAGAGGACAGCATAAAATTGCCTTGAGAAATATAGGGGAAATTGATCCGGCAAACATAGAAGACTATATTGAACGGGGTGGTTATACAGCCCTTAAAAAAGCCTTGTTCCAGCTGTTGCCTAAAGAGGTTATCGACATTATTAAAAAGTCAGGTCTTAAAGGTAGAGGAGGCGCTGGATTCCCGACAGGCAGCAAGTGGGAGAAATGCAGAAATTCGGAGGGAATTCCCAAGTATGTGGTCTGCAATGGAGATGAAGGAGACCCGGGGGCTTTTATGGACAGAAGCATAATGGAGGGTGACCCCAACAGCATAATCGAAGGGATGACCATCTGTGCCTATACTATTGGAGCTGCAGAGGGGTTTGTTTACATCAGGGATGAGTATGAGCTGGCTCTCAGGAACATGTCCGGAGCAATTGAAGAGGCTGAAAGGCATGGTTTCCTGGGAAATGATATCTTAGGGAGCGGAATGAGCTTCCGTATAAGCATAGTGAGGGGAGGCGGCGCTTTTGTATGTGGTGAATCCACTGCGCTTATGGCCTCTATTGAGGGAAGGATAGGCGAGCCAAGGGCTAAATACATACACTCAACAGAAAAAGGATTATGGGGAAAGCCCACAGTGTTGAACAACGTGGAGACATGGGCCAATATACCTGAAATCATCAACAAGGGCCATGAATGGTTCAAATCCATAGGTACTGAAAGCGGGAAAGGGACAAAAGTATTCTCACTGGTAGGAAAGGTAAAGAATACAGGCCTTGTGGAAGTCCCGCTGGGTATAACACTGAGAGAACTGATTTTCGGTATCGGCGGAGGAATAATCGGAGACAGGAAATTCAAGGCTGTACAAACAGGCGGACCATCCGGAGGATGTATTCCCGCCGGGCACTTGGACCTGGAAGTGGATTTTCATTCCCTTGAAGCTGTGGGATCTATGATGGGCTCTGGCGGGATGATAGTAATGGACGATAGGACCTGCATGGTAGAAATCGCCAAATATTATATCAAATTCCTTTCTGAAGAGTCCTGCGGGAAGTGCGCTCCATGCAGAGAGGGCTTGAGGAGTATGCTTGAAATCCTTGAAGGCATTACTAATAGGAAGGGCAATCTGAGAGACATCAATCTCCTTCTGGAGCTGGGAGAGATGATGAGCGAGGCAACA
>FWPV01003446.1_pt1 | contig 35832 bp, 30 predicted proteins | sample 2228371 | NCBI WGS metagenome assembly FWPV01 (sample SAMEA103939776, study PRJEB20133) | metagenome | reverse complement strand
TGGGCGCGCGCCTTGAGCTGCCGGAGGGCGCGCTCCGCCTCGGCGAGGCGGGCCTGCAGGTCCTCCAGCCGGGCCGGCAGTTCCTCCGGCTTGGCGGAGAAGGACAGGGCCAGCTGGTGCAGCAGCGCGAAGCGCCGCTCCACCAGCTCGGCGGCCGCCTCGCCGCAGACCGCCTCGACCCGCCGCGTGCCCGCCGCGATCGCCGACTCGCTCACGATCTTGAGCAGCCCGATCTCGCCGGTGGCCGCCACGTGCGTGCCGCCGCACAACTCCTTGCTCCAGCCGCCGATGTCGACGACCCGCACGGTGTCGCCGTACTTGTCGCCGAAGAACGCCAGCACGTCGGCGGGCTTCTGCGCGAAGGGCACCTCGTACCAGGTGACCGGGTCGTTGGCCAGGATGCGCTCCTGGCAGAGGCGCTCGATGCGGCGCACCTGGTCCGGGGAAATCTGCTCGTAGTGGCTGAAGTCGAACCGCAGCCGGTCGGGCCCGACGTGGGAGCCGGCCTGCTGCACGTGGGTGCCGAGGACGGCGCGCAGCGCCCAGTGCAGCACGTGGGTGGCGGTGTGGTGGCGCTGCACCGCGCGCCGGTAGGGCAGGTCCACCTCGATGCGCGCGGTCCGGCCCACCCATTCCGCGGGCGCCTCCCCCTCGATTGCATGCAGGATGCGGCCTTGCGGGTCCCGGGTCGTGCCCACGACCGGCCAGACCGCGCCGTCCACGGTCAGCAGCCCCTTGTCGCCGACCTGGCCGCCCATCTCGGCATAGCAGGGGGTCCGGTCCAGCACCACAAGGCTGCGGCCGCCCTCCGGAATGACGCGCAGGACGGTCGCCTCGATGCCGCCGAGGGCCGCCGGGTCATAGCCGACAAAGCGCGTCGGCGCGGCCTCCGCGGCGTCCTCGCTGACCCGGATGGCGCTTTTCTGCTGGGCGGCGCGGGCGCGCTCGCGCTGGGCCTGCATGGCGTGCTGGAAACCGGCGGTATCGACCTCGAGCCCGCGCTCGGCGGCGATGATCTGGGTCAGGTCGAGGGGAAACCCGTGCGTGTCGTACAGGGTGAAGGCGTCCTCCCCGCTGATCCTGGCCGGGCGGGAGGCGAAAATCTTCTCGAGCATGAGCAGGCCGCGCCCGATGGTGCGCTCGAAGGCGGCCTCCTCGGTGGCCAACACCTTGGCGATGACGGCCTGCTGCCGCTGCAGTTCGGGGAACACCGGCCCGAGGGACTCGATCACCGGCTGGGCCAGCGCGGTGAAGAAACCGTCGGGCAGCCGCAAGTGGCGCCCGTACAGGATGGCGCGGCGCAGGATGCGGCGCAGCACGTAGTTGCGCCCCTCGTTGCCGGGCAGGATGCCGTCGGCGATCGCGCAGCACAGGGCGCGCGCATGGTCGGCGATGACGCGGAAGGCGATGTCGCGTTTCTCCGCGGGGGTGGGACGGCGCGGGTTGGCCGGCAGGGTGGCGCCATAGGACTGGCCGCACAGGTCGGCGATGCGCGCGAAGATGGGCGCGAACAGGTCGGAATTGTAGTTGCTGGGCGGGCGCGAGAAGTCCCGGAAGCCGTCGGTGGTGGCGAAGATGCCGGCCACCCGCTCGAAGCCCATGCCGGTGTCGATGTGGCGGCTGCGCAGGGGCGTGAAGCCGCCGTCCTCCCCGGCATTGAACTGGATGAACACGAGGTTCCACAGCTCGATGCAATAGGGCGTGCCGGCGTTGACCAGTCGGCCGCGGGTGGCGCCTTCGGGGGTGAGGTCCATGTGGATTTCCGAGCAGGGTCCGCATGGCCCGGTGTCGCCCATCATCCAGAAGTTGTCCTTCTTGCCGCCGGTGAGGATGCGCTCGTCCGGGTCGAGGCCGCTGCGGCGCAGCACCTCGGCCCAATGGTTCCACGCCTCGCGGTCGAACTCGGCCGGTTCGCCGGGGCCGGGCCGGTACACGGTCACGTAGAGCCGCTCGCGCGGGAACCGCCACACCTCGGTCAGCAGCTCCCACGCCCAGGCGATCGCCTCGCGCTTGAAGTAGTCGCCGAACGACCAGTTGCCGAGCATCTCGAAGAAGGTCTGGTGGTAGGTGTCCAGGCCGACGTCATCGAGGTCGTTGTGCTTGCCGCCGGCGCGGATGCATTTCTGGGTGTTGGCCACGCGCGGGTTGGGGGGCTGGCGCTCGCCGAGAAAGAAGGGCACGAACGGGTTCATGCCGGCGTTGGTGAACAGCAGGTTCGGCGCCGTCGGCAAAAGCGGGGCGGAGGGCACGATCCGGTGCTGCTTGCCGGCGAAGAAATCCAGGAACGACTGGCGGACTTGGGCGGAGGTCATGCTGCTGCGGAACGTTGAAACCGGGCAAAACTGGTCAAGCGGTCCCAAATGGCAACCCCATTTACGGCCGCGGCAGGATCGGCTTGCGCATGGCCGCGGCGGTCTGTTGGATGGCGGGCATGTTCCGCGAGTGGAGGGAGGCGTGGCTGCTGGCCAGCTGGAAAAAGCGGCTGCGGCCCTTCGCTTGGATCGGCGCCGGCGCGCTGGTCGCGTGGGCCGGCGCGTGGGTGCTGCGCAACTGGCTCGGCTCGGTCGAATCCGCTGAACCGTCGGAGATGCTGGCGGCCACCGCACGGGCGGGGAGCCGCGCGCCCCTGACGCCGCGGCCCGGCGGCCCGACGGCCGTCCTTCCCAAAGAGGTCATCGACTGCCATTTTGAAGCCCTCGGGGGCGTCCGGCGCTTGGAATCGATCCACAGCGTGCGGATGACAGGCGAGCTCACCATCGGCGACGGCGAGACGCGTTCGATCACGGTGCTTAAGAAGCGGGACAGCCGGATTCGCGTCTCCCTCGGCACAGTCACCGGACAATTTTCCATGGGACTGCACCCGGGCGATGCGTGGCGGGCCTACTGGAGCCACGGCAAGCTGGTCATGGTGGAGGATTTGGACCCCGAGCAGAAGGCCTTCCTCCGGTTCGCCCTGCCGGTCGTCAGCGAGCTGTTCGTGGCGCTGCGCAGGGAGTGGCCGGTCGCCTATCTCGGGCGGCAAACCTTCAACGGCAAGGCCGCCCATGCGTTCGAGATCGAGCTTAACGAGCGGGAGAAAGTGCGTCTGTTCCTTGATCCCGAAACCTGTCTGGCCCTTGGCCGCGAGGAGCTGATCGTCGGTGAGGCGGGCCGGCTGAGCGTCAAACGCCAGATATTTTCTGAATACCGGGACGCGGACGGTTGCCTGCTGCCCGGCCGGGTGGAAAGCTCCACCGACGAAGCGTCCCACCAGACCATCGAGGTCGCGCGGATCGAGCTCAATCCCGGCATTCTCGACAGCACGTTTCTGCGGCCGGAGGCGCGCGCCCGTTAGACCGGCACGGTTTCCAAGGGCACCGGGTCGACCACGTGGCAGCGCGGATCGGCCTCGCCGATGCGGGCGCGGAACCACGCGCGCGCCGGGGGGTCGCCGTGGGTGAGCACCACGGCCCGCGGGTGGCGCCCCAGCGTGTAGGCCAGCAAATCCTCGCGGTCGGCGTGCGAGCTGAGGTCGAATTTCTCGATCCGGGCGCGCACGGGCACGCTCCTGCCCAGCGCGCTGAACAGGAACTGGCCGTTGTGGCGGGCGTCCCGCAGCTGGCCGCCCGGCGTGTCCGGATCGCAGTAGCCGACGAAGCAGATGGCGTTGCGGGCCGAGCCGAGCAGGGCGGCGGCGGTCTCGTAGGACGGGGTGCTCTCCACCATCATCCCGCTGCTGAGCAGGTAAACCCCCGGGCGGGCGCGCTCCGGGCTGTGGTGCAGCGGCAGCTTCTCGGCGCGCAGCTCGCGCAGCATTTTGCGGCGGGCGCGCAGGTGGCCGCCCCGCCGGGCGATCCCGTCGAACTGGTTGAGCAGCTCGATGCCGAGCCCGCTCAGGTACAGCGGCAGCGGCCCGAGGCGGCCGTCGCGGCGCGCCGCGTGCAGGACCGCGATGAGCTCCTGCATGCGCCCGAGGGCGAAGGCCGGGATGAGCACCGAGCCGCCGTGCGCGGTGGTGTCGCGGATGCAGCCCAGCAGGCGCTCCATTTCGCTTTCGCGCGGCGCGCTGCGGTGGGTGGCGCCGCGGGTGGTCTCGACGATCACCGTGTCCATGTCGCCGCCGGGAAAGCGCGCGCCGTCGAGCAGGGCGGTGTCGGCAAACAGGACGTCGCCGGTGTGGAAGATGCGGCGGTGCCGGTGCTCGAGCAGGATGCCGGCGGCCCCCGGGATGTGGCCGGAGGCGTACAGCGTGAAGGTGAGGCGCTCGCCGCGCGCCGACTCGAAGTGCCGGCTGTGGCCCGGGACGACCTCGATGGTCCGGCGGCCGCAGGCGGCGATGTCGCGGTAGGAGAAGAGTGGATACTCGGCCACGCCGAGCTCGGCGCGCTGGCGTTCCATCACCGTGCGGGAGTTGCGGAGCATGACCTGGTACAGGCACGCGGTGTCGCGCGTCATGACCAGCAGGGCCTCGGGATGCTCGCGCAGCAGCACCGGCAGCGCGCCGACATGGTCCAGGTGGCAGTGGGTCAGGAACACCAGGTCGACCGACAGGCCCTGCAGGCGCTCGAGGCGCGGCAGCGCGGCCCGCCCGGTCAACCGCGGGTGCAGGCCGGCGTCGATGACGATGTTGAGGCCGTCCAGCTGCAGGAGCAGACAATTGGCCCCTATGCCGCCCGGCGCGTTGAGATCGGTCAGGAGCATGGGGCGGTGGCGGAACCAAGGACGGGCACGGGGCGGCTCAGCCCCCCGCGACGATGCGGACGATCTCGAGGGTGTCGCCGTCGGCAAGCGTGGTGGCGGCGGACTCGGCGCGGGTCTGGGCCCTGCCGTTCCATTCGACCACCACGCGCTGCGGGTCGAGCCCCTCGGCGCGCAGGAAATCGGGGATGCGGATGCCGGCGGGGGCGGTGGCCGGCCGGCCGTTGACGGTGAGGCGGATGGTTACGGGCTGGGGCATGGGTTCAGGCGGTGGCGGCCTCGACCAGGGACTGGTCGAAATCCTTCCAGACGGGTTCGTAGCCGTGGCTGCGAATCATGGCGGCCACGGCGGCGGGTGGGCGGGTGTCGGCGATGGCGAACTGCTCGCCGGGCTGGTCGCGGGTCTGCGTCCAGGAGGTTTCGTCAAAATGGCTGTAGCCGCCCGGCTCGGTGGAGGCGCCGGCGCTCATGTGGGTGATGCCCAGCGGCACCAGCCCGTCGCGCAGCGCGGGCGGCTCGCGGGTCGAGAGGACGATCCCGGCATGGGGCAGCAGCAGCCGCAGGGCGGTGATGTACTGGACCAGTTCGCGGTCGCTGACGAGGTGACGCTGCTCGGGCTGGAAGCCGCCGGCGGCCGGGCGCATGCGCGGCACACTGATGCTGACCTGGGCCTTCCAGCAATGCTGCAGCAGGTGCCGGGCGTGGGCGGCCACGGCCAGCGCCTCGTGGCGCCAGTCGTACAGGCCGAGCAGGGCGCCGATGCCGAGGCGCCGGAAGCCGGCGGCGTAGGCCCGCTCGGGCGTGTCCATGCGCCAGGCGAAATGCCTCTTGGGCCCGGCGGTGTGCAGCGCGGCATACGTCTCCGGGTGATAGGTTTCCTGATACACGACCAGGCCCTCGCAGCCGGCGCGCACCAGCGGGCGGTAGGGCTCGGTCTCCAGGGGGCCCAGCTCGAGGGCGATGCTCGGCATCAGCGGCAGGCAGCGCCGCACCACCTCCTCGACATAGTTGTTGGAGACATGCTTGGGGTGCTCGCCCGCCACGATCAGGAGCGAGCGGAAGCCCTGGCGCGCCAGCCGCGCGGTCTCCGCGACCGCCTGTTCGACGGGTATGGTGCGGCGCGGGATGGGGTTGTTGCGCGAAAAGCCGCAGTAGCGGCAGATGTTGATGCACTCGTTGGACAGGTAAATTGGCGCGAACAGCCGGATGGTGCGGCCGAAGTGGCGCCGGGTGAGCCGCTGCGACAGGCGGGCCATGTCCTCGAGGCGCGCGGCGGCGGCCGGCGACAACAGGGCCGCAAACTCGCGCAGGTCGGCGGCGCGGCCGCGCTCGAGGATGCGGGCGACCTGGGCCGCGGTGGCGCCGCGGGCAAGCTGGAGCCAGTCGTCCAGCGGCAGGGTGGGGAAAATGTCGGAAAAGGGCATGGCTGGAGGGGAAATTTATCCGCCCAGGAAGGCGGTCAAGGGACTGGTGGCCGAGGCGCGGGCGGCCGGCGCGGCCAGCCCGATCCGGAAGGCCGCGCGGCCGGCCTGCACAGCGGCGGCGAAGGCGCGCGCCATGCCGACCGGGTCGTCCGCGACGGCGATGGCCGTGTTGATCAGCACGGCGTCGGCCCCGAGTTCCATGGCGCGGGCGGCCTGGCTGGGGGCGCCGATCCCCGCATCCACGACCACCGGCACGCGCGCCTGCTCGATGATGATGCGGATTTGGGCCTCGGTCTCGAGCCCCCGGTTGGAGCCGATCGGCGAGCCGAGCGGCATGACCGTGGCGCAGCCGGCGTCCTGCAGGCGCAGCGCCAGCACCGGGTCGGCGTTGATGTAGGGCAGCACCGTGAAACCCTCCGCCACCAGGATTTCGGCGGCCTTGAGGGTCTCGATCGGGTCGGGCAACAGGTAGTTGGGGTCGGGGTGGATTTCGAGCTTCACCCACTTGGGCAGGCCGGCCGCGGCCGCGAGGCGGGCGATGCGCACCGCCTCCTCGGCGTTCATGGCGCCGGCCGTGTTGGGCAGGATCAGGTAGCGGTCCGGCTCGAGGAAATCAAGGATGTCGGCAAACGGGTCCTTTTCGCGCAGGGCGGCGCGCTTGAGGGCCACGGTCACCAGTCCGGCGCCCGCGGCGCGGCACGCCTCGCGCATCACCGGCCCCGAGCTGAACTTGCCGGTGCCCAGCAACAGGCGCGAGCGGAATTCCCGTCCGCCAATGACCAAAGGGTCCCCATTCACAGAAGCCATCCCACAAACGGTAGGGGCAATCGGCCCCCTGACAACCCATAGTTCATAGTTTGCGCTTGCGAATTCCAGGCGCGGGTTGACCGTGGAGGCCGTGACCAGGACGGCCCTCATCAGTGTCAGCGACAAGACCGGAATTGTCGCCTTCGCGCGGGAACTGGTGCGCCGGCACGGGTTCCGCATCCTGTCCACCGGCGGCACCGCCAAGGCGTTGACGGAGGCCGGGATCGCGGTGACCGAGGTGGGGGATTACACCGGCTTCCCCGAGCTGATGGACGGGCGCATCAAGACCCTTCACCCGAAAATCCACGGCGGCCTGCTGTGCCGGCGCGACCGGCCCGAGCACCTCGCCCAGGCGGAGGCGCACGGCATCGGCCTGATCGACCTGGTGGTGGTCAACCTTTACCCGTTCGAGCAGACCGTGGCGCGGCCGGGGGTGACGCCGGCCGAGGCGATCGAGCAGATCGACATCGGCGGCCCCTCGATGCTGCGCAGCGCGGCCAAGAACCACGCGGCGGTCACGGTGGTCACCGACCCGGCCGATTACGAGCGGGTGCTGGCGGCCCTCGACCATCCGGAAAAACTGGCGGCGTTGCGCCGCGAATTGGCGGTGAAGGTGTTCGCCCGCACCAGCGCCTACGACGCGGCCATCGCCCGCTACCTGCGCACGGCGGAAGCGGCGGCGCCCGACCCCGGTGACATCAGCGGCCTGCCCGCGCACCTGTGCCTCGAGGCGGAGCGGGCGGCGATCCTGCGCTACGGGGAAAACCCGCACCAGCAGGCCGCCCTCTACGGGCGCTTTTTCGAGGTGTTCACCCAGTTGCAGGGCAAGGAGCTGAGCTTCAACAACATCCTCGATATCACGGCGGCCGCCTACCTGATCGGCGAGTTTGAGCGGCCAACGCTGGCCATCCTCAAGCACACCAACCCGTGCGGCGTCGCCAGCGCCGACAACCTTGTCGAGGCATGGGAACTGGCCTTTGCCACGGACCGCCAAGCCCCCTTCGGCGGCATCATCGTGGCCAACCAGACCGTCGACGCCGAACTGGCCCGGCGCATCGGCGAGATTTTCTGCGAGGTGATCATCGCGCCGCATTTCGACGCGCAGGCCCTGGCGCTGTTCGCCAAGCGCAAGAACCTGCGGCTGATGGTGTGCCGCGACGGCGTGCGCGCGGAGTCCCTCTTGGATGTCCGCTCCGCCATCGGCGGCTACCTCGTGCAGGACCGCGACCAGCGCCGCCTGCGGCCGGAAGATTGCCGCGTGGTCACCGAGCGGCAGCCGACCGCCGAGGAATGGCGCGCCCTGTTGTTCGGCTGGAAGGTGGTCAAACATGTCAAGTCCAACGCCATCGTCTACGCGGCCGCCGAGCGCACGCTGGGCATCGGCGCCGGCCAGATGTCGCGGGTGGACAGCTCCCGCATCGCGGTGTGGAAGGCCGGGGAGGCCGGCCTGTCGCTGGCCGGCTCCTGCATCGCCTCGGACGCCTTTTTCCCCTTTCCGGACGGGCTCGAGGCGGCCGCGGAGGCCGGCGCCACGGCCGCCATCCAGCCGGGCGGGTCGGTGCGGGACGCGGAAGTGATCGCGGCCGCAAACCGTCGCGGCATGGCGATGGTCTTCACCGGCATCCGCCATTTCCGGCACTGACGCCCGAAAATTCCGCCGGTTCCAGCCATGCCCAAAACGCCCGCCAAAAAGGTCAAGCCGGCCGATCCGGCCGGCGGGGGCGGCTTGGCCGAGGCGGTTCTGGCCAACCTGCCCCACGCATGGGCGGTGCTGGATGCCAAACTCCGGCTGGTCACGTGCAATGGCGCCTGCGAAATCCTGATGCGGCAGGCGTTCGGCGGCACGCCCCAGCCCGGCCAGCCGTTGGTGGAGCTCCTGCCGCAACCCCGACGGCCGTTTTGGCAGGCCCGGCTCTCGGAGGTGCTCGCCGGCCAATCCAAACGGGTCGAGGAAACCCTGCGCGTGGAGGGGCTGAACCGCACGTTTGAGGCGATCTGCCAGCCCTTGCCCCCGGACCGGGTCCTCATCCTGTTCGAGGATATCACCGCCGTGCGGCAGCGCGAACTGCAGCTCGAAAACAACCTGGCGCTGCTGCGCGAGCAACTGGCCACGCGCGAAACGCTCTTGTCGGTCGTCAGCCACGACCTGCGCTCACCGATTTTTCAGCTCAACGGGCTGTTGTTTCTGATCCGGCAGGCCGCCGGCAGTCGCGACGAGGCGCGCCTGCAGATGCAGGCCGAGGACCTCGAGGAGCGCATTTTCCACCTCACCCACACCCTGGACAACCTGTTGAGTTGGTCCAACCTCCACCGGGTCAACCTGGAGCCCCAAGTGACCCGCTTTTCACTGCAGTCGGTCCTCGAGCATGCGGCCGGGTTGCTCAAACCGGTGGCCCAGCACAAGGGGGTGCGCATCTACATGCTGCGGTTGCGCGGCATCGAGCTGCAGTCCGACCGCGAGATGGTCGCCTTCATGGCCCGCAACCTGATCAACAACGCCATCAAGTTTTCCATGCAGGGCGGCAAAGTGGAAATCACCGCCGAGGAGACCGGCAACCGGGTCCGTTTCGCCATCGCCGATCATGGCGTCGGCATCCCGCCCGAACGCATGGCCAAACTGCGCGAGGGCAGCCAGCATTTCAGCGAGGCCGGCACGTGGGGCGAGCGCGGCACCGGCCTCGGCCTCAAGCTGTGCTATGATTTCTGCGAACGCCTGGGCGGTTCCCTGCGGGTGGATTCCGCCCCGGGTCGCGGCACGGTGGTCAGCGTCGAGCTGCCCCAGCTGCCGCTGCCGTTCGCCCTTGAGCCGTGAGCCCGTGCCCGGACGCGCCCGCCCCGGTGCGCTTTTTGGGCTCGACCCGGCTGAGGTAGAATTCCTGCAGCACCTGCATGCGCTGCACCTCGCGCCGTTCCTCGTCGATCTCCTCCTGGCTGCGCTGGCGCTCGCGCTCCAGCAGGGCCTTGCGCATGCGGGTCAAGGCCATGTTCTGCAGCTGGCGCACCCGTTCGCGGGTGATGCCGAACAGCTCGCCCACTTCCTCGAGGGTCTTGGCCTTTTCCCCGCCCAGACCGAACCGCAGCCGGATGATCTCCGCCTCGCGCGCGTCCAAGTCCTCCAGCAGCTTGCCCAGGTCATGGGCCACGTTCTGGTTCTGCAGCTCTTCCGAGGGCGTGGCCGCGTTCTCGTCGCCGATCAGGTCGCCGAATTCCGTGGCCCCGTCCTCGCCGACCGGCGCGTCCAGGCTCGCCGGCCGCACGCTCACCGATTTCAGGTGCGCCACCTTGTTCACCGACATGCCCATCTCGGCCGCAATCTCCTCGTCGGTCGGCGCCCGGCCCAGCAGCTCTTCCAGCTCCATCGCCACCCGCCGCATCCGCGCGATCTTGTCCACCAGGTGCACCGGCAGCCGGATCGTCTTGCTCTGGTTGGCCAGCGCCCGCTTGATGGACTGTTTGATCCACCACGCCGCGTAGGTCGAAAGTTTGCCCCCCTTGTTCGGGTCGAAACGCTCCACCGCCTTGATCAAACCGATGTTGCCCTCGCTGATCAGGTCCAACAGCGGCAGCCCGAAATTCGCGTAGTCGTGCGCGATCTTCACCACCAGCCGCAGGTTCGCCTTGATCATCCGTTCCCGCGCCCGCTGGTCGCCCTGCCGGATCAGCGCCGCCAGCTCCGCCTCTTCCGACGGCTTCAACAGCGGCGTTTTGCCGATCTCCTGCAGGTACAGCTTGATCGTGCTCTTGTCCGCCGGCGGCAGGTTGCGCACATCCTCCACTTCCGGCGCGTGCACCACCCCGCTGCGGCTCACTTCGATTTCCTCGATGTTGGGAGTCTGGTCGATCAGTTTCATTGGCGGTAAATGGGTGATGGTTGAGCTACCTTGTTTATTCCATGCATTTCATCAGCCCGGTAAACCCAAGCCCGGTTAACGGGCCCGATTGGGCGTGAACGGCACCCCGCCCGGATGAACGGCACCCCGCCCACGCCTTGATTGAGACTAAGAATCAATAAATTCGTTCAAAGGTTTCCGCGCCCGGGCGGGCGGGGTGCTCAATGGCGCTGGGCCGGCTGGGAGGCGGTGAAGTCGGCGGGGGCGGCGGTCACGGCCCGCACATCGGCGAGAAAGGCGTCGACATCCTCGAAGGTGGTATCCCAGGCGCACATAAGGCGGCAGCCGCCGGCGGCGATGAAGTCGTAAAAGGACCAGCCGCGGGCGTACAGGCCGGCAATGACGCGCTCCTCGAAGCGGGCGAACACGGCGTTGGCCTGCCGCGGATAGAGCACCTGGACGCCGGGGATGGCGCGCAGGCCCTGCTCGAGGCGGGCGGCGCAGGCGTTGGCATGCGCGGCGTGGCGCAGCCAGGCGCCGTCCTTGAGGATGCCCAGCCATGGGGCGCTGAGGTAGCGCATTTTGGAGCAGAGCTGGCCGGCCTGTTTGCAGCGGTATTCGAATTCCCGGGCCAGTTCCGTGTTGAAGAAAACGACCGCCTCGCCGACGGCCAGGCCGTTCTTGGTGCCTCCCAGGCACAGCACATCGACCCCCGCGCGCCACGTGATCTCTTTGGGCGGGCATTTGAGCTCGGCCAAGGCGTTGGCAAAGCGGGCGCCATCCATGTGCAGATAGAGCCCCAACCCGTGGGTGATGGCCCCCAACTGACGCAGCTCGGCCGGGGTATAAACCGTGCCGACCTCGGTGCTCTGGGTGATACTAACGGCCTTTGGTTTAGGAAAATGGAGGTCGCTGCGGCGGTGGACGGTGGTCTCGACCAGATCGGGGGTGACTTTGCCATCGGGGCCGTCGACGAGGAGGATTTTGGCGCCGCCGGAGTAGAATTCGGGGGCGCCGCACTCGTCGGTTTCGACGTGGGCGAGGGCGTGGCAGATGACGCTGTGGTAGCTGCGGCAGAGGGTGGCGAGGGCGAGGGAATTGGCGGCGGTGCCATTGAAGACGAAGAACACCTCGCAGCGGGTCTCAAAGATGCGGCGGATGGTTTCGCAGGCCTGTTCGGTCCACGGGTCGGTGCCGTAAGCGCCGGCGTGGCCGTGGTTGGCGGCCTCCATGGCGGCCCATGCCTCGGGGCAGACGGGGGCGTTGTTGTCGCTGGCGAAGTTGCGCGGGTGGCTGGTTTTCATGTGGCCGTGGGCTTGCGAATCGGCATTGCAAAATCGCCCGCAGGTGAAACAGTCGGGCGCTTTGCGAAGGCTACTGGTATGAGCGAAGCGGAAACCCGGTCCAAGAATTTTATCGAGGAAATCATCGAGGCGGACCTTGCCTCGGGCAAGCACCGCATGATCGTGACGCGGTTTCCCCCGGAGCCGAACGGCTACCTGCACATCGGCCACGCGCTGTCGATCTGCCTGAATGCGGGGTTGGCGCGCCGCTACGGGGGGCGGTTTCACCTGCGGTTCGACGACACGAACCCGATCAAGGAGGAGATGGAGTATGTCGAATCGATCAAGACCGACGTGCAGTGGCTGGGCGCGGACTGGGGCGAGCACCTGTATTTTGCCTCGGATTACTTCGAGCAGTTGTATGAGTGGGCGGTGCACCTGATCCGGGCGGGCAAGGCGTATGTGGACGACTCGAGCGCGGAGGAGGTGCGGCGCGACCGCGGCACGCTGACGGAGCCGGGCAAACCCAGCCCGTGGCGCGACCGTTCGGTGGAGGAGAACCTCGACCTGTTTGCGCGGATGCGCGCCGGCGAGTTTCCCAATGGCGCCAAGGTGCTGCGGGCCCGCATCGACATGGCGCATCCGAACCTCAACATGCGCGACCCGGTGCTGTACCGCATCGCCCATGCCCGGCACCATCGCACCGGCGACGCCTGGTGCATCTACCCGACCTACGATTTCACGCACGGACAGAGCGACGCCATCGAGGGCATCACCCACAGCATCTGCACGCTCGAGTTCGAGGACCACCGGCCGCTGTACGACTGGTTTTTGGACAATCTGCCGGTGCCCAGCCGGCCGCGCCAGATCGAGTTTGCCCGGCTCAACATGACCTACACGGTGACCTCGAAGCGCAAGCTGCTGCAGCTGGTCAAGGAGGGGCATGTCCGGGGCTGGGACGACCCGCGCATGCCCACCATCAGCGGCATCCGGCGCCGCGGCTACACGCCCGAGTCGATTTGGGAGTTCACGGCCCGGGTCGGCATATCCAAGCGCAACAAGGTCAACGACCTTGCCCTCCTTGAGTTCTGCCTGCGGCAAGACCTCGAGGCGAAGGCGCCGCGGCGCATGGCCGTGCTCGACCCTTTGCGGGTGATTATCGAGAACCTGCCGGAGGGCGCGCGCGAGACCTACACCGGGCCCAACCATCCGGACAATCCCGCGATGGGAACGCGCACGGTGGTGCTCACCCGGGAAATCTTCATCGAGCGCGAGGACTTCATGGAGCACCCGCCCAAGCATTTCTTCCGCCTTGCCCCCGGGCAGGAGGTGCGCCTGCGTTATGCCGGGCTGGTGACCTGCACGGGGGTCGACAAGGACGCATCCGGCGCGGTGACCGCCGTGCGCGTGCGCTTGGACCCCGACTCGCGCGGGGGCAACGCGCCCGACGGCCGCAGGGTCAAGGGCACGCTGCACTGGGTCAGCGCCACCGAGCATGTCCCGTTCGAGGCCCGGTTGTATGACACGCTGTTCACCAAGCCCGACCCGGACGATGTCCCGGCCGGCCAGACCTTTCTGGCCAACCTCAATCCCAATTCGCTGGTTGTGCTGACGGCCTACGGCGAACCCGCGCTGGCCGCGGCCCGCCCGGGCGACCGCTTCCAGTTCGAGCGCAAGGGCTATTTCTGCGTCGATCCCGACTCCCGGCCCGGCGCCCTGGTGATCAACCGCGCCGTCACGCTGCGTGACTCCTACAAGGGCTGAGGCGCCCCCTCAGGCGCGGGCAAGGTGCAGGGCGACGATGGAGCCGGTCAGGCCGACGGCCTCCACCGTGGCGAAGCCGGCGGCGCGGATTTCGGCGGCGAGGGCCTCCTTGCTGGGGAACTGCCCGATGCTGCCGGCGAGGTAGTCGTAGGCGGCGCGGTCGCCGGTGAGCACGCGGGCCAACCGGGGCAGCACATGGCGGAGGTAGGGGCCGTAAAGGGGGCGCAGCCAGGGGTCGGGCTGGCTGAACTCGAGCACGAACAGGACGCCGCGGCCCGGCCGCAGCACACGGCGCATCTCGCGCAGGCCGCGCGGCCGGTCCTCCAGGTTGCGCAGCCCGAACGCGATGGTCACGGCGTCGAGGCTGTGATCGGCCAGGGGCAGGTCCAGGCAGTCGCCGAACCCGAAGGTGAGGGGGCCCTTCAGCCGGAGCCGGGCCTGCTTGCGGCGGGCGATTTCCAGCATGGGTTCGCAGAAGTCGAGCGCGACCACCGGACACTCCGGCGGCAGCGCCCGGCGCAGGGCGATGGCGACATCGCCGCTGCCGGTGGCCAGATCGGCCACCGCGGTCGGCTGGTGGCGGCGCACCGCGCGCACCAGCCGCCAGCGCCAATAGCGGTCCACCCCGCCGCTGAGCACCCGGTTGGCCCGGTCGTAGCGGCCGGAGATGCCGGCGAACATGCCTTGAACCGCCCTGCCCTCAGGCATTCTCGGAGGAGGCGGACTGGCGGCGCGCAAAGCTCTCCACAACCATGCGGGAAAGCTCGGCGTCCGGGTTGCGGACCATCTCGAGGCCGATCTCGAATTGCCGCGTGCCGGTGTTGCGCGCGACGATCTGCAGGGCGTGCTCGAGGTCCTTGAAGCGCTCCTCGCACACGGCGCGGATGGTCTTGTCGCGGTCCACCGCGATGTCAATGAGCTGGCCGCGCGCCTCGTCGGTGAAGCTGATGGCCAGCCCCGTTTCCCGCGCGAACCGCTCGGTGAAGGCGTCGAGCTCCTGGTGCAGCACGTTGCGCTTGAGGTGGCCATGCTCCCGGAGCAGGGCCTTGAGGGCCTCGTGCGGGTTGGCGACGGTCTCCCGGGTCACCTCGAAGGACGGAATGCCCGCCGACGGCAGCTCGAATTTGAAGTACCGGAAGACGCGCTCGAAGACGGTCATGAGCCCGCGCGCGCCGGTGTTCTCGGCATGGGCGCGGCGGGCGATCTCCTCGATCGCCTCGGTGGTCATCCTGAGCTCGATGCCGTAGCCCTTGAAGTCCTGCTCGTATTGCCGCAGCAGGTTGTCCTCGGCGCGGGTCAGGATTTCCACGAGGTCCTGCACCGAGAGGGGGTCGCAGGCCACCCGCACCGGCAGGCGGCCGACAAATTCCGGCTCGAAGCCGTATTTGATGAGGTCCACGGTCTCGACCTTGTGCAGGTACTCGCTCGGGTCGCGGTCCACCACCTCGCGGGTGCTGCCGAACCCGATCGCGCTGGCCTCGAGGCGCCGCTTCACCGCCTCGGCCAGCCGGTCGAAGGCCCCGCTCACGATGAACAGGATGTGGCGGGTGTTGATCGAGCGCTTGCGCGGCCGGCCGCCGCGGCTGACCTCCAGCATGGCGCTCATCTGCCCCATCATGTCCGTGGGGCTGAACAGGTTGACATCGGTGTCCTCCATCAGCTTCAGCAGGTTGATCTGCACCCCGCGGCCGGAGACGTCCTTGCCGCCGATGAGGTTTTGCGCGGCGGCGATCTTGTCGATCTCGTCGATGTAAATGATCCCGTATTGGGCAAGCTCGGCGTTGTTGCCGGCCACCTTGTAGAGGTCGCGCACGAGGTCCTCGACATCGGCGCCGACGTAGCCGGTCTCGGAAAACTTGGTGGCGTCGGCCTTCACGAAGGGCACGCCGATGAGCTTGGCGATGTGGCGCATCAGGAAGGTCTTGCCGACGCCGGTGGGCCCCAGCAGCAGGATGTTCTGCTTGTGGTAGTCCTTCTCCAGCAGGCGCGGGTTTTCCAGGCACATGCGGACGTGGTTGTAGTGGTCGCAAATGGCCACCGAGAGCACTTTCTTGGCCTCCTGCTGCTGGATCACAAAGCGGTCCAGATAGTCGCGGATTTCGCGCGGCTTGAAGTTGAAGTTGCGAATCCGCCGGACGGTCTCCTCGGCCTCCTGCTCGGCCTCGCCGGGCCCCTCCTGGGCGGCCGCCTGCTGGCGCAACGGATGCCCGATGAACGGGCCGGCAAAGTGGACCTTGCCGCTGCGCAGCGCCTCCTGCAGCTTCTCCTGCAGCTCCTCCATCGGTGTCTTTTCCATTTTCTCCATCGCTTTGTCGGCGGGCCTTCTTGACAGCATCTCCCTGTTGATTAGGGGATTAGGGCATGTCCGCAAACCTGACCAAGAGAGATATCGTCCTGAGTATTCACCACAAGGTCAAGGATGAGTACCGGGGAATCTCCCAGAAGGCCGTGCGCGAGGTCGTGCAGCAGACGCTGGACCACATCGCCGACGCGCTGATCAAGCGGCAAAACGTCGAGCTGCGCAACTTCGGCGTGTTCGAGGTGCAGGTGCGGAAGGCGCGGATCGGGCGCAACCCGAACCGGCCGGAGAAGGACGTGCTCATTCCCGCGCGCGCCGTGATCAAGTTCAAGGCCGGCAAGGAACTCAAGGCCCGGCTCAAGGAAATGGACCTCGGGCGCAAGTCCTGATCACGGGGCCGCCATGTTCGAGGTGCTGCCGGGGTTCCGGGACTTTTATCCGGAGGAGTGCGCCAAGCGCAATTTCCTGTTCAGCCGCTGGCGCCAATGGGCGCGGCGGTTTGATTTTCTGGAGTACGACATCCCGACGCTGGAGCCGCTCGAGCTGTTCACGCGCAAGAGCGGCGAGGAGATTGTCGGCCAACTGTTCCATTTCCAGGACCAGGGCGGGCGCGCGGTGGCCCTGCGGCCGGAGTTGACGCCCTCGCTGGCGCGCATGGTCGGCAGCCGCATCGGCAGCCTCAAGCGGCCGATCAAGTGGTTCAACATCGCGGAGAATTTCCGCTACGAGCGCCAGCAGAAAGGGCGCCTGCGCTCGCACTACCAGTTCAACGCCGACATTTTCGGCGAGGAGGGCGTGGCCGCCGACGCGGAAGTGATGGCCTTGGCCCTGAGCGTGCTGCGCGACCTTGGGCTGGGGGAGGGCGATTTCCGGCTGCGCCTGAGCGACCGCGTGCTGTGGGGGCTGCTGCTGGAGGCGCTGGGCTTCAGCGGCGACCGCGCGCTCGAGGTGCTGGCCGTCATCGACAAGCTGGAGCGGCTCCCGCCCGAGGAGCTGCAGCGGCGCCTGCGCCCGTTCTTCAACGACGCGGTGGACGATTTCCTCGCCACCGTGGACCTGTTGCGCGCGCAGCGCCGCCTCCCGGAGCTGCAGGACGCCCTGCTGCGGCTGCTGCCGACCGGCGAGCTGAAGCGCAAGGCGCTCGCGCGCCTTGACCAGTGGCGGGAGCTGCTGGCGGCCCTGCAGGCGATGGGCGTCGCCGGCCCGGTCCAGATCGATCTCGGCATCGTGCGCGGCCTGGCCTATTACACCGGCTTCGTGTTTGAGATTTTCCTCTGCGACGCCGCCGGGCGGCCGGTCGGCCGGGCGCTTGCCGGCGGCGGCCGGTTCGATCATCTGGTCGCCCTGCTCGGTTATCCCGACACGCCCGCCGTCGGCTTCGGCATGGGCGACGTGGTGCTCGGTGACGCGCTGGCGGAACGGGGGCTGCTGCCGCCCCTGATCGACGCCCCGGACATCTATTGCATCACCGGGGGCGCCGAGGAGCGCCTGCTGGCCTTGGCGGACGCGGCCGCGCTGCGCGCGGCCGGCTGCCGGGTCAGTTATGCCTTGCGCGAGACCGGTTTCGGCCGCCAGTTCAAGCACGCCGGCCAATCCGGCGCCCGGCTGGCGCTGATTTATGGCGGCGACGAGCGCCAGCGCGGCGTGGTCAAGGTCCGCGACCTGCGCAGCGGGGGCGAGACGGACATTCCCCGCCCGGCGTTGCGGGAGCGAGTCCTGGAGCTGCTGCGCGACGGCCTGCCCGCGGCGCAAGAGGGTTCCTGAATGCGTGTCCCGGCCGGTCTGTTGCGGTGCCTCAGGCGGGCGGCGTGGCTGGCGGCCCTTGCGGCGGTCGCCGGCCGGGCAATGGGCGGCGAGGATGTGCTGGAGCCGCCGTCCGCCGATGCACCGGTGGCGCGTTACGACGCGGAGCGGCGCGCCTTGCAACGGCAGGTGCATGCCGCGGCGACCGCGCCGGACCCGTGGGAGCGGATGCCGCAGATTCGGCTGGCCCTGGCCGAACGGGCCTACGCCCACGGCGACCTGCGCTTCGCCCTGCGCAGCCTGCTGGACGGGCTGAAGTGGCTGACGCCGGAAACCGCCCCGGAGACGCGGCGGCGCCTGTTTGACCTTGCGGTCCGGGTGGCGGTGGGGGCGGGCTTCCCCGGCCAGGCGCGGCTGATCCTGCGCCGCATGGAGCGGGACGGCCATTTTGCCGCGACGCACCCCCGGGCGGTGGGCCACCTGCGGGCGGCGGAAATCGCCGAGGCGGCCTTCGAGTTCGGGGAAATGGAGCAGGCGCTGGAACGCTTCGCCGGGGAGGTCGCCGGCGAGACCTGCCCGTATTGCATCGCCGAATACTGGCTCCTGCGCACGCGGGCCGCGCTGCGCCAGCGCGATGGCGACAAGGCGGCCACGCTCATGGCCGAGGCGCGGCGGAGTCTGTCCGGCCTGGCTTATGGATTGCCGCATGCCGAGGCGGAACTGGCGGAGGCCCTGCTGCTGCACCTGCGCGGGGGCGCCGCCGCCGTCGTGGCGGAGCAACTACGCCTCGCCCGGGAGGCGTTCAACATGGCCGGCCATCCGGCCCATTTCCCGCTCGGGCTGATCCGCCTGCTGCGCGGCAAGGAGCCGGAAAGCCTGCTGCGGTCCGAGGGCGTGTTCCTGGAGGCGCTCGCCGCGTTCGCCGACGAGGAACAGAATTTCCAGCACACGGCCGGGGCGCTCGCCGCCGCCGCGGAACTGGCGCGGCGCGAGCGGCGGTTCGAGGAGGCCTATGCCGCGCTGCGGATCAGCCGCCGCAAAGGGGACCATGCCAACCGGGTCATGGCCATGCTGCTGGCGGACTGGGAGGAGCGGGTTGCCGGGCAACCGCCGCCGAGTGCGGCGCCGGGCGGTTCCAGCTTCTATTACCTGCTCACCCTGGTGCTGATCCTGGTCGTGCTGGTGCTGCTGCTGGCGCTGCGCGTGCGCACCCAGCAGTTGCTGGCCGACCGGCTGCGCGATTTGATCGAACAATCGCGGCGCGCCGAGCAGGCGGCCGCCGAGGCCAACCGCCTCAAGAGCCAGTTCCTCGCCAATGTCAGCCACGAGATCAAGACCCCGATGGCCGGTCTGGTGGGCATGGTGAGCGTGCTGGACGAGGTCATCACCGACCCGGTCCAGCGGCGCTACCTGGACACGGTCAAGACCTGCAGCCAGAACCTCCTCAAGCTCATCAACAATCTGCTGGAGCTCAGCCGCATGGAATCGGGCCGCTTCGAGATCGAGCGGGTCCCGTTCAGCCTGGCGGAGACGTTCCAGTATTGCCGCGGCCTGGTCGCCGCGGCGGCGCACCAGAAGGGACTCGAATTGGTCGCCGAGATCGACGCTTCCGTTCCCGGGCGGCTGATCGGCGATCCGCTCCGCATCGGCCAGGTGCTGGCGAACCTGTTGCAGAATGCCATCCAGTACACCCCGCGGGGCCGGGTGAGCATGCGCGCCGTTTTTCATCCCGCCGCCGGGGACGGCGGCGAAGTGGTGGTCGAGGTGCGCGACACGGGGGTGGGCATCGCCCCGGAGCGGCTGCACACCCTCTTTGAACCCTTCAGCCGCAAACCCCAGCAGGGCGGGACCGTACCGGGCGGCAGCGGGCTCGGGCTGGCGATCAGCCGCAAGCTGGCCCAGCTGATGGGCGGCTCGCTCACCGTCGCCAGCCGCGTGGGCGAGGGGTCCGCCTTCACGCTGCGCATACCCGTCGGCCGGTGACCGAACCGCCGGCCGGGGCGTTTCGGCGCTTGATATCGGTACCGGCGGCCGGATAATCCGCAGCATGAGGCTCATTGTGCCGTTTCTTGCCGCCTGCCTGGTCCTGTTTGCCGGCTCCGGTTGCCGCAGCAAAAAGCAGTTGGAGTTGTATCGGCCGGGCGACACGCCGGTGTGGCGCACGGTGGATGCCGGCGGCCGCCCCGAGCGGGCCGCCGCGCTGCCGCGGGTCGAGCTGGTCACCAGCATGGGCCGCATCGTGATCGAGCTGTATGAGCGGGACGCACCGGTCTCGGCGGCCAATTTTCTGCGCTATGTCGAGGACGGGTTTTACGACGGCACAGTCTTCCACCGGGTCGAGCCCGGGCTGGTGATTCAGGGTGGCGGCTACACCGCCGAGCTGGAGCCGAAGGAAACCCGCCCGCCGATCCGCAACGAGGCGGGCAACGGCCTGCGCAACCTGCGCGGCACCGTGGGCATGGCCCGCACCGCGGCCATGGACTCGGCCACGTCCCAATTCTACATCAACCTGGCCGACAACCACGGCTTCAATGGGGACGGCGTCACTTCCGGATACGCGGTGTTCGGCAGGGTCGTCGAGGGCATGGACGTGGTGGACGCGATCGCCCGCGTGGACCGGGTCGCCGACGGGCGCCTGAACGCCCTGCCGGCCGAGCCCGTGCTCATCCTGCAGGCCCGCCGCCTGCCCTGAGCGTGCCCGGCCCGTCGTCCCCGATGAGCAAGGGGCCCATGGTCTTGTGTTCCGCGTGGGACGCCCACGCGCTGCTGGATTGCGGCGGCCGGCGCAAGCTGGAGCGCTTCGGCGACCGCCTGCTGATCCGGGGCGAGCCCAAGGCCTGGTGGCGCGCCGACAGCCGGGTGGCCGCCTGGCGGCGGGCCGACGCCGAGATCGCCGATGCCGGCGGCGACTGGCGGCTCCGCACCGACCTGCCGCGGTCGTGGATGCTTCAATACGGCCCGCTGCGCCTCGAGGCGCGGCTCACCGACATGTCCAGGCATGTCGGCGTCTTTCCCGAACAGGAGCCGCACTGGAGCTGGCTGGCCGGGCGGCTGGCGGCGCGGCCCGGCGCGCGCGTGCTCAACCTGTTCGGCTACACGGGCGTCGCCACCTTGGTGGCGGCCGCCGCCGGCGCGCAGGTCACCCATGTGGACGCCTCGAAGCCGGCCCTCGCCTGGGCGCGCCGCAACCAGGAGCTCAGCGGCCTGCAGGACGCCCCCGTGCGCTGGCTGCTGGACGACGCCTTCAAGTTCGTGGCCCGCGAGCGCCGGCGCGGCCGCCAGTACGACGCCATCCTGCTGGACCCGCCGAGCTTCGGCCGCGGCCCCAAGGGGGAAATCTGGAAGGTCGAGCAGCAGCTGCCCGAGCTGCTTGGCGCCATCCGCGGACTGCTGGCCCCCGGGCGCGGACTGGTGGTGCTCACCCTCTACAACCTCGAGGCCTCCTCGCTCATGCTGAAGTGCCTGATGGAGGACGCCTTCCCCGGCGGCAGCCTCGAATACGGGGAGTTGGCGCTGCGCTGCACGGAGACCGACCGCATCCTGCCCCTGTCGCTGTTCGCCCGCTGGGAGCAGGAGCCCCTGCCGGATCGCCCATGATCCCGGCCGGCATCACCGTGCTGCTGTGGAGCTGCAGCGTGATTTTCGCGCGGCGCTCGGTGCAGCAGCTGGGCGAGAACCTGGCCAACCTCGCCCGCATCCTGGTGGCGCTTGCGGCCATGGGCCTGCTGGCGCACGGGTTCGGCGAGGGCCTCGGCGGGGGCGGGTTCCTGTATTTTTTCCTCAGCGGCGTCGTGGGCTTCGGACTGGGCGACATCGGCGGCTTCTACGCCCTGCCGCGCATCGGTTCGCGCCTGACCGTGCTGCTGGCGCAGTGCGGGGCGGTGCCGGTCGCCGGCATCGCCGAGTGGCTGTGGCTCGGCACCACCATCAGTTGGCCGCAGTTGGGGGCGATCAGCCTGATCCTTGCCGGCATCGTGCTCGCGGTGGCGCCGCGCGGGCTGCCCCCGGCCAGCCGTCCCGCTTTCATCGCGGGCCTCGGCTTCGGCCTGCTGGCGGCCTTCGGCCAGGGCATGGGCGCGGCGCTCAGCCGCAAGGCCTACGCCGCCGCCGCCGCGCTCGGGACGTGGACGGAGCCGCAGGGCGTCCTCGCCAGCATCTGGATGGGCGCCACCACCGGATACCAGCGCCTTGTCGGCGGCGCCCTGCTGATTGTGGCTTTCTACCTCTTGAGCCTGCGCATCCCGGCGTGGCGCACCGTTCCCCGGCAGCCGCACGGCGCCGCCACGCCGGCCGCCAAGCTGCGGCTGGTGTTGCTGAACGCCGCCGCCGGGCCGGTCTTCGGCATCATCTGTTTCCAATGGGCCCTGGCCACCACCCCCGGCGCGATCGTCCAGCCGATCGTGGCGATGACACCCCTCGTGGTCATGCCCCTCGCCTGGATCTTCGAGGGCGACCGGCCCGCGCCCCGCGCGGTGGCGGGCGCGCTCATCAGCGTGGCGGGCGTCGCGCTGCTGGCGGCCGGCTGAGCCTGCAAAAGGAATTGCCCATGGCGGGCGCCCCCGCATAGTGCCGGGCATATGAAAACCAAGGCGGCCGCGCGCGTCGGGATCATCATGGGCAGCGTCTCCGACTGGGAGACCATGAAGGAGGCTGCCGCCGTGCTCGACGAGCTGAAGGTCCCTTACGAGAAGGCGATCGTCAGCGCCCACCGCACCCCGCGGCGCATGGTCGCCTACGCGGAGAGCGCGGCCGGCCGCGGCCTCAAGGTGATCATCGCCGGCGCCGGCGGCGCGGCCCACCTGCCGGGCATGACCGCCTCGCTCACCCACCTGCCGGTGCTCGGCGTGCCGATGCCCAGCCGCGCCCTCGGCGGCGTCGACTCGCTGCTGTCCATCGTCCAGATGCCGGCAGGCATTCCCGTGCCGACTCTCGCCATCGGCGAGGCGGGCGCGCGCAACGCCGCCCTCAGCGCCGCCGCCATCCTCGCGCTGGGTGACGCCGCCCTGCGGCGGCGCCTGATCGCCTACCGCGACGGCCTGCGCGCCAAGGTCGAGGCCATGGAGCTGCCGCAGGCATGAAGCCGCTGCCGCCCGGGTCGACCATCGGCATGCTCGGCGGCGGCCAGCTTGGCCGCATGTCCATCCTCGCCGGCCGCCGGTTGGGCTACCGCTTCGGGGTGCTCGAGCCCAAGGCGCCGTCGGCCGCCGGCCGCGTGGCCGACTTCCAGGTCGTCGCCGCCTACGACGACGCGGACGCGCTGCGCGCGTTCGCCGCGCGGGTCGACCGCGCCACCCTCGAGTTCGAGAACGTGCCCGCCCGCGCGCTCGAGATCCTGGGCGAGTCGCTGGCCGTGTACCCCGGGCGCAAGGCCCTCGAGACCTGCCAGAACCGCGCCCGCGAGAAGCGGTTCCTGCGCGCCGCCGGCCTGCCGTGCGCCCCCTTCGCCGTGGTGCGCAGCCTCGCCGAGCTCGAGCAGGCGGTGCCGGCGATCGGCCTGCCCGCCGTGCTCAAGACCGCCGACTCCGGCTACGACGGCAAGGGCCAGACGCGGATCGAGCCCGGCATGGACCTCGGGCAGGTCTGGGCGCCCTACGCCGGACGCGCCGCCGTGTTGGAACAATGGATACAGTTTGAGGGGGAGTACTCGGTCATCTGCGGCCGCGGCCCCGGCGGGGAGACCTGCGTGTATCCGCTGTTCCGCAACACCCACCGCGACCACATCCTGCACACCTCGGTGAGCCCGGCCGGGCTGGACGGCCGGCTCGAGCGCGAGGCCCGCGAGATCGCGCTGGCGGTGGCGGACGGCCTCGAGCTGGTCGGGCTGGTGGCCGTCGAGCTGTTCCTGACCGGCGCCGGCTGGCTGGTCAACGAGCTGGCGCCGCGCCCGCACAATTCCGGGCACCTGACGCTCGACGCGCACGCCACCAGCCAGTTCGAGCAGCACATCCGGCTGGTGTGCGGGCTGGCCCCGGGGGCGACCGCCCAGCACACCCCCGCCTGCATGCTCAACATCCTCGGCGACGCCTGGCGCGCCGGCGAGCCGGACTGGGCCGCGCTGCTGGGCGACCCGTTGTGCAAGCTGCACCTCTACGACAAGGGCGAGCCGCTGCCGGGCCGCAAGATGGGACACGCCACCTTTCTCGGCGCCAGCCCGGAGGACTGCCTTGCCCGCGCCTTGGCGTGCGACCGCCGCCTGCGGGGGGAATGAGGATGCCCCGGGACACCTCCGCCAACGTCGCCCGCTTCCTCGCCGCCCAGGCCGCGGCCCGGCCGGACGCCTGCGCCGTGCTGGCCCCGCGCGGGCGCGGCCCCGACGGCGGAATCCGCCACGAGCGCCTGAGCTTCGCCGACCTGCACGCGCAGGCCGGCCAGGTGGCGCGCGGGCTCGGGGCGGCCGGCATCGGCCCCGGCGCCCGCGTGCTGCTGATGGTGCGCCCCGGCAGCGACCTGATCCGCTGCTGCTTCGCCCTGTTCCTGACCGGCGCCGTGCCGGTGGTGATCGATCCCGGCATGGGGCTCGGCCACTTCCTCAAGTGCGTGCGCCGCACCCGGCCGGTAGCGATCATGGGAATACCGCTGGCGCACCTGGTGAGCCGGCTGTTCCCGGGCGCCTTCGCCGGCGTGCGCCGCCGCGTGACCGTCGGGCGCGGCTTCGCGCGCTGGTACGGCCGCTTTCCCGCCGCGCCGTTCCCCGCCAGCGAGCGCGCGCCGGACGAGCCGGCCGCGATCCTGTTCACCTCCGGGTCGACCGGACCGCCCAAGGGCGTGTGCTACGGCCACGGCCAGTTCGACGCCCAGGTGCGCTTGATCCGCGACACCTTCGCCATCGAGCCGGGCGAGGTCGACCTGCCGATGCTGCCGGTGTTCGCCCTGTTCAACCCGGCGCTCGGCCTGACCACCGTCGTGCCGGAGATGAACCCGGCCCGGCCGGCGCGGGTCGACCCGGAAAAGGTGCTGCGGGCGATCCGCCAGTGCGGGGTCACCAACAGCTTCGGCTCGCCGGTCTTGTGGTCCAAGATCGCGGCCCATGCGGCCCGCACGGGGCGGGTGTTTCCCGCGGTGCGGCGCATCCTGATGGCCGGCGCGCCGGTGCCGCCGCATCTTGTGCGCCGCCTGCAGCCGCACTTCCCCGGCGCCACCCTGTGGTCGCCGTACGGGGCCACCGAGTGTTTGCCGGTCACCTGCATCGACGGCGCGGGCATCCTCGAGGCGGCGGCGCGCACGGCCGCCGGCGCCGGCACCTGTGTCGGGCGACCCGTGGCCGGTGTCGAGGTGCGCGTCATCGCCATCGCCGACGGCGACCTCCCGACCCTCGCCGCGGCGCGGGAGCTGCCGCCGGGTGAGATCGGCGAGATCATCGTCACCGGGCCGACGGTCACCCTTTCCTACGACGCGCTGCCGGAGGCCACGGCGCGCGCCAAGATTCGCGGCCCGGACGGCCGCGTCTGGCACCGCATGGGCGATGCCGGCTACCTCGACGGGGAGGGGCGGCTGTGGTTCTGCGGCCGGGTCGCCGAGCGGGTCGTCACGCGCGAGGGGACCCTTTACACCGATTGCTGCGAGGGCATTTTCAACACGCTGCCGGGGGTCGGGCGCTCCGCCCTGATCGGGCTGGGCCGTGCGCCCGAGCAGGTCCCGGCCATCGTCATCGAGCCGGCCCATGGCGCGCGCGGGCCGACGCAGGGCGAGGTGCTCGCCCACGCGGCCCGCCACCCGCTCACCCGCCCGGTGCGGCGCGCCTTTTACTGTCGGGCCTTTCCGGTCGACGTGCGGCACAACGCCAAAATCCACCGCCTTGCGCTGGCGCGGCGCTATTCCCGGTCATGAAGGTCCTGGTCACGGGCGGCGGGGGGTTCCTCGGCCGGCACATCGTGCGCGCCCTGCTCGCCGCGGGGCACCGCGTGATCGCCCTGCAGCGCAGCGCCGCGCCCGCGCTCGAGGCCGCCGGGGCCGAGGTGCGCCGCGCCAGCCTGCTGGATGGTCCCGCCCTGCGCGCCGCGCTGGCCGGCTGCGACGCCGTCATCCACACCGCCGCCAAGGCCGGCGTCTGGGGCCCGCGGCGGGAATTTTTCACGACCAATGTCGACGGCACCCGGGTGCTGCTGGAGGCGATGCGCGCCGCCGGGGTACGGCGACTGGTGCACTGCAGCACGCCGAGCGTGGTGTTCAACGGCGGCGCCTTCGAGGGGGCCGACGAGACCCTCCCCTACGGGCGCGGCTGGCTGTGCCCGTATCCCGAAAGCAAGGCGCTCGCCGAGCAGGCGGCCCTCGAATGGGGGCGGGCCGGCCACGGCCGCGTCATCGCCCTGCGCCCCCACCTGATCTGGGGGCCGGGCGACCCCCACCTGCTGCCGCAGGTCATCCGCCGCGCCCGCTCCGGCCGCCTGCGCATCGTCGGTGACGGGACCAACCGCGTCGACACCACCCGCGTCGAGAACGCGGCCGCCGCCCACCTGCTGGCCCTGGGCGCCCTCGTTGATCCGGAAGCCGTCAACCGGCCTTACTTCATCTCCCAAGGCGAGCCGGTCGTCTTGTGGGACTGGATCAACGGCCTGCTCGCCCGGCTTGGCCTGCCGCCGGTCCGCCGGCGCGTCTCCCTCGCCGCCGCTTACCGGGCCGGCGCCGTCTGCGAGCTCCTCTGGACCGTGCTGCGCCGCCGCAGCGTCCCCCCCATGACCCGCTTCGTCGCGGTCGAGCTGGCCAAAAGCCACTGGTTTTCCATCGCCGCCGCCCGCCGCCTGCTCGGCTACCGTCCCGAGGCCTTTCCCGACGCCCCCGGGCTCGACGCCTACGCGGCGGCATGGAAGCGCGGGAGCGGCGAGTAGGCCTCGCGCCGGGCCGGCTTCGCGGCACGCCGGCCGCCGGGGGAGCGATGATCCTCAAAAATCGTTTTCATATCTATTTCGAGTGGGTCGCCGCCGCGGCCCACCCGCGTGCGCCGCCTCCACGGCCGTACCAGCTCAAAACAGCGAAGAAGCAGTTTTTCGAACATGGGACGCGGATGCCCCGCTTCCCGATGGGGCTATGCCAAAGCGGCTTGGACCGCAGGCGCGTTGATGCGCTGATGCCTTTTCAGTGCAAAACGCTTGACCGCACGATTTGTGCCGCAACGGGAAATTCCAAACTTCAAGGGAACCGCCTGTCTCAGACTTTTCTCGCCAACTTGACCTCAATGCGCCGCACCTGCGCCTCGGGGTATTTCCGCAACCGGCATTCCCGGATCCGGATTACGGCCCACCCTTCGGCCCTCAGCTTCCTTGTTACCCGGGCATCCCGGCGTTTGTTGTTTCCGATTTTCTCCAGCCAGAATTTCCGCCGTGTCTTGGGGATGGTTGCGCAGCTCGGACATCCGTGCCAGAAGCAGCCGTCAACAAAGACACACAGCCGCTCCCTGCGGAAGACGAAGTCAGGGTTGCCGGGCAGCCGTTGCCGACGGCGCCAGCCTGTTATTCCATGTTCACTGAACAGATGGATCAGCCGCAGCTCCGTGCTGCGGTTTCCATGGCCGCGGATTTTTGCCATCACTTCCGAGCGCTTTTGCCTGCTCCAAATATCGGCCATTGGATCAGGTCCTCAGCGGGACGTTTCGGACGGACCGGCCAACTCGCGTCTGGAGTAACACCGGTACAGGCGGCCAAGGTTGTTGAACGCGACGCGGAACTGGCTGCGCTTCTTCGTCAATGGCCTCGCGGAATGAGCCTGTTCAACCTTGATGCCCGGGTCGTAATACACCACCCCGTCGCCCACCCCTTGCAGAAATCGCAGAAAGTCTGTCCCGATGCCGACAAAGACGGATCCGCCGAACCGGTACTGCCATCCAGGTCCTCTCCGGACAACGGACGGGACATACACCGCCCGCGCGTGCTTGCGGTTCCAGTGGACCAGCAGCGCCCGGAACGACCACGAGGCCGCCACTTCGCCGCACCGCAGGGTCAGCGCAATGCATCCATCCGTGCGCTCCATTCGGCGGCTTTCCATGTCGTATCCCTCCAGCCCAAGCGTCAATCCCGTGGCATTCGCGATCCGGCCGTACCGGTGGATGCCCCCGAAGTTGAACCGGTCGGGCCTTCCGGCATTGTCACGATAGCCGAATCGGCGGACAAATTCGACCAGCCCGAGATCCCTGTAGAGGCCGCCGTCGGGCTCCGGGGTCATCAGGGTGATCGCGCCGCCTCTCGGTTCCTCAAGGTTGCCCACGCTGAACTGCTTCACCTCCCAGCCGTCGTAATCCGGCTCGGAGCGGCTGTTTGGGCGCACTCCCAGTTCGGCTTCCAGCGTGTAGCCGCCGCAGTTGCGGCTCCTGCAGGGAAGAATCCTGCCCCGTGAATCAAGGCGCTTGGACTCTATCCAGCCGGCCCGGTGGATTTCGAGAAGGCGGGCAAAAATTTCCTCGGACCGCCTGTCGTGCGGGCGGACCGCGATCCGGAAAAACACCCCCTCGACCGGCGGATTGTCTGTAAGAATCAGGTTTTCAAGTTCATTGCCAAGGCCTTCGCCGCTGCGGCCGATCCACCCCAGCACCCGCTCGTCGCGGCATACGCCAAGGGCGAGCAGCCGGTCGGGTTCCCGGGATGCGACCAGTCCGTTGTACCTCCCACGGGGAACTCCCCGCAGGATTCCGGACAGGCGGACCTCCGGGTAGCGCGGATAAAGAATGAGGTTGGCGAAGGGGGAGGGAACAAGCCGTCCATCTTCCGCGATCCAGTGGAAATCGACCAGCGACTTGAAACGGTCCCTCCGGCTGCCCGCCTGCACCGAACTGTCCCGCTCGATGTCCGTCATCGGGATCTGGTTCAGGGCCTCGAAGCCGCCGCCCAGATAAATCTGGTTCCTCGAGTTGTCGTTGGTCGCCATTCGCTTCACCAGCAGATGGCTGCAGCCATGGTTCGCCAGAAGACGCTGGAATTGTTCGAGATTCATGGCGGGAAAAGCTTGCATGGCGGGAAATTTACCGGACATTTTGACCTCATCATGAACCCGTTCCCCGTCTTTTTCCGCGTCCGCCAGCTTTTTACCCAAGCGCAGATTGCCCGCCACCTCAACAAGGACATCCGCACCATCCGGCGCTGGGAAAAGCGGGGCGGCGCCCCCAAAATGGCCGAGCCGGCCCTTCGCGAGCTGCTCACCGGCGAGGCGGTACTGCGCTTCGAGGAGGAGCCCGCCCTGTTCATACGCCGTCCGGATTTCAATTTCATCGACCTGTTTGCTGGGATTGGCGGTACACGGTTGGCGTTCGAGCAAGCGGGCGGCAAGTGCGTCTTTACCTCGGAATGGGACAAGTACGCGGTGCAAACCTACCGCGCCAACCATGTCGATCAACATGAAATTCGCGGCGACATCACCAAGGTGCCCGCGGAGGAGATTCCACCGCACGATGTGCTTGTGGCCGGCTTCCCCTGCCAGCCATTCAGCCTTGCCGGCGTCAGCAAGAAGAACAGCCTCGGGCGCGCGCACGGTTTCATGGACGAGACCCAAGGGACCCTGTTTTTCGAGATCGCCCGCATCCTCAAGCACCACCGTCCCCGCGCCTTTCTATTGGAGAACGTCAAGAACCTCCGCAGTCACGACCGCGGCAAAACCTTCGCTGTAATCGAACGGGTTCTTACCAAGGAACTCGGCTATCACGTCACCCACCGGGTGGTGGACGCCCAATGCCTTGTGCCCCAGCATCGTGAACGCATCTACATTGTCGGCTTCAGGGATGACTCGGGCTTCGACTGGGACGGTGTGGGCCTCCCCGGGCCGGACGCGGGCCCCCGATTGAGCGCCGTCCTGCACAGCAGCTCCGAGGATCCTGAAGCGCCCTTCACCGAGCGGCGTGGAAAAACCACCGTCGTGTCCGCCCGCTACACCCTCTCCGACCATCTGTGGAGGTATCTGCGGGATTATGCCGAGAAGCACCGACTCAAGGGGAACGGTTTCGGCTGCAGCCTTGTCGGCCCGGACGATGTGGCGCGCACCCTCTCCGCGCGCTACCACAAGGACGGGAGTGAAATCCTCATCACACAGGGGCCCGGGCGCAACCCGCGCCGGCTCACGCCACGGGAATGCGCCCGCCTCATGGGCTTCCCGGACACTTTTCGCATCCCGGTCAGCGACACCCAGGCCTACCGCCAGTTCGGCAACTCCGTGGTCGTGCCCCTCGTGGCCCTGATCGCCAAGGCGATGGCCAAATGCCTCAAGGGCGAGCGCCTCCCCGTTATCGAGCGCCGCCAGCAGGAGCTGCCCTTCGATGTGGACGCCGATGCCCCCGCCCGTGTGGCGGCCGCTGGCTGATTAGGGTGGGTGGTTTCGACGTCAGCCCAAGGTCCGCGGTCGTCGAGGGTGGTTTTGGATAACCTGTGGGCTGGCGGCGGTCTGGCCCCTGTTTCCACCGCCACGCTTTCAATGATGCGCAGCCCATGGGCGGACGGTCGCCTTGGCGCGAAAAGCCATGTCAGAGGATGGCACGCGGCGCAGGACTTGAACCTGCAACCTCCTGATCCGTAGTCAGGTGCTCTATCCAATTGAGCTAGCCGCGCACGGTCGGGGAAAGGGGGAAATGCAGAGCCAGATCGGCGGGCTGGGCAAGATTTTTTGTCGGAAAATTCCGGGCGGGGCGGGCGCCAAGCGGAGCGGGGGGCCGGCCCCCGAAACGAGTCGGGCGGGCGGATTGCCGGGCGGGACGGACCGTTCGAGGCTGGGGCTCGTGAACACCGAGCGGCAGGACACGGGCGAGTGGGGCGAGCGGCTGGCGGAGCGGCACCTGTGCCGCTGCGCGGGCATGGAAGTGCTGGAGCGGCGCTGGACCCACAAGCACGGGGAGCTGGATTTGGTGCTGCGCCAGGGCGGGGTGTTGGTGTTTGTCGAGGTGCGGGTGCGCGGCGGCGGGGCGCACCCGTTGGCGGCCTACCAGAGCATCGGCAGGGGCAAGTGGCGCGCGCTGCGGCGCACCGCCGCCGCCTACCTCCGCCAGTGCCGCTGGCGGCCGGAAGCCGTGCGCTTCGACGTGGTCGGCATCCGCCGCGGCCCGGACGGGCGATTGGTGGACCTGATCCATTGGGAGAACGTCGGCGCCTTCGGGCGCAACTTCCGCTTCTGAAAGTCCCGGCCGGGTGAGGAATTCCTTGTGTGCGGCCGCCCTTTGGCGGATAACAGCCGGCCGAACGACGCCCATGCCGGAACCCGAGCCACGCCACCCCTTTCTCGAGGGCCTCAGCCGCCACCGCGGCGCCCCGCCCACGGTCCTCGTGATCTTCGGCGCCTCGGGCGACCTGACCGCGCGCAAGCTCATCCCGGCGCTGTTCAACCTGGCGCTGGACGGCCTGCTGCCGGGCGAGTTCCACCTGGTCGGCTACGGGCGCAAGGCGATCGGCGACGCCGGTTTCCGGGAGGCGGCGCGCGCGGCGGTCGCGGAGCACTCGCGCCGGCCGCTCGACGCGGCGGTGTGGGCCGGCATCGAGCCGGGGCTGCACTACCAGGCGGGCGCCTACGACGAGCCGGCGGACTTCCGGCGGCTGGCCGAGAAAATCCGCGCCATCGGCGCGGGCGCCGGCCGCGAGCTCCAGCTGGTGTTCTACGTGGCGACGCCGCCGACGGTGTTCGAGCCGGTCATCGCCAACCTCGGGGCGTGCGGCCTGGCCGCCCACCGGTACCAGGGCCGCCCCGGCGCGCGCATCATCATCGAGAAGCCGTTCGGGCGCGACCTCGAGTCGGCCCGCCGGCTCAACGCCGTGATCGCGCGCCATTTCGACGAGCCGCAGGTGTATCGGATCGACCACTACCTTGGCAAGGAGACGGTGCAGAACCTGCTGGTGGCGCGCTTCGCCAACGCGATCTTCGAGCCGATCTGGAACCGCGGCTACGTGGAGTGCGTGCAGATCACGGTGGCCGAGGCGGCCGGGGCCGGGGGGCGGGGCGGCTACTACGACGGCAGCGGGGCCCTGCGCGACATGATCCAGAACCACACCATGCAGCTGCTGTCGCTGATCGCCATGGAGCCGCCGGTGTCGCTGGACCCGGAGTCGATCCGCGACGAGAAGGTCAAGGTGCTCAAGGCGGTGCAGCCGCTCGCGCTGGAGCCGCCGGAGCGGGCGGACGTCGTGCGCGCCCGCTACACCGAGGGGCTGGTGGCCGGCAGGCGGGTGCCCGGCTACCTGCAGGAGCCGGACATCCCGCCGGACTCGACCACGGAGACCTACGCGGCCCTGCGCCTCGGCATCAACAACTGGCGCTGGAAGGGCGTGCCCTTCTATCTGCGCTCCGGCAAGCGCATGGCCCGGCGCGTCTCGGAGATCGCCATCCAGTTCAAGCGGCCGCCCGGCATCCTGTTCAGCGGCAGCCGCCGGTACGAGGTGGTTCCCAACACCCTTGCCATCCAGGTGCAGCCGGACGAGGGCATGACGCTGCTGACCAACTCGAAGGTTCCCGGACTGGAGGCCCGCACCCAGCCGGTCAAGATGCATTTCCGCTACGCGGCGACCTTCGGCTCGAACACGCCGGAGGCCTACGAGCGGCTGATCGTCGACGCCATCATCGGCGACAGCACCCTGTTCATCCGGGGCGACGAGACGGAGGCCTCCTGGCGGCTGGTGACGCCCGTGCTGCAATGCTGGCAGGAACTGGGCCCGCGCGGCCTCGCCGAGTATGCCGCCGGCTCGTGGGGCCCGCTGGAGGCCGACCGGCTGCTGTGGGCCAACGGCCACGAGTGGCGGCGGACGGGAATCTGAGCGCCATGAACCGCCTGATGGACGCGTTGCCGGGGCTCGCCATGCCGGTGGAGGCGGTCGCCGAGACGCTGCGGCACATGTGGGACGGCGACCCGCAGGCCGACGGCGGCCCCATGGGGTACCGCGCCTCGCAGTTGAACCTCATCCTGCACTTCGGGCTGCGGACCACGCCCGCCGAGGCGGGCGCCTGCTTCGCGGCCGCGGTGCGCTTCGCCCAGCGCCACCCCTGCCGGCTGGTGGTGTTGTGCCCGTCCGCGCGCACCCCGGCCGGCCCGGAGTTCCAGGCCAAGCTGTTCAGCCAGTGCTACCTCGGCGGACACCTGCGCGAGCGCTGCTGCTGCGAGGCCCTGATCCTCGGCTATTCCCCGGAGCAGTCGGATTTTCTCGAAAGCCAGGTGTCGGTGTGGCTGGAGCCGGACCTGCCGGTCAACCACTGGCTGCACCGCGTGCCGGCCGGCCGCATCGCCAGCCATTACCTCGGGTTCCTCGGGCGCTGCCGGCGCGTGCTGTTCGACGGCGCGGTCGACGGCGACCGCTACGACGCCCTCGCCTGGCCGGATGCGGCGCGGGTGGTCGACCTCGCCTGGGCGCGGCTGCTGCCGCTGCGCCAGCACCTCGGCCAGTTCCTCAGCGCCTACGCCCCGGCCGAACTGGTCGACGGCCTCCAATCCCTGCATTTCCACCACAGTCCCGACCTGGCCCGGGAGGCGTGGCAACTGATGCGCTGGCAGCGGCGGGCGCTGGCCCGCTGCTTCCCGCACCCCGCCGGCCTGGCCGCGGTCGACTGCGAGCTGGCGCCGCTGCGGGAGACCGGCGGCGGCCGGCTGCGCGTCGCGTGGCGCTACGGGGACCCGCGGAAGTACCTGCGCCTGGACTACGCGGCCGCGCGCAAGGGCGGGGCGGTCGAGGCGGCCTTCGGGGCCGGCCCGTTCCGCCAGCCCCTGCACATCGAGCCGCTCGCCCCGGAGGCCGTGCTCGCCGAGGCGCTGTTGTTCGGGTAGCCGGTCCCGCTCAGCGGACCTCGAAGAAGATGCGCTTGCCGGCCTGGATGACGAGGGGCGCGGCGGCCCGGCTCAGCGGCAGCAGCGGGTCCGTCTGACGGGTGTCGTTGACCTTGACGGAGCCCTGTTCGACGAGGCGGCGGGCCTCCTTTTTGCTGGGAAACAGGCCGGTGCCGGCCATCAGGTTGAGCAGCGTCTGGGTGTCCTCCGCGGCGAGGTCGGACCAGGCGAACACGGGCATCTCGTCGGGGCGCTGGTTGGCGGAGAACACCCGCTCGAACTGGGCGCGTTCGCGCTCGCCCACGCCGGGCCCGTGGATGCGCGAGGTGAGGGCGCTGGCGAGGCGCTTCTTGCATTCCATCGGGTGCTCCGCCTGGAGCGCCGCGATCTCCGCGGGGGTCTTCAGCAGCAGCAGGCGGTAATAGTCCCACATCACCGCGTCGCTGATCGACATGATCTTGCCGAACATCTCCCTGGGCGGGTCGTTGAAGGCGATGTAGTTGTCCTGGGACTTGGACATCTTCTTCACCCCGTCGGTGCCGACCAGTAGCGGCAGGGTCAATACCGCCTGCGCCGGCTGTCCGGCCGATTGCTGCAGCTGGCGCCCGACCAGGCAGTTGAAGGTCTGGTCGGTGCCGCCGAGCTCGACGTCGGCCTCGACCATGATCGAGTCGTATCCCTGCACCAGCGGGTAGAGGAACTCGACCAGCGAGATGGGCGTGTTGGCGGCGTAGCGCTTGGCGAAGTCGTCGCGCTCGAGCATGCGGGCGACGGTCATCTTGCGCGCCAGCGCGAGGCAGTCCTTGAAGGACATGGCGCCGAACCACTCCGAGTTGAAGCGCACGGTGGTGCGCGCCGGGTCGAGGATGATGTTGGCCTGCTCGACGTAGGTGCGGGCGTTGGCGCGGATTTCCTCCTCGGAGAGCACCGGGCGGGTGGAGGAGCGGCCGGAGGGGTCCCCGATCAGCGTGGTGAAGTCGCCGATGATCAGGATCGCCTGGTGGCCGAGGTCCTGGAACTGGCGCAGCTTGTTGAACACCACCATGTGGCCGAAGGTGAGGTCCGGCCGGGTCGGGTCCACGCCCAGCTTCACCCGCAGGGGGCGGCCCGCACGCAGCCGCTCGAGCAGTTCCTCCTCCCCGTAGATGGCCTCGGCGTTCTGGCGGATGATGTCGATCGGGCTCATTTTTGCGCGGCACTCTTCGAGCGCGCCGCGACAAAGTCAACGATGGCCGCGTCGTCGTCAAAGTGGCGGGCGACCACGGCGAGGAACTCGGCCGGGTGGATGTCGTGGGCGCGGAAGAAGGCGCGGTCGCCCCCGCAGCCGTACATCAGGTCGTCGGCCATCTCGCCGCGCAGCTTGGCCCGCGCCTTGGCGATCAGGCGGGGCAGCCATTCGATGCCCCGCACCCGGGCGGTCTTGGGGGGCAGGTTTTCCGTGTTCACGGTCTTTTCCCCGGCCCTGCCGCCGAGGACATTGAGGAAATAGTCGCGGCGCTGGGCGGCGATCAGCAGGAAGGTCTCGAAGTCCGGCTCGCCGTACCGCGCGAAGTCCTCGGCGAAGTCGTAGACCTCCTGGGCGGTGTGCCCGATGGCGGCCAGAAACGCCCGCTCGCCCGCGTCGAAGAAGGTGGCGCTGGCGCGGTTGCCCGCCTGATAGAGGGTGACGGCCTTTTCCCACAGGGGCCGCAGGGCCTGCTGGAACGCATAGTGGCTGGTGTTCATGGTGGGTCAGTCATAGCCGGGCCGCGCCGAATTGCAATGGCCCGTTGAAAAGGGTTGCAGCGGGGGAGGTTTCCTGCATGGTGCCTCCCATCCTGACGGATGGGCGGGCGGCCGGCGACGGCCCCCCGGCGGCCGGCGGGAGGCATCGATAGCTTGGATGTTCTGTATTCCCCCGGGAACGCGTGCAGCCGGTGATTCGAGACAGTTCATGGCTTCGCGGCGGGACGCGCACCACCTGCAACGGGCCGATTTCAAGGTGCGCAATCAGTGAGTAGTGACTAAATGGATATCTATGTTGGCAATCTGGCCTATGAGATTCAGGACGATGAACTGAATCAGGCCTTCAGTGCGTACGGGCAGGTGGATTCGGCGCGCGTCCTGGTGGACCGCGACACCGGCCGTTCCCGCGGTTTCGGGTTCGTCAAGATGCCCAACCGCGAGGAGGCGGAACGGGCGATCGAGGCGCTCAACGGCAGCGAGCTGCAGGGCCGGCCGCTGCGGGTCCGCGAAGCCGAGGAGCGCGCTCCGCGGCCGGCGGGCGGCGGCGGCGGCGGCGTTTTCCGGCGCGGCG